>Ga0247836_1002567_pt1 | contig 26075 bp, 22 predicted proteins | sample LaCruzMarch2015__4_FD_187116 | JGI IMG/M metagenome (GOLD analysis project Ga0247836, IMG submission 187116) | Freshwater microbial communities from meromictic Lake La Cruz, Castile-La Mancha, Spain - LaCruzMarch2015_14m | ecosystem: Environmental > Aquatic > Freshwater > Lake | place: Spain... | reverse complement strand
TTTTCATCTGACTCGCCACCGTTTGAGTGAGGCGACGGCTTTGCAGTGCCACAGCGCGAACCATTTCCAGGCCATCAGCGGCGAGGATCTCTGCGGCGGCACTGGGGGTGGGAGCACGAAAATCCGCTACGAAGTCTGCGATGGTAAAATCAATCTCGTGCCCCACCGCGCTGACAACCGGGATTTCCGAGGCGGCGATTGCGCGGGCGACCACTTCTTCGTTGAACTCCCAGAGGTCTTCGACGCTGCCGCCACCCCTGGTGACCACGATGGCATCCACGCCAGGAATGCGGCTGGATGGACCGGGCTGAAACATCCGGACTGCATCTGCAATTTCTGCTGCGGCCCCACGCCCTTGGACCCGGACAGGCGCGATGATCACACGAATTCCGGGCATTCGCCGGTGGAGGACGTGAAGAAAATCACGGATTGCCGCGCCCGTGGGAGATGTCACCACGCCGATCGTGCGCGGGAATTTCGGCATTGGCATTTTGCGGGAGGCATCGAACAGGCCTTCTGCCGCGAGGCGGGCTTTGAGTGCTTCGAACTTCGCCTGCAACGCGCCGATCCCGGCTTCCTGCACCTGCTCGATGACCAGCTGATATTGCCCGCGCGCTTCGTAAACCGAGAGCCGCCCAAACGCTTGGACTTCCCGGCCATCTTCCAATTTCAGTTGACGCATTCGCCTAGCCGTTCCCGCAAACAAGACGCACGAAATCTGGCTCGTGGCATCTTTTAGGCTGAAATAGTGATGTCCGGACGACTGGCAGCGGTGATTGGAAATTTCACCGCGCACCCACACCTCGCCGAGTGTGCCCTCGAGGACATCGCGGACCGCCCGGTTCAGCTCGGAAATCGTGAATACGCGCGGCTCGGGAGCGGTCACGACTATCGGCGCTGGATCACTGGGATCGGGTAGCGGCGCGGCAGCGGAATTTTCTTTTTCCTGCTCGGGCTCCGGCTCCGGCCCACGAAACAGGAGATCAAGTTGCATTGTCCTGCGCCTCCTGGGCGGGCGGCGAATCGTCGTCGTCTTCGATTTCGCGCCGCAGAGTTTTTGACACGAACGGGCGCACGAAGCCGTAGATCAAAAACGAAACAAATAACACCGATGGCATCCACTCCCAGTTCAGGGCGGTGAGCACGAGGACCACAATGATGCCCAGAAACTTCGAGATCGACCGCTGGGTGCGCCAGTTCACCGCCTTGAAGCTCGGGTATTTTACGCGGCTGAACATCATGCCACTCAGGAAAAGCATGAGGACCGGGAGGATGAATTTCCAGTTTCCGATTTGGCGCTCGCCTTCGTCGATCCACAGCATCGTGAGCGTGAGCGACGCGATCACGCCGGCTGCAGCGGGGATGGGAAACCCGGTAAACTCCCGGCTGGACTGGCCGTTATCGCTGGCTGCGACACAGTTGAAGCGGGCGAGCCGGAGGGCACCACACAGCAGGAAAAGAAAGGCGATGAGCCATCCGGTGCGCGCAAAATCCCGGAGCACGATATCGTAAACCAGCAGCGCCGGCGCGACACCAAACGACACGATGTCGGCGAGCGAATCAAACTCACGACCAAACGGGCTCTCGTGACCACCAAGGCGCGCGAGCCGTCCATCGAGCAAGTCGAACACACAGGCACCGAGAATAAACGCGATGGCTTCGTGGTATTTCCCGCTCGCCAAGGCATCGGCGTTACTTAACAACGACGCCTCGATGATCCGCAACGTCGCGGCAAACCCGCAGAACAAATTGCCTGCGGTCATCAGGTTCGGGAGCAGGTAGATTTTCGGCTCGCCGTTCGCCATAGTGTTACTGGTTGAAATCAGATCCGGATCAAAGACCTGGATCGACCTCACCCTCCGCGATATCCGGGTGCGGGATGTCTGAGGCCGGAACCGAAGGATCCGCCAGCTGCACCATGGGCGAGACACCTGCACGCACCGAGGTGCCCACGCGAACCAAGATTTTTGAGCCCTCGGGAACTATCAATTCGGTGCGCGAACCGAACCGAATCATCCCGAACTTTTCACCCTGCGCGACCACATCGCCGACGACCGACCACGGCACGATGCGACGGGCAATCGCGCCCGTGATCTGTCGCACGCCGACCAAGCCCATGGGCCCGTCGAAGATCCAGAGGCGGCTGGCATTTTTCCTAGATGAAGCTGGATCCCGGGCATCCAAAAACAGCCCCTTTTTTCCCTCGCTCGACATCACTGTCCCGGAAACCGGGGACCGGTTCACATGAACATCAAAAACTGAGAGGAAAATGGTGATCGTCACCATGCGTTTCTGAAAGTAATCCGACTCCACTCCGGATCGGATCGCGATAACTTTTCCATCCGCCGGGGCAAATGCGAGGTCCGGGTCCGAGGGCGTAACACGCTCCGGGTCGCGGAAGAAATACAAAACAAATAGGATGACTCCGAAGAGAAAGACCGCCGCTGGATGAAACCAGAACAAAGCGGCAATCACCGCAACCCCGAGGATAATCAGAATCCCCACCGCCTCTGATCTTGCATTTTTGTTCACGGGAGAAGGTTTTATGTGCGGGCATGTCAGATGGCCAGATTTTTTGCATGTCCGTCAACGATGTCACCTTGCATCTGGGCGCGCGACGTCTACTTTGGGCGCATGACGACAGTTGATTTGGACCCGCAGGTCACGATGGCCGAGCTTCTGCTCCGGTTGCCCGGAGCGCAGCGCGCGCTTTTTCGCCTTTATCACATCGGAGGATGTTCGAGTTGCGGCTTCCGCCCTGACGAGACACTTGCGAGCGTGTGTGAACGCAACGATGGCCTGAACCCCGACGATGTTTTGGCGCGGGTGGCAGAGGCCTGCGAAGAAGACGATAAAATCCTAATCAGCCCGGGTGATCTAGCAAATGCCCGTCGGGAAGGCGAAGTGCGGCTGTTAGACATCCGGACGCGTGAGGAATTTGACGCCGTGAAGATCGAGGGCTCGCGGCATTTTTCGCAAGAGTTGCTCCAAGAAATAATGACCGATTGGTCGAAAGACGGGACGATTGTTCTGATCGACCATCAAGGGACCCGCGTGCTCGATGCGGCAGCATATTTTACCGGGCATGGGTTTCCGAATATTCGAGCACTTCGGGGAGGCGTGGACGCCTGGAGTATTGAAGTGGACCCGTCGCTGCCGCGCTACACCGTCGAATAACTGCCATGGCTGAATCTGATATCCAAACCCGCATCGACGAGGCGGTCCGCAATCCCCAAAATATCGGAGAAATGGAAAACGCGGATGCTGTCGGCACGGTCGGCAGCCCGGATTGCGGGGACATGCTGCGGATGTGGGTGAAGTTTCGCGACGAGGGTGGCCGCAAAGTCATCGACAAGGCGACGTTTCAGACATTTGGTTGCCAGACGGCCATCGCGGTGGCGAGCATGGCGACGGACCTGATTCGCGGGAAAACGGCTGAAGAGGCGCTTGCGATGTCGGGCGAGGATTTGTCGGCACCGCTCGGCCCGCTGCCGCCGATGAAAATCCACTGTGCTCAGTTGGTCGAGGGCGCGCTGCGAGACGCACTCACCCCGGCCGGGGCTACTCCGAGCGCCGTCACCACTTCGCCGGCAGCCCCATTAGCACCCACATTGATGGACCAACTCAGCGGACCAAAAACTGTCAAAATCACCCTGCGACCCTAAACTTTTTCCAACTATTCCATTATGTCAGACTCCAGAGAAATCACCCTCCTTCGCGACTGCGACGCCATTCAAATCCCAAGTGGACATCCGATTGTTCTGCCCGAAGGAACGACGGTCATCATCACCCAATCGTTGGGTGGCACCTACACGGTGGCCACTCAGGCCGGACTGGCCCGGATCGACGAAAAAAACATCGACGCGCTGGGATTGGAACCCGGCTCCGTGCCTGAAACCCCGAAGGTCGCAGTGCAAGGCTCGCTCGAAGAAGCCGTCTGGAATCAACTCAAAACCGTGTTCGATCCCGAAATCCCGGTAAACGTGGTGGATCTGGGATTGATCTACGACTGCATCGTCGAAAAACCTGATGGCGGCGGCACCATGGTGAATGTCAAGATGACATTGACCGCGCCCGGATGCGGCATGGGCCCAACAATCGCCGCCGATGCACGCCAGAAAATCCTGATGCTCGACGGCGTGGATGAAGCCGCCGTGGACCTCGTCTGGGACCCTGCATGGAATCAATCCATGATTTCCGAAGCAGGCCGCATGAAACTCGGCTTGGTCTGATCGCACACGAGCCCGCACCTTCGATCCACGTTCCAATCGCGTAACAGGACGGTTTTTGCTGGTTTGCTCCGGGCAGCGGGCATACTTAACCGGAACCAAAACGTCTGCTAACCCATGAGCCTGCCAAAAAATAAAACCAAGATTGTCGCGACGATCGGACCGGCCTCGAGTTCGGTCGAGGTGCTGGAGCAACTCATCCGGGCTGGGATGAATGTTGCCCGACTGAACTTCTCACACGGTGACTTCCCACAGCACGCCGAGGTGATCACCAACATTCGCGCGGCAAGCGTCGCGGCCGAGCGGCGCGTGGCGATCATGGCCGATCTACCTGGCCCGAAAATGCGTCTGGGAAAAATCCCGAACGGTCCGATTGACCTCCATTCGGGAGACAACTTCACGCTGACGAGTGACGACTGCCTCGGTGATGCGCATCGGGTGTCGATGAGTTTTGAGCCCCTGCCGCGTGTGGTGCGACCCGGCGATCGGTTGTTTTTGAATGATGGATTAGTCCAATTGCTGGTCAAAGAAGTGGTGGGTAATGATGTGGAATGCACTGTCGTGGTGGGTGGCCCGATCAGCTCCCGCAAAGGACTGAACCTGCCCCGCATCGCACTCGGGATTCATGCGTTCACCGATCGTGATCGCGAGTGCCTTGAGTTCGCCCTCGCGCACGGCGTGGACGCCGTGAGCCAGTCGTTTGTCGAGAGTGCCGCCGACATTGAAGCGGTCCGCGCCGCCGCAAAAGAACTCGGAAAATCTCCATTTATCATCGCAAAAATCGAGCGATACGAGGCGTTGCAGCGATACGAGGAAATCTTGGCAGCATCCGATGGGATCATGGTTGCGCGGGGAGACCTCGGGGTCGAAGTGCCGATCGAAGACATGGCCGTAATTCAGAAGGAGCTGATCGCCAAGGCGAATCTCGCGGGGAAACCTGTGATCACAGCCACCCAAATGCTGGAGTCGATGACGGTGTCCCGCTTGCCTACACGGGCCGAGGCCACGGATGTCGCAAATGCAATTTTGGACGGCACGGATTGCGTGATGTTGTCCGGGGAATCCGCGATGGGAGCATTCCCGATCGACGCGGTGAGTATGCTGGCGAAAATTGCGGTCTCGGCGGAAAACCACCGCGAACACACTCAGCCTCCCCGCATCCGGAGATCCTTCGTACCCGAAAACCCGGGCATCGGAAAGAAAGCGCTACTCATCGAACATGCCATCGAACTCTCCGCCTGTGACGTCGTAGTCACCCCCACACGCAGCGGAAGCACAGCTCGCGCGGTCGCGCGGTGGCGCACGCCGGTTTGGGTGCTGGCACTCGGGCCAATCCCCGCCGCAATGCAAGGACTCGCATTTTCCGCCGGCGTATTTCCTATTGATCTTTCCGAAGACCCCGATGATTGGACCCCATACCTGAAAAACCTGGTTCAAGTCCTCGGAATTCCGTGTGAAAGAATCCTCTTGATTACCGGTCCATCGGTTCGACGTCCGAACGCAAACCAGCGGTTGGAGCTCATCACTTGCTAGCCCAAGTTCCCGCGCGACCACTCGTGAACCGCTAACACTTTGGCCTCATGCAATTCGAAAGCTTCACGACATTTAACATCGCCATCATTGTTCTCGCCCTCGGGAAGTGGCTGACAAAAAAGTCGAAAACTCTGCAGGATTTTAATATCCCGGAGCCCGTAACCAGCGGATTGCTCGTCTGCGTTGTGCTCGCCATTCTGCATTCGATCACTGGGATCGAAATAGGATTCAACCTTCAAACGCGTGACTTCCTGCTGCTCTACTTTTTCGCTTCGATCGGGCTGAATTCGGATTTCAGAACCCTGATGTCGGGTGGCAAACCCATCGTCATCCTTCTCGCACTCACCATCGGATACCAAATCCTCCAAAACGTCGCAGGAATCAGCGTGGCGAGGGTGTTCGGCTTGGAACCATTGATTGGTCTGCTGGGCGGCTCGGTCTCGCTCATCGGCGGCCACGGCACCACAATCGCATGGGCCCCGATCTTCATCGCAGAGCATGGAATCTCCAACGCCATGGAAATCGGCATCGCCTGCGCCACGATGGGATTGGTCCTTTCCTCGCTGATGGGTGGGCCGATTGCGCGGTTGCTGATTGAGCGCAATCACCTCCAGCCCGCAGTCGCTGAGCAGTTGGACGTCGGGATATCCCACCAGACGAAGGAGCAGGAAATCGGGTATTTCAGCCTGCTGAGCACGTTATTCTGGCTGAATATTAGCCTTGCCCTCGGCAACCTGCTGCAAACGGGGCTCGCTTACATCGGGGTGAATCTTCCGCTGTTCGTTTGCTGTTTGTTCGGTGCCATTATCCTCACGAATACGCTGCCACATTTTCTCAAAGTACCTTGGCCGGCGAAGTCGCGCTCACTCGCGCTGGTGTCCGATGCCGCGCTGGGCGTCTTTTTGACGATGTCGCTGATGAGCCTGCAACTCTGGACGATTATCGATCTGGCCGGCCCGATTTTGGCCATCCTCGGAGTTCAACTGGTGCTGGCAGTCTGCTTCGCGTTATTCGTCGTTTTTCGTGTCATGGGGCGCGACTACGAAGCAGCCGTTGTGTGCGCGGGATTCAGCGGGATTTCGCTCGGTGCCACCCCGACCGCCATGGCAAACATGACCGCCGTCGCGCAAAAGTATGGCCCGGCACACCAAGCTTTCATCATCGTGCCACTGGTGTCTGGATTTTTTGTGGACATCAGCAACGCGATCATCATCCAGCGGTTTATCAACTGGCTGGGCTGAGCGATGACCTTGCTAGTCCGAGCTTTGGGTGGTAGTGCTTAGGCCATGAGCAATTCCCCGGTGTCCGTAGCATTTTCTCAGGGTCGTATGTGGTATTACGGCGGAGGGCTGCTTTCACTGGTCGTAGGCGGATTTGCGATGGCGCGGCCCGTGTTTGCATCGGTCGCCATCGCGCAGATCATCGGGATTTTCTGTCTCGTTAGCGGTGTCCTCCTGTTGGTTTCCGCACTTTTCGGTAATGCCAAAAAACACCGGATTCTCGATTTTTTTTCGGCTGCACTCCGGGTGATCGTCGGGCTTTTGCTTATTCTGAAAGTCGTTCAGGGCGTGATGGCACTCACGCTGGTGCTCGCAGCAATTTTCATCGCAGAGGGGATTTTTGGTGGTCTGCTCGCTCTCAAGCTTCGCGGCAAAAACCCTGCGTGGATTTGGGTGCTGCTCAATGCCGTAGTCGCTGTGATCCTCGGACTCATGCTGCTCGCCAAATTCCCAAGCGACGCCGACTGGGCCATCGGGCTCCTGTTCGGAGTCAATAGCATCTTCCTCGGTGCTTCGCTGGTGATGTATGCGTTCTTGATGCCGCAGGCAAAAGAAGCCTGATCGGTAGCGCAGACGCTTGAACACGCTGCGACAAAAATACTCGGGATTAAACCGCCGTGGCACTCGCGGGGTTGGTTTTCCGCAAAAACCGCCATAGAAAAAACACGCCGGTCAGAACCATCCACGGCAGGTAACCCAGCCAAACGCCCGGTGCGCCGAGACCTGCGGTGAAGGTGAGGAAATAAATCGTCGGCACACTCAGGACCCAGTAGCAGATGAAGTTGGCAATCATGGGCACCCGGTTGTCGAGCAGTCCGCGTAGCGATCCGAGGCTGATCGATTGGATCGCATCGGAGATTTGATAAATCCCCGCGATGACTACGAGAGAGCCAGCCAACTTTGCGACCTCGGGGTCGTCGGTAAAAATCCGGGCTAACCAGTGTCCGGCGCCAATATAAAATCCGGCACAAGTGGCCATCAGTCCCGTGCCAAGCAGGATGGCAGCGATCCCGGATCGCCGGGCCGCCATGCAGTCACCAGCTCCAATATTCTGCGCAACACGCACGCCAGCAGCCGTGGAAAGCGCCATCGGAAACATCCACGCAAGCGAGGCGATGCTGATGGCGACTTGATTTGCGGCGAGCGCAGTTGTTCCAACCCATCCCATCATGATGGTGCCAACCGCGAACGATCCACCCTCGAGCACATCTTGCGCAGCCACTGGCAGTCCGTCGCGGAACAATCCGCGGAACAAAACAAAATCCACCCGCCGCGCAAAAACACCAAACTTTTCCATCACCGCAGAGCGCCAAATCCAGATCCCGATTGCCAGCGCCTGTGCCCACCTCGCGATCAGGGTTGCCCAGCCAGCTCCTTCCAATCCGAGTGCAGGAAATCCAAACCATCCGAATATGAGGAGGACGTTCAATATGGTGTTTAAAACAATCGCGCCGGCCATGAACCAGACGACCGGCCATGGGTGGTTCAGCGCCTCCGCACTCTGGCCGAGGACTAGCGCGATCAAGGCCCCGGGCATCGACCACGCAAGCAATGCGAGATACGGCCCGGTGATTTCGACCACTTCCGCGGGTTGGCCCATGTGGCCGAGCAGCGGGACCAGCGCGGAGAGCCCGAGGGCGATGATGAGTCCTACGCAGATGCCGAGTAGCAGCGCGGCGCGGGTGCAATTCCCGGCCGCCTCGGGGTCATTGGCGCCGAATGCCTGCGCGATCCGGGGCGAGACTGCACCCAATGATCCAAAGCCAAAATACATCGCCAGCATCACGAAGTTCCCGCCCAGCGCGGCGCCAGCCAAGTTCACCGGTCCGAGTTGCCCGACCATCGCGGTGTCCGTGATTTGCAGAACCACCTGACCGGCCTGCCCGATCAGCATGGGTGCCGCCAAGAATACCAACGGCGGCATCGAGCTCCGGAGACTCGCAAAAAATGGGATCGCGGCTTTCAGATTTTGCCGATGGTTGAATTTTGCCTACGGACGCGGGTCTTCAGTGCTGTCGAACAGCGAAAGCTGGTTGGCAATTTGCGCCATGTCCCGGCGTCGGCGTCCACCCACTGCCAGCGTGGGTTTTCCCTCGGCGTTGAGTTCCGCCTTTTCCAAATTCGCGAGAATTTGCTTGGCCCGATCGATAATTGAATCCGGAAACCCGGCGAGTCGCGCGACTTGGATGCCATAGCTTTGGTCGGCACGCCCGGCCACGATCTTGCGCAAAAAGATGACCTGATCGTTCCACTCGCGCACCGCAACATTGAGGTTTTTCACCCCGTCACGGGTGCGTTCGAGGTCGGTCAATTCGTGATAGTGTGTCGCAAACAACGTGCGGCATCCGATGGCATCATGCAGATGCTCGGCCACGCTCCATGCGATACTCAATCCATCGAATGTTGAGGTCCCTCGCCCGATTTCGTCCAGAATGACAAGGCTCTGGCGGGTTGCGCAGTTGATGATGTTTGCGGTTTCATTCATTTCGACCATGAATGTCGACTGTCCGCGCGAAAGATCGTCGCTGGCGCCGACCCTTGTAAATATGCGGTCTGCCACGCCAATTACTGCCGACTTCGCAGGGATGAAACTCCCGGTTTGAGCGAGTAGCACGAGGAGGGCGACCTGCCGGATATACGTGCTTTTTCCTGCCATGTTCGGTCCGGTCAAAATAGCGAATCCGTGCGCGTCGGAGTCGAGTAATGTGTCGTTGGCTACGAAGCGTTCGCCGCCGGTTTTCAGGTCGAGGACAGGATGCCGTCCCGCCTCGATTTCCAGAGCGCAGCGGTCGTGCACTATGGGCCGGCAGTAGTCGTGGAGTCGCGCGCATTCCGCAAACGATCCGATCACATCGAGCGCGCCGAGAGCGGCGGCCGTTTCCTGTATGGCAGCGGTATGCTCCAACGTGGTCTGGCGCAGGCGTTGGAAAATCTCGATCTCCAGTGCGCGCGCGCGTTCGTCGGCACCCAGGATTTTTGCCTCGATCTCCTTGAGCGCGGGCGTGATGAACCGCTCGCCGTTGGCGGTGGTTTGTTTGCGGTGGTAATCGTCCGGGACGCTTCCGAGATTCGCCGCCGTGATTTCAATGAAATATCCAAACACGGAATTGTATCGAACTTTCAACGATTTGATCCCGGTGCGCTGGATCTCACTTTCCTGCAAACTGGCAATCCAATCCTTCCCTTCGTGCGACGCGGACCGCAACTCGTCGAGCGCAGTATCGTAGCCATCGCGAATCATGCCACCGTCGCGGATCAATGCAGGAGGTTCGTCGGTAATGGCGGATTGTAACATCGCGCACAGCTCGGGCAGTGGATGCAGGCGTGATGCAATATCCTCGAAAAGCTCAGCTGCGTCCGCGGCACCCACTAGGTCGGCGATGCGTGATTGGACGGCGGGTATTGCACCCAGCGACGTGGCGAGCACTGCGAGATCGCGCGCATTTCCAGAGCTGCCGTTAAGCCGCGACAACGCACGTTCCAAATCACGGACTCCGCCCAACTCGGTCCGTAGCGCGGCAAGGAGCGATGGATTCGCAATCAGCGCAGACACACCATTCTGTCGCGCGCGAATAGCAGGCACCGAGCGGAGCGGATGCAGCATCCAATCCCGCAGCGTGCGCGCCCCGACCGGAGTCATGGTGTGATCGAGCGCGCCGACCAGCGTCATCTCGCGACCGCCCCGCGATTGGACGATTTCCAGATGGTGTTGCGTGACGGCGTCGATGATGAGGAATTCGCTGGTTTGGTAAGATTTCAGCGACCGCAAGTGCGAGACGTTCCGTCGCATCTGACGACTCAAGTAGTGCAGAATCGCGCCCGCTGCCCCGACTCCGACACGCAAGTCCGAACATCCAAATCCATCAAGCGACTGCACCCGGAAATGCTCGCGCAGCAGGTGCTCTGCGGAATCCGGCTCGAACACATAGCCTTCGATTTCCTGCTTGCCCGCGATGCCCGCAAACACAGCGCCTTGTCCGTCGGGAATCAAAATCTCCGCCGCTGCGATGCGGGCGAGTTCATCAACGACCTGCAAGATCGAATCCACCTGCGTCAGCCGGAATTCTCCCGTGCTCAGGTCCACATACGCGATCCCGAACACACCCCGGATTTCGCAAATTGCAGCGAGGTAGTTTTGTCGGCGTTCATCGAGGCCAAAATCATCCAATGTGCCCGCGCTGATGATTTGCGCCAGTTCACGCCGCACTAGTTTGCCCGCTTGGACCTCGCCGACTTGATCGCAGATCGCGACACGTTTGCCGCCAGCGATGAGTTTTTCTATGTATCCGCGTGCTGCGTGAAATGGAACACCACACATCGGCATGTTGCCGCGTTTCGTGAGCGCGACGTTCATGATTCCCGCCGCGGCTTTGGCGTCATCGCCGAACATTTCGTAAAAGTCTCCCAGCCGGAAAAGCAGTATCGTGTTCGGCGGGAGTTCGCGACGCACGGCATGGTATTGCCGCATCATGGGCGTCTCTTTGTCCGACATCGGGAGGTTATTGTTCGGGCTGATTCGAAAGGAAAGCCGAGATCGGGCTGGTCGGCACGGCGGTGTCGCTGCTCATCGGGAGGCCTGCTTCGACCGATTCACGAGCTGCTTCGACGGACATTTTAAATGCGCGGGCCATGCGCACCGGGTCGGTGGCTGCGGCGATTGCGGTATTCACCAACACGGCGTCCGCGCCCATTTCGATGGCTTCGGACGCGTGACTCGGCGCCCCGATTCCCGCATCCACTATCACGGGCACGGTGGCTTGACGGATGATGATTTCGATTTGCGCGCGGGTTTCGATGCCGCGATTGCAGCCGATCGGCGAGCCGAGCGGCATTACGGTGGCTGTGCCGACATCCTGCAACCGCCGCGCAAGCACGGGGTCCGCGTTGATATACGGAAGCACGGTGAATCCCTCGCGAACGAGGATTTCTGCGGCGGCGAGCGTTTCGATCGGATCGGGCAGGAGGTAATGCGGATCGGGGTGGATTTCCAGTTTCACCCACATCGGGAGTCCGGCGGCGGCGGCGAGGCGCGCGAGCCGCACAGCTTCGTCTGCGTTCATTGCGCCGCTGGTATTCGGAAGGAGCAGGAACTTCTTCGGATCAATAAAATCCAGGATATTCGCAAACGGGTCGTGTTTTCCGGACAGGTCCGCGCGGCGAAGGGCAACGGTCACGATCTCAGCTCCGCTGGCATCCAAGGCGTCGCGCATGACCGCGTTGGACGAAAATTTCCCCGTCCCGACCAAGAGGCGGGAGTGGAACGATCGACCTGCGATGATGAGCGGTGCGGATGTCATGGGACGGAGCGTGCGCGGATGCTAGCCGACGATTCCGACCGCCTGGAATTTTGCGTCCACGTGTTCGAAGTGCCGGTCGAGCGCGCAGGCGTGTGCGATTTCGTCCGCTGACAAATGCGATGCGACTTCCGGCTCTTCCGCCAACGTCTGGGCGAGTGGAATTTTTTCCTGCCATGTCCGCATCGCGGCCCGCTGCACTGCTTCGTATGCGGTTTTGCGTTCGAGGCCCTTGGTCGTAAGCTGCAGGAGCGCGCTCTGGCTGCCATACAATCCGCCGGTGATCTCCAAGTTCTTCAGCATGTTCTCGGGGTAAACGATGAGCCGGTCCACGAGTTTCGTCAGGAGCGAGAGCATGTAATCTAGCAGCGTGCAGGAGTCAGGCAAAATGATACGTTCGACGCTGCTGTGGCTGATGTCGCGCTCGTGCCACAATGCAACATCCTCCAGCGCGGCCACCGCGTTTCCGCGAATCACGCGGGCAAGTCCGCTTAAGCGCTCGCCGGTGATCGGATTGCGTTTGTGCGGCATGGCGGAGCTGCCTTTTTGTCCGGCACTGAAATACTCTTCCACTTCAAGCACCTCCGTACGCTGGAGGTGCCGGAATTCTGTCGCCCAGCGGTCAATGCTTGATGCAATCAGGGCCAGCGTCGTCATGAACTCGGCATGCCGGTCACGCTGCACGATCTGCGTGGAAATCGGCGCCGGGATCAAGCCGAGCCGCTCCATGACAAATGACTCAACGCGTGGATCGAGGTGGGCATGCGTTCCCACGGCACCGCTGATTTTTCCCACGCGCACTCGCTCCCGGGTTTGTTCGAGCCGGGTGATTGAGCGGCCAAATTCGTCATACATCAGCGCGAGCTTGAGCCCAAACGTGATCGGCTCGGCATGGATGCCATGGCTGCGACCCATCATTGGCGTGAACTTATGCTCAATCGCCCGGCGCGCGATCACGTCCCGCAACTTCACAAGGTCGGCTAGGATCAAATCACACGACTTGGTCATTTGGACCGCAATCGTGGTGTCAAGAAGGTCGGACGATGTCAGTCCCTGGTGCACCCACCGGGCGGCCGGACCAACGCGTGACGCCACGTTTTCAAGGAAGGCAATGACATCATGATTCGTGCGCTTTTCGATTTCGAGCACCTCTTGGATATCAAATCCGCCGCGTTCGCGGATCGTCCGCGCATCCTCGGCGGGGATTTGTCCGAGCTCAGCCATCGCTTCGCAGGCAAGCGTTTCGATTTCGAGCCAGATTTCGAGTTTGCGCTGGTCACTCCACAGCGCCTTCATTTCGGGAAGACTGTAACGTTCGATCACCGAGTGGTTCTAAACAAGACACCGCCCGCTGGCGAAAAGAAAAATCAGCGAATTTTCAGATTCCGTGGATCGCTCAGGTCGGGCGTCTCACTCGTAATGAGTCCAGAGCCGAAGAACCTTCACTACGCGTTCACTTTCATACACTTGATAAACCAACCGGTGCTGTATGTTGATTCGCCGGGAGTAGGCACCCGTGAGGTCTCCAATTAGCTTTTCGAATGGAGGTGGATTCTGAAACGGATTATCACGCAAGATATCGAGCAGACTTTCCGCCTTGCTTCTGAGGCCTGCGCTTGCCAGTTTTTTAGCGTCTTTCTGTGATTGTTTTGTGAAGACCAACTCAAAACTCACCACCCCAACTCCTTATCGCAATCCACAATCGGAGCATCAAGTCCCGCCCGGATAGACTCCCGCATGCCAGGCATGGAAATCAAGTGGAGCGTCTCTTGAATCGCGCGCCAGTCACTCTCGCAAACCAAGACGCCATTTGAGCGTTTGCCAGTAATCTGGATAGGTTCATGGGTGCTGGCCGCCTCATCCAGAAGCTTGTAAATCATCGACCGTGCGGAGGTGGCTGAAATCGTCTGCATGAGCGAAAGCGTGCGCTAAAGCGTGCGCTTTGTCAATCGGCAGTGTTTTAAATGATGCGCTCACTGGCATCGCCGCTTGTGCGCGAGCGATTGCTCCTTGTTGAGGGTCGCAATTGTGATAGGATGTTATTGTGAATAAACTCTCCACGGCATCGGTTGCCTCGGCCTTCCTCCTCGGGGCGCAAGATCGATACTAAGCTTTGGTTTAATAGCACCGGGCAGATTTTGTTCTCCACGTCGATTGGCGACTTGAATGCGTCGCCTGCGTACTTTTTTCAAGCGCCGGGTTCGTCCGTGGAGGCACTGCCGATCCCCCAGGATTGGGAAGTCATGCTCCCCGCGTCGATGAACGCATCGGGTGACATTGTCGGGAAAGTTCAGCGTGGGCAGCCTGATACTCCGACATACGCCGAGGCTGGATTCTTGCGTTCCCCGGGAAAAAACCCTGAGATTGCGACAAATCTCGACCCCACTCAGAGTTCGCTGGCATTCGTCTCGAACAACGGCACCACAGCAGGAGCATCCCGTTTTACCCCGGAGGGTTACAGTCCGTTTGTGTCCACCGTGGAGAGCAAAATCATCCCCCTCGGGCGCCCCCCGGGATACGGATATTTTGAAGTTCACGGGTTGTCTGATCGGAACGAAGTTTTGCTTTTTGCAGCGGATAGCGGTCTTGTCCCGCCGCCTCAACAGCGTCTGGCGTTAGCATCGCCCGGAAATGCAACCGTTTTGCTCGATTTCGGCGCTGGCGATGCCGTCCCGGGTTCCTTTGCGATGAATGCCAGCGGGGATATCGCGGCGGCGGTCCGGAATGCTTCAATCGGAGGTGCTGACGTGCGATTCATGACAGCGGCCGATCGGTCGACTTACAAGACGGTTAACTCCCCGGGATCGTACGATTCGATCTATGGATTCGCACTAAACGTCAAAGGGCAGGTGGTTTTTGCAAAGCAAACCAAGGGGCAGCCTGATGATCAGGTTGTTTTTGCGGATGTGCCAAACAATATCGTTCAAAGCTTTATTGGTTACCGCCCGATGATCAATGACCTCGGTGAGGTGGTTTTTGGACGCAGCGGCATGGTGATGTATTGGGATTCCCGCGTGCCGGGATCGCAGCCTGCAGCGGTGCCGGTTGACTTGCCGCTCAGTTCGCGGGGAAACCCTGAGCTTCTCGGACTGAACAATGCCAGTCGTGTCGCGCTAAGCTACTTTAATGCGAACGCAACCACGCAATCGCTCGGAGTTTTCAAGCCTGTCGCACCGGCACCGACGCCCACACCAACGCCGACGCCGGTGCCAACTCCTAAACCCACACCGAGACCAACGCCCGCGCCCACGCCGGCCCCAACACCGAATCCCATTGAGCAACGGATTGAGATTGTTGAGAGTCAGATAGTCACGGCCCGCAAGATCAAAAACCCGCGCGTCCGTCAGGCAAGAATCCGGCGTCTGAACACCGACCTGCGCCGGCTCCGGGCATTGAACGCGTTCGAGCAGACGAACTAAGTCTTCTCCGCGAGCGATGAAGGGCTAGTTGCTCGGCTGCAGCTCGCGTTGGATTTTCTTGAGGAGAGACCCAAACTTTGCTCCCTGGACGTCGAACATCTTGGAGTTTGAATCCCCGCCAAATGTATTTCGTACAACCTCGGACCGGGCGCGCAGGCGATAGCCGTTTTCAGCATCTGGAGTAATAAAAAGTTTCACTTGGGTGTAGGTCGTATTGCTGTCCCAGTTTCCGTAGAGGAGATTTTCGGTAGCTCCGCCCTTCCGCTCAAAGTTCATTTCCGTATTGCTGACACCATGGAGTTCGAACCCGTGGCGATAAAAAACATCCTGCGCTTTGTTTTGAATTTCGGCGAGCGAGCGATCCTTGATCAGGACTTGGGCGTGACCGGTTGGCACACCGCCTCCGACAGACACGCAGCCGGTAAAAGTCAGTGAGATTGCGAGCAGGGTTAGGCATTTGAGGGGTGTCATGGATGTGGAGAGGTGATTATTGATTTGCGGGACGCGGGTATTGCCGGGCAACCCAATCGATCGCCTCAGCCTGGGAATTGAGTGCTCCCTCGAGTTGCTGTGTTTGCACGGCGTCGAGGATTTCTCTGAACTCGGGGCCGGGTTTTCGCCCTTGGGCAATCAGATCGCGGCCGGTGATCAGCGGTTCCGGAATGAGCGGCTCGTGGGCGAACTCGTCACGACGTTGGATGAGAAAATCGAGGTTATCCAACATGCCATGGCTGGATGTGCAATCCACGCGATGAAGCTCCAGTTCGTCATCGATGGTCGGGCGCGCGAGAAACCGCTTGAGTTTTGCCACGCGCATTTGCTGCACGTCTTTAAATGCCATGTGGTTTTTTACCATCAGGACAGTGTCGTCGATGACATCATTCGAAAACCGCAGTCGTTCCATGACGGCACGCGTCATGTCCGCACCGACGTGCTCATGGCCATTGAAGCGGATGCGACCGGTTTCATCGACCATGAAGGTGGGTGGCTTCCCGATGTCGTGAAACAGGACGCTGAGCACGAGTGGCAGCGAAACATGAGCGCCCAACAGACCGAGCATGATGCGGGTGTGAATGAACACATCGCCCTCGGGATGAAACTCGGGGGGTTGCTCGCAGCCGTGCAGCGCGGCCACCTCGGGCAGCACTTGTTGAAGCAGTCCGGAGGCATCGAGCAGGTCCAATCCGCGCACTCGGGCCGGCGAAAGAAAGATTTTCACCAGTTCATCCCGGACCCGCTCCGCGCTGACGGTGTGGATTTCCGAAGCCAACTTCTGGACGGCGGTCCATGTAGCCGGGTCGATTTCAAATTCGAGCGTGGCAGCGAGCCGGACAGCGCGGAGCAGCCGAAGCTTATCCTCGGTGAAGCGGTCGTCGGGGTCACCGATTGCACGAATGACGCGGCGGCTGAGGTCGTCCCTGCCGCCTACAAAATCAAGGTGAGAATCAGTTAGCGGGTCGTAGAAAACGCCATTCACCGTGAAGTCCCGCCGGGCGGCATCGCGCTCGGGGGTGGAAAATGCAACCGACTCGGGACGGCGTCCGTCGACATACAACCCATCGGCACGGAACGTGGCAACTTGGAATTCCATCCCATGTTCGAGGACCACGATGACCCCGAATTGCGCTCCGACTGCTACGGTGCGGGGAAACAACTCCTGCACATGCTCAGGAGGCGCGGAGGTCGCGATGTCGATGTCATGGCATTCCCTTCCAAGTAGGCGATCCCTGACGCAGCCTCCTGCATAAAGGGCCACATGACCAGCCCCTACCAACTTCGCCACGATTTCGCGGGCGGTTTTTTCCATGGAAACATCCACCGGTGGCAATACTATCCGCTTGCGTCCGATTCGGCTGCGGGAGGTTCCTCTTCGGGCTCTTGCTCTGGCTCCGGTTTGTCTTTCGGATGGAATAGTTCTTTCAACGCGGCACCGATCATTGGTGCAGCGTGAGAGCCCCCGCCGACTGTTTCGCCAGGATTCCCTTCATAGACGGCTGAAAACGCATACAGCGGGGCTTCGGCCGGGGCAAATCCCGTGAACCACGCTGCGTTGCGGCGTTTTGCGGTGGGGCCCCACTGGGCTGTCCCGGTTTTTCCCGCGACCTTGATCCCCTTGACGCGGGCGCGGCGGGCCGTGCCGTTACCATCCTCGGTGACACCGATCAACCCCTCTCTGAGGGTTTCCATGAACTCGTCGCTGATGGGGAGCTCGTCCCGCACGCGCGCCGGATAGGCACCGATCACGCGGTTATCAATCGATTGCACCTGCTTGACGAGACGGGTTTGGTAAAACGTGCCACCATTTCCGATGATGCCCATGGCTTGCGCCATTTGGAGCGGGGTGACGAGGATGTCACCTTGTCCGATGCTCATGTTTGCGACGTCGCCGTTGAGGATGCGGCGCTTGTGGACGCGCGTCATGTATTCGTCATTCGGGATGTTCCCGCGATCTTCGGCGTTGAGAGGGATGCCGGTTTTTTGGCCGAGGCCGAGGCGGGTTGCCCAGTCGATGATGGCGAGCGATCCGATTTTAATACCGACTTGATAGAACCACGTGTTGCACGACTGGGTGAGTGCTTCGGCGAGGGTTAGTGAGCCGGCTCCTTCCTTTTTCCAATTTCGAAAAACAAAGTTGCCGACGGCGAACGAGGTCGGGCAGTTGATGGTGCTGCCCGGTTTGATTTTTCCAGATTCCAGTGCCGCAAGGCCCACGAATGTCTTGAATGTCGAGCCGGGTGGATAGGCGGAGCGGTAGGCGCGAGGATAGAGCGGCACGGCCGGGTCGTTCTGGACGGCGGCGAATTCCTCCTGATTTAAGACCGGGACAAAGATATTCGGATTGAATGTCGGCCACGACGCGAGCGCTAGGATTTCTCCCGACTGGGGATCTGTGATTACCATTGCCCCGCGCGAGGTTTTTTCCTCTAGCACGTTTTCGCAGATCTTCTGAATATCGAGGTCGAGTGTGGTGATCACGTTGTGGCCGGGAACGGGCGGGGACGCGATACGCTCGGAAGTTTTCCGGCCCTCGGCATCAAATGTCACATGCAGAACCCCCGGTTTGCCACGAAGTTCGCTGTCAAAAATCTGCTCCAAGCCCTCGCGGCCTTCCGTGTCTGGAAAGATGACATCACCATTTTCGATCGGGCGAAGCGAAAGCGGAGCCACGCGGCCGACATACCCGACGATGTGGGCGGCGGTGGCATTTTCGGGATAAAACCGCGCGTAAGTTTGCCGGATGATCAGGCTGTCAGTCACACCTTCCGACAAAGTGGCCAGCTCCTGAGGGTTCAGGTCCTCGACGATATCGTAGGGTAGCACACTGCGGTTGCGGTAATGGTCGATGATCGATTTTTCGTTCAGTCCGATTTCCCGCTTCAGCAATGCCTTCGCGAGTGTGACCTGCTGCCTCGCAAAAGCGACGGCCTGCGCGTCAGTGAAGTCTGTCGGCGTTGGAAAGCTGATCGCCAAATTGTAGCTCACGCGCGACTGCGCGAGCGGTTTGCCATTCCGGTCCGTGATCAACCCCCGGGGAGCCGGGATCGCCAACTGCCATGTGCGCGCCTGCTTTTGGGTTTCCCAAGTCGGCTTGGGATTTTCAACCACTGCGGGTAACTCATTGGAAAACGAAACCTGTGCGACCAGTGGAAACGGGGCGATGACGGCGAGGAGGAGGATGGCGCGGAGGATCATGAGGCTGGTCACAGGTAATAAAGTGGAATCGGCGGGTAAACGCAAACAGGAGTTACAGCCGGGTCGGAGGGACCTATCCGAAGTTTTGTGTTTGATGTCTGATTTTGATCGTTGGTTGGGGTCCGGAGCCGAGGGGCTCGATGACCCTAAGTGAAATTGGGCGCTGAGTTGGATGGGGGCATCGCTATCAATAGCGGGGTCGGTCATTCATAACTCTGTGCTCCTCTCAGGAAAGTCGAGATCGCTGAAAGACGCGATTCCTACGTCAGATGCGTCGATATGATTGACCACCCCATTGACACGGCATTCCTGCTCGAGCGCCTCTCTTGGGACGGGCACAGATTGTTGTCCGATTTCCTAGGCCGAGACGGTCGCAACGATCGCGGCCCCGAGGGACTTTGCTGTGAAGGGCTTGCTGACATAGTAGTTCATCCCGACCGCAAAACATTCATTGCGCACTGCCGCGCTGGAATTCGCTGTCACCGCAACAATCTTTACAGGAGATTTTACGGAAAGAGCCGCCTCCTTTTCCCTAATCGCCGTCGTGACCGCAATCCCATCCATCCCGGGCATTTGAAGATCCATGAAGATCAGATCAATCCAAACCCTGCTGAGGACGGCGAGCGCCTCGTCCCCGCAGGAGGCCGTTTCGATGGCTTCGTAACCCAGCTTCTTGAGAGTCGAAACGAGCAATTTCCTTATAACGGCATCGTCATCCACCACTAGGATCTTGAGAGGATCGCCCACCGAGAATTTGCCATCGACCGCGTCCCTCTGGACGGGCTCGCCGGGGACCAGAGCCTTCGCCCGAACCTTGCCTCGCGGGCCGGGGTTCTTTGGAAGCGGAAGATCAAAAAAGAAGGTGCTCCCCTTCCCGACCTCGGTTTCCAGCTCGAGGGTGGACCCCATTTTTTTGAGGATACGGCTTGAGATTGTCAACCCGAGCCCGATTCCACCAAATCTTCGGGCCGAGCTGGTATCAACTTGCGCAAAGGGCAGGAAGATTTGTGATCTCATCTCCGCGGGGATGCCCGTTCCCGTGTCCTTCACCGCAACGCGGAGTCGCTGGGCCTCGACGCTGATGACAAGCTTGACGCTTCCTCTCCCCGTAAACTTCACCGCATTCCGCAGGAGGTTGAGCACCACCTGCCTGAGCCTGTGTTGATCCCTCATGTCGGTCACCGGGACGTCGTCGGTCAATTCGACGGTAAGCTCCAAGTGCTTGGCAATGGCATCCGGCTCGACGATCCGGATGACGTCCCACGCAAATTCCGACACGGAAAACTCTTCATCAACCAACGTCATCTCGCCGCTCTCCATGTGGACAAAGTCCAAGATGTCGTCGAGAAGGCGGAGCAGGCTCCCTCCGCTGGCATCGATCGCTCTCAACTTGTCGCGAACATCCTCACAAAGCCCGGCCTGACTGAGGAGCAAATCCGTGTAGCCAAGAATGCCGCTCAGTGGAGTCCTCAGCTCATGACTCATAACGCCGAGAAATTCTCCTTTGGCACGGTTTGCGGCGACGGCCGCCGCAGTGGCTTCCTTGAGGGCCAACGTCTTCTCTCTCTCCTCGGTGATGTCCCAGTTTGTTCCAATCATACGGATCGCACGACCGGCATCATCCCTCTTGACTCTCCCGATGGCACGGAGGTGGCGAATCCCGCCGCTTGGCCAGACCACACGGAAATTCGCATTCCAATCCTCCCCACTCTTCAGAGCGTCATCGATCGCTTGGGCACACCGCACGGCGTCGTCGGGATGTAGTGCGCTGGTCCAACGGCTGTAGCCGGGTTCGGAGGACTCAGGTTCGAGTCCGTAAAGTCTGAACATGGTCTCGTCCCAAACCATGCGATTGTTAACAACGTCCCAATCCCAGACTCCCACTCCCCCAATTGCGTTCGCAAGAATGAAGCGCTGCGTGAGTTCGCGATCCTCGAGAGCATGAATTTTTTCATTCATCTCCCGGCTCTCAGTGGTCTCGTGAAACTGGGCAATCAGGTGAAGGGGTTTTCCCTCCTCATTCCTGGCTAGCGAGACACTCGTCAGCCCCCAGACGATTGATCCCGATTTGTGAAGGTATCGCTTCTCAATTGAGAACGTCGGGATCCTGCCAGCCAGAAGGTCCCGGACACAACACAGACACCCGTCCAAGTCGTCAGGATGGGTAACCTCCATCCATGGCTTACCCACAAGTTCCTGGGTAGAGTAACCGAGCATCTCAATCATCCGCGTGTTCGCCTGAAAATAATGACCATCAAGCGATATCAGCGCTACTCCGATGGAAGCATTGTCAAAAGTCGAGCGGAAGAGATCGCTTCGGTATGCGATTTCGCTCTTGAAGTTATGGACTTCCGTCAAATCGACCACCTGCCCGTAGAGCATCCTGACATTGCCCCATTCATCAAGCGATGCGGTGCCGTAGGCCTTGAGAAAACGTTCTTCGCCCGAGCTGTGGATCCCGACCAAGTCAAGGGTATAGGGCTCTCCCGTTTTCAAGCATCGGGAAGCGGCGGATTGCAGATGTTCTAAACTGTCGGCCCGGAAAATCCGGTGACGCTCACTCCACGCGGGCGGCTCGTTTGTATCTGCCAAGCCGAAAATCTCGAAGAGCGGTTTCGACCAAACCACGGTGCCTTCGTGAACATCCCATATCCACGAGCCAAGATCGGGGTGAACTGCAAAATTTGCCTGTGAAGGTTTCGTTAGCATGAGTTTGAATCGGCTTTGCGACTCCCCGCAACTCCCGGATGCGATACCATTCTCCACTGGGTTCTCAAAGCAGATTCGCACGGGGCGGAGCACAATCTTTCCCAAAGATCGGATGATCGAAGTTCCCCCACAGGATGAATGGCTCGACACCCGCAACTCGCAAGACCGCCCGCAAAGCGTATAGAAACCCGCTTGGCTTGCACACAATCTGCTTCAAATATTTCAGACACCCCGTGCATGACGGGCGCATCTATGGCTTGAGTCAATGGTGCTGTCTATCCCCCGAATTGAGGGGGTGGAGCGGGCGAGGTGCTTGTCTCGCATTCGGGAGCGTGGGCGATAGACTGGTCTCGAGAGGATACAACTCCGGACACCGAATTTACAACGTTGGTAGGAAGCGAGATGCCGCAAAGAGACAGGGAGTTTTCCGGGACCAGCACTTCCTTTCGTAACCCAACCTGTTAATTCGGTTCATTGATTCGCAAGGCTCACCCTACGGGCTGCCGTGCGGCAGTCTGTCTCTCAAAGCCTCGGCTCCGTCAAAACCTCTTCTATCGTTGGATCCGGGTTTATGGCGCTTTTTTGGAGGCACGAGGAAGCCCTCCCCTCATGGCACATCTCCTCCGTCGCCATGTTGGAATCGGGCAATCAAGGCGGGCTGGGAGTGAACGTTGAAAAACCGAAACACGTCTTTCACATAGCCGTCAATCGTATGATTCGAAAGTCCGAGATGGTCGGCGATCCGGCGGCGGTCCTGACCTTCAAGGAGAAGGTTGAGAGTGATGCGCTGGCGCGGGGAGAGCCGGGTGACAGTGGATCCGAGGCTGGATGGCAGGACAGCTTCATGCAACCAGGGAACCTCGCCGATCACAATGTGTGTCAGCCGGGACTCGCGTGGAGAAAATGGCGGGCGGCCAGGGCGGCGATAGACGCCGAGCTGGGAAAGCATTCCATCCCGCCCCGGTCGGATCGAGAGGATAACTTCCTCAATGCCTGCAGCAATCCAGATCGGATAGACTGAGGCTTGGCGGAAGCGTTTCTCGACGTCGATCTGGTCGCGCAGCCGCGTGAGATGGGTTTTCTTTTGTTCAAACTCCCCGGTGAACCGTGAGTTGAGAACGCCGGTATCGGGATGCTCAAGGGCCTCCTGGAATTTTGCAAATTGTTCCGGAGAAAATCCTCCAACCTGGAATCCCGAATTCAGCGGCACTTTGCCGGGATCGAATTGACAGGTGGTGGCCCAGGCCCAGGAGTCCGCATCGATGAGCGAGCACAGGCCGTCCATGAGGAACTGCTTTTGTGCCACGAGGCCGCCATCAATGGCCGCCACTTCGCCGAGCAGTCGCACGATAGCGCGGGCATCGGTGTCGGAAAGCAGGGGCTGGGTTTTTATCGTGTTCATGAGCGTTTGTGGTCTTTAAGGCGGATCCGCATGAGTTCGGCTTGGGAGTTCACGCCGAAGTGACGGTAGAGGTCGCCGATGTAGCCAACGACGGTTCCCGGCGAGATATTGAGTTGATCGGCGATTTCCTTGCGTCCGAGGCCGAGGAGCAAAAGGTCTAGAGTGAGTCGTTGGCGGGGGGAGAGCTTCGGTGCCTCCGACCGGTCTTTCCCGACGCGATGGTGAAGCCAAGGAATCTCATCCAGGACAAGGGAGGCGAGGTGGACCTCGCGGGCAGTGTAGGGAGGATCATCGGTGTTCCGGCAAAGCACGATTTGACTCTCCGTGTCCGCGTCGACGCTGCGAAGCGAGAAAATGACATGCGGGGATGCGGCACGCGGTAGAGAATCCGCCTGAACCGTAAGCGAGGCGGATTCCGAAAGCTCTGGCGGCAAAACAAAACTTGCGTCGATTTTTCTCCGCAAAAATCCCTTCAAGGCCTTCTTCTTCCCTGCACCAAAAAGCGCCCACGTCCACTCATGCGATCCGGCAATATCACAGAGGCCGTCGAGCAGGTAACACTTTTTGTTCATCAGACCTCCTGGGAAGGCGGCCGTCTCGCCAAGTAGACGAACGATGACCCGCATATCAGCTTCCAACACATTCACGGCGTTTTTATGACATGCCTCACTTAGCCGAGCCAAGGAATGGTTACAACCCCTATTCCTACCGGGCGGAGGCACACCCCGGGAACGCCTCGCCATTCAAACAGAATGAAGGGGCCATGAAGTGGTCAGTTCTTCCATGTTCACATCAATCTAAATAATTACTCGGAACGATCAAGCGAGGCAGCACAATTGCGGCCAGCGGAGCACAAGTATGGAGACCATAAACGCTGATTGAAAACGTCAGAATGTTAACACGAAAGAACTGCCCCCTTCTTGCGGGGCCGACGCGCTAATCAGACTTCCCATCGAACGGCCGACCTGCGAGGCTCTCGGAAGAGAATCCACATTTTTTATGCAATGGAAAGGACGCAGAGAGAGCGAGAATGTTGATGACGCGCGTGGTCGCACGACGGCTGGCGTCGGTGGCGGCAACAGCCTCGGTCTGGGACTGCTGACCTTGATTGGCCGGAAATTTGGCATCAAAGGGATCCTGATTGCTGCGGTGATCGCGATCATCGGTTGGAAGCTGGGCATTCTCGACGCAAACTTGCTGCTGGGCGACGGAGCTTCCTACACCTCGCAGACCGCGACGACGAGTCCGGAGGATCAGGAGCGGTTTGATTTTGTCAAAGTGGTCCTGGCGGACACGGAAGATGTCTGGACTTCGGAATTTCAGCGAATCGGGAGGCAATACCGCCTCCCCGCCATGACGGTTTACCGGGGACGAGTCGATACGGCCTGCGGAATGGGCACTGCCGACATGGGGCCCTTTTACTGTCCAGGCGATCAGAAGATTTACATCGATTTGGGCTTCTACGACGAACTCGCCCAGACTTTCCAGTCCCCGGGAGACTTTGCCCAAGCTTACGTGGTCGCGCACGAAGTCGGGCACCACGTTCAAAAGTTGCTGGGAACATCCGACCAGGTGGCTGCGCGGCGGGGCCGACCGGACTACAACGAATACTCGGTTCGCCTCGAGTTGCAGGCTGACTTTTACGCCGGGGTCTGGGCGAACCACTCGCAGAAATACCTCGAAGACGGCGACATCGAGGAAGCGATGCGAGCAGCCAATGCGATCGGCGACGACGCTATCCAGCAAAAGATGCAGGGCCGTGTAGTGCCGCACGCCTTCACCCACGGAACGTCTGAGCAGCGGATGCGTTGGTTTAAGAAGGGCCTGAAAAGCGGACGAATTGAAGATGGCGATACTTTCTCGATCCCGTATCGGGATCTGTAAGAGCGTGTCCTGGCAGCGATCCGAGTCCGTTCGGATCGTTTTTGTTTTTGCCATGGGCTCGGATCCGGTGGCCAGTTCTTCTATCTTCACATCTCGCTGAATTGCTGGGCGGAATGATCGAGCGAGGCCGCACTATTGCGACCAGCGCAATCCGAGTATGGAGACCAGAAACGCTGATTAAAAACGTCAGAATGTAAACATGGAAGAACCGCCCCCCTCATACTTCATTAAAGTCGAGATCCCTGAAAGACGCGATTCGTACGTCAGATATGTCAATATGAATGACCGACCCCTCGGTCGACAGATACAAAACTTCCGATGTCGCTACTGCCGATAGGGACCAATATTTTTACACAGGGCGAGCGGAGGTGATGGACGCCAAACACGGATTCGTGCAAAGGTTCCGCAACCTCTCGATGCGGAGGCGAACTCTGTCCATTTTGTTTTTGAAAATGAATTTCCCATCACCCAGCCCATTTACCCGGAAGATTTTTTTCATCTTCGGCGCGGTTGTATTTTTGTCAGGCATTCTTGTGTGAAGCGAATGTGTTAGATTCTTGGACGAAACTCACAAAGAAGTGTGTTTCCAACCAAGGCGCTTTGAGCGATGGCCATCGCTCAAAGCGCGGCGT
>Ga0247836_1002565_pt1 | contig 26083 bp, 24 predicted proteins | sample LaCruzMarch2015__4_FD_187116 | JGI IMG/M metagenome (GOLD analysis project Ga0247836, IMG submission 187116) | Freshwater microbial communities from meromictic Lake La Cruz, Castile-La Mancha, Spain - LaCruzMarch2015_14m | ecosystem: Environmental > Aquatic > Freshwater > Lake | place: Spain... | reverse complement strand
TCCGGTGATGATGGGACTTCACCGTTCGAAGTGGCCGCGATTCGAATGCGTCGATTGAAGTAGACGTTGGTGTAGTCACCACGAGTCCGCTTCGTGACTTCCAAGGTCACATCGAGCAGTTCTTCAAGTCGCCCAGACAGTTCGCTAAACTTGGAGAGTTCCAGGCCCAGCGTCTTTAGATCGCCTTTCACATAAGGGATCGATGCTTGCGTGATAACCGAGTTCTTGAAGATGTGACGACTGGCATGCGAGCCAGACAGCACTTCTAAATCGAACTTGATCATCGGGTCGCCTTTTTGACTACTCTCAAGTTTCACTGACTCGATGCGAGCTTGATACTTGCCGTCGGGGACCTCGTCATACTCCGGTGCTTCCGCTGTTGCGAACTCATCATCGAACGAGGTGAGATCAACAGATTGGTTGGAGGTTTCGTATTCTTCGTAATCGCTCATTGCTTAACAGCCTTTCCTGCTGGGGTGCTGCCCGGAGTGGAAGTAGACGCAACAGTGCCTTTGCCGGGCGCAGGGCTCTTTGCGGTTGAATTCGAAGCGGTGCCGCTGAATGCCGAATTGAAGGCGGAGTAATCCAGTGGGAGCATCTCGGGCAAGCGACCAGTGCGATCTCCGGCCTCGTAAGTTGGATGAGGCTTGGTGCGGAGCACGCGATCTACAACGAGATTGCCAGCCGCATCTTTGCGAGAGACCGAATCTCCATAGAGGATGATGTCGACTAGGCCTAACACGACGTTGCGAGCACGATCAGGCAAGCTCGGAGTGGTCTTGGTGTATTCGCCCGTTCGCGTTTCGATCGTCTTGTCGACCGCGTGCGAGATGAGGATTAAGCCATAGGGCAAGCTGGCCAAACGAGTCAGCACGCGATGCCATTCGTTCTTGACCAGAGCCCAGCCTTTGCCGTGGCCCATGTCCCCTTCGTACTCGATGCCATGCTTGGCACAGACATAGTCCGAACACATCTTGAACGCGTTGTCGACCGTGTCGATCACCAGCGTCTTGAAGTTGTGATCGCCCTTAGCGAGCAACTTGCAAGCTTCCAAGAATGCTTCCCACGAGTAGGTTGGCACCTTGAATACTTCCAGGTGATTGAGCCCTGGCTCACATTCGAAGAACATAGCTTCGGGGAACTGGGAAGCGAACGAGCTCTTGCCGAGCTTGGGAACGCCATAGAGCAAGATCGATTGCTTGGCCAAGTCGGTGGTCGGCTTGGTCTTAGTGGTTGGTAGAGTCACTGTCATAAATAAGGTTTCCTTTCAAATCAGAACGGGGGTGCTTCAGAATCAACACGAGATAGCTCTTCGTTAGGGAGAGCGATCTCGTACAGGTTGTCAGCGACGTTTGGATTGAATCCCGATTGGCAGTAAGCCAAGTACTCGCACGGTCGTTGGTACGAGAAACAGTTCGAGGTATTCAGCAGCCATTTGCCACGGCGACGGGCATCGAGGTACTGCTGCGTGATTTCCCACACCTCGTCTTGCAACATGGCCAGACGATCTTCGGAGAGATAAATGAATTCGCGATGGAATGCTTCGGGACGTGAATACCATTCAGTCATCCGAGATTGGAACTCATCATCCGTCTCTGGCATCTGTCGTTTCGCAGTCGACTTACCGCTTTTGTTCTTGGCCGCGAGTTCCGCGTGACGAACTTCATACTCTTCCTGCGTTTCGCCTTTGCCTTGCTTGAGTCGACTCTTCAGCAGCACGTTGTAGATGACGCCAACGATCGGATAGCCTAACTCTCGTAGGTAGTAGCAGTACAAGGCGATTTGCGTGTCGGTCCACAGCTTGTCGAGATAACTCGCATCAACTGTTGATGCTGTCTTATGTTCGAGCAGATACAAACCATCGTGGCAACGGACGATGCCATCAACCTTTCCCGCGATCCGGAAGGTCTGACTCTGCCGGCCAGTATCGGGATTGCGGATCTCACCAACGAATTCCTTCTCGACTTCGACGACTTCGAATTCTTCAGTTCCATAGCGTTCGGCGTAACCACGAATCATCGCCGTTGCCAAATGCCACTGGATCATTAGATTTGAATCGACCACGCGATTCTCAAAGGCATCGTCAATGTAGGCGAGTACATCGCGAAGCCGCGACTCGGTGTTTGACGATCGATACCATAGCTCGATCGCCGTGTGTATCACGCTACCGAACGACAACGCATCTGGTCGTTCGCGCGGTCGCAGGTTGTCGAGATAGCGGTTCTTGTACTTGCGAGGGCAATTGCGAAAGGTATTCAGCGCTGAATAGGTCAGCAGCGTCTTATCGTTCGCTTCGGTTTGTGCAATGACTTGGGACATGGGTGCTTAACTAACAGGGCCAATTGAATCGGGATTAGTAGAAATTGACTTGGTACGAGTCTTGTTCCTCAATGAGGTTTCCATTGAGTCGCTTCGCGCCACGCTCAAGAGCAAGCTGCTCTTCGCTGACTTTTAGGGATGCATTGATTCGTGCACACTTCTTGCAGATCCGATTTCCAGCGCCTTTCGAGAGAAACTCTTCGTTGCACTTGAGGCAGCGGCGCGGCCCGGGTTCTGTTGGTAGTAATGGCTTGTTCAAGATGTCACTTTCATGAGGCAAAGAAGAGGTCGCGAACGAACCCAAACTGCTAGATCAGCTCGAGTTCCTCGACTTCGAAGTTGCGTTCCTGGTCAGAGGTGACCAGGTAGTGCTTGAAGTCGATCTTGGTGACAAACCGACTTGGCTCGACCAATTGATTTCGCAGTCCCGAGCACGCTTCGTTGAATTCTTTGGATGCTGCTTCGAAGCGATCCGCTGCTCGCAGATACCGTCCGACTGCAAGCGAAATGTTGACACGGGTTTCGATATCGTTTGTGGATGCTGACATATCTCTAGTGGTGACCTTCTCTCGAGAAATGTGAAATGATTTGCCCTCTACCCCTTGAACTACTCAGCAAAGTGGCAAAGTGGCGAAAGACTTTGAAAACTTTTCAGGCGATGTACTCGCGGAGGCCTTCTGCCTCGAACCGTTCGGCGATCTGGCTTATCCAAAAACGAAGGGTCGACCTTGGGACGCCCATGATTTCTGCCACCTGAGGTAGGGAGTGTGTTTTTCGCAATTCAAGCATGCGTTGCCACTGTTCAGGCAGTCGCGAGATCGCGATGGCAAGATCGGAAGCCAGATCATTCAATTCGTTGACCGGTTTGCGGTCGAGTTGCAACCGTGCGTCACTTACCGATTCCTCGAGCGTGTACTGCAAATCGGTAGGTAGCTCACCTGGGACCGGTACCAGAACGTTCAATGACTGGACCTGACTCTGGCCCTTGAACGGAGATGCGCCGTCTCTTATGAGTGTTCCAGTTTGTCGTTCAACAACCGTAGTGACAAAAACGTTGCGATGAGCGATCTGCGGGTCAAATGAAGGCATGGCCTCGATGACCTTTGTCAGAAGGGCTTGCTCGATCGACTCTAGGTCTTGCTCTGAATAGCCAGCCCGTTTCACGATCTGAACGGCTTTGCGGCGAATGATCCCGCGAGTGAATTTGTCGCTGAGGACATCAAAGGATTGAGACATGGGTGCCATTCCTTGGCCGGCACCAACACTACATCCGAGCGACAGACCGTCCCGAAGGGCTTGGAAGCGGTGTTGAGTTGCTACGGCAAGGAGTATTTGTCGAAGCGTCATTGGCCTGTCGTCGATGACTGACGACATGTCGCTGGCAAGCGCGAGAATCTCGAAAGTTTCTTGGCAGGACCTGCTTTGGGAAGCAAAATCGTTGGGTTTTCGGCTGGGACAATTTCCGGAACTGGGCGAATCGACTCAGCGACATGTCGCTGCGACAGCTAATGTCATGGTTCTGGATCGAGAGCAAAAAGAGTCTGCCAACCGCATCGATCGGGCATCCAGCGAATCGGATCGTCGGAAATGCCAAAGAACTCGCAGAGCGTTTCGCTAAGCCGTTCCTTACGTTTCTGGTTCTGACGGCTGGCACCTGGCGATGTCCAGGTCATCGTGCCATAGCTTTTCGCAAACGCTCGCAGCAACTCCCATTGGACATTCGAGCGTTTGTTGCCGGCACGAGCAAATCCCATCTCAGTGAAGTGGTAGCGACCAACGACGCCAGCAGCCGTGATGGAAACAGTGTCAATATCCAGAAACCGAATCTTGATTGCCGACCAGGAACAACTGGGTGGAGTTGGAAATCCTGGTTTGGCAACTCTGGCTGGTTGCTTTGGCAGAAACTGCTGCTGAAAGGACGCGAGACTCTCGAGGGCCGGTTGGGTAAACACAATCGCGCCTGAGTCCGTTGGCTGAGTTACCTCAGCTAGAGACAGCAACAAACCGCGACGTTCAATCAGCAGACGCCCGCATAGGGAGTCGATCGGTTTGGTTCGTAGACGCAACACTACAAACGGCTGATTCGTTTGGTCGCCTATGCTAATAAGAGTGTCGATCAATGGCCCAGACGCTAAGAACATCGGGAACGCAAAACCCATTTGTGGATGTGCAGTACCCCAATGCCAAGCAGGCTTGATGCTGACAGAGGTTGCCGATCGATGAAAACCAGTTTGACCGCAGAGCGATTCGGCCACTCGCAACCAATCGATACCAAAGACCGTAACTTCGGCACGGTCGACTGCGCGGCTACTGTGGGTGTTCTCGTCGTAGGTCAGATAGCGAAATGGTGCATCTTCCGCGACTCGAAGCCAACAGTTCCTGTCAACCAGACATGGAACCGCACTGGCAGTCTCCTGAGTTGGAGCGAGCCAGCGCTTCGCTTGTTCGAAGTCAGAATCTAAGAGGATTCGCCAGTGAGCGAGCGACGTTCGCTGCTCAGGCACCGAGGCCGCTGTGAGCCATAGACGCTCCACCCAGCTTAAATGGCACAATGATTTTGCCATTGGTAAATCCTCGATCATTCAGAAATAACTCGATAATGTCCGCATCACCATCCCGAGTGTAGACGGCGATATTCGGCGGCTTAATCGCTACGGATCGAGTTCTTCTTCCATCGATGAACCGCAATTCAATTCTGGCTTCCACGATTCGAACATCGATATCGAGGCTCTCGTAGTACGCGAGCCGTTCATCGAGGATCTCAATCAAGTTATCGCGCTTTGTTGTGACCAGTTCCGGTTTCGCGCCCGCGATGAAAAGTGTCACTGATGTCAGTGTTGCTGAAAGCAGTTCAGGTACGTTAACCACGGACAACGCAGCCTCGCTGTTCTGTCGCAGCGGTTCGGTCGTCCATATGTCACCTGGCGGGAACAAGTTTTCATCACCGAAGTAGAACCTGCCAAATGATGAGCGATACATCTCCTTCTGAAGTGCAGTCGCTGCGTTGATTTTCAACTCGCCAGTCAGTCGATTGAACTGAAGCAAGTCTTCATGCAATGGCTGAAAACTCAAGATGTCGCGTACACCATCGACCAACACATCTTGCAATTGCCAGGGCCGACCGTGGCTGACCGTGAGATCGAGCGAGTCCTCATTTAGAATCATGGCGGCGATTGTACCGCGACCGCATTGTTTCGATTCAAAGTATGATCCCATGGCACTTTCAAACGAAACACGACATAGTTCCAACGGTTCCTGCAACTTTGGTACTGCATCGCTATTCGCTTGAAAGTAGGAATAGGTGCGCCGCGTTGTCAGCGATTGCAAGCGATGAATCGTCTCGACATGCTCTCGATGCCTCAGGATCGCTTCGACAGCGACATCGGCAGGCATGATTCGTTCGTCTCGGTGAAAGGCTTCTGCCAGCTCGTCGATCTGGTGCAGCAGGGTCTCCATCATCGATTCGCGAGCCAGTTCATTGACCATGTGTACCGCTCGCATCAGTTCAGCGGGTGTTTGACCATCAGGCGCTTTCAGGATTTGGCCCAAGAGTTCGAATTGAGAATCGGTTAGTTTGCCTCCTGTCGGAAGCACGAGACCTCGTGAGGCGATGTAGTCGTGATGGGGCGAGAGAAACTTCAATAACCGATCATGTTGGACGGATTTCAGCACTCGCAAGTTGGTAAATCGTTGGTACTTGGCTGTGGTCATGTGATGCTCGAAGAAAATTAATAAATCATGTGTGCTTCCATGGGAAAATTAGGTTTCCAGTGACTCCGACTAACTGGCAACGCGCCGACTGAGGAAGGGTCGACGGCGGTTCCACCACCGTATGCTCCTGAAATTTGCGTCCTTTCGCTTCATCCTTGGCACAGCTCCTGTTGCCTTCCTAACGTTCGACCCTAGTCCTCAAATCGCAATTGCTAGCATTGCATTACGATGTGACACCTTTGGTCAGCATCGCCCAAATTCCTTCCATTTCTTCGGGAGTCGCATCCTCGCAATGTACTCTCAAGAAATTCTGTCGACCTTTGGGTTCCACCTTTACGCGCAATCCTGAGTTGGATTCAGGCGAGTAGACCCAGTTCTCGGAATCGCAAATGGAGACTACTTCAGGCAGGCCAGAGTCGGGGCATTTCTGCGTGAGCAAGTCATCGATATCACATCCCAGGAATAAGGCGATGTCGTAGGCAAAATCTCGGCCGATCTCGCTAAATTCGCCGCGTTCGATTTTTCTCCAATCCTCCTGTAGGTCGGACTCGAGTACACAATCTTCCAGCGTGTACCTGGCGATCTCGCGAAACTTTCGAACCTTAGCGCGATCGAGTTGAGGTTCGTTGTCAACAGTTGACGTTTTGGTCATTTCAAAACTCTCCAAGTGAATGGTGGTGGAAACAAAACGGCCAATCTTCATCACGCGTTGGACACGTCTGGTCACAGCGATTTGGAAAATCCAAAAAATTGCCAAATTCCAAGTTTTTGATCCCCATCGTTGCCAGTTCCGGCTTGAGCTGAGTAGTTCAAGGAGTAGAGGAGTGTGTTAAACGGAGTCTACTTAGCAGAACTGGAACCTTGATGAGCATATTGACCGAACTATCGACTTTGAGCACCGAAAGCAGACGCATAGAGCTTGCGAAGGTACTTGCTGCTGGCTTGATCCGCACTCTGTTGCATCAAGTCTCCAAGGCAGCGGAAGAAGACAAAGAAACCCGACAATCTTCCGACGATGGGCTTGAAGATTCTTGAGAACTACCGCTCTGTGTGTCCACGCGGGTTAACTCGCGTCTGAATTCTCAACCATCTACCAAGTCGAGGCAAGAATGAACATCGATCGGGAAGTCGCACTCATGAAACTCATGAGTGTTGGCGAGCTGCGAAAGAAGTACTGCGAAGTATTCAAAGAGCCAACCAACGCACGAAATAAGGTCTGGCTCATCAAACGTATCGCTTGGCGTATGCAGGCGAATATCGAAGGAGATCTGTCAGAGCGAGCGCGGCGTCGGGCCATGGAGATTGCCAACGATGCCGACATACGCATGATGCCACCACGCGAGCGAAAGCTGCGCGACAGTGCGCAGCAGCCAAACACGGTTGTTGTGAAGGTCGATTCGAAACCCTCGCGTAGCCTTTCAGTTGGTCAGTCCCTTCAACGCGTTTACAAAGGCCAGAACATCGTAGTGGTTGTCCGGGGCGATGGTTTCGAATGGCAAGGTCAGAAGTACAAGTCGCTCACAGCAGTGGCCAAAGCTGTGACCGGTAAGCACTGGAACGGATTCAACTTCTTTCGCGTTGATGAGGGCAAAGCCTAATGTCGAACAAACATCCTGCAAAACCCGAATTGCGCAAGACGTATCGTTGTGCCATCTACACTCGGAAATCGACCGAAGAGGGATTGGAGCAAGAATTCAACTCGCTGGACGCTCAGCGTGAAGCGGGTGAGCTCTACATCAAGAGCCAGAAGCATGAGGGCTGGGAGTGCCTCGATACCAAGTACGATGATGGTGGTTTCACCGGAGCGAACATGGAGCGGCCCGGCCTTCGACGATTGTTGGCCGACATCGCTGCCGGCAAGGTCGACTGCGTAGTTGTCTACAAGGTTGACCGTCTCAGTCGAAGCTTACTGGATTTCGCCAAGATCATCGAGGTCTTTGATCGGCATCAAGTCACGTTTGTGAGCGTGACACAGTCATTCAACACAGCATCGTCCATGGGCCGGCTCACCCTAAACGTGCTTCTGTCATTCGCACAGTTCGAACGCGACATGATCAGCGAGCGAACACGCGACAAGATGCGAGCGGCGCGACGCAAGGGGCGTTGGGTCGGAGGCAAGCCCATCCTTGGCTACAACGTTGTCAATTCGAAGCTGGTTGTTGAAGCTTTGGAATCGCTCCGCGTCCAACAGATCTTCGACCTGTATCTGGACATGAAATCGACTCTGCAGGTAGCTCGGGTACTAAACGAACGCGGTTGGCGAACGAAACAGTGGACCACGAAGAAGGGTAGGACGATTGGTGGCGGCGAGTTCAACAAGAACAAGGTTACCGCCGTTCTTACCAACGCAACGTACATCGGCATGATTGAGTACGAAGGCCAACTCCATCCCGGCATTCAAGAAGCGATCATCAAGCGAGCCGTGTTCGACCGCGCTCAGGAGATCCTGAAGCAGAACAGCCGCATGAAGAGAAGTCTGAACCGATGCAAGCACAATGCACTGCTCCAGGGCCTTCTTCGCTGCGCTGCTTGCAATTGTGGGATGAGCCATTCGTACACTAAGAAGGGCTCGACACTGTATCGATACTACGTGTGTCATAAGGCGCAAAAGCAAGGCTGGGCAAGTTGCCCATCACCATCGTTGCCGGCAGATCAGATCGAAAGCTTCGTGATTGACCAGATACGATGCGTTGGTCAAGACCCAGGCGTCGTTCGCGACACGTTAGCCCAAAGTCGCGTTCAAACCCAGACGACCGTAGAACGACTCAAGAAAGAAAAGAACGCGTTGGAGCGGGCAATCCTTGGCCACTACGAGCGACTGAACCAAGCGATCGCCGACGGCGCAAACGAATCGGCGTTTGCCGACATCCAAGACCAGATTCGCGAGAAGGAACAACGAGTATCGGAGATCGTTGATGAGATGACCTCGGTATCCAGCCTGATGATTGATGAGTCGGACGTCCGCGAGTCGCTCGGTCGATTCCAAGAAGTCTGGGCAGCGTTGTCGCCTGCCGAGAAAGCCAAAGCCATCCGCCAGATCGTCGATTCGATTCAGTACGACGGTCATAGCAAAGAGCTGTCCATCTCCTACCACCCGATCGGGATCAGAACATTCAGTCAAGAACAGCAAAGTAAAGAGGGAGCAGGCACATGCTAACCGCCACGCACAAATTGGAGTTCAAGTCCGGCAAGCGAACCGCCAAGACGATTGCGGAAGCCGGAACGCAGCCAGAGCAACCCACGCCAGGCCGATTGCCTCGCATCACCAAAATGATGGCCCTCGCCGTCCGCCTCGATCACTTGATCAAGAGCGGGCAAGTTACCGACCAAGCCGAGCTCGCACGAGTTGGCCATGTCAGTCGTGCTCGGCTTACCCAGATCATGGATTTGAACTTGCTTGCACCAGACATTCAGGAAGAGATCTTGTTTTTTGGAGATTCTGTGACCACTTTTGCGGTTCCAATTGAACGCTCAGTGAGAAACATCGCCAAAATGACTGATTGGAGCTTACAACGGCGATCCTGGAGAAAAAGCAGGGCTACCAAGTACTGATGACCAGCTCGGTGGATTTACAAGCTTCGCTTTGCTAGCTTTGACTTGGTGGTCGGCCGAAGGACCAAACTTGTCACCGCATTGAAAAAAATGTATTCCCTGAAGTGCGATTCCCCGTAGCTATGTTGCAAGGAGATAAATGATGAGCGTGAACTCCAAAATCGAGTGGACAGACACTACGTGGAATCCAGTGCGCGGTTGCACGAAGATAAGCCCTGGCTGCAAGCACTGTTATGCGGAGACTTTTGCCGAACGCTTTCGTGGAGTCCCCGGCAATCCGTTTGAGTTCGGGTTCGACCTTCGGCTTGTACCACACAAATTGCCAGAGCCATTTCATTGGACAAAGCCACAGATGGTCTTCGTGAATTCGATGAGCGATCTGTTCCATGAAGATGTCCCAGACGACTATATAGTTCAAGTTGCTCAAGTGATGGCAACTGCCAACTGGCATATCTACCAAGTGTTGACGAAACGAGCTGAACGCTTGCGAGATTTGTTGAAAACCAAGCTGAGCTTCGCAGCCAAGCTGGAACACATTTGGTGGGGCACTAGCGTCGAAAACAAGAAGTCGGGTGTGCCAAGAATTCAGCAATTGCGTGATGCAAAAGCAAAAATGAATTTCCTTTCCATTGAGCCGCTACTTGAAGACTTGGGCCCGCTCAATCTCAAAGGCATGCAGTGGGTAATTGTGGGCGGCGAGAGCGGGAACGGGGCTAGGCCAATGCGAGTCGAGTGGGTCACTTCGATCCGAGCGCAATGCGAAAAACAGAACGTTCCGTTCTTCTTCAAGCAGTGGGGAGGCGTAAGAAAGTCTCGACATGGGCGCGAGCTGGATGGCAGAACCTATGATGAATATCCGACAGTGATACGTCAGCCAATCCCACAGCTAGCAGTTCGTCGTGAATTGGAGGCAAGCTTAAACTTGCCACGAGAGACTCGCTCGACGGTCGCAGCAATCGCCTAAGGGCGAAGAATGTCTTGTGCCATCCGAACGGCAGTCGGTGCGCCTCTTTCATTGCCCACGGCAAAACAAAGCAGGTAGATCGGTGTGCCACGAGAATTGAACAGCAACAAGGGGTTCTTGGCTACGCTCTCAAAAACCGAGCTGAGTCGCTCTAAAAAGTAGGCTTCAATATCCGCAAAGTCAGCGATCTTTGTTTCGAGCTCCTCATCTCCGAAAAGAGATTGCTGAACGGTTTTCTTGTAGAACCGTTGTCGCCACGCATCTTCACCGAAAGTTCTCGTAAGGGCATTGGCCCAGTTTTCCGGTGGTGGCTTTCGGTTGACAAGTAAACGGTTTACTGCCTGGCCGATTGGAAAAAGAATCCACAGGTCGATTGCCTTGGTTGCCGCAATTGCCTCGATCGTTGACCAATTAACCTGCATACCGTACGGATCTAGGAACACAACCGCGCGATGACTCTGCCAGTCTGTTTGTCGGCACCAGTTCGTTAGAACGGTGTTAGCATCCCCGTGTTCGATGAGTACATTGCTCGCACGACCTGGATAAAGAGCCTTCAATTTCTCCAGTTCAGCAACGCGTTTCTTGCTGTGCTCGATGAATAGGTACCGATCGAAGCCTGGCTCAACCTCGAGTGCGATTCGCGAACTGCCCTTTTGTAGTTCAGCCCACTCGGGATCAGATTCGATTTCAAGCAAAGGAGTTTCACTGGGCTCTGGGGTACTTGAGTCTGTCCGATCCCCAGTCCCCGCAAATGCATCAACAAAGTATGTCGTGAAGTATCTTGCGCGCTCGTTGACATTGAATATCGTCGTGTACGCTTTCAAATACTTGCTAACACGCTCGAGTTTCTCGCGGGTCCATTCTCCACCAAAAACATGCTCGCTCATCACCAATCCTCCTTGCTAAAGCGTCGTAATCCAGCTCTTTATTCTTAATGCCATCAGCTTCCTCCGCTGTTCCAGGAATTCGTCGTAGTTCAGGTCTTGGCCAGCGAGAAAAGCATCAGGAATACAATTGACGCTGCAATTCGCTTGCAGCTCCGCCAAGTCGGTAATCCCACCGTATTTTTTCGCTCCGCCAGTGCATTGAATCTGCAGGGCTTCGGCAATCGACTGAGGCGCCTTGTCACCAATAGCTATATTGATCTCGCTTTGAGCGATCACATAATTGGCAATCTGATTGTATCTACCACGGGTAAGCCCCTGCTTCTTTAAGAGGTTTCTTGGGTAGAAGTGGTGGACATCGCAACGATTGAGCAGCAGATCGCGAACTGTAATGTCTCTGGATAGAAACCCTTTATCGCCCAGCTTAGCTTGAGCCGCTTTATAACACAAAAAGTATGGACTCAGCGCCGACGAAGTATCCATCAACTGAGGTAGCATACCCGTCCAAAATGTTTCTGGGAGTTCGTTCTCCAACACGGATGATGCGTACGATTGCAACCCGCGGGACTCGATCTGGCGAATGTCTAAATCAAAAGCCGTTTCTGGCGATCCGGTGTAGCGTCCAGTCAACACTGACATCGCATACCAACGACGTACTAAACGCTCGATGTCGTCAGCAGGTATCCCTTGCGATCGGCCTTTCAAGTAAAGGATGTACGCAAAGTTGACTGCGTTTCGACCATAGATGAGATCATTTGTGATGAACCCCGCCGAACGCAGGATCATCGTAAAGCGGTCGAAGTGGGTCTTGTTGATGAAAGCCTGAATGCCCTTCTTCAGCTTGACGAACGATTCTTCAGCGATGGCATCTTCATATTGTTTGGTCTCAAAGTTGCGGCCAGAAAGTAAAGCGACCAAGTCCTGCAGCTTTCCACGGCCAAATTCCGACGTAAAGGCAACGCGTAGCATGTCCGTGTAAGTGGGATCATAAAGGTCATCATTCACGTCCTTCAACCACTTCATCTGCTGAAGAAAGTCTGAGGCTGCAAACTGCTTGTCGCCTTTCTCGATCGCAGAGAAGAACTCCGGTGCAACTGCGAGATGGCAGAAGTAGTCAATCGCTTTGCGAAGGAGATTGCCACCATACGATTCGTTCACCGCAATCTTCGACATGGCAAAATCTGCTTGCGACAACTCTTTTCCAGCAGAGTTCACGCGAATGAAAATCTCGGTAACCGTCTCGATGTCGAGATCTTCAGCTAGCTCGATTACTCCAACGTGGTTGTTGATGATCTTTCGCAACTTCTCAAGGATTCGGGAGACGAGTTTCCGGTCTGCGTTGGGGTTGCGTTCTGCATAGTCGTCAGTGAGCTCGGTCAGACTTGCATCAGGCGAGAAAACGGCTGCTACATCGCTTATCCAGGCAGGATCCTTCTTGATAGCTGGGTTTGCAACTTCAAAACGCTCGTCTTGTGGATGAAAAGCGATCCGAATGCGAACTGTCTCATAATCCTTCGTCAGTACTTCGCGCCCAAGCAAGCAGGCCATGAGTGCAGTCACTCGTTGTTGACCGTCGATCAATATTCGTTTTCCGGCCGAGGATGTCCCATCCTTCAACTTCACCGTTGGATTGCGCCAAGCAATCAGGTATCCAACTGGGTACCCTTGATACAGGGAGTCCAAAAGATTCCGCACTTTGGTAGCCTCCCAAACGAACGGACGCTGAATCTCTGGAATGGCAATTTCACCAGACTTTACCCAAGTGAGCAAAGTTTCGATTGGGTGGGGCGTTACAGAATAGCGTTGTGTTGACATTTGGGTAATCTGGATTTTGTTCGATAATGAATTGCTTCAAACGTTGCTATTTGCGCTATTGGCGTCGACACGATAGACTATGGTTCCTTGTTTCGACTCGCTTCTTGAAAGCGTTGTGGGAACCCCGATGACTTTGCCGGCTTCAGCGGCATCCACCAACAATCCGTCCAGCCCAATTGATGAAACTTGCATCTCGAGGTAACGATCATCGAGAAGCAAGCCCAAACGGGTTCCTTTCTCTAGAGAGCAAATCAGCTCAATGCTCAAAATTGCAGATCGTTCAGGAGTCTTGCTTCTGTAGTTCACTATTTTGCCTAACGGCTTCCAATGCTTGGGAACTGGGTTAAGCCTCCCTGAACGGTAGAACATATCTAGTAACTCGCTACTATTCCAACCGTATGCTTGTTTTGCGCGAATCAGTCGAAACAACTCGTAGCTCGTGATTAACAGTATGTCATGGTTCTTGGCATCTTCGACTTGCTGGGCAGTAAACACATTTCGGTGGTCACGAGAACTCGGTGGCATACTCATCTGATGGTTAATTACAACCATGCCTGTTACATCAGTTCGCGACCACTCTTTCATTCTTCTTGGAATGTATTTCACCACTTGAAAAGTATCGCCTTCCGTTGGCAACCCATTTAGTCCTTTTACCTCAACAAGCATAGTTGGGCTACGGTCAAGTATTTGAAGATCTTCCTGCTTTGGCGCCCCGTTTTGAATCTGGGTGTCTGCATCTACGACATGACTAAAGCCAACTGCTTCAAGTGCGGTTTGAACATGCTGGACTAACTCATCACCTTGCTTCGTAAGTATCCCGTGAAGGTATGCCAGCCTCTCGCTTTCGGCGCTCGCTTCCGTCTCTAGGACAGCGATCTGTTCCTTTACCTTCCTCTCTATGTCCTTTTGCTGCTCTCGGATGTTTAAGACCCTCGGATGCTCGTAGTCTGGAGTATGTAGCCATTGAAATGCGTCATCGTAACAAAAAAGTGCTGGCCGAAGCTGCGGTAAGACACTACTTAGCAGTTCGCACAACACCTGAGCTTTATCGTGAAAGTGAGGCAATAGAATCGTGACAGACTTGCTGTCTTCATTCAAAATTGCTGCCGCTACACACAGGCCATATTTATTCTCAAGCAAGGGCAACCAGCTTTCTTGCTGTACTTGCCATGATTTCTCCATTGTCGCTGAATAGCGGCAAGAGCAAGCATACTTCGCTAAAACTCTGGTAATCAGGTTTGACTGACCAACAGCTGATACTTCAACGCCAGCTGCTCGCGAAAACACGACAGCATCATTTCCCAGCACTCTCGAGAAGCAGTAGTTGTCGAGTGTAAGATCCCTACCATGGGTTACGCGTCCATATTCATTTCCAGTGCCAAACCAGAAGTCGCTTCGAATCCGTGGTTCGCAAAACACGATTAGGATTCCACCATGTTCAAGAATTCGATCGACAGCATCGGCTGATGCAATCATGGCCCGAGGTCGCGGATCTATTTGACCTGTGTTATTGCCTGCCCATAAATCCTCTGTGCCAAGCGATGTCGCTTTCTCCGCCGGTGCATACGGTAGCAGATCGGGAAGTGAAATGTCGGTAACGATTACTTCTTGCTCTTCTATTGAATCCAGTCTTGCGCAATCAACTACTGGTGAAAATGCATCGTTAAGTGTTACCTGATATGGTGACCCAAATGTACCTTGGCAAACAGAGTAACCGACTTCCTTTAACTTGGTGGAGATCTGCTCCTCGCAGTCGATAAGCATTATCTTCGGTTTCGGAAACTTGACTTGATTCATGATGAGGAATGCGCGAGTTTTGGGTTTGGAAAGTAGATCCAGAATGAAAATTTCGCCGGCGGAGTTGGGTACTTTTGATAACCGATCATTTCCATGATTCATGTCCAAGTGGCAATTCGTTGAGCTCTGCGCGACAATCTCTCCAATTTGGGATAAGCTTCGCAAGTATCTCGACAAACCGTTCGTTATGAGTCGGCTCAATGAGATGTACCATTTCGTGAACGATCACATATTCCAATAGATCTTTGGGCTTTCGGACGAGTTCCGTATTCAGTCGAATGTTCTGTTCGGCGTGGTTGCATGCTCCCCACTTGGTTTTCATTCTTTGCAGGAAGTACTGATTGACCTTTCGACCAATTTTGGGCTCCCACTTCTCAATTATTCCAGGGACTGTTGCATGTAATAGCTTCTTGTGCCACTGATGAAGAACACTTCGCCGCTGTTCAATATCAGCCCCCGGACGGACATACATTACGATTCGCTTGTGGTCGTGTTCGACTCGTGGTTTTGCATCTTGTTCGACTATCGAGAGAAGATAGCGGCGACCCCATAAGGAGTGGCTTTCCCGTTCGACAAGCTGCCTTGGGGTCTCTCTCGCTTGCTGAATCAACTGCTGCTGCTGCCCGCGAATCCATGGCAACTTTGACACGGCATAGGCTCTTGCCACATCAAGTCGTGTGTTTGTCGGCGCAACTAACGTCACTCTGCCGTAAGGCGGATGGACTGACAAATGAACATTCTTGACGTCCTTTCGAGTGACGTCGATGACTAGGTCGCCAATAGTGATAGTTTCCAACATCAATACCCCGGCTGATTCTTGATGATTTCAAAAACGGCTTGGGTTGCTTGACGATTTCGGTCCAATAAAGGGAAAAGTACGTTGAGCACTTGACGCTCTCGAGTATCGTCACCCTTCCAGCCTGCTGGAGCATGCGTCCGAACCGCATCATCAATCCGCAGAGCGAGCTCTGCTCGTTCCATTTGCTCAACCGTCGATTCTTCTCGCACCATCATCGTTGCGCTTGACGTGTCTCGCAGGATATCCGCCAAATTGTTGTAAAGAACGATTGCCTCTGGCTTGCCATGGAGGATGGAAGGTACACCAGCTACAGAATTGCGTAGCGACAGTTGTTGCGCAATTGCCTCTGCCTTCTTGAGAAACTCCTCGTAGTCGGTCGCGTCTTTACGACTTTGCCTGATCAAGTCGTCGAGCAATTTCGACATCTGAGCGTAGAAGCGAGGATCAGTAAGTTGGTTACGGATGATCGTTTTTCGAACGTTGTTAATGATTCCTTCTGCAATTGCAGACTTTGAAAGCTTGCCTTTTGCATTCAACTTTTGTGCGATCGCGTCATGGATTCCAGTCTTGACGATCAGGTCCGTTAACGACAGCGAATCCAAATCGCCCAATTCTGAAGCAGGATCTGCTTGGATGTAGGTGTTCAGCAAATGCCGCATGTCTGCTTCGAACGGCTTGATGTCCAGCTCTTCGCCCGAATGCCGCTTAATCGCAGCCCGAACGTCGCTATGAAATTCAACTTCTCGCTGCAGCGCGGTTGCCTCAGCATCAGAATAGCCTGCTTCGATCAGATCCTGTGCGATCGCAGCAAACGCCCGAGTGAATGCTGCGACTGCCTTGTAGAAAGCCACTCGCAGCGGTTCGGTCTCAGTTAGAGCATTCGGATTCGCTGCGTCACCACAAAAATGATGGATGTACTGCTCCACTTCACGAGGTGGCAAGACCGGCTCGCATAAGTAGTTGAGCTGTTCGCGCGCTTCATCAAGTTGTTTCTTTCCTTCCTCCAGCCAGTCTTTGAGGTGAACGTTGTTATCTCCTCCGCAGCCTGTGTCAATGTCTAGCTCATCAGAGCTGTAGACGGCGATCGCCTCTTGGACATCGTCGAAGAGCTTCTTGAAGTCGACGATGTAACCGTAATCTTTATCGTCACCGTCAAGTCGATTCGTGCGGCAGATCGCTTGAAACAAATTGTGATCGTATAGTTCGTTGTCGAGATAGATGTATGTACAGCTAGGTGCATCAAAACCAGTCAGTAGCTTGCTCACCACGATCAGCAACTTAAAGTTTGCCGGCTCCTCGATGAACCGTTTTTTGGTGGCGTCCTCGTACTTCTTCGTCGTTTCACCATTTTTCAGAACGTGCTGCGTGTAGGTGTCAAACTTATATCTTTCATCGCTATTGGCTGGCTCTCGTGAGATAGCATTGTGGTTGGGCTCGTAGGACGTGATGATTCCAACATATGGCCCAAAGCTCGTGTTTTGGAACAAGCGGAAATAGTGGCAAGCATCGTAGATCGATGCTGCGACCAAGATTGCCGTACCGCGATCGTTGTTCAGTCGGGGCTTCAAACTGAAGTCTTCGATGATACTGGCCATGATTCGCTGCTTCCTTTCTGCAGCGCTCATCAGTTCTTCCATCGTCGCCCAGCGTTTACGGACGATCGCCTTTTGAAAGTTGTTTAGGTTGCGAGTTGCTCTTTCGAACCAGCGATCAATTGCGGCCTGAGAAGTCAGCCGCTGTGGTACATCCCGTGCTTCGTACTTCAAATCAAGTACAACCTTGTCGGCCACTGCTTCGTGAAACTTGTACGTGTGGATATAGGTCCCGAATACATCTCGAGTAAGCTTCTTGTCTTTCCGCAGCAGTGGCGTGCCCGTGAATCCGATGAAGATCGCCGACTCCAACCAGCGTTTCATCTGCGCATTCATATCACCACCTTGCGTGCGATGGCATTCGTCCACAAAAACGTAGAATCGACCATGCACAGGAGGCGGCGTCCCTTTCAGATCGCTTGCATCAAACTTGTGGATCAATGCACAAAGTAATCGTGGTGTCGCCGCTCCCAGTTTCTCTTCAAACTCAGCCCGAGAAGTGACTCGCGGAGAAGGCGACTCGGCGCTGATGACTCCCGCATTCTTCATTACGCCTTCGATCTGCTTGTCCAGTTCATCTCGATCGGTGACCACGAGAATACGGCCATTTGAATCATGCTCCAGCAACCACTTTGCGAGGAGCACCATCAAGATGCTTTTGCCACTTCCCTGGGTGTGCCAGATAACGCCACCTTCACGTTGACGAATGCGCTCCTGAGCTGCCTTCACACCGAAGAATTGGTGTGGCCGCGGTACTTTCTTTTGCCCACCATCAAAGATGATGAAGTTGCGAATCAGATCGAGCAGTCTCGCCTTATTACACATTTGCGCCAAAGGCCTGTCGAGAAGTGAGCCAGCCGAGGGCGGAGCACCGTCCGGAGATTCGTCCTTCCATTGCACGAAGAACTTTTCCGGCGTACCAGTTGTCCCATATCGCACGCCCTGCGAGTCGCTACCTGCAAATACCAATTGCACCGTGCTGAAAAACCCCTTGTTAAATATCTCCTCCTGATTGGTGATGAGTTGACGCACTCCATCGGCCACTTCTACCGAGCTGCGTTTGAGTTCAATTACGCCAATCGCGATTCCGTTGACGTACAGCACCATGTCCGGTCGGCGCTGGTAGCCACCACGAAGTGTTACTTCCTCAGCAATGGCAAAGTCATTTTTCTCAGGGTGTTCCCAATCGATCAGATGTACATCCTCGTGCGGCCGACCTACCGCAATCTGCACTTTCACAGGATATCGCAGCAATTGGTACGTCCGCATATTTGCTTGGTACAGCGTAATGCCGGTCGAGTCGGCCGCGGTCTCCAGCTTTTGTAGTGCCGCAGAGATGTGGGCATCGGAATAGCCTCGTTGTTTCAGGTTGGCACGAAGCAAGTCAGTTTCAACTGAACGATTGTTTGCGCGATCATGCCATTCGCCCAGGTAGCGGTAACCGAGACAGTCGGGCCTCGCCTTGTCAGTGAACAAAGCAACGACACGATTTTGAGTGCGGCGTTCGGAGCGGGGTTGCTCAGGCATGATCATTCCCTGAAAGAGCTATTTGCGAGCTGACGGCGTAATCCTGCCGCATGCTTTGTTGAGGCAAACTTCGTTCGTTCATTTGTTAGTCCCCATGCGCTCGATCAATGAAGGCTCGAATTCGTTTGTTCGACCAATCGCTGGCTTCGGAATAGACGGCGTCGGTGATGTATTGGACGACATCGGTTTCAACATCGTAGTGAAGACTGCGATCTTCCGGTTCGTCACTATGCCAGTCGATTCCACTGTCCGTTTGGTGCCATATGGCTTCTCGCTCGTACGCAGGCACATCATGCACATAGCCGCCCACGATAGCTCGAACTGTTTCATCGTAAACATCCCAACAGCGACTGTTCGAATTGAATCTGAACGCAGATCTCGTCCCACGTATTCGCAAGTTCCGAATCGTCGCCAGACAAAGTCACCTCCATTTGACTAAGATCCTTAATCACTTTTCTAGAGATCCGTTTCATAGCCTGTCGTGCCACTTCGACAACAATCGCGGATTCACTGAGTCTGTCGTTCATGTCAGCCGAATCCTCCCCGTCAATAGTTCCTGCACCATTCCCAGCTTGAACTGCTTAGCCTTCGCAAGCTTTGTTTCAATCGACTCGATTTCTGCATCTATGTCGGAAAGAATCGCTGATATAGCAGCTTGCTCGTCCGGTTTTGGAAACTTGCCGCTAATTGCTGCAAGCGCTGCCGAGCTAATATGCACAACCGCATCTCCCTGTCCTTTGCTCGCTTTTTGTCGAGCGATCGCAGGCGTGTTGAGATAGTACCCCAAGAATATCGGATCTTGGTTGTCCGTACGAAGGATAACGATGTCACCGCCAGCGTAGGCTTCGATATCTTGGACTAACGCCACGCACTTTCCTATTTCAGGCTTTGTTTCACCTGATCCGGCAAAGAGGATATCGCCATGTTTGAGTCGGGTCGCAGTCTGAGCAACCTCTACAGAAATGAACGAGAAGAATTCCTTGATGTAGTCGTTATGCCGCGTATAAATCTCACCATAACGAACACAAGGCAAGTGCCCACTCATAGCTTGAGACTTAGAGACACCGCTTCCTTTCAGAAAAGCTCCCAACTCTCCTAGTCGCTTCGTTTCCCATTCGCCGGTGAATCCGGGAAGGCGTTTTTGACCAGTGAAAAGTTCCTTCATAACACCGTGCTTGCATTGCCGCTTCTTGGCGACAAGCTTTTCTAGAGACTCGATCAGCGCATCCGCGTCTGACAACGCACCCGCAATCGCCTCTTGTTCCGCCTTCGTCGGCGGAAATGGGAACTTCAGATTTCCGATGAGCCCAGTATTGAGATTAGGCTGTCCATTCCCACTTGCTACGATTTTCCGCAGAAATGAAGTTTTTGTGTTTATGTAGTAGACTAAGTACTCGGAACTGATCTCACAACTCAGATTGAGCAACGCCGCGATTCCGTCATTCGCGCAGCACTTGATGCCGAGTAGTTTCGCGACACCAAGTGTTGCACCACTATTCGCAATTATCAACGTCCCCGGAAACAATGTTCGACTTCGCAACGACCCCGCCTCCGTCAAGCAGCTCGATGTCTCGAAAACGAAAAGCTGTGAATCAGGGATGTTTGTGAGAGCTGCGACCGTAAGCCATGGAATGAATGTCCCGTTAAAAAACCTAGGATCGCCTGCAGGTCGAGGTGAGCCTCCTCTAACTGGAGTGCTTATGTCGAGCGCGGCGCGAATTTCCCAGTCTACTGGGATGACGCCCGCATCGGTTTGTCTATAGCCAGCCTTCACTTCCATACGAACCCCATCCTCTCAAGATGGCTGTTCACCTTCGATTCCAAGTCAGCAACTCGGTCGGTCAACTGTGGAAGCGGGATTTCGTATCGCTCGGCCAATTGACGTACGCGAGCCGATAGCTGCTGACTGACTCGGTCCATCTCGCCATGCACTCTCTCCGAAAGTACGGCTAACCACTTGTCCTCAACCACTAGAGTCTTGACTTCAGCCTCACTGAGTTTGGGATACTTGGCGTCGATCTTTGCATCGAGCGCCTCGACAGCCTTTTTGTGTTGTGCCTTGGTATCGGACTGTTTATCCAGTAAAGCTTGATACGCTTTCAACGCGATTCGCTCGTCCTCGAAATCTGAATCGTCACCAATTTCCTTTAGGCGATCCTTCACCGCTTTGGCAGTGATTTTTTGCTTGTCCCCTTCTCCTTCGATAACCTCTGACAACAGTCCTTCCTCACCGCTGTTTTCCTCAAGCATCTCATCAAGTTGCTGTTCCAATGAAGCCAACTCGGCATCGAGGGCCTCAATCGCTTGTTGCTCTTTGACGAAGTACTTCGCCACGAGAATTTTGGCAGGAATGAGGTCGGACTTGAATCGTCGTTTCCCTTTCAGATAGTCATGCTCTTCGGGCCATACCAGCTTGTTGTTCTTGTCCTTGACTCTAAGAATCTCACGCGGTTGTGCACCCTTCACCCAGTCGTCGGCTGAAATCAGATAGCAGTCGTCCTGCATCGTTCCGGCCCAGTAGTTCATTAGGTGCTGGTACACGTCGTAGGCATCAATGAGCGGCTGGCCATGGAAGTGCTTCAGCAATCCTTCCGAATGATCGGCGATGATCTGTTTGGGATGACAATCGGGCTTGAGCGCTTTGAGCGTTTTCACCGCCTTGGTTCGCCATGCGTCGAAATGGGCATTCATCCCAGCAATAAACGAAGTGAATTCTGGATGCTCGTAGATCGTGGTTTTGACGACTGATTTGTCGACGGCCAATGCCGCATAGCCGGGGCGGCATTTCTTGAACAGGTTCTTGCGTAGATTCGGGCAAATTGTCCAATATCTATCGAGAGCATCAATATCCCGCAACGGTATCCCGCCTCGCAGATGGCCATCGATATCTTGAACGTCCTCGACTTCGGTACTGTCGATGTATCTTGGCAAGTTCAGATTAAACTCGTGCTTCTTGATCTCCTCGAAATCGACCAATCTCGAGTAGCCAGCTGTCTCACACTGTTTTTGAAACGTATCGACGATCTTGTGAATGTCTTGCTCGCGTAAGCGATTCTTGTTCCCGTCCTTGATGAACTGCTTCGATGCATCAATCAAGAAAACTCCTTTGCGAACGGCAGCATTATCTTTGTCAAGCACAAGAATGCAGGCGGGAATACTGGTGCCATAGAATAAGTTGGCGGGCAGACCAATGATTCCTTTTAGGTAGCCGGAGCGAACCAGTTGCTCCCGGATAACAGCTTCAGCATTTCCGCGAAACAGAACGCCATGTGGGAGGATGCAGGCAGCCTTTCCCTTGCTTTTCATCGAGCGAATGATGTGCAACAAGTAGGCGTAGTCACCTTGTTTTGCAGGTGGGACGCCCCACGAGAATCGCTGGTGCTTGTCTCCTTCGCCGCTTTCGCCCAAGACAAGCCCGGTCGACCACGTCTTGTCGGAAAACGGCGGATTGGCAACGACATAGTCGTAGGTGCGAAGTTGCTCACCTTCCTTGAACTTGGGATCGGTGAGCGTGTTCCCCGAAATGATGTTGGCCGTGGGAAAGTCATGCAAGATCATGTTCATGCGGGCGAGACCAGCAGTCGTAACATCACGTTCCTGCCCTTCAAGCGTGATGTGCTTTCCGGCCTGCGCCGCGACCTTCAGCAACAACGATCCTGATCCGCAGGTTGGGTCGTATGCCGTAGTGGAGGCTTTAGAATTTTGCGGCGTAATGCCGATTACCTGAGCCATGATGCGACTGACTTCGGACGGAGTATAAAACTGTCCTTTGCTCTTACCGCTCTCGGTGGCAAAGTGCCGCATCAGGTACTCGTAGGCGTCGCCGAGAATATCGTCGTGTTCCGCTCGATTCTTTGAAAAGTCCAGTGCGGGATTCTGAAAAATGCCAATGAGGTTTTCGAGACGCTTGATCATCGCGTCTCCCTCGCCGAGCTTGTTCGGATCATTGAAGTCGGGGAAATCGCTGCGAGCCAACCGCGAGTTGGCTTCGACTAGAGGAGCGATCACTTGTTTGTTGATTCGGTCCCCGATATCGCTCTTGCCCTTGAGCGCGATCATGTCTTTGAAGCTGGCTCCCTTGGGAATCGTGACAGGGGGAGCAAAGTCGTCCGAATTGCCGTATTTGTCGGAGATGTATTTGATGAACAGCATGAACAGGACGTAGTCCTTGTACTGGCTGGCATCCATGCCGCCTCGCAATTCGTCGCATGAAGCCCAGAGTGAGGAATATAGGTCGGATTTCTTGATGGCCATATTGGTTTGGTTTCGTTTCGCCTTAAGTTTCTTTATGTTGCACTCAGTGCTTGCGGCGTACTGGGACTTGCAAGAACATGGAGGTTAACATTTGGGCTCTCTTTAACATGGCTACCTTCCATCTCGCCCTCTTCCCAAAACAGCCTTTGGCGAAGCTTCGGCAGGCGAGTCCTAGTGGTTGTGTTCACGTCGAATCGGTCCGCCAAAAAGCGTATTGAGTCAACGATTTCACATGACAGCATCCGCTCTTTTCCATAATGAGAACACTGAACATCCTTCAAATCAGAACTAGTCAAATGAAGTCCATTCTTCACGATGTATTCGGTCAACCGAGGTCCGAAATCAAAATCAAGAGAATGTGCTAAAACAAAGGCTCGAACTACGCACAGAGAAGGAAACGGATTGTCCTCGCGGTTGATTTCCAATAACCGTTCTATGATTCCTTCAAAGAATTGGTTGTTTCCAGCGAATACTTTCCTGGATTTCCCGGGCCTTGGCCAAACCTCAACCGCTATTGCTTCGAGATTAAAAAAAGTTGTTCTTGGCAATGCTTCGAAACTTCTCTCGGATACTCCATCCTTTTCGAATGCCCAGGTCTTTTCTACTGGCCATAAATCAAACTGCCAATTTTGCTCTTTAACCTGCAATCCTCCGAATCGAGTCGTTCGCTCGATTTGTTTCTCTACGATCTCCCGAATGCTGTCCATCGAATTGCCTGAAATCACAATGTCGACGTCACGTGGCCGTTTATGCCCCTTGCCTACAATACGGGTCGCCAAGAGAGAGCGCAGCGTGCCCCCAAAGAAAACCGCATCAACTTGTGCTTCTTTCAAACGTCGGAGCATCGCGATAACGGGTTCTTTCCAATGCCTTCCATCTTTGCGATAGAACTGGGTAACCGTTTCGCGAAGGCGACCGACGAGTTCTTCTTTCTTACTAGCATCCATTCATTAGCTCCGCGTGTAGTCGCTTGGCATAAGAGTCCGTCATGCCGCAAATCTGGTCTGTTAGTAATTGAAAACGACAGTACCTTTCCGGGAATCCGCTGGCTACAGCGTTTTGAAATACTTTACGGTAGTTTTCCGAAAGCAATGCAGCCGCTTTGCCTTCAAAGTTCTTGGACTTTGGTGCACCTTGAAGTGGCATCGTGCTTGCCCCCTCCCACATTACGTCCATTAGGTCCGAGATGACTCGCCTTCCCATAAGCTCCAGCTTGAGAGTCGCGTCCGTGCAATATACACGCTCGCGACCCAGCTTCTTGAGTCTTTCAACTACGCTACTTCCTTCACAGTCTTTGATTAATTCTGACGAGTATTGGCCGTTTATGATCGCGTCAATTCGATTCTGAAATGCAGTTGCGATGCTTGGAACTACTAAGCCAATTGTCGCTGTCCGAAGCGCAGAAGCAAAAACGTCATCAGGCAAATCTTTGGGGTATTCGTATCTTCCGGCTTTGAGGATATTTTCAAGTCGATCAATGATCTGCTTAGCCATCGATGACTTATCGCTGCTGATCGCTTCTCTTAATTCCTCCCAAGTGATTATCTTCTTCTTAACGCCATCTTCCACATCGGCGACTGAGTAAACAAGGTCGTCTGCCGCTTCAACTAAGAACGTAAGTGGGTTTCTAGCTTTGCCAGTCCCTGTGGCATTCCGGATCGCCTCGACAACATTGTTTTCGGAAGCGAAATGTCCCGGTTTAGAAAAAGCGTGATCGGTAGCATCTGAATTAGCTTCGTCGGATTTGGCGATGTATTTGCATGAAGCCGACAGAGTCCCGTACGTAAGGTTTAGCCCATGAAAGTCGGAGAGTATTTGCAACTTCGTGACTAGTCGAAGCGATTGAGCATTTCCCTCAAACTTTAAAAAGTCTTGAATCAATTGCTCGTCGTTGTTAAGTGACTCCCGCAGTTTTAGTTTCTCTGCGTTCTTGGTGAACCAACTTGCGATCGCTTTCTCGCCGGCATGGCCGAACGGCGGATTTCCAAGATCGTGTATTAACCCCGAAGTTGCACAAATCGCCTCAATCGCTCTGTCTTGGCCAGGACGGATATCGCCTCGGTCAAGAAGCCACTTTGCTACTGCGATCGCAAGTCCTTTTGCTACCGCGGACACTTCCAGCGAATGTGTTAGTCTTGTTCTTACCGCGTCGCATGGGTCAAGAGGGAAAACTTGCGCTTTGTCCTGCAGTCGCTTTACGGGTGTCGAGAATACGGCTCGATCATAATCACGCTCGAACTGTACCCGATGGTCTTTATCGATCGTTGAACCTCGGGGGCGACTCGAGTTAAGCAAATTGTTCCAGTACATAAACATGATGTGGTTTCGCAGTCAGGAAGTGTAGTATGGTCAAGACCGTAAGTTGAGGAGGCGTTAGCGAGGTTTGGTCGTCCGCGCGCTTATTGAACTGATCGGTCTCGCAATCTCGCTCAAGAAATCCTCGAGGTCTTGTCGTAGGAATAGGCGGTATCCGTTCAAAGGATTCTTGTGTGCTGTGATCTTCCCTGCTTCTGCCCAGTTGCGCAGAGTACCTTGTGAGACCCCAAGGATCTTCGCTGCCTCAGCCACTTTGACGTACTCGCTTAGTTTGGTTTTCATGCTATCGAGCCTTGAAGTTACCCTCGAAATGAAGTGGTCAAAGTTTAGCAAACTCTACAAGTGTGTGATAGCAATGAACGGAGAATAACGAACACTACCAACACTAGGTGACACGTTTGGTCACAAGAGAAGTCGCAACCCACAAGTTCGGCGGATGCACGGTGAACCTTGGATGATGGCAGTTAAACAAGACTTCTCTGTCAAACAGAGAATCTGAGAGTTGCAGACGAAATTGCGCGGTGCGGTCGCTGAACTGCGATTTTGGGCCGAA
>Ga0247836_1002559_pt1 | contig 26149 bp, 19 predicted proteins | sample LaCruzMarch2015__4_FD_187116 | JGI IMG/M metagenome (GOLD analysis project Ga0247836, IMG submission 187116) | Freshwater microbial communities from meromictic Lake La Cruz, Castile-La Mancha, Spain - LaCruzMarch2015_14m | ecosystem: Environmental > Aquatic > Freshwater > Lake | place: Spain... | reverse complement strand
CGCTGGCATGACGAGCCCGCGGGCGGTGCTGGCAGCCGTCGCCGCCTCGGACCCGGAGGCCGTGCAGTACGTGACCGAGGCGGAGCTTGTGGCCGTCGATCCGGCCCTCGCCTCGTTCGCCGACGTCGACACGCCCGCCGATCTCGCGCGGCTGCGAGCGGCGCTGCCAGTCTGGCCGTCAAGCTCATTCCCAGCTTCGTAGGATCTTCCGCGTCCACCTATACTTCGCCCCCATGGCCAGGCGACGAACGCGAGAACAGGCGGTGCGTCCGCGGCGGCGGGTGGGAGTGTTCTCCCTGGCGCTGCTCGCCGTGCTCGCCGCGGCCGTCTGGCTGACCCCGACGGTGCTCGTCCACACGGCCCTGCGCGACCGACCGCTCGCCGCGGCGCTCGCCGGCATCGACGGCACCGTCACCAGCCGCGCGGCCCACTGGCGGTGGCTCGGCGGCATCGAGTATCGCGACATCGTCGTGGCCGATGCGGCCGGGCGGCCGGCGGTGATCGTGCCATCGCTCGTGATCGAGAAGGGGCTGTTGGGGCTGGCCCTCGATCCGCAGAACTTGGGCACGGTGCGGCTCTCGGGCCCGGAGGCGGTCGTCGCCGTCCGGCCCGGTGGCAGTTCACTCGAAGATCTCCTCGCCCCCTGGCTGGCGCGGGCCGCTGGCGGTGGCCTGGCTTGCGAACTCGAGCTCGTGGCCGGCACGGTTGAACTGGTCGACACCACCCGCGCTGATGCCTGGCGGATCACCGATCTGATCGCCGCCGGCACACTCGTCACCGACGGGTCGCTCGCCGGCTGGACCGTGGCCGGCCGGGTACGGCACGCGGGCCGGCCGGAGGGAGGAAAGACCGCTCTGACTTCGGCCGCGGCCGCGCAGCCTGCGGGCGGCGAGCCCGAGGCCCGGCAGCCCGCCCGGCTCGACCGCACGACAATCCCGGCCGCCGCGGCCGCGGCCCTGGCCCGCGACGGCGGTTGGTCGGTGTCGGCACCCGCGCCGGGGACCGGCGGAAGTCGGGCCCTGGCGATCACAACCCACCGGCTGCCGCTGGGCATCTCCAGCGCCGTAGCAACCCGCTTCGGGCTCACGCGGCTTGCTGATGGGCTGGCCGAGGTCAGGCTCGACGTGGCGCTCGCCGACGCGGTCACTCAAGTCCAGGGCCGCGCCGTGATCGAACAGCTTGCGGTCTGTGATGCCGGCACGCTCGTCGAGCAGTTCGCCCTCGAGCGGTGCGAGCTGCCTCTGGATGTGATTGTCGACAACCGCGGGATCACGATTCGCGAACTGCGTGTGATCTCGGCGGTGGCCGAGGCCGAGGTGTCGGGCCGGCTGCCGCTCCCGGGCGATGATTCCTGGGCCTGGCTCGAAGCGGCGGTGAGCGACGACTGCGCCCTGGCGGCGCGAATCGATCTGGCGGCGGCTGCCCGGGCGCTAGAGGGCGGACTCGCCGTGCGAGATGACGTCAAGGTGACCGGTGGCAGCCTGCAACTCTCCGCGGTCGCCCGGGCCGACGGTGCTGATCGGCTCTTGGAAGTGAGGCTCGATGCCCGGAACCTCGCCGCCGTGCGGCGGGCCGCACAAGCGCTGCCGCCCGACGCCACTGCCGACGCCACTGCTCCAGGTGCGGCCGGGGCGGAGACCGATGGGGAGCGATTATTTCGCTGGAGCGAGCCCCTGACCGCCTGGATTCGCGGCCGGCGCGGCCCGGGCCGCGATGCGGGCCTGCGAATCGAAGAGGCCCGGGTGGCCTCGCAGGCGGTCGAACTCTCGGCCACTGGCACGCCCGCGGCACTGCGGGCGCAGTGGACGGTCGATCTGGGCGGGCTGATGAGCGAACTGGCCGAGGTGCTCGACTTCGGCGGTGTGCACGTGGCAGGCAAGGCCCGGGGCCGGCTCAACGCCGAGCGGGCCGGAGGCGGCGTGACGGCCGTGACGGTGGCGGCAGCCGTCACGGATTTTGAGCTTGCCCCGCCGGGCCGGCCGGCATGGCGGGATCAGTCGCTCTCGCTCGATGCCGAACTGGTCGGCTCGTTTTCCGGCACCCTCGCCGCGATCGAGCGGGCCCGCGGTGTCTTGGCCGCCGGCGGAGATTCGCTCGAGGTCTCGCTCGCCGGGGGTGTGCTCGTCGACACGACGGCGCTTACGAGCGCACGTCGCCCCGGCTTGCCGGCGGCCTGGATTCGCCCCGCGGCTGCCGGCGGTGAAGTGACGGCTGACTGCGGGATCGTCGGCGACCTTGGTCGGTGGCATCGACGGCTGGCTGCAGCGCTGCCGACCGCGACCCCGGCAGGCCTCGAACTAGCAGGCACGCTCGAGGCGACCGCCGCGGTGACTCCCGCACCGGCCGCGGGTGGCGACGCCTGGCGGATCACGAAGGCCGGCGGCGAGATCGAACGGTTCGCCATGCGGCTGGGGGATCGCCAGGTGGCCGAACCGAGGATCGTGGCCACGGCCGCCGGGCTGATCCGACCGGCGACCGGCGCGATCGAGATCTCATCGGCCGAGGTGCTTTCCAGTTCACTCTCGATCCGCAGTGGTGGGGCCACTTGGGTGCCGGCGACGGGTGTGGCACAAAGCCCGCTCGACGCGGTGCTGGCGAGCGTCCGGGGGCGCGTGCAGTGGCAGGCTGACCTGGCCCGGCTGGCCGACTGGCTGGTGCCGCGTGGCGTCGCTACCGCCTGGCCGCTTTCGGGCCGTGCGTGGGGCACGCTCGATGTGGCCGAGACGCAACTGGGCGTGAACCTGCTCAGCGAGGCTACTGGCAGCGAGGTGGCCCTTGCCCGGCGGCCCGCCCAGGGCGAGCCCCGCGGTGTCTGGGCGGAGCCCCAGGCGAAGCTCGTGCTCGAACTCACCCGGCCGTACGATCGGGCTGCCGGCGGCTTGGCGATCGCCAACCGACTCGTGGTCGATCGGCTTTCGCTCGAGTCGTCAACCGTGGCGATCGCCGCGCGGGGCTCGGTCGAAGAATGGTCGGGCCGGCGGCTGGCGGAGCTGTCGGGGTCGCTCTCCTACGACTGGGGGCAACTCTCACGGCTGGCCACGCCGTGGACCGGTGGGAAGGTGCGGCTGGCCGGGGCGGTGAACCGGCCGTTCACCGTGCGGATGCCACTGGGCTCGGCCGCGGCCGCCGATCTGGTGGCGGCCGCGGGCGACCCGCTGAGACCAGCCTCCGACACGCTGCCGCTGCCCGAAGCCTGGCTCGCGGCCACCCGCGGTGGTGAGAAACCGTCGCTCGCCGGCCGGCCGACCGCGACCGTACCGGTGAAGTCCGGGGCCTCTGCCCGCCGGCTCGAGGAGCGGCTCAAGGCCGTGTCACTCGACACCTCGGCAGCCTGGACGGCGGCCGACATCGACGGGTTTTCGCTGGCCGCGGGCGACGTTGCGGTTCGCCTCGTCGAGGGTCAACTGGCGCTGGGGCCCTTCGACTTGCCTGCGGCAGGCGGCCGGCTGCGGGGCGCCCCCTGGATCGCGCTGGCGCCGGCCCCTGTTGAACTGGTCGTGCCGCCTGGCCGGATCGTCGAACGGGTACAGCTCACCGGTGAGCTGAGCAATCGGTTCGCCACCTGGATCTCACCGCTGCTTGGGCGCTCCACCGAGACCTCGGGCCTGGTCAGCATCGACACGGCCGGGGCGCGGCTGCCGCTGGCAGACCCGCTCGCCGGTGAGGCGGCAGCGCAGGTGGTGTTTGAGCAGTTTGAGGTGATGCCCAGCGGGGCGATGCAGCCCTTGGTAAACCTGCTCGGCAAACTGCAGGCGGTAGTCGATCCGCGGTTTGCCCTGTCTGACAAGCCGGTGCTCCTCCGGGTGCGGCCGGAGCCGATCCGGGTCCGGCTGGCCGAACGCAGGATCTGGCACGAGGGGCTGGTGATGGATTCAGGCGCGCTGGTGCTGACTTCGAAGGGGAGCGTGGGGGCCGACGGATCGCTGGCGATGCTCGTCGAGGTGGCCTTTCGCGGTGACTTAGTCGGGCAGACGCCGGTGGTGGCTACGCTCGCGCGAACCCCAATCGCGATTCCCCTCAAGGGCACGCTCACCCGGCCCCAGTTCGATGCCGCCGCCGCTGAGATCCTGCTCACGCGGGTGCTCGAGAACACGGCCCGGGCGGTGATCGACGACGGGATTGGTCGGGGCTTGGAGGCGATCTTCGGCAGGCCGCCTGTGCCGCCACCAGGCCAGCCGGCCCCACTCACGCTCCCACGGTGAAAAGATAGCCCCGTCAATGGAGATGGGTCGTGCATTCGGCTTCGCGGAACGTGTCAACGACTTTGAGACACCTGCGAAACGATTTGACTGTCGCGGGGTAGCTTCAGTGTGCGGACTTGCGGCTTGGTTGCCGGTTGGTTGATCCAGGCCTCAGCCACCGATGTGCTCGACTCAGCTTGCCGCAGAACGAGTGCAATCCGCTCTGCCGTGAAGTGTTTCGTTGCCATCCAGAAAACTTTTCTGATGACGCGAAGACTGAGAAGCCCAGCGCCGGGTCGTCGGCCGATGCCCGCGTGGCGCAGCGATACTTGCAAAACTTCCAGTCGGGGCATTATTTTTTTGAACACGTTTGTTGCCCCGCGACAGAGGACCGTCGTGCCAAGGATCTGTGCCCTGGATGATCTCCCCGCGCCGAAAGCGAGCGATCATGCTTCCGTTTCCTCGGCCGCAACGGAGATGCGGTATCCGACCAAACGGGAAGTACTCGCTGTCATTCCAGAAGAGTGCTTCGAGCGCAGCCTTATCAGGTCGTCCCGCTCTTTGCTTTTGTCTTTGGTGATGACCGTCGGCAGTGGGGCCTTCGCATACGCTTTCATCCCGCTGGCCTGGTCATGGGTGCCTGCGTGGATCCTTTACGCCATCGTTGCTGGGACCGCGGGCACAGGGTGCTGGGTCGTCGCACATGAGTGTGGACATCGGGCATTCGCGAAGCACAACTGGCTTCAGGACATGATCGGATACTGCTTGCACAGCACTCTGCTCGTGCCCTACTTTTCCTGGCAACGCAGCCATGCGGTGCATCATGCGCGCACCAATCACCTCGACCTCGGTGAAACGCATGTGCCACTCCGCGACACCACGCCTGGTGGTAGAGCGTGGAGGAGGTGGCAGGAAACGTTCGGCGACGAGGCGTTTGCGATCGTTGTGATCGTGCTTCGAGTCCTAGTCGGATGGCCCCTCTACCTGCTGACCGGCGTCACGGGTGGCCCCGCTCGGGGTATCACGAACCACTTCTGGCCAGGATGGCCATTCTCGGCGGCGCTCTTTCCAGGTGAGTGGCGCCGCAGAGTTTGGCTGTCGGACATCGGCGTTGTTGTCATGCTCGGCCTGCTCGGCTGGTGGACGTATACCTCGGGGTTTCTCCCGGTGCTCGCCGTCTACGGCGGTCCCTACTTGGTGGTCAACTTCTGGCTCGTCTTGTACACGTGGCTCCAGCACACCGACGTCGATGTCCCGCACTTTGACGACGAGGACTGGACGTGGGTCAAGGGAGCGTTCATGACGGTTGATCGCCCGTACGGTGCCGTTCTCAATTTTCTGCACCATCACATCGGGAGTACGCACGTCGCGCATCACATGGATGCTCGAATTCCACACTACAACGCCGTCAAGGCGACACGTGCCTTGCAGGAAAACTTTCCCGATCTCTATCGCTACGATCCGACTCCGATTCCGAAGGTACTTTGGAGGGTGGCGACGCGATGCCACGTCGTTTCGAAGGGACAGATAGGCTGGAAGTTCGCCGGACGACGCCACTAAGCCTGCCCGATAAACGCCGTGCTTCAGGAATCAGCTGGGGTAAGGATGGCCCGGTCAATGGCACTTCTCCAACGATTGCTCGGCTGATGGGTGGCTCATGCGTGGCGGGCGTGAGCGGCGGTGGCTCGAGCGGTTCGCCGAGATAGGTCAGGATCTTCCGGATCGGCCCTGGCTCCGTGATGAATGCGATCAATCGGATCTCACCACCGCAGTTGGGAAACTCTAGCGGAAACTCTTCCCCCACCCGCGCTATGAGTTTGGCCCAGGCCGCTCGCGTCACGAGTTCCAGAGAGCCACTCCAGAGCGAAGGGAGGCCGGGCGGAGTATCGGAAACTTGTTCGCTTGAGTGAACCCCGCCAACTCAGGTCCAGCCGTGATCGCAGGATGGGTGGAGGAACCTTCGGGTAACGGTCCTCCAACAGCGCATCGAAGTAATCGCGATTTGGGATCTGGATGCTCCCGAAAAAGGTCCATGTGGGAGGAGCGTCTTCAGCCTCATGAGCCTGCCCCCTGTTTGGTGCATTTTGGCTAATCGGTGTTTGTGTCTTCAGTATTCTCCTCGTGGTTGAGCCGCCGCAGTTCCGGTGTCTCGGTCGCCGCCTCGATCGCTCGGATCGTGTCCCGAACGGACTTGGCCTTCTGCTTCATCAATTCTTTGGGGAAGTTGGGCTCGTCGTTTTCGAAGTAGTTGGCGAGTGCTGTGAGTTCCGGGACCACCGCCTGTGCATGGGTGCCGTAGCGGAGCAGGATGGCCATCAGTTCCGGAGTCCGCTCCTCGCTTGCCCACGGGTTTTGCTCCCGCGTGTAGCGGACACATGCTTGAATTCCCTCCTCGATGCGATGCTCGGCAAAGACGCGAAGCCCTTCCACGCGGATGCCGTCGGCAAACATTTCTCCGCTTGGGGCGGGTTCGGTGATCGCTTGATAAACTTCAGGCAACAGTGGATCGATATCGCGTGCGGAAAGGTTCTGGTAAACCGAGCTCAGGCTGCCTCGGGCTCGGCCGTCTTCGTTTTTCAGGCCAGCCCGAACTGCGCGGTACAGCGCTTCGCGGTCTACCCCATCGAGTGACCCGCCAAGCATTCCGCCACCATCAAAAAGGGCGAACGACAGATAACGCTGTTGCATGCCGCGCGGGTCGTTGACCGTGTCAACGTCCGCCAACAATTCCAACAGCTTTGGGATGGCGGGTTTCGCTGCAGGCCCCAGCTTGGCAAGCGCCGTCGCGGCCATGACACGGAGCCAAAGGTCTTCTTCGAGGAGGCATGTCTGCAACGCTCCCACGGCGGAGGCGGCCCGCTTGCCTAGCTCGCTCAAGGCTTGGCAAGCACCGTAGCGGGCCTCGAGACGGGGACTGTCGAGCAGTTTGACAATCGCTGCAACCGGCGCTTCGCGACGACGGCCGATCGCGATCGCGGCCCGCTCTCGCACGATCGGCGACCAACTGCCCAGCCGCCCGACGAGCTGCTCGTCGGTGAACTGGTCGTAAACGCTATGGCGGTCCTTGTTGTCCCATCCACGGCCATCGACGATCAAGGATGCGGAAGCCAGCGCGTCCAAATTGGGAACGACTGAATTGCCAGCGCCGGTCAATCGAATCTTCTTCAGCGGCGCTGCGTGGGCCAATAAGTAGGTGCCGGTGGCATCGAACCCAGGGAAGCTATCGTGTTCGTTCTGCGGGGGGCCTTGATGTGGGTAGCTGCCGTCCCAGTGGCGAGCCAGGTCAAAGTACCAGGAACCGAACTCCCTCATCCAAGCCCCCGAAGCGTTGGGGCCAGAAAGTGCGACGCTCGGCATTGCCCAGAGCATGTTGAAATAGTTGCCGCAGTGGCCGCAGTCCCGCTCCGGCCCATGCGCAGCGATACTCATCAGCGAAAAGAACTCGGCCCCCTTCGCCTCGCCGAGCGCGTTGAACAACACCGCCGCCATGCCACACTTGCCGTTATCTTCATGGCCTTCCATCCACGGAGCGTGATCGCCATAGGGGATGGATCCCTTGCCGATGTAGAACCGCAACAGCTTAGCGCTGCGTTCAATCGCATTGTCGACGGCAGCATCCTTCACCCCTGCCTCGCGAGCGAGCACCAAGCTGATGGTCAGTACCACTCCGGGTGAGTTCATCATTCCGTAACCGCCCAAGCGACCGTCCGGAATGGCGAATCCATGGCCCCACGAGCCCACGGCGCTTTGCCCCTTGGCCGCTTCTACCGCGAGCCGCGTCAGGCCCGGCAGCACCGACGCATCGCCTGTCGCCAGAGAGTATTCCGAAAGGAACAACATGCAGTAGCCGTAGTACCACGTCTGCATGCTCTTGGTCGAATAGCCAGCAGCCCACTGGGCTTCCCTTTTCAAGAGCGGTAAGTACTCCGGATTGCCACTGGCCAGCAACGCGAGGGCATTCAGAGACCGTGGTATCGCGTCCATTGCTCGGGAGTCCGGCTGCGACATCCGCACAGCCAGCGCCTTGCAGCCCTGATCGAGCAGCCGTTGGGACTTGTCACAGTCGAACGGAGCGGTTGTGGCGTAGCTGCCGAGGACTTGCAGTTGGAGGAAAACCTCGTCGGATTCTCCCTCGCGCCAGCGCGTCAGAGCGAGTTTGCCTTGACCGGCTTTCGTTTCGGCCGTCGTGATGGCGTTGCCAAGTTCTGTTCGGGGGTCGAAGGAGAACGGCTTGCCACCCACACCGAGAATCACGTCGCCGACCCGAAACGCGTCTGCGGCGGGAGATCCTTGGTCGACTTGGGTGACAAAGATCTGGCGCGCGTCGGTGGTCACCAACTTGTCGCAAAAGATCCAGCCGCGAAGCCCGGTCGGGCCGAGGTTCCAATCGTGCCTGGAGTCAGTCGGGATCTTCTCGCCCGCGGTGAAGTCTGGGACGACCACGCGGTCTTGCGCATGGAGGCTGGCAAGAGGAGTCCAGGCCGCGATCGTCAGGATCGCCACGATTTGTAACTGAGTCTTGAGCATCATCGAATGGTTCTTGGAATGGGAAGTTTGTGGCTAGGAAATCGGATTTCCTCCAAGGCTAGTTCGGATGGACAGATCGCGGATCGGGGTGAGCGATTCCCGAGCGTTGTGTGGGGTGCAACGAGAACAAGGTAGCGCATCCGGCTGGTGCAAACGCGGGCCAAAGGCAAGATAGGCGGAGCCGCCGCTCGAGTGCCGCGATCAGCCGTTCAAGCTCGCGGCGATAGGAAAAATGCTCGACCTCGAGTGCATGTCGGGGTGAGGCGACGTAGCGGATCGAGCCTGGGCGGGCCGGCCGTTGCCGCTGGGTGTAGAGCCAGCCTGAGGCCCGGGGCGCTGAGCGGGCGGCCACTGCCATGCCCGCCACAAGCCGGGCCTGGACAGCGGTGATTCCCCACTGGCCGCTGTCGGGCTGGATCAGGCCCACCACCGCGATATCGTCGCGGGTGGGGTGGAGCAGGTTCATGAACAGCCGCGGCCCGCCGTCGGCCGTGTCGGCCCCGAGCAGCCGGCAGTCGAGGAAGGGAAACGTGGTCTGGTATCCGGTGGCACAAATGACGACGTCAAAGTCTTCGCGGCGGCCGTCGCGAAAGACCACCCCCCGGCCTGCGAAAGCGGCCACGTCGCCGGCTGGCCGGATGGCCCCGGTGTCGATTTGCCGGAGCAACTCGGAGTTGATGATCGGGTGGGTCTCAAACAGCCGGTGGTCGGGCCGCGGCAGGCCGTGCTGCCAGGGGAGACCGACAGTCCGGGCGATCCCCCGGAGGGCGACCAGCCGCCGTAGCCAGAGGGGCGCGTGCATCTTCAGAAGTCGCTCGCCACGGAGGTCAGCCGGCCGGCCGAGCACGAACCGGGGCACCACGTAGTAGCCACGGCGGGTGGAGTGAACCGTGACCGCCGCGTGCTTCGAGCACTCGACGGCGATGTCGCAGCCGGAGTTGCCTGCGCCGATCACCAGCACCCGCTTGCCGGCCAGCGCGCTCGGCTCGGCCGGGCTTTTGTAGGCGGCGGAGTGCAGCAGGTCGCCGGAGAACTCACCCGGAATATCGGGCCATCTCGGCAGATGGTTGTGGCCGCTGGCGATCACGACGCCGGCGTACCGCCGGGGCTGGCCGCCAGCCAGCACCACCCAGCCCGCGCCGGCCGGGCCGGCCGGCTCGATCCGCTCGACCGAGATGCCGGTGCGGATGTGCGGCGCGAGCTCGAAGTGCTCGGCGTACGACTCCAGATACTCGAGGCACTGGTGGTGATCGGGATAGGCGGGGTAATGCCGCGGCATCGGGAAGTCGGCAAACTCGGTCAGCCGCTTGGAACTGATCAGCCGCGTCGAGGCGAACACGCGGCTCGTGGCCGAGCCGTACCGCCAGTTGCCACCGAGGGCCCCCTCGCGTTCCAGGCACTCCGCCGCGAGGCCGGCGGCCAGCAGGTGCCGCAGCGCTGCCAGGCCCGAGGGGCCAGCGCCGATCACACACCACGGCAAGCTAGATGGCATCGGCGAGCCTCACGAGATCCGCTTCGGTGTGGAGCCAGGAAAGGCTCGCCCGCACGAGGCTCCTGCCTGCCGGAACGCTGGGGGGCCGGATGGCCGGCACGAAAAAGCCCGCTTCGGCCAGCCGCGCCGACAGCGCCACGGCCGCCGCGGGCTCGCCGGCGATCAGCGGCACGATCTGGGCTGCGGCGCCACCAATCTCGATGCCCCGGGCGGCGAGCCGCTGGCGAAAGTCATGGGCCCGGGCCCGCAACTCCCGCCGGCGCTCGGGCTCCAGGCCCAGCAGCTCAATCGCGCGCGCCGCCGCCCCGGCCACGGCTGGTGGATGGGCGGTCGAAAAAACCCAGGCCCGCGCCTTGTGCCGGAGCCACTCGATCAAGCGGCCATGCCCGGCCACGAAGCCGCCCCCGGCGCCCAGGGCCTTGGAGAGCGTGCCCACGCGGATCTGGACCCCGTCAGCGCAGCCGGCTTCCTCGACCAAGCCACTGCCTCGCTCTCCAAACACGCCGGTCGCGTGGGCCTCGTCGGCCATCAGGATTGCCCCGTACCGTCGGGCCACGTCGCAAAGATCGGCGAGCGGCGCGATCGTGCCGTCCATCGAAAACAGCGTGTCGCTGATGATGAGCCGGCGGCGGGCGGACGTCGCGGCCAAGAGCTGCTCGAGCGCCTTAAGATCCTTGTGTGGGTAGACGTGGACCGCGGCCCGGGCCAGCCGGCAGCCGTCGATCAGGCTGGCGTGGTTGCGCTCGTCGGAATAGATCGCGTCGCCGGGGCCGGCGATGGCGGCGATGGTGGCCGAGTTGGCCGCGAAGCCGCTGGAGAACACGAGGGCCGCCTCGACGCCAAGCAGGATCGCGATTGCCCGCTCCAGGGTTTCATGGGCTTGCGAGTGACCGCTCACCAGCGGACTTGCCCCGGCTCCAAAACCCTCCGCGCAGGCGGCCTTGGAGGCGGCCTTCGTCAGCCGCACGTCGCCGGCGTAGCCCAGGTAGTCGTTGGCGCCAAAGTTCACGAGCTCCCGGCCGTCGAGGATGACCCGCGCCCCCTGCCGACCGGAGCGGACGCGGCGCGGGCGGAGGAGATCGCTGGCGGCGAGATCGGCCAGATCGCCGTCGATCCACGCCAGGGGCTCGGGGAGCGGGACGGTGGCGGGAGGCCGAGGCGTGGCTGGTTCGATCCGGCAGGGCATGGCCCCATTATGCCGTCAGCGGCGCGACTGTTTTCCGGCCTTTGCCTGGGCGGGCTTGGCTGGCCGGGTTGGCCTGGCGGGCGGCTTTGTGTGGGCGCGCTTCTCGATCGTGCGAAACTCGGCGAGCGTGACGGGCGTGACCGAGAGCCGGCTGCCGCGGCGCAAGAGCTCCATCCCGGCGAGGGCCGTCACGCCCCGGAGCTCCTCGAGGGGGATCTCGCGGGGGAAGATCTCGACCAACTGCACGTCCACCATCGACCACAGGGGATTGTCGGGCGAGGCCTTGGGGTCGTGGTAGGCGCTCTCTGGATCCCAGGCGGTGGGGTCGGGATAGGCCTCGCGCACGATCCTTGCGATGCCGACGGCGGCCGGCGGCTCGGCATTGGAGTGGTAATAGATCGCGAGGTCGCCCCGCTTCATCGCCCGGAGAAAGTTGCGGGCCTGGTAGTTCCGTACGCCCTCCCACGAGGTCGTTTTCTTCGGCGCCTTTGCCAAGTCCTGGATCGAAAACGTCGTCGGTTCGCTCTTGATCAGCCAGCAGGGCATGGCGGCACGCTTGGCGGGGGAATCGGGGGCCACTTCAGAAGGGCACGTCATCGTCACCGGCTTCGGCGAAGGCGTCGTTGGGGTCGACGGCGTCACTTGGGCCGGCGTTTTCCTGCCCGCCCGCGGAGAGCCGCCGAAAGGAGAGGCCCTCGGCGCTCAGGAAATACTTGACCTCGCTGGCCTCATCGCGCTGCCAGCGGCGGCCGCTCAAGCGGTAGGTCACCTCGATTTCGTCCCCCACGCCGAGCTCGTCCACGGCGTCGCAGCCATCCTTCACAAACTCCAGCGGGATAAAGTTGGTGAACGTGCCCTTGGACTGTTCGAGCACCACCAGCCGCTTACGAAACCCCTTCTGCCCGAAGGTCTTGGTCGCTTCGATCAGGTGGATGACGCCGCGGACGGTGGAATCTTTCATGAGGCTTGGCCGGTGGTTTCCTGGAAGTCGATCGCCCGTCCGGCTGCCGGCCGGGCTGCGTGGGCGGGAGCGTACCACACCCGGCCGACCCCGAGCGCCGGCGGGGCCGCGGGGAACGAGCTGCTCAGGGCTGGGGCCCGGCGCGAGCGGTGAAGATCAGCCGATCCACCTCCTCGTTGACCCGGAAAAACCCCGCGTTGCTCACGGGCTTTCCGGCGAGCGACAGGTTGTCGAAGGTGAGATCGCGGATCCGGGCGTCGGGATGGCCCCAGAGCAGCTGCGATTCACCCAGGACGCTCGGTGCAGCGATGGAGATGTTCTCGAAGCGGACACCCGCCAGGTCTCCGCCGGCCCGGGAGTCTCCCTCGCTGGGATAGGGGGGCGGCACCGTCATGCAGAGGAAGAACTGCTGCAGCGTCGGGCGGGGGTCTTCGATATTGATGGTGCGGAAGACGACGCCGGCTCCGGCAGCGCCGCCCCCTTCCCCGCGCATGTTGAACACCCTGCCGCCGGTCCAGCGGTGCCACTTGGCCCGGGCGTAAATCACGTCGCAGTCTTCGACCACGAGCTCACGCCCGGCCAGCTGCGCCAGGGAACTGAGCACGAACGATGAACCGTTGGCATCGTTCCAGAGCACGGTCCGGCGGATGCCGAGGCCGTTCACATAGAGCGAATCGTCCTGGGTGCGGAGGAAGCAGTCCTCGATCAGCGTGTTGCCGAAGGGATTGATCCCGTCGCCGTTGACCCGCCAGGTGAAGATCTTGGTCCAGGTCACCTGATTGGGGTGTCCTGCCTGATACGGCCCGATCAGCATCAGCGAGTGGTTGGCTGAGTCTGCGATCGTGATGCCTTCGACACGGGTGTCGATCGCACCGGCGATTTCGATGGGGCGATAGCGGCGGCCTTCCGCTTCGGAGAGGGCAGGCGTGACAAACTTCGGGTATTTCAGCCGGGCCCCCGACAGCGTGCCGTGTCCGAAAACGTGGATCCGACGGCCGGCGTTCCAGTCTTGGCTGGAGAGCGTGCCGTACACGATCGCGTCGCCGGGGATGTAGTAGCGGCAGTTCGCCCGCAGCGGGAACGCCAGCCCGACGTCGTGGACGCCCGGCAGAAAATAAAGCGTGCTCCAGTCGCCCGCGGCGGGCGGCGCCTCACCCGGCTTGACGGTGACGATGCCGGGATCCTCCGGCTTGGGTTTATCGGTCAGGGGTGGATTGGCGAATACGGAGATCGTGTGGAGGGGCGGCCCGCGATAGCCCTTGCCCGTGTCCTGCCCGTCCAGTTGCCCGTCGATGTCCACGGCCACGAGGCAGGGCTGGTCGAGCGTGACACAGGCACGGCCGTCCTCGACGCTGGCCGGCTGCGGGAGCAGGCCCGACGCGGCGCCGTGGTCGTTCCGAGAGGGTACGAGGGGGGACGGCCCGTCTGCAAACAAAGGCCCGGGGCTTGTCGGCCGACGGGCCGGAAAAAGCAAGCGGGCCGGGTGGTTGCCCACCCGGCCCGCCGCGTTCACAACACAGGGGTCGGTTTTCGCCCGCAGGCGAAGACGGCTCAGCAGCCCTTGCGGCAGAGGCCCTTCTTGCCGTGGCCACGGCCGTTGCCATTGCCACAGGCACCGGCGTCACCGGCCGGAACCTCTTCCTCGACGCACTTCTTGACCTGGACGCACACCTTCTTCGTGACCGTCTTCGGCACGCGAACCGTGTACGACTCCGTCTTCTGCTCCTCGACGATGTCGCAGGCGCAGACGGAGTAGGTCTTCGTCTTCTGGACCGGGACCATCACCGTGAAGCAGACCTCACGGGTACGGGTCTCGGGCACGCACTTGTTGACCGTGATCTCGCGGGTGCGAGTCTCACAGCGGCACTTGTTGACGCACACCGTCTTGGTGCGGGTCTCGGGCACCATCTTCGTGACGCAGTAGTTCCGCGTCCGCTCCTCGCAGCGATGGAGCTTGACGCAGTAGGTCCGGGTCCGCTCCTCGCAACGGCTCTTCCGCACGCACACCGTACGGCTCCGCTCCTCGCAACGGGACTTCTTCACGCAGTACGTGAAGGGAACCTGCTCGCACTCCGTCTTCCACGTGGTGGTCTCGATCTCCTTGGTCTCGCAGGTGGGAACCCACTTGCGGCAGCAGACCACCTTCGGGCAGCACGGGTTGCCCTCGGCGTCATACTTGCCATTGGCCGAGATCTCCTTGGCCTCGGTCACCCAGTGGCCGCCCCGGCAGGTGACGGTCTTGGTGCCCTTGACGGCAACCCGCTTCGCCACAGTCCGGTAACCGGTCATTTCCTCGGTGTAGGGGACCTGCACCGTGTAGGCCTGCTGGACCTCTTCGGTGTAGGGCACGTTCACCTTGTAGGTGGCCGTCCGCTCTTCGGTGTAGGGCACCATCACCTTGTAGGTGGCGGTCTTCTCTTCCTTGACGGGCACCATCACCGTGTAGCTCTGCTCGAGCTGCTCGGTGTAAGGAACCTTGACACTGTACTCCACCGTCTTGGTCTCGGGCACGTTGACGTTGACGGTGTACTCGACCGCCTTCGTCCGATGCTCCGGCACCATCACGGTGTAGTTGCTGGTCTTCTCCTCGATCCGCGGCACCCGGTTCTTGACCGTGAAGGTCCGCTCGCGGACTTCGGTCGTCCACTCGGTCGCCTCGACCTCGCGGATTTCCGGCACCATCTTCCAAACCTTGACCGTCCGCATGCACGGATCGGCGGCGGCCTCATCGGCCACCTCGGCAGCGGCATCGGCGGCCGGGGCGGGAGCCACGTCGCCGGCGAGCACGGAATCGACGGCCGGTACGGCCGCCGCATCCTGGCCGCGGACGATCGTGCCACCGACGCACACGCCGGCAGCCGCGACCCACGGCAGGAACTTGAACGAGAAACGCTTCTTCACGGAAACCTCCAGAGGGGAAAGGGAAAGCATCGACCGTTTCGCGAAACCAGGTGCCTTGCTTCCGGTGGCGGACAGGCCGCAGCCTGAGGACCGCTGGGCCGGGAACGTCGGCAGGAGTCTCGCCGGCATTCCGCTTGCGGTCGGGGAGTGTCCCGAGGGACAGACTCACCATGACCGCTAGGGCTTGCGCTGCCGGCAAACTCCCCTCAGGTGATCGTGCTTTCCCGACCCAAAAACTCAGCGGGGGGAAAAACCTTCCGAAGATTCCGGTTCCGCCGGTGGCGCGGCCTCCGGCTCGCCACCAATCGGGTCGCGCCCACAGCCGCCGCCCATCGGCCCCCCTTCGCAGCAGGTTTCGATGATCATCCCGCACTGCCGGCAGATCAGCTTTGCGCGGATCTCATGGGTCGGGCCGGCGCAGACGGGGCAGATGGGGGCGGTCATGGCAGGGAAATCAGTCCTCGACCTGAACCCGGCCGGGAGCCACGGGCGTGCCGTCGATCTCGCGGGCCACCTTGTAGATCCCGAGGTTGTCGAGCCAGCGGTTGAACTGGTCGTTGGAGAAGAGCTTGGGCACCGCCTCGCCCGGCGGGATGTGTCCAAAGAAGAGCTCCGCCTCGCCATGGGGCCGGCCGGCCACGCTGCTCGTCGCCGTGACCACCGAGCCCTCCTCGGAGAGTTCCACGATCTCGACCTCGAACCGGAGCACGTCGCCGGGGACGGCGTCGAACTGGAACTCGCTCTTGCCCACCTTCGCCAGTACGACCCGCCGGCGGTAGTCGATCGCGTCGACCACCAGGATGCCGGCCGTCTGGGCGAGTCCCTCGAGCACCAGCGTGTTGGGCACGATCGCGGCGCCGGGGAAGTGGTCGTGGAGGTGCTCCTCGGCGAGCGTCACCGCCTTGATGGCGACCGCCCGCTGGCAGCGGACGAACTCCTCGAATCGATCAACCCAGAACCAGCGCATCGCAGCCCTATCCTACGAGGATCACGATCAGTTCCTTGGGCCCGTGCGCCCCGAGCACGAGAATCCGTTCGATGTCACCGGTGCGACTCGGGCCGGTGATGAAGGAGAACATGCTCGGGAGGTTTGCAGTGTGCCGGTCGCGGATCAGCGCGAGGGCATCGGCGAGCACGGGCACGACCTGGTCGACCGTGGCGATCACCACATGGCAGTGCGGCAGGATCGAGAGCGCCCGGCCCCCGCAGGAGTCGCTCGCGACGAGGATCGAGCCGGTCTGGGCCACGAGGCACTCGCAGGCGGTGATCCCGGCATCGCAGGCCTCGAGCGATCGCTTGTCGAACGCTTCATCGGGGGCGTCGATGCGCAGCGTGCTACAGGGGATTCCCGCGAGGATCCCGGCCACGAGCGGATGGTCGTGCCAGGCCACGCGTTGCCAGTCGCGCTCGCGGGCCTGGGCGAAGAGACAGTCGGCCGCCGCCGCCAGATCAGGCACCTGGAAGAATACGGCTCGGAGCTTGGCCAGGTTATCGGCGAGGATCCGCAGGCTCTCAGCGGGTGTGTCGCCGCCGTCGGGCAGCCAGGGGCGGCCCGCCTCGGCCGGCAGGATCATGAGGCCCGGGCGGCCATTGGGCTCGGGGGCGGCCGCGGCGGCATGACCAGAAAGGTGGGGCGGCGGGGCGGGCACCCGCAGTGCCTCGCGAATCCGCGCCAGGATCGCCTCGCGGGCCGCGGTGTTCTCGGCCGGCGTGCGGTCGCTCATCGCCGCCTCCGCTGCCAGGCGGCCCGAAAACTCTCGCGCGGCGCCGGCGGCAGGTCACGGGTGGCGAGCCAGGCTGAGAGCAGCGGCGGCTTGAGCGCCTTGGCCAGGGGCAGCGACTTGCGAAACAGCCAGCCTCCGGCGGCGAACAGCCAGGGTCGACTGGCCACGAATACAAACAGCCGATGGCCGAGCTTCTCGAGTCGCGAGGGAGCCGTGCGGGCGGCGTTGCGGCGGTTGTGGAGGAGATGGTGGTGGATGTCGATCCGGACCGGGCAGGCATCGGTGCAGGCGCCGCACAGGGAGCTGGCGCCTGAGAGATGGTTCCAGTTGGCCACGCCCCGCAGGTGGGGCGTGATCACGCTGCCAATCGGCCCTTGATAGGTGGTGCCGTAGGTGAAGCCGCCCACGTTTTTGAAGATCGGGCAGACGTTCAAGCACGCCCCACAGCGGATGCAGTGCAGGGCGTCCCGCTGTTCGGCGTCGGCCAACAGCGCCGTACGGGAGTTGTCGAGGAGCACGAGGTGCATCTCCTCGGGGCCGTCCCGCTCCCCGGCCCGACGCGGGCCCGAATAGAGCGTGTTGTAGCAGGTCATCGGCTGGCCGGCTCCGGCCGTGGCGAGCATCGGCAGGAGCACGGCGAGGTCGTCGAGCCGCTCGACCACCTTCTCGATTCCCGAGATCGCAATGTGCAGCCGTGGCAGGGCCACCGTGAGTCGGGCGTTGCCCTCGTTCTCGGTGATCGAGATCTGCCCCGTCTCGGCCACGAGGAAGTTGGCCCCGGTGATCCCCACGTCGGCCTCGACGTACAGCCGCCGCATGTGCCGGCGGGCAATCATCGTCAACTCCTCGGGGCTGTCGGTCGGCGGGGTGCCGAGGTGCTTCCCGAACAGGTCGCTGATTTCGTCCCGGCGGACGTGCATGCAGGGGAATACGAAGTGGTAAGGGGGCTCGCCGCGGAGCTGCTGGATGAACTCGCCGAGGTCGCTCTCCACCACCCCGTAGCCGGCGGCCTCGAGGGCGGCATTGAGATGGATCTCCTCGCTGGTCATGCACTTGCTCTTGATCACCGCCTTGGCATTGGCCTGCTCGAGTAGGCCAAGGATGATGGCCCGGGCCTCGGCGGCATCGCGGGCCCAGTGCACGCGGCCGCCGTTGGCCTCAAAGGCGGCCACGAACCGCGGCAGAAGTTCGTCAAGCCGGTTGACGGCGGACCACTTGGCGAGACTGGCCGCGTCACGGGCCTGCTCCCAGTCGCGGTAGCGGGCCTGCTGGGTGTCGCGGCTCTTGTAATAGCCGCCGAGTGCCTTGCGGACAAACGCCCGGTGGCCGGTGTCGCGGATGTGTTCGGCGGCATCCGCGAGAAACTGCTGCTTCGCCGTGGCCGGCTCGTGCGCGCCAGGCGGCGCGTGGGTGGGGTGAGGGATGGGATTTCGGGCAATCATCGGGGCTCTCCCGCCAAGACCTCGGCCAAGTGGATCGTCCGCGGTCGCTTGCCGCCGGCGGCGAGGTTCTTGGCGAACCAGCCGTCGAGCTGCAGCTGACAGGAGGGGTCGCTCGAGACGATGTAGTCGCAGTCGGTGCGGGCCAGGCTGCCCCCCTTCACCTCGGCCATCGCCGTCGAGACCATGGGAAACTTGACGCTGAACAGCCCGCCGAAGCCGCAGCAGCTCTCCGGCTCGTCACACTCAACGAGCTCGAGGTCGCGCACGGCTGCCAGCAGTTGCCGCGGCTCGTCTTTGAGCCGGAGCTCACGCAGCCCATGGCAGCCGTCGTGGTAGGTGACGCGGTGGGGGAAGCGGGCTCCGACGTCAGTGACGCCGAGCTTGTTGACCAGGAACTCCCCAAACTCGAAGGTGCGGGCGGCGAGATCGAGGGCCGCCGGCTCGTGGGGCGTGTCGGCGAGGAGTTGGGTGTAGAAGACCCGCATCATCGCCACGCACGAGCCACTCGGCCCCACCACCGCCTCGGCGCCAGCGAAGACCTCGAGCGCCCGGATCGCTACCGCTTTTGCCTCGTCCCAGTAGCCGGCGTTGAAGCTGGGCTGGCCGCAGCAGGTCTGGGCGGGACGAAACTCGACCGTGTGTCCAAGCCGCTCGAGCACGGTTGCCGCGGCGAGCCCGACCTGGGGGGCCATCTGGTCGACGAAGCAGGGGATGAAGAGCGAGACGTTCATGTCCCGGGATTGTAGCCGGCCGCGGGATAAAGACCGCCATCTGCCCGCGGTCAAACGAGCGACCGACAGAGTGAGACGCAGTGACCGAAACCGGTCAGACAAGCAGGCCGCGAACCTTGCTCCACGCGGTCGCAGCAGGCCAGGCGCCGAACGACGCGGCCGCAAACCCGTTGCCCGTGCTGCCAAGCACGCGCCACGTGCCCGAGGTCGGGTTCCAGGCGGCGATATCCGAGCGGCCGTCGCTGTCGAAGTCACCGGGCGTGACGAATCTCCAGGCGATCTCGGTGCGGAGATTCCCCCAGCCGGTCGTGGAGAAGGCGCTGCCGGTGCTGCGGGCTACGGACCACTGCCCGCTGCCGCCGTCGCGGCCGGCAATATCGCTCCGACCGTCGCCGTCGAAGTCACCCACGACGATGTCGCCCCAATCCGCCGCCGCGAGCCAGTTGTCAAACTTCGTGTTTGTAAACCCGGTACCCGTGCTTGTCAGCACCCGCCAGGCGCCCGAGCGGGCATTCCAGGTCGCGATGTCGCTCCGGCCATCGGCGTTGAAGTCGCCCACCTTGAGAAACCGCCACTCGATCTCCGTCCGCTGCCGCCGCCAGACGGAACTGGTGAATGAGCTTCCATCGCTGCGCCCGATCCACCAGGCACCCGTGCCCGGGTCGCGGGCCGCCAAGTCGCTGCGGCCGTCGCCGTCGAAGTCGCCAACCAAGGGCGTCGTCCAGGCAGTCGCAGGAGACCAGTTGCCAAACTCGCTGCTCGAGAACGACGCGCCGTCGCTGACAAGCACCCGCCACCCACCCGACTCTGGGTTCCAGGCCGCGATGTCGTCGCGGCCGTCGGCGTTGTAGTCGCCGGCCGTAAAGAATCGCCAGGCGATCGTGGTCGGCAGGCTGCCCCAGACTTGCGGTGCCTGTGCCGAGCCGGTCGCGGGGGTGAGCGTGACCCACCAGCGGCCTGCGGTCGAGAGCGTGGCAACGTCGCTGCGACCATCGCCGTTGAAATCACCCTCGACGAGCTCGACCCAGCCGCCGTCGCTCGGAAGGCTGACACTCGAGTCGGCGGCGAACCCAGTGCCCGTGCTGCGGGCGACTAGCAAGGCGTCACCGGCCAGGCCCACCAGCGAGTTGACGGCTGTGGCTGCGGTGACAAGCGTGACGTCGAAGCTGGTCTCGGTGAAGTCGGAGGCATCGAACACCGATGCCGCTCGCACCGTGATCGTGGCGGTTCCGGGCACCCCGCCGGTGTAGTTAATCGCGAGCCGGCCGTCGGCCGCGATCGCCACAGTCGCGACTGCGGAATTGCTCGAGGCGGCCGTGTAGACCAGTTCGCTCACGCGGCTGACCGAAGTGATCGTGACAAGGTTGTCGCGACTGATCAGGCTCGGATCCGAGAGGCCGATCGCCGGCAGATCGTCGAACGGTGACTGGAAATTGTAGACCGGCAGGGCCGCAATCGCATCGACCACCGTCATCCCGTCGCCGAGGATGCGAGCGAAAGTGGTGAACCCGCCATTTTGAGCGTCGAGGTTGCCGGAGTTGTCGGCCAGGTTCACGAAGAACTGGTTGGTGGCGCTGTCGGGATTGCCCCCCAGTTTGGCCATCGCCAGCGTGCCGCGGGCGTTTGTGTTGCCGGGCTCGTTGACGACGGCGGCGAATTGGGGGACGGCGTCCACGAGTGACAGGCTGTCGTCCGAGACGGCAAACCCGCCGGCCTGCACGACAAACCCGGGCACCGACCGATGCACGATCGTGTCGGCATACCTGCCAGAGTCCACGTAGGCGAGAAAGTTGGCGACGGTCGCGGGCGTGGTGCGGACGCGACCCACCCCAGGCTGGTCAAAGAGTTCGGCATAGACAACCGGGCCGGCGAGCGGTGCGTTGGTGGCGAAGCGAACCACCGTGCCGCTGACGCTGGCGAGGTCGAAGACGCTACTGAGGTCGAGCGCTGCGTCGGCCGCCCCGACAGCGACCGTTTGGTGGGCGAGCGGCGCCAGGACGTCGACCGCCAGGAGCTGACGGGGCTCGAGTCGCTCAGGCTGGCGAAGATTTCGGGGGGTGCGTCGGCGTCGCATCGCTGAAATCACCCGCGTGGTCGGGAAGGAATCGCATCATCGCCATTTCTACCCTACCTACGGCATGCCCCGGCCGCCAGTTCACGGCCGGTCAGTCTGGCGGGGTTTTGCGGGCCGGGCCGCCCCGGCTGCGGTCCTGCCGGCGGGGGCCGGATGGGCCGCTTGCGAGGCCCTTTAGCCGCCGCGGCGTTTTTCGACAGCCCGGACGAGCGCGGCCCCCATATCGGCCGGGCTGTCGGCGATTTCGATCCCGGCGTCGGCCAGGGCGGTGAGCTTGGCCTCGGCCGTGCCCTTGCCGCCGGAGATGATCGCCCCGGCATGGCCCATCCGCTTGCCCGGCGGGGCCGTCCGCCCGGCGATGAAGGCGGCCACGGGCTTGGTCACGTGGTGCTTCACGAACTCGGCCGCCTCCTCCTCGGCGCTGCCGCCGATCTCCCCCATCATCAGGATCGCGTGGGTCTCGGGGTCGGCCTGGAAGAGCGTCAGGATGTCGATGAACGACGAGCCCACGAGCGGATCGCCCCCCAGCCCCACGCAGGTGCTCTGGCCGTGGCCGAGCTGCGTCAGCTGCCAGACCGCCTCATACGTCAGCGTGCCGGAGCGGCTCATCACGCCCACGTGGCCGGGCGCGTGGATGTAGCCGGGCATGATCCCAATCTTGCACTCCGCCGGCGTGATCACCCCGGGGCAGTTGGGACCGATCAGGCGGCTGGCAGAGTCTTTCAAGACCGGCAGGACCCGGGCCATGTCGAGCACCGGGATCCCCTCGGTGATTGCCACCACCAGTTCGATCCCGGCCCCGATCGCCTCCAGGATCGCGTCGGCGGCGAAGGCCGGCGGCACGAAGATCATCGTGGCGTTTGCGCCGGTGGCGTCGCGGGCCTCGGCGACAGTGTTGAAGACGGGCAGGCCGGCGATGGCCTCGCCCCCCTTGCCCGGCGTCACGCCGCCCACCATCCGGGTGCCGTAGTCGAGGCAGCCGCGGGTGTGAAACTCACCGACTTTCCCGGTGATGCCCTGGCAGATGACCCGGGTGTCGCGATTGACGAGGATGCTCATTGGTGGAAATAGCCGGAGGCTGGCGGGGTGGAAGGGAGGAGGGTGTCAGGCCTGGCCGGCGGCGGCCACGACCTTCTGGGCGGCGTCGGTCAGGCCGTCGGCGGTGATGATGGCCGTGCCGCTTTCGGCCAGGATCTGCTTGCCTTCGGCGACCTCCGTGCCCTCCAGCCGCACGACCACGGGCACGGTGAAGCCGACGGTCTTGGAGGCCTCGACCAAGGCGGTGGCGATCGTCGTGCAGCGCATGATGCCGCCGAAGATGTTGACCAGGATCGCCTTGACGTTCTGGTCGGAGAGGATGATCCGGAAGGCCTCGGTGACCTGCTTCACGTCGGCTCCGCCGCCGACGTCCAAGAAGTTGGCGGGCTGCCCGCCGTGCAGCTTGACCAGGTCCATCGTGCTCATCGCCAGACCGGCGCCGTTGACCAGGCAGCCGATCGTGCCGTCGAGCTTGACGTACGACAGCCCGGCGGCGGCGGCCCGAATCTCAGCCGGCTCCTCCTCCGCTGCATCCCGCAGCATCGCGATGTCTTTGTGGCGATAGAGGGCGTTGTCGTCGAAGGTCATCTTGGCGTCGAGCGCCACGAGCGTGCCGTCCTTCGCGAGCACCAGCGGATTGACCTCGAGCAGCGCGGCGTCGAGGTCGACGAAGGCCTGGCAGAGCTGCTTGAAGAAGGTCTCGGCATACCGCCACGACGCCGTGGGCAGGCCGAGCTTCGAGGCGAGCAGCCGGGCCTGCCAGCCGGCCAGGCCGCGGTCGGGATCGAAGGGCTCGGAGAGAATCAACTCGGGCGTCTGGGCCGCGACCTCCTCGATGTCCATGCCGCCGGCGGTGCTGGCGATCAACACAGGGGAGCGAGCGGCCCGGTCCACCAGGATCGCGCAGTACAGTTCCCGCTCGATCGCACAGCCGCTCTCGACAAACACTTGCCGCACGGTCTGGCCACCGGGTCCGGTCTGAATCGTGACGAGCGTCTGGTTCAAGAGCCCCTTGGTGATCCGCTCGGCGTCGGCAGCGCTCTTGGCAAGCTCCACGCCCCGCTGGCCGCTGCCGGGCACCTGCCCCTTGCCGCGGCCGCCGGCATGAATCTGCGCCTTGACTGCGCAGACGGCCGTGCCGAGGGCCGTGTAGGCCGCGGCCGCTTCCGCGGGCGTCTTGGCCACCCTGCCGGGCAGGACGGGCACGCCGGCGGCACGCAGGAGATCCTTGGCCTGAAACTCGTGAATCTTCATGGCGCGTGAGCCTCGTGCCGGGGCGTGGGTGGGCTGCATGGGGGCGGGACCCAGAGCCGGAAATATCGCAGGAAACGCCTCCGCCGCAACCCTCGGGGTCAGTCGGCCGCCCGGGGCGGCAGCGCGGCGGCTTGGATGGCCGCGGCCCAGGCGGCGGGATCGGCAGCGGCGATGGCCGCGGCGCGCCGCTTCGCCGGCTCGAGCGGACAGGCCGCGAGATATCCCGCCACCGCCCGGCGGACGAGCGGGTCGTCTGTGCCCAGGCGATCCCACAGCGCCGCCACGTCGGCCAGGCTCGCCCAGTGTTGCCAGCGGGCGAGATCCACCGCCGTGTCGGCGGCGACCGCCGGATTGGCCAGGAGCTCCGCCGCGGCGGCCGCGACGCGATGGCGTGGCACGCGGGCGGCCAGATATTCCCAGGCGAAGCGGAGCGCGGCGAGCGTGTGGCGAGCATCGCCGGCCCGCGTCTCGGCCGCGAGCAGCCCGTGGTCACGAAGCCAGTCGAGGGCGGCCTGGCCGCGGGCCACGAGCAGGCCCCCGAGCAGGCCGTCATACCCGGCCCGCAGGTCGGTGCCCTCGGCCAAAAGTGCCCGCTCGAGCGCCGCCAGGCAGGCCGTGGCTCCGGCGTCGTCGCCTGCCTCCTCTGCCCGCCGGGCAACGATCCCCAGGGCCAGCCCATAAAAACCCCGCCGTCGCTGGTCGATCGCCGGTTCGGTGACCCAGGCCCGGAGCTTAGCCGGGTCGAGTGATCCGGCGGCCGCGACCACCACGTCGAACTCCGCCAGCCCAAACTCCATGAAGGCGTCGGCGGCGATCGAGCGATCGGGATGTTCGAGCCAGCGGGCGAACCAGGCGAGCCGCTCGGCCGACTCCGCTGCTGCCCGCGGTGCCGCGGCGACGTAGCCGAGTAGTGTTTCGTCGGCGGCCACTGCCTCGAACCGGCCGGCCTCGTCGCCGAAGAGCAACGCCGTGCCCGTGACCGGCCCCACCACGCGGGCCATCACCATCTCATCGGCGGGCCCGCCGCCGCGGATGACGCTCTGCACTACGAACGCCTGACGGACGCCGCCGGGCTCGTCGCGAGCCGCGCCGGCCGCCTCACCCACGGCCACGACCGCCGCGGCATCCCGCCGCTCGGCCAGCGGCCGGCCGACCACGTCGCAGAACGGGCAGGCGGTGGCGGCAAGGCAGGCGGTGACGAAGACCAGCGGGACGATCACTGGCATGGCTTCCTTCTCAGGCCCGGAGTACTGGCCGGCCCTCATGCCGATGCCGCCGTGCCCGTCCGTTCGAGTTCCATCCGCCGCCGCCAGTAGGGCACGGTGCAGAGCAGGAGCTTGCCGGTGCCCTCGTAGTAAAACGTCCGCTTCTGCCCCGAGAGCCACGCGCTCCAGAACGACTTGGTCGGCCACTTCATCTTGAGGCGGATCCCCGCGGTGTGGGCCACGACGTAGGGGCCGTCCACGATCAGCCGGTTGTCCTTGAGTTCGATCTCCTCGACGGGCCCGTCCACGACGAGCACCACCTGCCCGTCGCCGGAAAGCGCGGTCTTGTACCAGAGCAGTCCCTCGCCGGCGAAGAACCCCGTCAGCATCCGCTCGCGGTGGACCCGCAGGCTCACCTCGCCGTCGCTGGCCCAGAAGCACTTGGTGTCGAGGATCCACCGCTCGCCGGGCGTGATCTGAAACACGTGGTAGCCGCCGAGCGTGGAATCGAGGAACACGCTGCCGGTGCCAACGTAGCGGGGCCGGAGGATCGACTCGTCGGAAAACAGCGAGACCCACATCGCGTGGGGCGTGGGCAGCGGCACGGTCATCGTGACTGCGCCCTTGATATGGCTCATCGCCCCGCGCTCGGCGCGGCAGTCGTCATCCACCAGATCGATGCGGACCCACCGCATCGACTGGCTCTCCTCGATCTCAAAGGTCGCCATCGAGCGAGACCTCCGCTCCGCGGGTGATTCCGCCGGCCGTCCAGTCGCACTTCCAGCCGGGGAAGGCGACCTGGGGATAGGGGTCGGGGTGGATCGGCTCGGGTGACTCCCAGACGATGTCAAACTGTCGGTCGAGGCGAATCCGGCCAATCCGGCAGTATTTCGCGGTGTGCTGGGTCTTGGGGTCGAGCCGCACCGTCCCGCCCGGTCCGGCAAACTCGAGCCCCGAGCGGAAGGCCTGCCGCACTGCCTCGGTCTCGAAGCTGCCCGCCTTCTCGACAGCCTGCTTCCAAAGATGGACCAAGCACCAGTCGGGCTCCATCGGGTCATCGGTGACCCGATCGTGGCCGAACTCCTCCTGGAAGCCGGTCACCCACTCCCGGTTGGCCGGGGAGGCGAGGCTCTGGAAGTAGCAGGAGACGCCGTAGTGTCCCTTCACCTGCTCGGGCGGCAGGCTGCGCAGCTCGTCCTCGGCGATGCTCGTCGAGATGACCGGCGTCTTGTCGGGGTCGACGCCGGCCTCGGCGAGCGCCTGGAAGAGGCCCTCGTTCGAGTCGCCGTTGACCGTGTTCAGGACACAGTCGGCCTCGAGTTCGCGGAGCATTCGGGCGACGAGGCTAAAGTCTTGGTCGCCGAGCGGCCGGTAGAACTCCCCCACCACCTTCAAGTCGCGGCCGGCGAGGTACGTGCGGGTGACGTAGTGGG
>Ga0247836_1002557_pt1 | contig 26159 bp, 27 predicted proteins | sample LaCruzMarch2015__4_FD_187116 | JGI IMG/M metagenome (GOLD analysis project Ga0247836, IMG submission 187116) | Freshwater microbial communities from meromictic Lake La Cruz, Castile-La Mancha, Spain - LaCruzMarch2015_14m | ecosystem: Environmental > Aquatic > Freshwater > Lake | place: Spain... | reverse complement strand
TTTACACCCTCAAATCCGCTCACCAAAGGGTGGGTCAGTTTACTCCGTTTTACCTGGGTCAGCTTCGACCGTTACGGGTGGGTCAGTTTGGTCCGTTACAGGTGGGTCAGTTTGAGCGTTATTTGCACCGATTCGACTGGGCAATGAAACGGCTGCTTCGCAACAAGGCCAACTTCGATATCCTGGAAGGCTTTTTGTCCAAATTGCTCCATGAAGATTTTAAAATAAAGCAAATCCTTGAAAGCGAAGGAAATAAAGAGACCGAGGACGACAAGTTCAACCGGGTAGATATTCTCGTGGAGAATAAAAAGGGCGAGTTGGTCATCGTCGAAATCCAGAATACCCGAGAGGCCGACTACTTCCAACGAATGCTTTACGGAACGGCCAAGGTCATCGTCGAACACATCGCCGAGGGACAGCCATATTCCCAAGTCAAAAAAGTGTACTCCGTGAACATCGTCTATTTTGACCCTGGCCAGGGAGACGACTATGTTTATCATGGGACAACCACCTTCGTCGGCATCCACAGCAACCATGAATTGGAACTGTCCGAAAAGCAAAAAGCGCTTTTCAAAAAGACATCGGTCTCGGATTTGTACCCAGAATATTATGTGATAAAAACCAATCGGTTCAACGAAGTCGCTAAAGACACGCTGGATGAATGGATATACTTCCTGAAAACGGCTGAGATCAAAGACGAGTTCACGGCAAAAGGATTGAAGGCCGCCAGCCAGAAGCTTGACATTATGAAATTAGACCCTGCCGACCGCAAGGAATATGACCGCTATTTGGAGGCTCAAAGAAGCGATGCCAGTTTTGTGGAGACGGTGAAGTTGGAAATCACTTCTGCGGTCAATGATGCATTGAAGATCAGGGCAGAGGAGGCGCTGAAAAAAGGATTCGCAGTTGAGGTTGTCGCTGAAATTACCGGGCTACCAATCGAGGAAGTTCAAAAGATAGCCAATGGCCTGACTTAATGCATAACAATCTCCCAACCAACAGGAAAAAATTTCAAGGTATTTAAACACAAAATATTTTAAAAACATGTATTTTTACGGCGTCTAACTCAATTTTAAAACAAAACAATCATGGGCGCCTACCTTCACATCGGATTTGTAGCCAAAGCAACGACTGAACTACCCGCAAACCTTTCCAAAAGCAAATTGCTCAAAGAAATCGAAGATTTTTATCCCAACACTGCCTTCGATTGCACCGAATCGGACGGCAAAATCACATTGACCCTGAAACCGGAATTAGTCCAGGCGGAATTACTACCTTTTGTCCGGCAGGTTTACGAAGATTTTCATGGCGAACCCGAAAAAGGCTGGCTGAAAACAGCGCTTGACTTCATCGGGGAGCATGCAGGGGAACCCGATTGGCTCGATAAGGCGGGAGAAGCAGATTTGTACGATTTTTCGCTCAATAACTACAACATGCCTGACGATTTTCAAATCGATGGAAAACGCATTCGACTATACACGACCATCGTAACCTTGGGCTCGGAAGGGAAATTTTTGATGGAGGAGTACGGAAAAACACTTCAGTTCATGGAAACGTGCGCGCATCGGGCCTATGCCGGATTTCAACTCGGAAAGGCTTTTCGTGTGTTTGTGCTTTAAAGCCGTAGGGAGGGCAGTGCCCCTGGCCAGTATACGACAAGTGGACTTATTTCATCAAACATGCTGAAGAACTCACGTCATCCCCGATTTTGCCAATGAAGATGAAGGCTTAAAGACTGCTTTTATCGAAGCGGATAAGTACCAGTGGAGCAAGGAAGAATTGAAGGCTTATGATAATGTGGGCATTAAGGAGCAAGATGAGCGGGGAGAGAAAGCATTGGTAGCACAGAAAGCAAAAGCAGAAGGCAGAGCAAGAGGGAAAGCAGAAGCCCGAGGGCTTACAGCCTGCCCTCGGGCAACCGACAGCTAATGGCACTTACAACAACGCGATGCCTACTTCGCCACTACAATTTTTTCCATAATCCGTTGGCCTGAGCTCAAATCCGTGATTTCGAGCACATAGGTTCCATTGTTCAGTGTTTCCATGGACACAAAAACGGGATTCTGTTGTCCGAAGACTAATTTCCCATTGATGTCAAACATGCGTACCCGATAATCCAGCACACCTGCCACATCCACCGTGAGCACCGTCGAAACAGGGTTTGGATAAATCCGGATGGAAGCGCCTGCCAGTTCATACGTAGAAACGGAAGTACAGAAAATACCGTCGCAGTTTTCGTCAATGTTGTTGTCGTCGATTTCGACTGCATTTGGATTGACCGCCGCGTTGTTGTCGTCACAATCTTCCAGCAACGAAAATCCATCATTGTCGGCATCTATAGTCACTGCGGTGCCGCTGGTGGTCACGTAGGCACCAAAAAGGCAATTGATAAAATTGTTGGTGCCCGCATAATCCACATGGTAGTGGTAGCCCCTTGTGTCGTCGGAATGCCCGCGGCATGCATCCAAATCTGTTGGCGCTACGCCATCTTCATTTACGTGTGCATAGATGCCGTGGCCGTCCAGGGCATAGCCAATCATGGGTGCATGGCCATCGCATGCTGCCACTTCAGTGCTTACACCGGTGGCGGCATGGTAATGGTAGCCTGCCATCAAATTGATGTGCCCGCCTGCATCATCAAAAGGAGCCAGGGTATAAGCCCCTAAAATGGCGTTGGTCGGTGCTGGCGCATCAAACCGCACCCCGTTAAAAGCAACCCCGCGAACCGTAGGGCCACCTCCGCCGGGGCCACCAGGGCCGCCCATGCCACCAAATGAAATGGATTGAGTCAATTTCACCGGCTTGACCGGAAAAACATACGTTTGTGTAATACCGGTAACATACGAGGGCAAACATTCAACGCAAAAATTCTCGTATTCTACCCCTACATTTGGGTTGGCCGCAGCCGCACAGTCTGCCTGCGTCTCTGTGGTGTAAATATTTCCGAGTGAATCATACATGAGCCAGTTGCTGTCGTTGTAAAAGGTGGCCATGTTTGCAATAAAGTCCCCGTCTACATCATACACTTGACCCCCTTCGAGCCAAATGCCGCCCGCGCTGGCATCGTCGCTGATGTTGTTGGGGCACCAGGGCCCCATGTCGTGATCGGTTGGTGTACTGGTCGACACAATCCGATAACACGTTGTAGTGGTGCCATTGGACAAGGTGCAACCAATGGTGGAAATCTGGACACTGTTGGTACTGTCCACTAAAAAAAGCAGCGGGTTGACATTTTGAACGGTTTGTGCCGACAAATGCAGGCACTGCAAACACGCAGCGACCCACAGAAAATTGATTTTTTTCATATTTAAAGATTGTTGAATGATGCAGCTGAGGTGGTGCTATTGCAGTTCAAATTGGTTCCTGGACGCTTTCAATCGGGCCGTATGCTCGTTATCGGTGTTCAACCAAAATTGCTGTTTGTTGAAGCCTTTTTTCAAAATGACCAGGGCGCTCTGGCTGTCGTGGATGTCTTTAAAACTGGTATTCGAAACCATCACTTTGTTGATTTTTTTGGGGACACCGTTCATATCAAAAACAGCCATGGTTTCGTGGCCCAATTTGACATAACCATTTTGGAGGGTCGCCGCCGTCTTCTCATTGAAAGTAATCGAGATTTTTTCCATCAAATGGCGGACGACCAAAGCATTAAATTCCTCCGGTGTTGCATACTGATCCTTGCCGTAATGGGTATGTACTTCGTATTCAAAAGCGGTCAAAGCTGCGCGAATCTGTAATACCCAGGTGCCGTCATTGCGCTCTACCAACAGAGTGCTGGACAGTTCGGGGTCGTGTGCCGAATTGCTGAACGACAAAAACAGCGTCGACAGCAGCAGGAAATGTATTTTCATGTGCGGTATTGTCTTCATGGAATCTTTGGACGCCGTTTGTGGTGAAACCTTTTGGATGGTGTGCATTTTTTTATCGGCGAACAATTTGTGGGCACGCCAGCTGACGGATGACGCTAAACCCGCAAGCAGGGTGGATATATTTTTTAAAGATTAGCATTACATTTGCACCTGAAAAAGGACAAAAAGAAGCCATTGAACTACCCTACTCCTTCCTGGCAAGCTTTCCTCCAAACCATCAGCCCCGACAGTCGCCTGCGACTTGCCCCTACCCCATCCGGCTACCTCCACGCAGGCAACGTGCAGCATTTCCAGCTCATCCGGCAAGCCGCCCACAGCGCATCGCCCCACGCCCGCATCCTCCTCCGCATAGACGACCTCGACGCTGCCCGAAAACGACCCGAATACGTACAAGACGTGTTCGATACCCTGCATTGGCTTGGCATCGCCTGGGATGAAGGCCCACAAGACGCCGCCGATTTTGAAGCCCACTGGTCGCAGCACCTCCGGCTGGCGCATTACCAAGAAGCCCTTGATGCGCTGAAGGTGACCGGCCTGCTGTTTGCCTGTGGCAAATCGCGCTCCGAACTGGCGTCTTTTGGCGAACATTACCCGCCCGCTTTTCGGAGTCAGGGCTTGTCGCTGGACGATCCGGACGTGGCCTGGCGCATCCGCACGCCGGAGGGTTTTCCGCTGCCCGATTTTGTGGTGCGCCGCCGCGACGGCTTGCCGGCTTATCAGGTGGCCAGCCTCGTCGACGATCAGTTGTTTGGCGTCACCCACATCATACGCGGGGCCGACCTGGAGGCGTCCACCGCCGCTCAACGCTTTTTGGCTTCGTGTTTGGGCTGGACAGGTTTTTTGCAAACGCCCGTTTTCCACCATCCGCTGCTGACGGACGCGCAGGGGGAAAAGCTGTCAAAATCGGCGGGCGCACAAGCCGCGCCGTTGTCTGGCAAAAAATAAAGCACGCCATCACAGCGAGGCCATCAGCCGCTCCAACTGTTCCGCGTTCAAAGCCACAACCATACCCGGCTGCAGGTGCCCAAGCCCTTCATCGCCAAGGCCCAGGTGGCCTATGCGCGCGCGCACCAGCCGCAGCACCGGAAAGCCTACCGCCGCCGCCATGCGCCGCACCTGTCGGTTTTTTCCCTCCGTCAGCGTGATTTCAAGCCAGGCGTCGGGTATGTTTTTGCGTACGCGGATGGGTGGTACGCGGGGTGGCACATTGGGCGGGCTTCCGAGGGGTCGGACGCTGGCGGGCAAGGTCAGGTGTTGTTTTCCGTTGATTTGTATGCTTACGCCCCGCCGCAATTGTTGGATTGCATCTTCGGTGGGTACGCCTTCCACCTGAATCCAGTACGTGCGCGGATGTTGTTGTTTGGGCAGCAAGAGCGCCGCATTCAGGCTTTTGTCAGTGCTGAGCAGCAAGAGGCCCTCGCTGTCGGCGTCGAGGCGCCCCACCGGCCAGGCGTCTTTTGGAAAAGCAAAGTCCAGGTTGGCCAGCGTAATTTGCCCCTCGTGTTCAGGCGTAAACTGCGACAACATGCCGTACGGCTTGTATACCAAGAAGTGTGATTGCTTGTTTTGCATCGGCTAAAAGTAGGGCTTGGAATGGAAAAACATTACCTTACGGCTTCAAAAATCACTTTCTGATCATGAAAACAATCCTCCTGTCCGGTGCCATCTGCGCACTGCTTTTGGCGGCCTGTGAACCGGCCCAACAACCCGCAGCCCCTGCTACCACCACCCCTGCCGCCGCAGAACCCGTGGCAGAAAAAGCCAAGGCCAAATTTCCGGTCAATTGCTTTGAAGAACGCTTGCCCGATGGCTCCGTGCTCAGTTTTCAGTACACGGATTACTACGACGATATCGTGGGCATCCTCGATTACTCGTTTGCTGAAAAAGACGGCGCTCATGGTACCTTCAAAGGCAAAAAAGAAGGAAACGTCATAACCGCCACCTGGAATTATGTGGTGGAAGGCTCCAACCAGTCGGAAGAAATCATGGTTAAACTGGAAGGCGACAAGGCCCTTAAAGCCTCCGGTGAACTGGTAGAAGCAGCCGATGGCACCCTCAAACTGAAAGATGCAGCCAACGCCACATGGGCCGAAACATTCACCCGCGTCCAATGTGACTAACCCTAAACTCCTCCCCTCCTAAACTCCTCAACCCCTCAACTCCTCAACCCCTCAACTCACTTCCCCCTCCCCTGCACCAGCACCAAAATCGTATAAAACAGGATTTTAAAATCCAGGGCCAGGGACATGTTTTCGATGTACAGCAAGTCGAACTTGAGGCGCTGAAGCATTTCATCCAGATTGGAGGCGTACCCGTATTTCACTTGTCCCCAGGAGGTGATGCCCGGACGCACCTTCAGGAGTTGTTTGTAATGCGGGTTGTGTTGCACAATTTGGTCTATGAAGTGCTGGCGTTCGGGGCGCGGCCCTACGAGCGACATTTCGCCTTTCACGACGTTCCAGAAGTTGGGCAGCTCGTCCAGGCGGTATTTCCGCATGGTCACGCCCCAGGGGGTGCATCGGGGGTCGTTGTCGGTAGACAGTTGTGGCCCGGAGCGCTCCGCGTCGGTGTACATGGACCGAAACTTGTGGATGTAGAACGGTTTTCCTTGAAAACCCACGCGCTGCTGGTGGTAAAAAATGGGTCCGGGCGACGACAGCCGAACCCTCAACGCGATGTACGCGTACAAGGGGCTGAGGAGCAACAGCGCAAGGCCGCTCACCCCGACGTCGATGGCGCGTTTGAGCACGCGCTGCCAACGGGGCATGAGGTCCTGGCGGATTTCGATGAGTACGGCCCCGAATACGTGGTTCATTTGCACGCTGCCGAGCAGGATGTCGTACATGTCCGGGATGATTTTGACCAGCAGGCGGTCGCCAAAATCGAATAACGTACTCAGGATGCCGCGGACGGAGTTGTGTTCGGAGGTTTCCACGGCGATGATCACATCTTCCACGTGGTATTGCTCGATGATGCCGGCCAGGTCTGGCAGATTTCCCAGGCGGGGCAAATGTTGTTCCAACACCTGTTCTTTGCCGCCATTGGTGTCAATGAATCCTAAAAACCGGTATCCCAGTCCTTTGGGGCGGGTGGCTATGTCCTGGAACAATTCCAGCGCATTCTGATTGCCGCCAATGAGCAGGGTATTGAAGGTGACGGCACCTTTTTTGAGTCGGCGACTGGCGCGCGTAAGCAGCACCATGCGGCTCAAAGCGGTTAAGCTGAAATGCAGGGTGAACAACACCAAAAACGAACGGTAGTAGTTGTGGTAGTTGCGCACCACGTCATCCAGGATGAGGGTAAAAAACAAAAAGAGCACCCCCAGAAAGCTCAGGAAAAACGTGCGGGTGAGGGTACGCAGGCGCGACTGCCGGTATATGTCGGTGTAATGTTCAAAAATGCTGTACAGCAGCACCCATCCGAGCGGGATAAACAGGATGCCCAACACAAAATTGGGATCTGAAAACATAGACACGCCGGGCACTTCGCCCTCCGCCTGTTTGCGGTACAGGAAAAACAGCGCCCAGGCCAGGAGCGCCATTAGAAAATCTGCGCAACCGTAAAAGAATGTATGTCGTTGTCGAAGGGTTCGGGACATCAGCTCAGAAGTGCACAATACGGACATTGTCTACCCGGGCTTTTCCGGATACCAGCGATGTTTGATCGCTTATGTTCAGCCGCAGCAACAGCCTGTAGCTTTCGTGCGGACGAAAAACGAGATACTCTGTCAGGTTCAGGTATAGTTTGTTCCACTCGGCTGAGGGGTTAAACAGAAACACTTGAATGAATTCATCGTCTTCACCTGGTGTTTGCCCGAGCAAAAACAACTGCAGGGGCAATTCGTTCTGGTGATGTATTTCCAACCAGGTTTGCCGTTCCTGTACGGTGGGCAGGTCTTTAGCGGCTTCAAACAGCACCTCCATAATGGGATGCGCCGTATCTGCTTTCATTTCCATGTATTTTCCGCTGAATCCGTCTACATTGGAGATGACAAAGTTGTAAGTCTGGTCATTGTCGCGGTTTTCCATAACCACACTCGATATGCTGTCAAAACTCCCGCGTGCGGGGCTCCAGGCAAAGGACACCTCCGGCAGATAACTGACCCGGGGCGTCACGGTGGTGGTGGCACCCGGGGTCAGGGTTTTGGTTTCAATGTGCCACTGCATCATGGGGTAAATGTTCGGCGTGAGGGTTATGCCGTTCTCTTTCACCCCGGGAAACACCAATAATTTCTGACTGCCTTCCGCAAGCACCGGTATGTCGCCCGGAAGGGTGTAAGCCCCCAGGAAGCTGGTGCCGGCAAAAAACCAGCCTTCGGCAAATGTATGTTCGGCTGCGCCGCCGGGTTCGTCTACCACAAAAGGCTCTACCCGCACATAAGCCGGTATCTGTTCGGTTTTATTGCAACTCCAAAAAGCGCATGCGAGGAGCGCAACAGGCAATAATCGATTCATAATATTGTGTTTTTGTGCTGGTGTCTGAATCAACTACAGGGCTGCAGCCTTACGTTTTAGACCGCATGTATACCTCAATGGGCACGCCGGTGAAATTGTAGGTTTCACGCAACTTGTTTTCCAGAAACTGCACGTATGAGTCGCGCACCCAGTTGGGGTTATTGACAAAGAACGCAAAAGAAGGGTAAGGCGTTGGCAACTGGGTGACATATTTGAACTTGGGATACCTGCCTTTGACTGATGGTGGCGGTGTTTGTTCAATGATGGGCAAAAAAGTATCGTTCAGTTCCGACGTTTTGATCCTCCGAGACCTGTTCTCGTGCACCTCCATAGCTGCTTCTATGGCCTGGAAAATGCGTTGTTTTTCCAACACGGAAATAAACAAAATGGGCACATCGTTAAACGGCGCAATTTTATTTCGTATAGCCAATTCATAATCGCGTGGTGTATTGGTTTCCTTGTTTTGCACCAGGTCCCATTTGTTCACCAGGATCACTAATCCTTTGTGGCGCTTTTGGGCCAAGCGAATGATGTTCTGATCCTGCGATTCCAATCCGTCTTTGGCATCAATGACCAGGAGGCAGACATCGGAATTTTCCACTGCCCGAATGGCGCGCATGACGGAGTAGAATTCGAGGTCTTCTTCTACCTTGGTTTTTTTGCGGATGCCGGCGGTGTCAATCAGGATGAATTCTTTGCCGTATTTGTTGTAGTGCGAGTGCGTTGGATCGCGCGTGGTGCCGGCAATGGGCGTCACGATGTTGCGGTCTTCTTCCAGCAGCGCGTTGGTCAGGGAGGACTTGCCCACGTTGGGCCGGCCTACAATGGCAAAACGCGGCAGCGGGGTCTCTAATTCTTCCATGTTTTCGATGTGCTCCACCACTTCATCGAGCAGATCGCCCGTGCCAGTACCGTTGATGGATGCGACGAAAAAGACGTTTTCGAAGCCCATGCTGTAAAATTCGTTGGCTTCGAGCAGCCTGCGGTGGTTGTCCACTTTGTTGACGACCAAGTACACCGGTTTGGTGCTTCGGCGCAACAGTTTGGCCATGCTGTCGTCGAGGTCGGTGATGCCCGTTTGAGCGTCGACCATAAAAATGACTACTGCGGCTTCTTCCAGGGCGATGCGCACTTGTTGGCGGATGGCCGATTCGAACACATCATCGGAGCCGTGCACAAATCCGCCCGTGTCTACCACGGTAAAGCGTTTGCCATTCCATTCGCAAAAACCGTACTTGCGGTCACGGGTGACCCCTGAAAAGTCATCCGTGATGGCATCTCGCTCCCCTACCAGGCGGTTGTATAAAGTTGATTTTCCCACGTTCGGTCTACCGACGATGGCGACTATGTTTCCCATTTCTTCTTGCTGTTGTTTGGTTAGGGGGCTTTGTTGTCTGCATTTGTTGCAGGCTAAAGCGCCGCAAAAGTAGGCTTTTTTTACCACATATCGGTCAAAGATCAAAATTGAACATGGTAAATATAGGGCTACGAACAGCGCCTGAAGTATTACAGGGATTTGAATAATGTGATTGATGCGTCGTAAATGGAAGTGCTGGAGGAGGGGAAAGCGGAAGGACGGGCGGAAGAGAAAAGCGAAATCGCCCGGCAAATGAAGGCAGACGGTGAACCGGTGGACAAAATTCAGCGGTATACTGGATTGACGGCGGAGGAGATTGCGGAGTTGTGAATGGTGGGTTTCTGGGCCGCAGCGATGTACGAAAAGGCGATCACGGCTGTGAAGGTAAAGATATTTTTTTGCCTGCATCAACACAATTTGTATAAAAAGAGGTATCTTTGCATAAACCATCTTAGTCATGGCCCTGCAAGACAAGTACATTAACCCTTTCACCGACTTTGGTTTCAAAAAACTGTTTGGTTCCGAACCCAACAAAGACTTGCTCATCGATTTTTTGAATCAGGTATTGCCATCCCAACGCCGGATTCGCGATCTCACCTATGCCAAACATGAGCATCTGGGCCAAACGGACCTGGACAGAAAGGCTATTTTCGACCTATACTGCATCGGCGAAAACGGCGAACGCTTCATCGTCGAGATGCAAAAGGCAAAGCAGAACTATTTCAAAGACCGTTGCGTTTATTATGCATCCTTTCCCATTCAAGAGCAAGGGCAAAAGGGCGGCTGGGACTTTCAGCTCTCTGAAGTGTACACGGTTGGCATACTCGATTTTGTGTTCGACGAAGACCAGGAGGAGGCGCAGGTACGCCATGAGGTACAACTAAAAGACCAGCATTGCCGCGTTTTTTACGATAAACTCACCTTCATCTACCTGGAAATGCCGAATTTCACCAAAACGGAAGCGGAACTGGAAACGACATTCGACAAATGGATGTTCGTGCTCAAGCACCTGCCCGATCTGGAGCGCCGCCCGCAGGTACTGCAAGAGCGCGTGTTTGAGAAACTGTTCTCGGTGGCGGAAATCGCCAAATTCACCCCGGAGGAGCGGCAGGGCTACGAACAGAGCCTGAAGTATTACCGGGATTTAAAAAATGTGATTGATGCGTCGTACATGGAAGGACGGGAGGAGGGAAAAGCTGAAGGAAAAATAGAGGGGAAAATAGAGGGGAAAACAGAAGGGATGCAAGAGCGAAACCTCGAAATCGCCCGGCAAATGAAGGCAGACGGCGAGCCAGCGGAAAAAATCCAGCGGTACACCGGGCTTACAGAAGAGGAGATTGCGGGGTTGTGAATGGTGGGTTTTGGGGTTGGTGGGTATGTTTAAGGGCGGCTCGTGTGTGGGTTTATTATTCGATGCAAATATGGGGGGGGGGATCAGGGAGTCAAAGCAATGAAAATAAGGGTGTTAGGGGTTTTTCAGGATCGACTAGTTAATCCAACGTAATTATCGAACTTCTTGTAATCTCCAACACATTATTATATTCTATCTCAATTAAAATTCTGTCTAAATTTCTATCAAACAATTGAATCAATTCATCCGTGGACATATTGCCAACGGTTAAATATATCAATTTGTGTGGTTCGAGCTTTTGAAAATACATGTCGTAAAAATCTGAATCTTTGGAGATTACAATCCGGCGCTCTTTGAGTGACAATTCATTTATTTGTTCATCCGATGTTTTATTTTTTTCAGGTAAATCCAGTGTATGGATTGCGTCGTACCCCCTGGCCGAAAACCAACGGGCTAGTTTTTTGGGCAACTGGGCATCTACTAAAAACTTCATGCAACCAGCTTGCCGATATTTTTTACCTGAATTACTCTTTTAGCAAAAAGGAGGCAAGCGAGCAGGTCCTCTTCCTCCAAATCTTCAAAATCCTCTAATATTTGCGTATGCGTCATATTGGAAGCCAGCAAATCAAGGATGTGTTCTACCGGGTAGCGCAAACCCCGGATAGTGGGCTTGCCGTGGCAAATTTTCGGGTCAACAGTGATTCTACTGAGCAGATCTTCATTCATAGTTAAAGCCATTGATTATGCAAAGTTAATGAATTTTTGTCAAAATGGATCATTTTTTCGTCCATTATGTTTGAGAAACTGTTCTCGGTGGCGGAAATCGCCAAATTCACCCCGGAGGAGCGGCAGGGCTACGAACAGCGTCTGAAGTATTACCGGGATTTGAAAAATGTGATTGATACGTCGTACATGGAAGGACGGGAGGAGGGAAAAGCTGAGGGAAAAATAGAGGGGATGCAAGAGCGAAACCTCGAAATCGCCCGGCAAATGAAGGCAAACGGCGAGCCGGTGGACAAAATTCAGCGGTATACTGGGCTTGCGGAGGAGGAGATTGCGAGGTTGTAAATGGTGGGTTTTGGCCTTGGGGTGGGTTCTCAGCGGCGGTTTTCAGGGTAGCATTGTTGGGCGTTTTACTATTTTTATCCCAATACCAATATACAGATACAGAAAAATAAAAAAAACAATTATCTGCCCGATTAAGTATTGAAAAAAATCAATTTCAAATAACTCTTTATTAAAAAATGTTTTATTCTTTATGATATCATGTTGATACTTTAGTAATGTTTCAAACACAAAAATCAAAATAGAAACTATAGTGACTTTTAATTTTATATGAATTTTATTGCTAATAAAATTGCAAAAAAAATAAAAACAAAACGCCCATATTAATGCGTATATTACACCGGTGATGAAATAATACCATATTGACAAAAAAGTAAAATATCTAATTTGATAAATATCAGTATTCAAAAAAAACCTCGAAACAAGGCCTTCAATTGGGTATAGTAGAAATAAAGAACCCAGTCTAATAAAATATAGTATTGCGACATTTGTTAAAATATTTTTCATTTAATTGCAGGTTACAGATGTTATCGGGTAGGTTGACTGTAAAATTTGTTTTACATCATTCCATTTTGGCCGATGAATTATTTCAAATGTGGGCATGGCGCTTAGCTTGCCACCATTGTCTTTGACATATTCTGATAAGTTGTATTGCATTCCATGCCAAAATGCGTCTGCTGCTTCAAATGCATTTTGACTATCGTTTATCCCGTGATACCAAGTAGTTGTTCTATCTACACCGCGAGTATATATGATTGTTTTACCGTTTTGAATCGCATATCCGAACATCCTATTTCCACTGACAGGATGATACCCTGCCCAATAAATTGGCCCTCTTAAAGTAGTAAATATCCAACAGCATTCATCATTGTGAGAGGCAATAACATCGCCATCCGCCAACACATTCATTGTGATGTGCATAATTGTCCCTAACGGATTCTCACTTGCCCATAAATCTTTGTCATAAGGGTCGTCATAAGGCTCGAACTTTGGTGCAAAATCATTAATATTCTTCCGAAAATGGTCGAGTAGTTGTTTTGCTGTTAATCTATTGCCATTCACAAAAGGAAGCGAATCGATTATCACGGCAAAAAAATCCAGATTCACCCTTGCACCACTTGCGTCTTGAATACTCTGGATACTCCACGTTCCGTTTGAATTCTGTATTCTTTGCAATGGAACACCTGAAAGGATAAAATTGGCTAAATCTCCCCAGTTTCCATAAACAGGATCGGGCGGAGAACATGATTGTAACAGCGCATTTGGATTTGTCTCAATTAGTTCGTAGAGTTCCTCTAATCTTTGCCATTTATAGCCTCCATTCTCGCATATTAGGTGAGTTGCAAAAATTGCAAATTCTTTTGCCTTTTCTGAACAGCTATGCTCGGAAATAAAATTTTCAACTTGTGCTTTAAGCGTTGCATCATTGTTTACGCATGCTATAATGGAATTGTCTATGTATTCGCATGATTCACAGCCAGACTGTTTGTTTCCGCAGCACAAGCAACAATCTGTGTATTTGAAAATTATATCCTGCAATTTTTTCATCCCTGAAATTTCAGCATCAGCGTACCTGAAGAAACTGCTACCAAAACTCTGATATTTTTGATTAATGACTAACTCAATCTGTTGTTCAATAATTTTCAGTTTAAATTCATCAATGCAGGCAAATTGCGCTCTTGTTGGCAACCGCAACTCCACCCAAAACCGCGTATACACCCCACTCCGGTCTGTCTGCTTGCCAAACAGCAAATAATAAGGGCTCAAACCCTGCACGGTATCGATGGCCCACTGAAACGCCTCCGGGTAACCGCCCTGTTGGGTTTCGTTGTGCAGGTAAAACCCGAAGTCGTACACCTTGAAGGAATCCTGAAACGCCGCCGGCAGGCTGTCGATCAGGCGACAGGCAGCGGCTTCCAGCTCTGCCAACTGGCTGGCAGTAGGCGTGTAGCCCGAGGCGTCGTCGAGGGGCACATAGCAGTTTTGGGCCGCAGCGGTGTACGAAAACGTGATCACAGTCACGAAGATAAGGAGATTTTTCATGGCAGGGGAAGTTATGCGGGTGGTAAAAAATAGCGGGGTTTTGATGGTTTACAGATTTATCCATACCGGGCCAGCCAAAGGGGAAGTGGTGCCGTCGGCGTACTTGGCCATTACCCAGTACCATACTTTGCCGGGGCTGTCGTATTGTATATATAGGTGTAGTTGGTTTGCAGGTGCTCGGTAAACGCCAAATCGAAGATAACCTGTTGTAAAACAAGTTCAATTGCTTTACTTTTGCATGTACATTCCAACAGCAGTGGTTAAATGGGTTGGAAGTAAGCGCCCCCAAAATGCTCCCAGGGACACAAACAGTTGCGATATGAAAACACGAGTACGCTTTGCCATCCTTTTCATAACCTCCGTCCATGGCCTTCAGGCACAGTGCCCCGCCTTGGCATCCATAGAAGGAGATGCGGCACCTTCGCTTTGCATCAGTCCGAGCAACTTTCCCTATGAAATCCCCAACGCCGTTGATGCCGATCTGGTATGGACGCTAAACCCGCCGATCGGGACTTTCAGCGGTTCGCAAATGGGCGCGAATACGTATATCAATTTCAATACCCCAGGCACAACCCAACTGTGCGCCACACCGAGTAATCCATGCTATGATCCCACTCCAATTTGCCTTGAACTTGATGTGCAGCCCATGCCCTACGTGAATAATCCTGGCAACATGGTTGTTTGCAATGGTGATCCGGTCTATCACGAGTTTACGGGCGACGCCATATACTACGCATGGGGTGTGCAAGCCGGTTTCGACATTGGGCAACCGCCCATAAATCACCCAAACGGTATTTATGGCAACATAGATTTCATTGCCAAGAACCTCGGCAATGCCCCTGTCACTTGTGTGATGTCCGCCAGTGCGCACCATGCTGTATACTGTTACGGTATACCTGTTGTGTGGAACATCACCATTTATCCCGGCCCTACCGTAAACCCGCCCGACGACATCACCGTCTGCGGCGGAAGTCCCGTATCAGTGGCTTTCACCGGTTTCAATACCACCGCATATACCTGGACAAACGACAATCCTGCCATCGGATTAGCCGCATCCGGCACCGGAAACATCGTTTTTACAACCATCAAGGCTCCACAAACGGAAACAGCAACGATCACCATCACCCCCAAAAGCACCAACTGCAGCGGCGAACCCGTCACCTTCACGATCACCGTCTCAGGCTCCAGCGTGGACGATCCGGCAGACATCACCGTGTGCCACGGCGAAGCGGTTGACATCTCCTTCCTCGGCAATGCATCGGAGTATCTGTGGACCAATTCCAACATCGGCCTCGAAGACCCTGCCGGCTCGGGGCCCATAGCCTTTACCGCCCAGGGGGCAGCCGTACAACAGCAGACGTCTACCCTTACCGTCACGCCACAGCCTTGTCCCTTTGCGGTGCAAACCTTCAACATCACGGTGCTGCCGCGCGCCGAGGTGTTTCCCTTGCCCGACACCACTGTGTGCGCCACGGATTCGCTGTCGCTGCAAATAACGGGCACGCCTGGCACCACCTACTCGTGGACGAATTCCAACCCGGCCATCGGCCTGGACACCGCCGGGAACCTGCCGTTCATCCGCTTCCGGGCGCTTCAGGTGGACAGCACAATTAAGGGGGTCATAACAGTCAGGCCCACTCGCCAGGGCTGTGAGGGCGAGCCTGTCTCCTTTGTCATTACCATCGAAAAATGCTGCGTTACTTCGGCCGGCACACTCGACACAAGCTCCATTATGGTATGTGGCTCCGACAAAATCATCAGCCTCCCCCTGCCAGGCAACCACACCCTGGGCCCCAACGACACCCTCCTTTTCATCCTTTACGCCAACCCTGGCAACCCTGTAGGCAGCATCCTGGGGTATTCCGACACGCTGCTGTTTCCGTTTCTGCCGGGTGTTACGGCGTATGACAGCACGTACTACATCGCCGCCATCGCTGGCAAACTGTTGCCCATTGACAGCATCAACACCGCCAACCCCTGTTTTTCGATTGTCAAAGGGCCGAAAGTGACGTGGCGGCCCAAGCCGACCATCACGCTGGTGCCGGGCGATCAGGCGGTGTGCAACGATGGGTGCGTGGATGTGGCGTTTCAATTCATGGGCACGCCGCCATTTGCGTTTACGTGGTTGATCGAGCAGGGCGGGCAAGTGTTGTACACGCGCAGCGAAACGGCCAATGGGCATCAGTTGACGATGCAGGTGTGTCCGGCGGATTTCAGCGTGCCGGCAGTGGGCGGGTTTACCCATTTTCGGGTGAATGCCATAGCAGATCGGTATTGTGGGTGCGTGGATTAGTACCTGGTATTCGTCCTACGAGTATATTCGTAGGACGAATACCCAACTCCACCCTTCAACGCCCTTGATGACCAACCACGGCGACTATGTTTCCCATTTCTGCTTGCTGTTGTTTGGTTAAGGGGCTTTGTTTGCTTACATTTGTCGCAGGCGAAAGCACCACAAAAATAGGCCTATACAGCACTTGATGGCCAAAAATCCAAATTAAACATGTCCAATATCCTGTTTAGAGACCCAAACATAACGGTTTTTCAGAGTGCGCTGTATCAGATGAACACCACTGTTGTGCACACCGACGATGTGGTGATGGTGATTGACCCGGGCATTTTACCCCAGGAAGTGAAGGCGATTCAACAATTGGTTTACGAAAAAAGAGGTGACAAACCCCTCTATTTGCTCTTTACCCACTCCGATTACGACCACATCCTCGGTTTCCGCGCGTTTTCCCCAAACCGTACGTTCATGACCGAAGCCATGGCCAACAATCCACAAAAAGAGGCGATTTTAGCCGAAGCCAAAGCATTTGACGAGCGGTACTATCTGCGGCGCCACTACCCGCTGGAATATCCACAAGGCAACTTTTTGGTGTACAAAGACGGCGTACAGTTTCGCATCGGGCAAACCAAGATGTCCATTTACCTCATGCCCGGCCACACGGCCGACAGCATGATGGTCATTATTTGGCAATTGGGGCTGTTGGTGGCTGGCGACTACTTGTCCGATCTGGAGTTTCCGTTCATCACCCACAGCAGCACAGACTATGTGGAATCGCTCCTCAAAATGAATGATATCCACGACCGCAACTGGTTCACGCGCATGGTACCGGGCCATGGCAGCATGACATTCGACCTGGAGGGCTGGATGAGTCGGCAACAGGAGTCGTTGGCGTACATCTATGCCCTGCGCGAAAGCATTAGCACCGGCATTCCGTTGGATGAGGAATCGATTTGGAGCCGCTATCCCATGCAGCAGAGCCTGAAACCGTACCACGAGCAGAACCTGGCCCTGATGCGCCGTGAATTTGAAGCGGACATGTGGGTTTGGGATCCGGAAGCGCTGCTACAGCCCGAAAGAAAACCGGAAACGGGCGAGGAAATGGAAATGTAGGATTTTACCTTATTGCGATGCTATCAACTTTTGCGGTTTTACGGTTTTACATTTTGCGGTTTTGCAGTTTAAAAAATTTTTTATTTTAAAATTTAAAATTTAAAAAATTTTAACCGCAAAATGTAAAACCGCAAAATGTAAAACCGCAAAAGTTTGATGCCTTGTGATAAGGGTAGTTTGTTTACTCTCCCATATCCATGGTATGAAACACGTTCAGGACGTCGTCATCGTCCTCAAGGCGATCCAGAAGTTTGATCATTTGCTCCACTTCTGTGTCGCTCAGTTTTTTAACCAGGTTTGGAATCCATTCAGGCTGGGCGCTTTCGGGCTCAATTTTAAGGTCTTCGAGCGCTTTTTGCATGGCTCCGAAGTTGGCAAAATCGGTAAACAGCGTGACCTCGTCTTCCTCTATTTTCATGTCCTCGAGTCCGGCATCAATGAGTTCCAGTTCGAGCGATTCCCAGTCCTGGCCTTCTGTCTTGACCTTAAATACGCCTTTGTGGTCAAACATAAACCCGACGCTGCCAGAATTGCCCAAGGCCCCGCCACAGCGGTCGAAGTGCATGCGCAAGTTGGCTACGGTGCGCGTGGGGTTGTCGGTAGCGGTCTCTACGAGGATGGCGACGCCATGCGGGCCGTAACCTTCGTAGATGACCTCTTGAAAGTTTTCCGCATCTTTGCCCTCGGCCTTTTTGATGGCACTTTCGACGTTGGATTTGGGCATGTTCGCCGTTTTGGCGTTTTGGATGGCCATGCGCAGCCGGGAATTGTATTCCGGGTTGGGCCCGCCAGACTTTACGGCGAGGTTGATTTCCCGTCCAATGCGGGTAAATGTTTTGGCCATGCCGGCCCATCGCTTAAGCTTACGTTCTTTGCGGAATTCAAACGCGCGTCCCATATCAATTTGGTTGCTGATTCAGTAATTTGTGATGGATGCAGGGGTGTTCACCCCAAAAGCGCCGCAAAAATAACCAAACAACGCGTCTGAAAACCATTTTTTACAAACATTCGAAAAAAACAATGCCTTTTCGCATCTACACCAAAACCGGAGACGCCGGTGAAACTGCCCTTTTCGGGGGCCGACGAGTACCCAAAGACGACCTGCGCGTGGAATCCTACGGCACGGTAGACGAATTAAACGCCTTCATTGGCGTCTTGCGCGATCAATTGCACCAACCCGATGTGCGCCAAACCCTGTTCGATACCCAAAACCGTCTGTTTAGCTTAGGCGCTTATTTGGCCTCCGATCCGGATAAGCCCATTTTGCCTTTGGACTTGTTGGAGGCCGACGTGCTTGTGCTGGAAAACGCCATGGACCACATGGACGCCGAGTTGCCTGAACTCCGCAATTTTATCCTTCCCGGCGGGCACCCGGCGGTGTCGGCAGCCCACGTGTGCCGCACGGTTTGTCGGCGGGCCGAACGGCTGGTCGTGGGCTTGCACCACGAGCAAGCGCTTGATCCCCTGGCGCTTCAATACCTGAACCGGCTGTCGGACTATTTTTTTGTGCTCGCCCGCTTCCTCGCCCAGGCATTTGATGCCGAAGAGGTGGTTTGGAAAAAAAGGTAGGTCAGCAATAAAAAAAACGGGTAATTTCATTCCCTGGAACGAAATTACCCGTTTGATATTCAGTAGTTTAACCTAAAAACGGTCGAGGTTCATCACCTTGTTCCAGGCCGCTACAAAGTCGTGCACGAACCGCTCTTTTGCATCGTCGCAGGCGTATACTTCTGCCAGAGCGCGGAGCTCCGAGTTGGAACCAAAAATAAGGTCAACACGGGTGCCGGTCATCTTGAGTGCGCCGGTTGCGCGGTCGCGACCTTCAAACACATCCTGGGCATCCGAAGTGGCGTGCCATGTGGTGCCAAAATCGATCAGGTGAACAAAAAAGTCGTTCGTGAGCGTTTCCGGATTTTGGGTAAATACGCCGTGCAGCGATTGGTCAAAATTGGTGTTCAGCACACGCATGCCACCCACGAGCACCGTCATCTCGGGCGCTGTCAGGGTCAACAGTTGCGCCTTGTCGATCAACATTTCCTCGGCCGATGCTTTGTGTTTTGGTTTGTAATAGTTGCGGAACCCGTCGGCTGCCGGCTCGAGGACATGGAATGAATCCACGTCGGTTTGATTCTGTGAGGCATCGGTGCGCCCTGGTGTGAATGGTACCGACACTGCATGACCAGCGCGTTTTGCCGCCAGTTCAATGGCTGCGCACCCGCCCAACACAATCAAATCGGCGATGGACACCATTTTACCATCAGACTGCGCGTTGTTGAACGCGGTTTGGATGCTTTCCAGCGTGGAGAGTACGTTGGCCAATTGAGCCGGATTGTTCACTTCCCAGTCTTTCTGCGGTGCCAAACGAACGCGGGCACCGTTTGCGCCGCCGCGCTTGTCGGAACCGCGGAAAGTGGAAGCGGAAGCCCAGGCGGTGGAAACGAGTTGAGCAACCGTGAGGCCTGAAGCCAGAATCTGTCCTTTTAACGCCTCTATGTCACTGCTGTCAATCAACGGATGGGTAACTTCAGGTACCGGGTCTTGCCAGATCAGCACCTCGGCGGGTACGTCGGCACCAAGGTATCGGGCACGTGGACCCATGTCGCGGTGGGTCAGTTTGAACCAGGCGCGGGCGAATGCGTCTGCCAGCTCTTCCGGATGTTCAAAGAAGCGCCTTGAGATGGGTTCGTAAACGGGATCCATCCGCAGGGCGAGGTCTGTCGTGAGCATCATGGGGGCATGGCGCCTGGCGGGGTCGTGTGCATCGGGTACGGTACCGGCACCGGAGCCGTTTTTGGGTTGCCACTGGTGGGCACCTGCCGGACTTTTGGTCAGTTCCCATTCAAAGCCGAACAGGTTCTCAAAGTAATTGTTGCTCCACTTTGTGGGCGTGGTGGTCCAGGCACCTTCCAAACCGCTGGTGATGGTGTCTCCGGCGTTGCCGCGGCCAAAGGTGTTTTTCCAGCCAAGGCTTTGCTCCTCAATGGAGGCACCAGCGGGCTCTGCACCCACGTACTTGCTCGGGTCGGCCGCACCGTGGGTTTTTCCAAACGTATGTCCGCCTGCTATGAGTGCCACCGTTTCTTCGTCGTTCATGGCCATGCGGCCGAAAGTCTCCCGGATGTCGCGGGCAGCAGCGAGCGGATCAGGCACGCCGTTGGGGCCTTCCGGATTCACATAGATGAGGCCCATTTGCACGGCAGCGAGCGGATTTTCCAGTTCGCGGTCATTGGTGTACCGCTGGTCGCCTAACCACTCTTTTTCCGAACCCCAGTAAACATCCTCTTCCGGCTCCCAAACGTCTTCGCGGCCACCGCCAAACCCAAAAGGCTTTAATCCCATAGACTCCAGGGCGCAATTGCCCGCCAACACCATCAAATCGGCCCACGATATTTTATGGCCGTATTTCTTTTTGACCGGCCAAAGCAGCAGGCGCGCCTTGTCGAGATTGGCATTGTCGGGCCAGCTGTTGAGCGGGGCAAAACGCTGTGTGCCTGCACCTGCACCTCCGCGACCGTCGGCAATGCGGTATGTACCGGCACTGTGCCAGGCCATGCGGATAAAGAAAGGGCCGTAGTGCCCGTAGTCTGCCGGCCACCAGTCTTGTGAGGTGGTCATCAGCTCAAAAAGGTCTTTTTTGACGGCCTCCAGGTCGAGGGAGTTGAATGCCTCAGCGTAGTTGAACGACTCCCCCATCGGATTGGATGGTGCAGCGTGTTGGCGGAGGATGTTTAACTTCAGTTGATTGGGCCACCAGTCGCGGTTGCGTGGGCCGCCACCGGCGCTTTGGCGGAGTGCACCACCGGTAAACGGACACTTGCTTTCGCCGTTTACGTTATAGCTTGTGGTGCTGGAAGGGGAAGTAACGGTGTTGTTATCCATAAGGCAAATTATTTAACAGTACGTGGAAGCATAAAAAGGAAATTTAGCCAAAATGTTTAACCTTTTGCACCATTTCCAATGATAAGTGCAAAAGATTGCACGATAAGGAGAAGCGTTTTCACAGCGTAAGCAGCCCTTGTGCGCGCAACAAATCCATCTCTTTGCTGTACCAGAACAGCTCAAAACCCTCCAATCCGGCTGATGCATATTCGGCTTGCACATCCTGCAACGTACGTACATGGGCGTTTCTGGCCGACAGCGTAGGCAGTATGGCGGCCAACCAGTCCCCCTGCACGGCGTCTACCTGTATGCGAAAGGTTTCTTTTATGCTTTGAAACGTGAGGATAGCCATGTCCCTGGATTCCCCTTTTCGGATTTTGGTGCTCGGCGTCACCACGGGGGCATGACCAAGCCAAACTATTTTTGCCGTGGGTTTTACCACCATCGGTTCGGGGTGTTGCAAAATGGCTGCGATGTGGTTTTTGGATACGGTAGTGCGCGGCACCTTGTGTTCAAACCACTTTTGAAGCGGAAAATCAAAACCAATGCCATGCATGTAATTGAGCAACGATTTTTTGAGCCCGTAGCTGAACGCGTCGTGGTCGGTGCCCGTCGGATCGGTATGCACCAGGTCGTTGTTGGCAAATGTACCCGGCGGTGTCGGCTCCTTGTGCACGCCAAACCGTTCGGGATGAAGGCCCACCGGACTGTGCGCAGTCATGGCAAACTGATGCCAGAAGCCCGACTGCAGCGTACCGGCTTCGAACAACTGGCGCACCATTTCTAAGGAATCGATGGTTTCCTGGGCCGTTTGGGTAGGAAAACCGTACATGAGGTAGGCGTGCACCATGATGCCCGCCTCGGTGAAATGGTTGGTCACCCGGGCCACCTGCGCCACCGTGACACCCTTGTCTATCAAGGCCAGCAACCGGTCAGACGCCACCTCCAGTCCGCCCGAAACGGCCACACAGCCCGACGCACGGAGCAACAGGCACAGATCGCGCGTGAAACTTTTTTCGAACCGGATGTTGGTCCACCACGACACGGTCATTTTCCGCCGGATGATTTCGAGCGCGAGGGCGCGCATCAGCGCAGGCGGAGCGGCTTCATCGACGAAGTGAAACCCGTTTTGCCCGGTTTGGGCCACCATGTCGGCCATGCGGTCGCACAGCAGGCTGGCGGTAAGGGGTTCGTACACTTTGATGTAGTCGAGCGAGATGTCGCAAAAGGTGCATTTGCCCCAATAGCAACCGTGGGCCATGGTGAGTTTGTTCCAGCGGCCGTCGCTCCACATCCGGTGCATCGGGTTCACTATTTCGAGTACCGAAATGTAGCGGTCCAGCCACAAATCGCTGTAATCGGGCGTACCTGTTTCGGCCTGTTTGTAGTCCCGGCTCAGGCTGTGGTTGAGGTATTCCACTTGCCCGTTGACTAATGCGAATGTGCGTTTGAGGAGTTCCAGTGGCCGTTTGCCAGCCACGTGCTCTATGAGGTGCTCCATGGGTGCTTCGCCGTCGTCGAGCGTGATGAAGTCGAAAAACTCGAACACCCTCGGCTCCGCCAGCGACCGCAATTCGGTGTTGGCGAAACCGCCGCCCATGGCCACTTTTACGCCCGGACAATGCTGCCTGATCCACTGTGCGCACCGGAACGCCGCGTAGATGTTGCCGGGAAAAGGGGCCGTCATGGCCACCAACGCCGGTTGATGCTCGGCCATGCGCGCACGAAGGATGTCGACCAGCAGGCCATCTATATAGGTGTATGGGAGGTTTAGTGCTTCGTACAAATCATCAAACTGGTTGGCCGAGCGGGCCAGCCGTTCGGCGTAGCGGGAAAAGCCAAAATGCGGATCTACGCATTCCTGGATCAAATCCGAAAGGTCTTCCAGGTACAAGGTCGCCAGGTGTTTGGCCTTGTCCTGGCTGCCCATGGAGCCAAACGCCCAGTCGAGGTCGTCCAACTGATCAAACCGGCCAGCTTCGGGCAGAAAACCGTCCTGGCAAATCAGGTGGGACACCGTCGGGTTTTTCCCCTGCAAAAACAAGACCACGGCGTCAATGGTCTGTATGTAATGGTCTTGCAAAGCGATCATGCGCTGCGCATTGTCAGACATGGCGCTTGCAGGCCCGCCAATGTGCGCAAACAGCCGGGTGAGTCCCTCCCGGGAAAACAGCGCGAGGATGACCTCAATGCCCAGGTCGGCCTGAAAAGACGCGATCTGTCGGGTGTTGAGAAACCCCTTCAAATAGGCCGTAGCGGGATACGGCGTATTCAATTGCGTAAAAGGGGGCGTGAGGAGGAGGACGGTAGGCTGCAATGCGGATGAATTTCTTTACTTTCCTTGATCCTTCAGTTTAATTTGCGTTCTTTCAAAACAGCTTCTAAATCCTTGTTATTATTTGGGGTTTTAAGCAGTCTGTAAATGAAAACAACGGGAATCGACATTGGAATCAGGAATCCAAAATGTTTTTTGGAAGACAGGCTCCAGGAAACAACTCCGAATATGAGTATTCCTGCAAGAAACCCAATAGATGCAGCATGCAAAATCTTGGATTTCATCAGTTTTTTTTTCTCGACCAACAGTTCTTCGTCAGTCAGTTTGTAAAGGTCTTTTTTTTCCATAAGACGCTGTTTTGTGTGATTGTTTTTGCATTGAAGCGAACGTGAGCACTGCTGCCTGTGCGACGCTTAGGAGGCATAGGCAGTAGTGCAAAGTTCTCATTATTTATTCATCTTGTTTATTTTCAAGCATTTCTACCACTTCCTGTTCCGTAAGTTCAACGGATATGGCGATAATGCTGAGGGGTACACTGTTTTGATAAAGTTGCTTTACAACTCTTTCTATCCTTCTCCTTTCCGCTAACTCAACCCTCCCTTTTTCATCTTGCTCACGGATACCTGAATAGATGTAAGCATCATACGCCTCTCGTGTCCAATTGTGTTGTGCTGCTTCTTCGTAAGCCTCTTTCAAGCCTTCGTCGTCTACATTGTCAGGCATCACATCTAAATCTTCTGCATTTTTGATAAAAAAAGTCCACATATCTATTATGGTTTTAAGTTCAAACGCCTTTTTATTGAATTTTTTTAGTTCAATAAATCTAAACTTTAAGTCTTTAAAGCCATTCTCTCCCGTTGCTTCGTCAATAATGGAATGAGAAGAAAGGTAGTCCTTTCCGATGAAGTAGTTAAAATCTAAAATACCAATGAAATAGACAGGGCGTAAAAGCGGGTAGTCGTCGCCAGCGTTAATCTGCCCAGCATAATCCTTGCTCGTGTAGTAAAGCACCCGCTTGTCAAAACCTGATGGCTCTGCAACCTGCATTTCGACAATGAAAGTTGCCCCTTTCTCGTCCGTAGCCCTGACGTCAATAATCGAAGATTTTTCCCCTGCGATGCGGGGAAGTTGGAATGGGTTAAGCAAAGACACCTCTTTCACTCGGTTTTGACCCTCCAAACCGAGGACGGCATTAAGAAATGAAATCAAGATGACTTTTTTGTTCTCATTGCCGAATATTTTGCGGAACGCAACATCGTTTTTTACATCTACAAACTTCATTTTATCAATTTTGGGGTAAAATTAAGCCTTTTTATAAAGATTTTGTGTGATTTTTTTTGCATTGAAGCGAAGGGGGGCGTGACTGCCATACCGCCGCGCTTAGCGGGCGGTTGGCAGCTAGGCAAAGTTGGTGCCAGAATTATACTGCATTCCATTTTGTTACTGCGGATGTTTCATATTCTAAAAAACATTTATGCAATTCTTGCTGATAATTTTGAATTGATTTCCAATTATTGCCCATATCTTCGCTCAGCCTGGTTTTTATATCATCTAAGCCAAAATGACTGAGTAAAATATTTAGTATCATAAAACTTCTCTCTGTAATATAATTTTCGTCAATTGTAATATTATTTCCTTGCTGTGAAATTATATCCTTAAAATTCAGTACTATGGCCATATTAATATAATTAACTCTTATTGAATTATGTGGATGGGAACTTTCTTTTGTATAAAATTTTTCTTTACACATAGGTAAAGACAAAATATAGACCATTATGCCACTAATTGTAATTGCTATAAAATCATTTAGTTTGCTTTTATCTATATTTTCACCCATATGACTATCAATGAATTGATATATGTGTGTGGATATACAAATTCCAGAAAATATATCTGCATCATATTCCTCAATATGCTTATATGGTTCAAAATTACAATCACCAAATAGTTTTTCTTCTCTTTCAACCTCAACATCGGTTGCAAATTGAATTAAATGTGCAAACTCGTGGTAAAAAGTAAAAAGAATAATTGCCTGTTCTAAAAGTTCTGAAATCTTGAAATCTATTTTTTCTTCTATTAATTTAAATTCTTCTAGTCCTTCGATATTTCCAAAGTCAAAATATGAATTATACCATTGTGAAAGTTTATTTATTAGTTTTCTGTCAAAAATTACCATATAATGCTGATTCGATACTTTAGCTTTAGCATAAGCGTCTGTTGTATCGTAAAAAACAACATAAGAGGGGTTGATGCCAAATTTTTTATTATGATCTAAATTTCCTGAATAAAACTGAAATAGTTTCTCAAAATATTCTTCGCCAGATTTTCCATTATAGTGGTATATATCTGTGCTCGATAATTTGGTATTTTCCAGTAAATAATTTATGGTTTCTGTGTAAGTCATTTCGTCGAACCTTTTTATTTTTGTAATTGGCACCAACTACCGCATAAACGCAACCAACATCA
>Ga0247836_1002555_pt1 | contig 26172 bp, 19 predicted proteins | sample LaCruzMarch2015__4_FD_187116 | JGI IMG/M metagenome (GOLD analysis project Ga0247836, IMG submission 187116) | Freshwater microbial communities from meromictic Lake La Cruz, Castile-La Mancha, Spain - LaCruzMarch2015_14m | ecosystem: Environmental > Aquatic > Freshwater > Lake | place: Spain... | reverse complement strand
GAACGCCACGGGGGCATGTTCAAAGCGGTGAATCATCGGACCGGGGAGGTCATCGATTCGGAGATGCCGTGGTGGAATATGCCGGAGACCATGCGCGGGGCGTTCTTTGCGGCGGTCGGCACACAGAATGCCGCCAAACGCGCCGCCTGTCTGGAGGTTTTCTCCAAGTGCCACAACGCCTACTTTACCCATTACCTTAACCCGAATCTCATGAGCTTCCCGTTCCAAACCCGAAGCGGCGAGACCGGGCAGGTGATCGACGCCGCTCCCTCCATTCCGGAAGGGGATCCGCTCTACCACAGCAACCTTTGCTTCCTCGATATCCTGCCGCATCTCGACCGCGGTATTCAGGCTGTTCCGAACGAGCCCCTCGGTGCTTCCGTGCTCCGCAAGAGCGACTTTGCGCGGCAATTATTATGAAAAAACCTAAGATCGGATTGTGCATCATGTATCCTTCACCCGGCGTTGTGGAACGTATCGGGCCGGATTGGGATTGGATCTGGATCGACGGCCAGCATGGTCAGATCGGAACCTACAATGATGTGATCGCAATGGTTCGTGCGTGCGGCTTCATCGGCAGGCAGGCCTTCGTCAGGGTGGCCGGGCACGATTTATCCGCCATCACGGTTGCACTCGATATGGCAGCGGATGGGGTGATTGTTCCGCAGGTGGAGAATGCGGAAGAGGCTCGGCGATTGGTGCGCGCGGCGAAGTTTCCACCGATCGGTGATCGCTCGTATGGAGCGAGGCGCAGTATTGACCTCGGCGGTCGCCTTTTTGTGACGACGGCCAACGATGCGACCGAGCTGATTTGTCAGATCGAGTCCCCGGAAGCCGTGGAGCGGGCGGAGGAAATTGCCGCTGTGCCGGGAGTCGGTGGCTTGTTTCTGGGACCCGATGACTACATGTTGCGCAAGGGCTTAACCATGGACCATCCGCGATCGTTATCGTCCTTGGGAGACGCGCTCGAAAAGGTGTGCAAAGCCTGTCATAATCAGGGGAAGAAGGGGATGGCTGTCGGTCTCGGGGAGGGGATCGCCAGACATTGTGTCGAACTTGGATACGATTACATCGCCGGGGGAGCGGATGTGGGATTTCTTGCCAACGCCTCCAAGGACGCTTCAGCAGAACTGCGGGGTCTCATTGATGACTCCGGGACAAACTGAATGTCGCCTATTCCCGTTTGCCCACTGCCCGTGTGCTCGCGCGGTGGAAACGCTGAGACGAGCCTAAGTGTGGCTTTCGAGGATGCTCTGATCGGATAGATCTTTGCCTCCATGCGAGATCACAAGGCTGGCGCCCACGAAGCGCTTGATGGGCAGGGATGCAAGGGGATTGACGATGTGGGCCAGCGTGGGAAGTTGCTCCCAGGTGGAAGGCAAAAATTCAAAGCGACCCTTTGCCGTAAAGCATTTCTCGACGACAAACGCTGGATTTGCGGCCGGGGTCATCACAGCGTAGGCCGCATCAGCTTCGCCGGGACAGCCGGTCTTCGGAATGTACTTGTAGTGCAGGAGCGGCCTGCGCGGCGAAACGGGCGAGGAGGATTCGGTCAACTCCTCGAGCTCGAGCGTCGCAAAGCAATGGCCCAGCCAATTGGCAGCATATTCTCTCCGGTTCCCAATCTGGGTGGTTTCCTCAATAGAGCACCACAGTTTGGCAAATCCCAGTTCCTCGCGTCCGCTGATGATTGGATCCGCGAGGTTTTCCCAGAGGACGGCGAGAAAATCGCCTTCAATGGCCTCCGTGCCGCGGCGATAGAGCGCGGGAAACTTTACCCCGAGCGTCGAATAGCCCCGCCCGGCAAGCCAGTCGAGGTTTTCCAACTGCTGCACTTCGACCGTCACGGTCGGAATAGTCCCCGGTTCGAAACAACTCGGCAGCAGATTCCTAATGGCTTCGGTTTCTGTTTCGCAGGTCACCGCGGCAATGGTTCGCCGGCTGGAGGTGGGATCCCGACGGCCAGGGTGGGGGATTTGCCTTGGACCGGGAAAGGGTCCGAATCCGACCGGCATCCGATGAATGGGTTGGGCGCCGTCGCGTGGAAAATCTGGTGGTGCGTAGCGGGCGGAATCCGGATGAGACATGGTCGTTGTTGATGCCCGGCCTCGATACACGTTTCGCTCCGGCCCGCGCCGGACGAGCGTTGGGGATCATTTCGGGCCAGGAAGGGCAGGTCAAGGATGTCCGAGGCGGTTCGCAGATATGACCAGTTGAGAGGTTCGCAAAAGCGGACTTGCCTGCGGTGACGATAGTGCGTATACCGCACATATCGATGAATGCTACGACAGACAAGCCCTATGATCAGCGCAATCACCTTGTCGGATTGGAGAAGGGTCTGGCGGTGATTGAGTGCTTTGATGCGACCCACCAGAAGTTAACCATCGCCGAGGTTGCGCAGGCGGTAGGACTTTCCCGCGCCGCAGCCCGTCGATGCCTTCTGACACTTGCTCATCTGGGTTATGCGGATTACGACGGCAAGTTCTTCCGCCTGACGGTGCATGCGATGCGGTTGGGCTACGCATACTTGGCGTCGACGACCACTCCTCAGATTCTGCAAACCTTTGTCGAACGGCTTTCGGAGGAAACTAATGAACCCAGTTCGGCGGCCACGTTGGATGGCAACGAGATGGTGTACGTGGCCAGGGCGGCGGTTAAGCGTATCTTGTCCATTAACGTAAATGTCGGCACCCGACTTCCTCTCTTTTGCACGTCGCTGGGACGGGTTTTGCTTGCATCGCTTGATCCGGCGGATGCGGAAAAGCGGTTGGCGGAGGCTCCGCGGCCGGAGTTCACGCAGCATACCATCACCAGCATTCCGCAGATCCGGCGTCAACTGGCACAGGTGCGGGCCAATGGATACAGTCTGGTGGAAGAGGAGCTTCAGGTTGGGCTGATCTCGCTGTCCGTGCCCGTGTACAACTCGAAGGGACAAACCGTTGCATCCATCGGAATCGCCTCGCAGGTGCATCGCAGCGGTCCGAAGCGAATGATTGAGGTCGTTTTGCCCATCCTCCTAAAACATCAGGAAGCGCTTGCCACGATGCTTCAGTAGGAATCTCGGATCCGTTCGCTAGTGCTGCGGCTCGACCGCGTCGAAGGACCAGGGACTAATAGACGGTTCACCGGGTCACCGGGGCGCAGTGCGCTCCGCGAGGGACTCCGCCGCGCAGAACTGCGGAATGACTCGAATTTGGCGGACCGGGGACGGGCCCTCGGTGGCCATTTCCACCGCCATGCGGGAGAGTTTCGATGCAATCCTCCGCAGAGGCGAGATGTAGTGCGCGATCGGGGTGGAAATCGAATCAAGGACGGGATCGTGATCGCGGGCAATGATGGAGATGTCCTGCGGAATGCGGAATCCCTTGGAAAGCAGATGCGTGACCAGCGTGGTGGTCGCCAGCGCATTGATCGCAAAAAACGCGGTGGGCGGATTGCGATCGGCAAAGAGTTCTTCGATCTTGTGAATTAGTTCCCGGCTCGAAGAGCCATGACGGATGATGCGACACCGCACGTCCGGGTGGCCCGAGTTCCTCAAGGCCTTAAAAAAGCTGTCCGCCGTCTCCAAGTCGCCCGCGTGATTGGCATCGGGAATCATCCACACAATTTCTCGGTGAGACCTTCCCATGAGAAGGCCCGCGGCGTGATGCCCCATGGAATGATAGTCGATGTCCACCGAAGGCATGGGGATGCCGGGGAAAGTGGATCCAAGCGCGATCACCGGAAGTCCCTTTTCACAGAACCACTCCTGGACAGAGCGGGAGGAGAGGGTGAGCACGAACGCCCGGAACTGACCCCTCTCGCTCAAATGCTGCAGTCCACGCGCCGGGCGGTTGGTGCCAAATGAGGGATGCGACACAACCTCCAAAAACAGACCTCGCTCCCGGAGCACGCGCTGCATGTAGTCGATCTGGAAAATCCGATTGCGGCTCATCGAATAGACAGGCAACTTTGAGATGAGGGCAATCGACTTAGTTTTCGATCGGAGTCCCCTATGCTTTTGTTTCAGGATCGCCGTTTTTCTGCCCTGTTTGACCTCGATCCTGCCCTCCTGTTGAACAATTTCAAGCGCGGCACGGAGCGTCGGCCTGCTCACCTGAAAGAGCGAGCAAAGCTGGCGCTCACCGGGCAGGTAATCCTTCCATGCGCCGGAATCAATTCCCTCGCGGAGGACATCCGCCGTCTGCTTGCTCAGGGTTAGGCGCCTCGGGATTTTTAACATGGCACTCACTCATCACTGCCCGGAACTAAAGGAAAAGGAAAGTCTCTTTGTAACTTTTCAACAGGAAATGCGCATCGAAATGCTTGCCACACTGGAAGGCAGCACACTTGCGCAGACAAAGAGCATACAGGTAAGGGTATGTTACCAGCGAAATCCCATTGCCTGCTGGTTGAGAAGGGAAGAACATTCACTTGTGAGAGGAAGGCTTAGTCTCCGACCCCTATGGGGCCTCTCAATCGCTGGCATCCTGCGAGTTCCCACCTCGTCCACGCTCCATTGACCGGGATGCTTCGCCCATCTACTTCAACCTCGCGGGGCTGTTTTTCAAGACCTATACCGACCTAACTTCATGAACGAGTCCGATCTCCTCCCTTCTATTCAGCGGCAAATTCTTATTCCTCACACCGATGCGGTTCCACGTTCGGGCGAAGGAACGGCCGTCCTTCGCCGTGACGGGAGCATTCTCCTGGTTCACACTCGCTTCGTGGAGGGCGGGGCGGATCACGATCCCGCAGAACTCGTCGGGGGAACGTTGGATCTGGATGCGGGGGTGTTGCGGGAGGAAAGGGTGTTTTTTCCCGATGAGAACGCGGTCAATCAGATGTGCGCGGGGCTGGAGCGCCTCGCAGATGGCGATCTGGGAATGATCTTCGTTCGGCGTACCGCCCGCGATGAGGACGACATCTTCTTTAGCCGAAGTAGGGACGAAGGCGAAACGTGGTCGACCCCGGTTAAGGTAAACGCCTGCTGCGACGAAAAGTTCATCGTGGTAAACAACGATCGGCTGCGTCAGTTCACGACCGGACGCATCGCCATCCCCGTGGCCTTGTATCCTGACCGTTCTGACCGGAGTCGCCCATGCACGTTGGCAATGTTTTACTCTGATGACGGGGGCGTGACGTGGGCCATTTCCCAGCGGATCAAGATCCTTGAGAAGAACATTGCGCCTCCACACGCCTTGCACGCGGGTGCCGAGCAGGTCTGGAAGGACGGCTGCGAGTACTACGCGAAGGAGCAGGAACCCGGCGTCGAGGAACTGGCGGATGGGCGACTCCTCATGTACTGCCGAACGTACATCGCGTACATGTACCAGGCGTACTCGGACGATGGGGGCGAGAGTTGGTCGGAGTTAAGGGCCGCCACGCAGATCGTTTCTCCCTGCAGCCCTCAGTCGATCCGCAGAGTGCCGGGCCGACGTCGGCTCGTCTGTGTTTTCAACCACCGCCGCCATATTGCCTATGGGGACACGGGGCGATTTTGGTCGTGGCGCACCCCGTTGACTTTGGCGATCAGTGACGACGATGCGGCGAGCTGGACGATCCTCGGGAACATCGAGGATGAATCCCATAACTATTGTTATGTCAGCATGCTGTTTCTGGGGGAGCGACTTCTTCTCACGTATTATGCGTCAAGAAATCTGATCGAGGATGGCAAGCCGGTGCGCCGGGATTTGTCCTCTCTGAAAATGCAGGTGCTCGATATCGGAGCGTTTTGAGTAAGGAGGCTCGCGCGAAGATGCGAATGCGCGATCAACTGGGGCGCGGAATCGAAGCCGTGGAGGCGATTTTAGGGAAGTATGAACCTAAATCCCGCAGTTCAAACCCAAGAAATGGTCAGATTCACCATGAAGTTCATGAAGGACATGAAGGGACAGAAGAATAGACGGCTCAGAAAATTGGCCCTCAACTTCACCCAAAAGGGGAAGACCCGTGGAGCCCGGGAACATGCCTCATTCATTCCTCTTCCTGATCTTCAAGTGCTTCATGGTAATTCAAGCTGCGGTTTATAGGTTGAAATGTGCGGAATGTGAGTAGTTGTGCGAATATCGCATTTATGGTTGACTATCGCACGTTGATTGAGTGAAACTTTGGGGGTGCAGATGGTGCACCGAAAGGTCAGTTCCCATGAAGACAGCGCTCCTTGTTTGTGCGGTAGGTTTGTTTGGTTGGAATGTCGCGCAAGCGGATCTTTCTGAACGAGATCAGGCGATGGCCCTTTCGAAAGCGGGGGACCAGAAGGGGGCGATTGCCGTCTTTGTGAAGATGGCGGCGGGGACGAAGAACGAGACGAATAAGTCGGAGTGCCTGCTCGAGGCGGCGCGCTGTGCGGTGAAGATGAAAGATTTTCCTGCTGCGACGGAGCTTGCGGGTCAGATTCCGTCGGTCCCGTATGCGACGTTCTGCACGATGGAGATCCTGCGAGGTAAGGCGCAGCGGGAGCAATTGGTGGCGGTGACCGAGAAGGAGGATTTCAGCGCGTGGCCTGAAAAGTTGATTTATCCGGCGCTGTTGATTCGCGGAGAGGCCTACCTGTCGCTTGGGCGAACCGCCGAAGCGGAGGCGGATTTTGCGGAGGCCGCAGAGCAAACAATGTCGCTGCAGCAGAAGGGAAGAGCCATGCTGTACCAGGCGGAGGTGATGGCCCGGCAGGGCAAGAGCCCTGAGGAACTCTTGGCATTTTATGGTCGCATCATGGAGTTGGTGCCCAAGGGTGGGGGAATCCTGCCGCGGGCACGTCTGGCCCGGGCCCGCCTGTTTGCCGGGGCAGGGCAGGAGAAACTCGCGATCGATGAAATTGTCGCGGTGGAGACGTTAGGCGGCAAGGAACCCTATTGGATCGCCGCGACGAACCTCGCCTACGGTGAAGTATTCGAGGCCGCTGGAAAGCCGTTGGATGCGGCGGGCCGCTATCAAAACGTCATCACTTTCGCCGATTCACCCGAAGAAATCAAAGTTCAGGCACAGGAGCGTCTCGAGAAATTGCAGGCATCTCAAAAAACCATCTCGAAATGAAAGCCATCCCCTTCATCGCAGTCATTCTTAGCTTTTGCTCGACAGCGATTGCGGTCACTCTTGTCGAATACGGGAGCGCGAAAGCAGAAATTGTCGTGGCCAAGGATGCGTCGCCGAGCGTGCGAACCGCGGGCTCCGAACTCCAGCGTCATTTGGAGAAGATTTCCGGTGCACAACTCCCCATCGTCAGCGCTCCGACCGAGGGAGTCGCGCGGCAGGTGTTTGTTGGTGAAAGCGAGTTCACGAAGGCGAAAGGGTTCAGCCTCGAAGGCGTCAAGTGGGACGGATTCAAGATCGTCGCCAAAGACAACTATGTGATCCTTGCGGGCAATCAGTTTTACATGGAGCCCATCTACGGCAAGTGGATGGCCGATACCCGGACGGAAGACTGGCAGAAGCTCATCGGCCGCAAATGGCGGTTTCCTGGTGGTGGAATGGATTTTCGTACTTTCAACAAAAAGCTCGGCTTTTTCGTATTCGACGGAACCGGCACGCTCTACTCGGTCTATGAATTGCTGAACCAGTTGGGCATGCGCTGGTATCTGCCGATGGTTGACCTCGGGATCGTGTATCCCTCGTTGAGCACGGTGAAGATTCCCGACCAGGATCGCAAGAAGGAGCCTGTATTCCCGATCCGTTATCTTGAACCGGTCAATACCAAGTTTCCGGACGAGTGGCTCTGGTATAAGTCGATGATGATGGGTCAGGCCTTTATGTTTCCAAGCGAGCATTCCCTTGGACACACACTGAAGTTTCCAGAGGCCAACCCGGAGGAAGTTTACGGCAAGGTTAATGGGAAAATCGATTATTTCGTGCCGAAGCTGACCTCGCCGAAGCTGAGGGAGGATTTGACGTTGCTGCTGGAGACGCAGCTCAAGGAAATGCCAAAACTGGAGACTGTTTCCATCACGCCAAACGACGGATGGGGCCAGATGGATGAGGCCGATGTCGCCGCCGGCTGGCTCAGGTCGGAACGCGGACGCGCGGGGAGTTTCTCAGATTACACTTGGGATATGATCATGGACGTGCGGGGTCGGCTGAAGAAGAATCATCCCGATCTCAAAACCATCATCTACGCTTACATCAACAACAAGCTTCCCCCCACGACCGCGGAGAAGATTCCGGAGGATATCATCGTTTCGTATTCCCAGAACATTACGCAGCATATGCTGCCGGAAGCTAAGGACGACTTAAAGATCCGGGACGAGTGGTTGGCGAAAATGAGCAACGACCAGATGATCGTTTGGGAATACTATGCGGAACATTCTCCGACGCGCAGTTTTCCTCCGATCCCCGTGATCTTTACCAAGCTGATGCAGAAGAATTTCACGGCCATGTATGGCAAGGTTGGGCTCGGAATTCTTGTTTCCAGCACATGGGACTATCAAAGCCCGACAGCCGTCCTGCGACGTCCGGGGCTGTCCCATCTTATGCTCTATCTTCACAACCGGTTCCTGTGGGACAGCAAGCTCGATCTGCAGGCGGTCCTGGACGAGTATTATGAGAAGTTCTTTGGTCCGGCAAAAGCGGAGATGAAAGAGTTCTACGAGTTCGCGGAGAAGGTTTGGATGCGCCCCGGAGAGCGCGAGGTATCGGCCAACAGTGGCTTTCTGAAGCCGGAGGATGTGGGCGTGTATTTTGACATCTTGGGCCGGGCGCAGGCCAAGGCGGGCGCGGAATCCATTTACCGCAAGCGCATCGACCTGATCGCCGGGGAGATGGACCCGCTGAAGACGCTGTTTGAAAACCTCCAGCGAAAGGGCACCCCCATGGAAGGCTTTAAATCGAAAGACAATTTCGTCGCCGACGGGGACCTGACCAAGCCGTTCTGGACGGCACGGCCGGACTCGTTTGTGGAATTGCGCGACATGAACACCGGCGAGAAGCCCACGCACGTTTCGACCAGCGCATCCGTGCGTTGGATTCCGGACAGTTCGAAGCTGGTAATCGGTATCGAGTGCCTGGAGCCCAAGATGGACAAGATCGCAGCGAGCAAGCTCGACCGGGATACGCGTGGTATCTTCCGGGGGGATTTCGTCGAGATTCGGCTGGAAACGCCCCAAGGCATCCGGCCCCACATCGCCGTGAATCCGGAGGGGAGCATTTTTGACGAGAGCCCGACGGCCAACGCGGCGGATCTTCCGCACTTTTACAAAGTGGAGGACTTTGCGGTGAAGAAGTATCCGGACCGCTGGACGGCGGAAATCGTGATCGACGCAAAAGCGCTCGGCGCGGGCGCGGAGATGCCATCGAAGAGCTCGCCCTGGGGCATCGGAATCAACCGCCAGCGCAGCGCGGGCAACACCGTGGAGCACTACATGATTACGCCAAGCGGGAGCGATTTCCAGGACCTGCGCGATCTGGGCAACTTAACAATTCGTTAACAATCCGTTAGGAACCCAACGCCACGAATACTTATGAGAATTGACGGACACGCACACGCCATGCACGCGGAGATGGGACCGGAAGGGCGTCGCGTCCCGCCCCTGGTGTCGCCTTGGAGAGAGCCGGGGTTCACCACAGAGGAACTGCTGGCCCGCAGCGGGGGCGTTCTCATGCGGGAGTATCCAAGCGACGTTGAACCCATTTCCGCCGAAGCGCACATCGCGGCGCACCGGGCCCGTGGCATCGAGAGGGTTGTCTTGCTTGATCCCCCGGATGTCACCTTCGAAATCCACCGCATCTTCGGCGACTTCGTCCTGCCTTGTCCGCAGATCCGCCTCGACGAAACCACCCCGGCCGACATTGATGCCATCCTCGACCGTGGGGCGATCGGGATCAAATTCATCGCGCCGATGCATCCGTATGGATCGGACTGTTACCTCCCGATTTATCGTGCGGTGAGGGATCGGAACGCGCTGGCGACCTTCCACACAGGATATCTCGCTCATCACTTCTTTGATCCCGGTGGGGTCCTTCCCCGATCGAGCCAGATTAACATCAACCACATGCGACCCTCTGAGATCGATCGCATCAGTCGAGCTCTTCCGGAACTTAAGATCGTGATCGCCCACTTTGGAAATCCGTGGTGGGACGAAACTCACGCGCTCATCTCCAACAACAAAAACACCTACGCGGACTTTTCCGGAGGCAGCGCCTACCGTCGATCGCTTGCGTTCTGGAAGGAGCTTTTTGCTCCTAATGGAAAACTCGACGTGCGCGCTGCCTCCAAGCTTTGTTATGGAGCCGACGGATGGATGTTCCACGTGGGTATTTTCGAAGATGGCCCACTGCAGGAGTTTTATGACCGACTTTACGACGTGCTGGATCTTCCGAGCGATTTGCGGGGGCTCATTGACCGCGAGAACATGCTCCGGTTGGTCGATCCGTTACAAAAGTAATGTCGGATGAGGTTGCGATCGTTGACGCTTTGACCGTCAATCCGGAGTGGATTGGCGATTCCGGAGCGGTCGCGGAGGTCATGCGAACCCTGGGATTCCACGACGCCATCGTCAAGGCCCTCGCGGGAGCTGCTGACGAACTGGCGAAATCCGGGGAGATTCCAATGATTGCTGCAGCGGCCACGAGCTGGTTTTCTGCGCGGGGTCGGCTGTTCGATTCCGAAGGGCATCCGCTCAGGGAGGCGCTCGCAGTGGTTTCCACTTTCCCCTCACGTATGGAACACGATCAGGTGAGGGGGATTCCGACCGCGGTCACGTCGGAAACCCTCCTCGATTTACAAAGGCACATGGACGAGTTTCACATTCGGCATGGCGTGTGGGGATTTCACCTCGCGCATTGGCTTTGGAATCATGTCACCGGGGGCCTTTACGCGATTGAAGGTCTTCAGTTTGCCCCGGGCGAGTGGACCTATCCATATGTGGTTTATCGCACGGCGGACGAAACCTTAGTCCTTGCCGATGACGGACTTTATCTTGATCACGAGGGCGCCCCGCGAAAGCAGCGGCCTGGAACGCGCACGTCCCTGAACGAAGCGGCGGGGGCCGTGCGGGGCTTTCCGGTGAATCGCTCGTCGGGAGCGGTCGGCCTCCGGGAGACGACACTGCCATCCGATGCTCGTCGCATTTTAGGAGCCGGAGATCGGGTTTTAAACCTTCATATCCCGACGGGGGCGGATGTCACCTTGGGCGCTTGTCGGATCGCTTTCAGGCGGGCCGTGGAGTTCTTTGAACATTTCTTTCCGCATCGGGCCACGGGAACGATCATTTGCACGTCGTGGCTTCTTGATCGGGAATTGTCGCGAGTGTTGCCGGCGGACTCCCGTGTCGTGCAGTTCGGCGGCATCTTTTTCCCATTCTTAATGCCGGACGGCGACGATGCCCAGTTGATTGAGCGGGTTTTGGATGTTCCGGCCCACCGGGAGACTTCGCTGCGGCGAACAATCCGAAGCCATCGGTTGGCCGGTGGGCGCTTTCGGATGACCGGTGGATTTCTCCTTCCGGAGGATTATTAAGGACTAATCCCGAAAGCGGATTTTGAACCACGAAGGACACGAAGGGAAGGGCTCCTTGGACAGGAACCGTTTCATCGAGATTCATTCCATTTAATCCTTTCTGTCTTCGTGAGCTTCGTGTCCTTCGTGGTAAATCCCCATCGCGGCACTCGGGCTAATGCGGAACAGTCATCGACAGGCCACCGTCGACCACGATTTCGGTTCCCGTGATGTATGAAGCGCGGTCCGAGGCCAGGAACACCGCGGCTTCCGCGACATCCCACGAAACACCCATTCGGCCGAGGGGCACCACCCGATTCCGCTTGGCCCGCATTTCATCAACCGAGCAACCGGAGTACGCGTTCTTCAGATAAACGGTGATGCGTGGGGTGTCGATTAGTCCGGCGACGATCGTGTTCGCTCGGATGCCAAACGATGCGACTTCGATCGCCAGCGTTCGGGTAAAGTGAAGGGCTGCGGCCTTTGTGGTGGCGTAGACGAGGGATGGGTATCCCAAGTGACGCTGCGCCGCTATCGATGAAGTGGTCAAAATCACCCCGCGTCGACGCTTCTTCATACCGGGCAGAACGGCCTGCGCGGTGATGTGCAGAGACGTGACGTTTGCGTCCTGAATGCGTCGCCAATCCGCCGCGGACGTCAAAGCCGGATCGCCGCTCTTCGCCAGACCCACATTGTTATGAAGGACATCGATGACACCGAACTCTTTCCGAACCGACTCCATCATCGACAGGATGGAGTCGTCCTGAGTGACATCGACTTCGAAGGGTTTGGCATGCCCGCCGGAAACTTCGATGAGCTCCGCTGTTTCGGCGGCGGATTCAAAATTGACGTCCGCGACAGCAACCAGCCCGCCTTCGCGCGCATACGCAGCGGCAATCGCTTTTCCAATGCCCCAGCCCGGCGCAATTGATCCTCCCCCAATCACCAAACAAACCCGATCGCGAAGGAATTCCGACCCTCCGCGGAGGATGTTCCCGGATTCGTCAAATGTACCCTCAGGGCTTGCTCCCTTGACGCTGGCTATGGACATTATCTTTAGAAATTTCTGGTCAGCCTGAATAAAAGTGCGCGATACGCACAATGTTTAGATAATCGCACATACTCGACTTTTGCGCCCGAGAGTCAAGTCTTTCCCGGAGAACCGGGCTTGCAGGGAAGCAGGGCTGCGCAACGATGCCGAACTCCGGTCCGCTGACCTTTGGCAGCGGCACCCCGGATGCCGCGATTAGTCTCTGAGCGATTGAACTCTCGAAATCTTAGGGAACATTTCCTGAAGTTGCGTCAGAACCAGATGTCATTCGCAGATGGGTGACGCATTTGCGAATCCCCGTTGGGGATTTTCCTAGAATTTTAGGCCTCTTTGCTGTTTGAAGTGGGTAAAGGCAGCAGGATGACGAGCTTGAGAGTGCGGCCTTGGGTGGCGCTGAGTGTTGCGATTCGTGCGGCGAACGGCATTCTGCGCACCACCGGTGCGCCATTCGTTAGCCCAGCCCGTCAGGGCTGGGTGGGAAACCAAAGGGGACTCCGGCCTGAAGGGACGGGAAGGGTGGGGGCGTGGCGTGCAGCCCTGCGCTTGCCCTGTCGCGGACTTTCAGCCCGCGGCTTCCGCCACTGCAACAAACCCAGCCCTCACGAGCTGGGCTAAGGAATGCCGGGCCGTCGGCCCTGGAACGGCGCGATTCGAGCAGAGGCTGGGGAAACCTCCCTTCAAACGCGTGTCGGGGCAAGCCTTCGGGGCGCAAGGCGCCCTGCAAACAAGCCTTTCCTGCCCACTCAGATAGTCAAGGAGCCAATTTTAAGGATGGTTGACCGCCGCCCGGTGCGTTAGTTAAGCGACGATGACTGAGTTGGAAGAGTTTCTGGCAACATCTCCACTTTGCGACACACATGAGCACTTGAGGTCAGAAGATCGATGGATTCGTGAGGGGCCGGATATTCTGACGGACATCTTTGGCGCTTATCTTCAGGCGGACTTGCACATTGCCGGTGCATCTGCAGAAGCACTGTCGAGACTGAACGATTCTTCCAATCCGGATTTGCTGGGTCGATTTATCGGAATCCGTGAGGCGTGGGAGCATTGTCGCCACACGGGTTATGGACGTGCGGCATTGATCCTCGCGCGGGAAGTCCATTCCATGGAGTTGTTCGATGAATCGAACCTCCACGCGGCCAATGAACGTTTGCTGAGCTGGCGGCGTCCGGGCGGACGGCGTGAGATCCTGCGGGAGCGCGGGAAAATCGATCACGTTCAGATCGATGATTTTTGTTGGGAGTGCACGGACGACGACGGATTTTTTCTGCAGGATCTGTCGTGGCTGGACTTAAGTTCGGGTCAGGTGGATGGAGCGGCGCTGTACGAGGCCACGGGTATCGAGGTGCGGACTCTCGACGATCTCGATCATGCGATGGCGGCTCTCTTTGCTCGTTACGGCCCGTTCGCGGTTGCGGTGAAATCGCAGCATGCCTACCGGCGCACGCTCGCATGGAGGGAGCGATCCCGCAGCGAGGCGGGGGCGGCTTTGGAGTCGGTGCTGGCGGACCTATCGGTTCCGCAGGACGCAAGGCTTTGCTTGGGCGACTGGTGCCTCGCCCGCGGCGTGGAACTTGCCATTCCGCTCGGTCTTCCGATCAAGATTCATACGGGGATTCATGCTGGCAATGATCGGATGCCGCTTAACTGGGTTTCCAGTGGCCTGCTCTCGCCGCTGCTCGCGCGGTACCCCGAGGCCACGTTTATCCTCATGCACATCGGCTACCCGTATTCGGATGAGGTCATCGCACTCGCAAAACACTATCGCAACGTATTTGTGGATCTTTGCTGGGCGTGGGCGATCAACCCGCTCCATGCGACAGATTTTGTGAGGCGTTTCTTGCGCGCGGTGCCTGCAAACAAGCTGTTTGCCTTTGGAGGAGACACGCGTTGGCCCACCGGCGCGGTGGCCTACTCGATTCAAGCCCGTCGGGGATTGGCCCATGCGCTTGGTTCCGATGTTGCCGAGGGGTTCTTAAGCGAATCGGAGGCCATCGCGCTCGCCGCCCGGTTCCTGCGGAAGAACCCATACGATTGCTTTCCGCGACTTGCCAAACTGAGTGCGCGAGGTTAAAGGAGTCGGAGCACTCCGTGGGTTCCATTCATGCCATGACGCTGAGACGTTCCGGGGTCAGTTCCCCACTCATCTGGCATCCGGTGGCCCACTCCATTAGTTGATTCACCGCGCTTCTTCCCTGGCGGTAACACCCGTTGGAGATTGCTCCCGCAATGTGCGGTAGTAGCACCACATTGGGTAAACTCCTTAGTCTGCTGTGCCGACAAGGAGGTTCGGGAAACGTCACATCGAGAATCGCACTAATCCGCCCGGTTTCGAGTTCATGAACAAGCGCATCTTCGTCCACGAGCATGCCGCGGGCGGTGTTGATAAAGATTGCATCGCTTTTCATCGCACGGAATTCCGGGGTCGACAGGAGATGCCTGAGGTGGGGCAGGGGAGGGGCGTGGAGAGAGACCACATCCGACGCTTCCATTAAGCGGTTCAGCGAAACAGGTTGAACCCCCAAGTCGAATGCCTCGTTTTCGCTAATAGTGGGATCGTAGAGCAGGACGTCCAGATCGAAAGGTTCGAGGAGACGTATCAAGTGACGCCCGGTGCGGCTCGCGCCGATAATGCCTACCGTAAGGTTAAACATCTCGCGAACGCGACCGTATCCGCGTTCGGGCAGGGATTCCTGCCACCTTCCCGAGCGCGTCAGCGCGGCGCAGGGGAAAAAGCCCTTCAAACTCGCGATAATGAGCCCCAGTGCTGTTTCGGCGACACCTAAACCGAGGGCGTCGTTCGTGGTCGCGATGCGAACGGGTCTTTCCCAAATCGTGTCGGGAATAAAGGGCTTAATGGAGCCCGCTGCGTGGACAAGTACGGAAATCTCCGGTGTTGCTTCCAGCATGCGGGTGGTGATCGGAGGGGAATCCCACCCCGTGACGACCGCACGAACACCCACTCCATTCTCCATCCAGCGTGAAACGAGATCTCCCGCCTGATTCGATTCGGGCACGAGCACCTGAAAGGTTTCGTGAAGCCTGGCCATATCCGAAGGCAGGAAGCAGCGATCGAACATCGCTTTGGGGATGTGGAAAAGGAGTGCCGGCCTGGACGGCGTATCGAAGGTATCAGCGTGTGGAGACATGGGAGATTTCAGATAATGGCTTTCTCCGGATGGAGTGCAGTCGCCCGATGGTATCCGCAGCGACGATGCTTTCCGGCGAAGTGGTGAAGATCGCGGATTGCCACGCTCCTGGACGCAACAGGCGCAGCGACGAATCATCCGCGCGCAGGAGGAGTCCGTTATCAGTCGCAAGGAGAGCGGTTCCGTCTTGGTCCGATGATCCCCTGATTTCCAGGCAAATGAAGCTTACCGGACTTACCTGAAAAAACGGTCGCTCCAGGCGTCGACGGTCGAGGGTGACGGTCCACAGAAACCCATCAACGGTCGCAAGAAGAAACGTGCATTGGTTCTCACTTTGCCGGATGACGGCTGCGGTGGACACGGGTGCCGGCGGACGCCAGGAAAAAGGCCACGTGCGGTTTTTGGCGTCATAGAGGCCGAGGAAATTCGAGCGGCAAATGGCGACGTGTTCCGGCCTGGGGCCCCACTTTTCAAGCACCTCGAAAACGTGCACCGGCTGGCCCGCAAGACTGGCGGTTGTCGCTCCATTCGGGGTGGTTGCCGCCACAAGGTCGTAAACTTGAGGCCATGGGTTCCGACCCGAGTTCTCGATTTGCCTTGGTTCATTCGTGCCACTGACATGCGCCAGGCGACCGCGTTCGAGGAAAAGAATCTCTTCGACACCGTCGCCGTCGAAATCTCGTCCCTCCGCCAATGTGGCCGAGAACGCATAGCTGGGCATCGATAGGACGCCTTCCAGATTCCCGCTTTCATCAAGGAATGCGGCACTGCCGTACCTGCCAATCGCGATTCTTGACTGTTGACTCTCCCCGCTTCGACGCCAAAAACCCATGGAAAACGGCATGAGATGACCTCCCGCGGGGATCCGCGTGGAGCCTGTATTATAGGTCCGGTCAAATGCGACGGCCTGTGCGTGATGATCGATTCGTCGGGTGTTGCCTCCGGTTAAACCAAAAGCGTCCAACCGCCCGTCGGCCTTGAGAGCGAAGACCTCCGGTTGCCCGGTCTTTGCCTCAAAGAGTTGCAACGCTTGGACCGGACCAGGGACATCTTTCGCGAGTAAGGGCTTGCCGTCTGCAGGATTCAGGACGGCGAACGATGCGTCATCATCTCGCCACGCTCTGGGATACTGCGGGAATTCCCTTGTAGAGGCGAAGAGGAGCGGACCTTGAGCGGATGTTTCTACGAAGTTCAGCGCGATCGGATGCCGCGCCGCCGAGCTGTCGCGGTCGAAAAACTGCAGGGTGCCCACTTTGACTCCCGTGAGTCGCGCCACTTTGTCCGTTCGCGTTAGAAACAAACTCTCGTCCGCGTCGTCGACCGGGTGGGCTTCTCCATAGTTTCCGGTCCGGACACTAGGTCGAAACGTGCGGGTGCCAACGAGATCAATAGCCTCCCCATTCGGACCGAATGCCTTTAGATCCTCCGGCAGTCGCGAAACGACCCACGGCCTCAGGGGAGGCGTGGACCGGATTTCTGCCAAGGAGACTGGCGGTTGGAAAACAACCTCGGAATCCTGAGCTCGTTCCGGAAGGAGGCGCTTCGGCTTGAGAAATCCCGCGTAGGTCCAGGATGTTTCCCAAAGCGCTTGCTCATCCGGAATGACGGGCGCGACGCGGTACGACGCCGGTGTTTGCGTTTCCGCCGGGGGAATTCGGGCAACGTCAAGCAATGGGAGTGCGCGATCCACAAGAGACCCGGATCGGGTGGTGGAGGCCAGAACATTGCCGCGAGCAGGATCAGGTGTCCCCAAGACCGCCACGTCCGTGGGGGATCGTACGACCACGCCAAAATCCCCGGTGCCGACCGCCATTTCGAGAAGTTTCAGCTCCCCGGTTTGGATGGACGCCACAGCGCCCGATGTTCGAAGGTTGGGGGTTGGTGCGTCTCCGCGAGCGATCAGGGCGAAAACGGTTTTGGATTCCCCTTCCTTAAGGTCAAAGGCACCGCGCATTGCCAGAAACCTCTCCCCGTGGTGCTCCGAGAATCCGTCACCTGATATTTCAATCGTTGCCTCGCCGACCTTTCCCGTGATTCTCCAATGATCTCCGGCCTCAACCGCCTTTGCCGCCAATGGCCAGTTAACGGAAAGCGCGTACTTTCCCGCGCGCCGGGCGGTGAAGGTGTCTGCGAAGAGAAATCCGGTCGAACCCGCACGGAGAATGTCGCGCTGCCATTGGATTTCGGCACTCAAATCGAGCGTGAATCCAAACCCCTGAAGCTCGCCCTGCCCGGCCATCCACCGGAGCGGGCAAAACTTGGAAGAATCCTGGACCTCTCCGGTCGGTTGGTAGCCCGAGAGGCGAAGAACATTTGCTCCTGCGGTGGTCGAACGGCTCTCTGTCGAGCCGGGAGTGCCGTTGCCGTTGCGGATAACTTCCAGCCCTCCCAGTGAAAGAGCGCACAGGGTTCCACTCGGGAACTCGGGGTTGACACCCGCGACGGTCAGAAAGTCATCTTCCGGGGTAAATCCGGACCGAATGGTTGCGACCGGGAAATCCCGGAAGGAAGTTTGTGACGATTGGTCTGCAATGTGCGGCTGTGGAAGGATCTGCGTGCCCTTCCAGGCGGGATCGGGAGCTGCGGGCGGAACATCGTTTCCCGTCTGATAACGGTGAATGCCCGCAACATAGCGGCCCTGAAAGGGACCGCGGGGGTGGCGCGCATAGGGAATCGACTCCGCAAGCGTCCGGTAGGCTCCGTTTCCAGTTAGATGGGCAAGGGCACCGAGCCACATGGGGAGGTCCACCTCGCAGGAGGGGAAGGCGTAGCGTCCCGAGTGATGATTCAGGCGGGGGAGATGGAGCGCTTGATGCGCGAGGCCGGAGTCGAAAAACTCCCGGTAGGCCTCCCGCTCAAGAGCGTGGCGGAACAGGGCGGCGGGAAGTTCCTCGAAATCCGAAGCGGCTGCAATGCCCGGCATCGACGGGCCATTGCGCTCCGCAACAAAGGACCCCAGCAGTGCATCCTTTTCGCTCAGGCGGAACGCGATCAGTTCGGCGAGACTACCCCCGAGGACGAGGTTTTGCTGAAGATACCGCGCCATCGCAAGGTCAGCGCACCACGGTGCAATCTGATGGCGGTTCACCAGCTCGATTTCCCGATAAGGTGGGGAGAAAACCGTCATCCACGTCAAATCGAGCGTCGTGGCGAAATCGAGGAAGTTTTGCAGCACGAGGCCATCGAGCTGCTCAAGCGATTCAGGAGGAATTGTCCCGCTTTCATCGATCATGCCAAGGCAGCGAACGAAGAATTCCGCGATGTAATGATGCGTGTACGCCTTGTCCTTAAGAACCTGCTTTGTGTAGTGCGCGATTCGCTCACGGTAGCCAGCGCGTCCCGTCCAAAAGTAACCCATGACGTTCTGGTACCATCGGATGATCGTTCCGTAGCCCGGTGTGAGCGGATACAGATTGGGATGGTCCGGCAGAGTCCACATCGCCTCGTCCGCCTCAACCGCGGCGAGGCAAGCACCACCGAGTTGCGTCTGCACGGTCCACGGCAGGGAAAACTTCTCGCCCGATCCATCCTGTTTCCTCATCCATTCACAAAACACCCCGACGGCCCGACTGACCCCCGACTCGGAGCTTCCGCCCACAATAAAATGGTTCGTCCCGGTTCCAAACACATTGGCAGCCGTGCGGAGGGAAGTCCCGTCGCCCCCGGGAAAGTAGCCGTCCTCCGCGCTCAGGAACCGGTTGTAGGAGGGCCAGATCGCGCGATTTGTTCCAAGGCGTCCGATCAGGATCAGATTCTGCCCGCTGTACTCGGAACGAAGCACCGGCCCCCCTTCTTCGGTCGCCTCCGCATCCGAAACCATCGACAGTTGAACTCCGGTCTTTTGAAGGATGGCGTCGACAACCTTGCGCGCCTGATCCTCTCCCGCCTGCGTTCCCGACGGATAAACCACCGTCGCAGTGGCCCGGTTGTCTGCCACCAGCGTCGTGGATCCCGAGGCGTGCCGGGGAGTGACTGAAGTAGGTCTCCCGACCTCCCGCAGAACCAGATTCTTCACCCGCGCAATGGCCTTCTGCCCCCCGCCGTCGCCTAGAGACCTAAGTTGGATCCGCAGTTCCAACCGGCTTAAGTCATTGCTTCTTACGAGTCCGCAGACCGTTTGAAGCGCGCCCTGCCGATGATACGACATGCTGAGGCCTCCGAGAAAAAAGACGACACGATCGTCAGATGAAACTTGGGCCGAAAAGAAGTACTCCTTAAGCGGTTGCACCGGAATCCCGGTGGAAGCGACCAATGTCTTCCCGGGTGTGGCCGTGAGAACAACGTCAGCACCCTCTGGCAGCGCGGTTCCTTGCACGACCGACCACGAAGCGTGCTTGGGAAAGACGCTCTCTCCCGGCGAGGAAAAATCGGTAACCTCCGAGCCGCACGCAACAAAGGGTGAAAGCATGACCAAGGCAAGGGAAAGGAGCCGGGGTCTCCCGACCCCGAACGTTCCCCCACTTGTCCGGCCAGCGACGCGCAGACCGGGTGTCTGATGGCGGTTCCTATTCAATGCGATGCTCGAAGCCGGACATCCTTTGGCGATTTTTCGCGGGGCAACGCGTTCCGGGGTCAGGAGACCCCGGCTCCCTAAACTAGGAATTCCGTCGCTTCTTCAACTGCAGCACCCCAAACACCACCGAAATCGCCACCAATGCCCAAGTCGAAGGCTCCGGCACGGTCGCATACGAAAAATAGAAGTCGCGGTCTCCGGAGTTGGTGATACTGAAACCCGGCGTGGACTCGTTGTAAGTTCCAGCCGCGCCATTCGTTCCCTGCCAGGATGCGTCGCGCAATTCGGTCTGCGGCGCTTCACCGCTTGTTGAGAAGAACCGCCAGTTTGCCACCCCACCGCTTCCTGAGGAACCGAGGGACGCATAGTACGTCGAGCCATTCGTGAGCGTGACCGGAGTCGCAAAGCTGAAGGTTTGCGCAACCCCGGAATTCGCCGCGATACTTACCGAAGAAAGCGTTTGAGTCGCAACGGTCTCAAGCGCCGCATTACGGAGGGTCATGGTCAGATTCCCTGTGAACGCGGACGCGACGTTGTTGGACAGCTCCGCCGTAAACGAACTGATCTGCGTGTTGCCACCCGTGAGGCTGGTGTCGAAGACGAATCGCTGCGTCGGCCGGGAAGCCGCGCCAGTCGAACCCGTAATGTTCGCTGCAACATATGGATTCCCGATGTTGTAACCCGAAGAGGTATCTAGGGCAAAGTTTAGTTGGCCGGTCGCGGTTGCGGAATTGGAGCCCCGCGTCCACGAACTATCGAGATTTCCATTGCCCTGGATGGAGTTGGCGGCGTCGCGGTAGGTGACGACTGCGCTGGTTCCAGACTCGATCTGTGCCACCAAAAAGTAGGATGAACCGGAGGTCAGGCTTTGGTCGGCAAAGTCAACGAGATTCCAAGCATTCGCTGTGGGACTGACGACCGACGAGGTCAGGTAAGTGCCACTCGGCAACCCGGAACCATTATCCGCCTGGATGCCTACCCGGACCGTCGGGCTGCCGGCTAATGTCCCGAAGCGGAGCCAGCCTTGTGTGGCATTGGTGGTGGAGGAAGGGGTGAAACGAGCCCAGTGGCTCGTCGAGCTGTTGATTGTGGCGTTCGCTGAACTCCCGGCGACGTAGGACGAGACCGTTATCTGCGCCTGAGCGTGAGGCGAGAGGGGGGAGAGCGGCGAACACGGACCGAAACATGCGGCGAGGATCCCGAAAGTGAGTGGCAGTATCTTGCGAGTGGATTGTTTCATGTGGTCTGGCATTGGCATCCCTTCAAATCTCCCCGGGAATCGGGGCTCCAAGTTAACGTTATAACCATATATTGGGCTTGAGTGTCAAATGAAAGTTCGGCATGCATTCCCGGATGAACATTTATACCCTCGGGACGCACTCGGATTGGTTTTACAGCGGGGGGGCTTGGGGGGTGCCGGGACACCAGAGGATTGTGGATCTGTGCAAGGCGGCAGGTATTTCGCGGTTGTATTGGCGCACGCACAACGGGGGTCAGGCCGCCTATCCCTCCAAGAAGTGCCGGATACAGGACGGATCGTTTTTTACGCGCGCTGGGTTCCAGGGCGTTGGCACGCTCCCTCGGTCGTACTTCCAGTATGCGCGGCACGTGGATTACCGGGGGTGGGATCAACTGGCTGACATGTTGGAAACCGGGGCGGGATCGGACCTGGAGGTGAGCTTCTGGTACACGTTTTTGGAAGATGATCACGGCGGACCAGTTCCGTCGGCTTTTCTCGAAGCCCATCCCGAGCTTCGCTGCACGACGCGGGAGGGGAATCAGATCGATGGTTGCTTGGAGTTCTGGTATCCGGAGGTGAGGGAATACAAACTGGCAATCGTCGATGAATTGCTTGAACGGCCTGTAAAAAGGCTGTTGCTCGACGTATTGCGGCGCAACGGGAAACCGAGCGCGGATGCGGCGGGGAACTATCGGTATGGATTCAACCCGGAGGTTACAACCGCGTTTCGGAAGGAAACGGGCGTCGACGCACTGGCGATTCACCCCGGTTCACCCGAGTGGGATCTTTGGTTAACCTTCCATTCCCGTTCCCTCAACGGATTTATTCGGGAAGTCGCGGCCCGGGCAGCAGCGCGGGGAGTTGCCGTGGATCTCCTCACATGGGCGGTTCCCACAAAAGAGTGGCTGGCATTGGACCTGGCAGACCTGGTCGGGAGCGGGGCTGTCGATCTTGTTTTTACGGGGACACACCGGTACGCATTCTCCGCGAGCGATGCCCGTTTCCAAGTGGCAACGGTGGGGTCGAGCGTGCCCGAACTGAGGGCGGACAGGGTGGTGCCAGGCTTGTTTGGCTACCATCATTTCGCACCGCGAAGCGTGGATGACTTTCTGGGCGCGGCAAGGGAGAGCGGTTGCACGTCGGTCTGCCTTCATGAGTCGAATTACATGGTGAGCAGCCCGATCACGGATCGTCTTCGCGCATGGAGTTACGGCAAGCCGCACCAGGACCGAACCGTCAAGTCGAGCCGTACGTCAGAATCCGAGTATTGCGGCTTTACCGTCTGCCACGATGTGACGGGACGGTCGTGCGATCAGATCACCAGGTTTTCGCTCTTCCACGACGACACCTCGCTGCGCGTTAGGGTTTATTGCTCGGAGCGCTCGCCGGAGCACCTGCTTCCGGTGCCCGAACTGGAAAGAGAAAACTTCAACGCGGTGGCGCTCGGTGCCCGGGCATTCTGGAATCCTTTCGAGAGCGTCCACGTTTTCCTTGATGCGGCTCATCAGCACGAGGATTTCTTCCACTTTGTCCTCGATCCGTCGGGGCGGAAACTTGCGGATATGCGGCGCGACGAAAACTGGGATCAACCGTGGGAGGGTCACTCGCAGATGGGGTCGGATGGATGGACGGCGACCTTTGTCATCCCGTGGGCCTCTCTTGCGATGCAACCGAATCCGGGTGTGGAGATGGGCTTTCAGGTTTTCCGGGTGCAGAATCGACCCCGGGAGGTTTCCTCGTGGTTCTGTTCAACCGGCCGCCGCATCCAACCCGAGGAGTTTGGCCACCTCGTCCTGAGGTGAGCACTGCGGTGTGCGGTTGAGGTCGGTAAGATTAGAAAGGAGAAGTCACCTCGAAGGCCTTTGCTCCGAGGGCGATCGACGGATCCACATTTCTGGGATTTCCGCGTGAGAGTTTCAGGCTGCCGAGACGGCCCTCCCAACTCGCTGCGGCCTTGCCATCGTCCTTGCGAACGGCACGGATGAAAACGGGCGATCGGTCCTGGCTTTGGAGAGGTGGCAGGTTTTCCGCTCGCGCGACGACCTCCCCGTTTACGAAAAGGAGGACGTTTCCCCCTGGAAGCACGAGCGTCGCGACATGCTGCCATTGACCCGTCGCAAGCGGCGATTCCGCGACAACGGATCTCCATCCGCCCTGCGAATAGTAGCCAAATGCGAGATGACCCTTCCCATCGAGTAAGATGCGGTAGTTTCCCCCCATTCCTTTGCTGAGGACGGGACCGCCCTTGCCGAAGCGCGCGGGATCGATCCAGGCTTCGAACCACAGGGGTTCTCCGGCTTGGAAGGTCAGGCGGGGGTCTGCGGGTACTTCGAGGAGAGCATTTTCCGCAAAATCGGCAAACGCCGCGCCACCCTCTCCCAGGAAAACCGCTCCGTCCTGCACGAGCGGCGTCTGGGTGACAAGATCCATCGCGACCTCGTTGCGGTAGGTGATATCCAACACGGGTTCGTCTGCCCTTAGATCCACTGAAAGCGAAGCGAAGCCGAAAACGACGGTGAGTAGGAGTTTGGTGTTCATGCTGACGGGGCGCAGGCGATGGTTTCGCGTGGTGAAAAGCCGATCGGAGGGAGCATGCGGCTGGCGGGTTCCCGTCCCTTCATCCATCCAAGCAATGCCGAGGCTGCACTTTGCGCCATGTCTTCCAATGGCAGTTCGACACAGGCGATCGGACTGGTTGGCAGGAGCTTTGAGGCCACGATGGAGACATCTTCCGGAACCCGGATTTGACTCTCCTTCAGCGTTCTCATGACGTGCAGCGCACCGAGTTCGTCCCAGCATAGGAACGCAGTTGGCCGCGGCCGAAGATTCGCTAGGAGGCCCGTCACATGAGCAATCGACTCGTTGCGGCCGACCTCGCGAACAATGAGGTCAGGCTCCAGATGGGGGAAGTCCGCGCGCACTTTGGCGTAGACCTCAGGCAGCAACGACGCGGAGTTGAGCGTGCCGACTTCCCGCATGGCGGACTCTTCCGTGAGGACCGCCAAGCGACGGTGACCGCGTTTCGCCAATTCCCGGATGGCCACGTCCATGCCCGCCTCAAAGTGATTGCCAATCGAAGGAACCCGCGGATCCAGGTATCGCGTGTTTACTCCCAGGCAGCGGATCCCCCGGTCCAGGCAGGGGAGGAGCATTTTCAGGGGTAGATTGCTGAGAATGACCGCATAGTTGATGCCGGCGTGTTCGAGTTCTTCGACGAGACGCAATCCTTCGCTTGCCGGATCCTGCTGGGGCTTCGCGCGGAGGATAACGCTGTGAACCGAAGCAGAATCGAAGCTTTGCTCCAATGTGCCCACAACCGTTGCCAAAAACGGGTGGGCGAGGGAGAGGAGATCCTTCACGACGAGCGCCACGCGTTGTTGATGCAGCGTTTCGGCCATTTGGCTCACGTAAGTTCCCTTGCCCCTTTTGCGCTCGAGCCATCCCGCGGCCTCCATTTCGTCCAGACAGCGTCGTGCCGTGGTATTGCTCACGCGGTATTGGGCAATAAGCTCGCTCTCGCTGGGCACGCGCTGGCCCGGCTTGAGCCGCCCAAGGCGGATCGATCCCTGCATGTCCTCCTTGATGAGTTGGTACATGGGCAGATCCTCCCCGCCGGACATTTCCTTGGTTCGGCGGGGAGATTTCCGCCTGGGAGCGGGAGAGAGGCTGATAGTCATGTGGAGGAGGTTGTGTGGAGGCCGTTATGTGAGCAGCTATTGCCAGGGCTCGGTTTGGTCCCGAACCGATATCACTCGGAGGTTAGATTCACCTGAGTACGATTGCACATGTCCGTCCAGGAAAAGGATGTTTCCCGATTCATTGTGGATCCGCCCCAGGCTGAACGCCGGGTTGGCAGGGTCGAAGTACCGGGCACCGGCGAGTGAGGAGGTCGGTGGAGCGGTCACAGAAGGGCCTCGCGTCATCATATCCATGAGGGCCACCGTCTGCGCAGGCTTGGAGGCTCGCGCCAAGGCTACCCGGTTGGGATTGTCGGGGGCGCCGGTGCCATTCACGGGAAAGAAGCTCGTGTTGATTAAATACCCGAAGAAATACCCGCCCCAACCCTTGTATCCGGATACGGATCCCCTCGTGTACCCCTCCGCAGGAGGGGAATCCAACCGGACATTCTCCGGGCAGTAAAAAACCTCGGCCGCCTGGACATCGGAAAGCATCGAAACCGTATAGGGAGCCAACAGGGCACTGAACTTTCCCAGCACTGGATGCGACGCCGGCGGCAACATTCCACCGTGTTCGGAGGCGTAAAGATGGAAGCCCGATCCGATCGTGCGTAGGTTCGCTGCGCACTCGCTCCTCGAGGCGGTGCGGAAAAGTTTACCGGATTGCGCAAACAACAACACACCGAGGACAAGAATCACAGCAGTGGTAACGAGTACTTCCACCAGAGTGAAACCCGCCCCCTCGCGACCCATTCCCGGCAATATGCCGAGCTGGCGAGGACAAGGATCAATCAACGAAATCCGCACGTCTCTGACAATAAAGTTATAACGTTAAGCGTGTGAAGGATAAACTCGAGTTGGCTCCTCGACGTTCTGAGTGGGCAGGAAAAGGCTTGATTGCAGGGCCGCCTGCGCCCCAAAGGCTTGCCCCGACAGGCGTTTGAAGGGAAGTTTCCCAAGGCTTTGCTCGAATCGCGCTGCTCCAGGGCCAACGGCCCGGCATTCCTTAGCCCAGCTCGTAAGGGCTGGGTTTTTGCAGTGGCGGAAGCTGCGGGCTGAAAGTCCGCGACAGGGCGAGAGCAGGGCTGCACGCCACGCCCCCACCCATCCCGTCCCTTCAGGCCGGAGTCACCTT
>Ga0247836_1002549_pt1 | contig 26203 bp, 19 predicted proteins | sample LaCruzMarch2015__4_FD_187116 | JGI IMG/M metagenome (GOLD analysis project Ga0247836, IMG submission 187116) | Freshwater microbial communities from meromictic Lake La Cruz, Castile-La Mancha, Spain - LaCruzMarch2015_14m | ecosystem: Environmental > Aquatic > Freshwater > Lake | place: Spain... | reverse complement strand
ATGGGGACGGTGATGGTGATCCTGATGATGTGGCGTGTGTTTCACCAGATGGAGCACAGCACGTTTGTGGACGGCGTGTGGACGGTGGCGGTACTCTTCCCTGTTTGGGTCTGCGGGGCATGGATGGCGGGGCAGTGGGGCAGCGCCGCGCTGGCGGTCTCGCGCCGGAAATGGATCGGTGCGATCCTGCTGTGCATCATGTCGGAGTGCCTGCTGGTGGTGCTGAAGGTGCGGCAGTATCCGGGTTGGGCGCTGCATCTGGTGTGTTGGAGTTCGATTCCTGGGTTGATGCTGTTTCTGGCCGGGGCGCATCATGCGCGGTTGTCGGCACGGGCCTGGGCGGAGCCTATTTGCCGCTGGCTGGGGCAGTTCAGCTATCCGTGCTACATCCTGCACATGCAGCTCCTGCTGCTGCTGGACCATGTGACGGACATCTATGCGCGGGAGTTTGTGCTACGGCATCCGCTGCTGCACACGTTGTTAGAATTTGTCGTGGTGGTTGCGCTGCTGGTGGTGACCGGACCGTGGCTGGAACGTTTCTTTTTGCGCTGGCGCGGCGGGGTGCTGGAGTCTCTGCGGGTGCGGACTGTGGTGCGAGTGTGACAGAAAATCATGTGCGGGTTCATCGGCTGTTTTCAGCCTGCGGGGAAAGCCGTGGGCGGCGGGGTGCTGGAGCGGATGCTCACGGCGATCGAGCATCGCGGGCCGGATGATGCGGGGTTTCATCTCGTGTCGCTGGGGCGTGGTGCGGCACAAAGACATGCGCGGGGGAGTGAGGTGGCTGCGGGATTCGAGGGCGGCTTTGGGTTTGCGCGGCTGAGCATCCAGGATCTGAGCGCTGCGGGGCATCAGCCGATGGTCTCGGCAGACGGGCGCGTGGTGCTGGTCTTCAATGGGGAGATCTACAATGCGGCGGCGCATCGCACGACGCTGAGCGCGCAGGGAGCGGAGTTTCGCGGGCACTCGGACACGGAGGTGATCCTGCGGCTGTATGAGAGGCATGGTTGGGCGGGGATGTTGGAGCGGATCGAGGGCATGTTCGCCATCACCATCGCGGACACGCATTCGGGCAGCGTGCGCGTGGCGCGGGATCACTTCGGCATCAAGCCGCTGTATTACTCGCAGTTGGCGGACGGGACGCTGCTGCTGGCCTCGGAGATCAAGGGGCTGCTGGCCTGCCCGGGATTTCAGCCGGAACTGGAGACGACGCATCTGGCGGAGCAGCTTATGTTTCGCTACACGGCGTGGGACCGGACGCTGCTGCGGGGCGTCAAACAACTGCCACCGGGGCATGAACTGGAGTTGCGTGCAGACGGCTCGCTCAAACAGCGGCGCTTTTGGGCCTTGGCCGATGCGGAACCTGTGCGGCGTGGTGATGCGGCGGCGGAAGTGCGGGCGGTGCTGAACGCGGCGGTGCGCAGCCAGATGGTGAGCGATGTGCCTGTGGGCACGCAGCTCAGCGGAGGAATTGACTCCTCACTCATCACGCTGGAGGCGGCGAAGACGGCGGGCGAGATGGATGCCTTTTCGATCATCTTTGATGACCCGTGCATCAGCGAGGATAAGTGGATCGGGCAGGCGGCGGCCAAGGCTGGTGTGCGCGGCCATCGCCACCTTTTCTCACCGCAGGATTTCGTGGCGGACTTTGAGCGCGTGACCTGGCATCTGGACGCGCCGCCGGGGAATCCGAACACATTGGCGATTCACCTGCTGGCAGCGCGGGCAAAGGAGCATGTGAAGGTGATGCTGACGGGCGAGGGCTGCGACGAGCTGTTCGCCGGGTACAACCGCTTTTTCTACACGGCGCTGCAGCAGGCGCATCCGGCGGTGTTTCGCGCGGGGGCGGCGCTGTGCGGGCGCTCGCGCGGTCGGCTGTGGCGTTTGTTTGGCCAGGCGCAGGAATCACTGGAGCGGCAGATGGTGACAGGCTCTGCCTACGGCGCAGCGGCCCTTGTGACGGAACTGCTGCCGGACGCGCGGGCGGAGTCGGCACTGGAACAACGGCTGGAGCATCTGGCGGGCATCCCTGGGGCGGGAATCGCGCGGCAGATCCGTTATGAGGCGGAGACGTACCTGCCGGATTTGCTCCTGCGTCAGGATAAGATGACGATGGCGCACGGCATTGAGTGCCGCGTGCCATTCCTGGACCTCAGTCTGGCCAGACTGGCGCGCACCCTGGAGCCGCGCGATCTGGCTTGTGCCACCTACGGCCCGAATGCGCGAATGCGCGGCACCAAACGGGTCATCAAGGAGGTGGCGCGGCGCGAGTTCGGGCACGGGTTCGCCTTTCGCCGGAAGCGCGGGTTCGATGTGCCGCTGGCGGATTTCTTTCGCCAACCAGCCGTCCGGGAGCGGATGCAGGACCAATGGCTGCCTGGAATGCGGCGGCGCGGACTCGTCAATGAGCAGACGGTGAACTGTCTGTGGGATGGCTTGATGAGTGGTCGTGAAATGGGGGCGGGAGGGGCTGAGGCGCTGTGGGTCGCAGTGGGATTGGAGGTGTGGATAGAGTTGACCTTCGGGAACTAATTAAAATAACCATAATTAATAGGTTGATTGAACTTCGGCTAGAGCCTAATTTATGAAGCATGAAATCCTTCCTTCCCCTCATCCTACTGCTCTCCCTGGGCGTTGCGGCCCTGGTGCCGGGTCAGGTCATCCCCATCAATCATGTGGATAATGATGGCTTCGGTGGGGTGTATGACATCAACGGGCAGAACTACTGGTGGATGTGCATTGAGCCGAATGGAAGCTCGGCCACCACGCCGGGGAATTCGTCCTTCTTGGCAGATGCGTTGCTTTTCGAGCCGGGCTGGGACCAGCAGAACACGGAGCGCCAGAACTTCTATCAATCGAACCCCGGCTATTACACGACGGCAATTCCCACCCAGGTCAGGATCATGGAATATGTGCTGGATGCGTACCTGCCCTGGAACACGCTGGCGGGTGCCTCCGGGCGCTTTGCTGAACAGGACAGCAATGCAGCGAACTACGGAAATGACGATGCCTTTTACAATGCCTTCTTCGCTGTGCAGAATTTCCTCTCGGAGACCTATGGGAAGACGGTGAAAGGTGATTTGGCGACCGACTTTGACGACCTGAACGACTATCTGGACTACAACGCGGGGAACATGACTGCGGCAGGCATTGCGCGGTCGAGCATCTTCCAGTCAATCCTCAATGATGTGGAGACCAAGAATGCCGCTAGTTTCTTCGACACTTACTCGGCACAGCACGGCTACTTCATCGCCAACACGCTTTTTTCTGTGTCTGATCCGAGCAACTGGCAGGATGCGCTGGTCATCGCCTCCTTCACGCCCGTGCCGGAGCCGAGTGGTGCGCTGCTCATCGCCTGCTGCGGTGTGGTGGTGATACTGCGCCGGTGGAGAAAGCTGGCCTAGAACGGCACGCCCGGCCTGTCCAAAATAGCACGGGCGCTTCGCAAAAAAATGGCGCTGGAAGACACGCTGTATCCGCTGCTGCGGCTGTATGAAGCCGCGCCCCAGCCTGTGAAGTCGCTGGCAGGACGCGTGTATCGCGCACTGCCCGCGCGGGTGCGCTATGGTCCGGCCTACACGCGGTTTCAAAACGAGGCGCGGGAAGTGGAGACGTGGGATGCGGAGACGATTCGGCGGTATCAGGTCGCGGCCTTGCGTGATTCGCTGATCGCAGCATCCAAAGCGCCGTTCTATGCGGAGCGCTTCGCGGCCTGCGGCGTCGATCCGGCGAAGTTCGAGGCGCTGGAGCAACTGGCGGACTATCCGCTGCTCACCAAGCAGGATTTGCTGCTGCATCGCGAGCAGATGGTGAACCCGGAGTTCAGCGCGAAGCAACGGCTCTACATCACCAGCGGCGGATCGAGTGGCGTGCCGGTGGGCTTTTATTTGCACAAGGGGGTGAGCCGTCCGAAGGAGCAGGCCTATCTCGAAGCGCAGTGGTCGCGGCGCGGTTATCGTGTCGGCGATCGCGTGGCGGTGATTCGTGGCGGCGTCACGTCGATCAAGGCACGCGGCGGTATCAGCTACTACGATGCGACGCGGAACTGGCTCATTCTCTCCTCGTATCACCTCACGCCGGAGCGTTTGCCGGAGTATGTAGCTGCGTTGAACAGGTTCCGGCCGCAGCACCTCCATGCGTACCCGAGCGCGGCGTTGATGCTGGCACGCGGACTGGAACAGGCGGGTTTGAAGCTCGATTTTCCGCTCACCTCGCTGCTCTGCGGCTCGGAAAAGCTCACTGCCGAGTCGCAGCAGCAGCTGGAGCAGTTCTTTGGTGCCCGCGTCTTTCATTGGTATGGCCACAGCGAGCGCGTCGTGCTCGCCGCACAGGGCCGCAGCTCGAATCACCTGCATTTCTGGCCCAGCTACGGCTTCGTCGAGTTCGGCGAGGCCAACGCCGACGACCACCGCGAGATCATCGGCACCTCGTTTCACAATCACGTCATGCCGTTGATTCGCTATCGCACGGGAGATCTGGCGAAAATGACGAATGACGAGGTTTCCGAGGTCGTGGGCCGTGATTACGAGTTTCTCATCAGCGCCACCGGTCGCCGCATCTCGCTCACCGCGATCAACATGCACGACAACATCTTCGACGGCCTCCTGGCCGTGCAGTTCTTTCAAGAACGCCCCGGCGAAGTGGAATGCCGCTTTCAACCCGGCCCGCAGTGGCAAAGCAGCCGCGAGGAGGCAATGCGAGCGGGCTTGCTGAAGAAGTTGGGCGATGATTTTACGCTCACGCTGCGTGTCGTGAATGAAGTGGAGAAGACGAGTGCGGGAAAGCACAAGTGGCTTGTGACAAAGGCTGACATGCCGCTCCTTGCGCCATAAGCGCTGATGATTATGATGAAACCATGAGTGCCGCCGTTCTCCACCTCCTGAACACCATCAAACAGCTCCCAGTGACCGAGCGGCTGGAACTGCACCACGCCATCGCTGAAACCGTACCCATGAGCGATGATCTGACCGACGATGACTTTGCAGCCCTTGCTGCCGAGTCCTTCCGGGCGCTGGATGAGGAGGAAGCGCATGCTGCCTAAACGCGGAGAAGTCTGGCAAGTTGACTTTGGCATCGCCCAAAAGGTCCGTCCTGCGCTGGTCATTAGCATTCCGTATGGTGAAGCAGATCGGGCTTTGATCGGGGTGATTCCGCACACCACAGCCACGCGGGGCTCGCGGTTTGAAATATCCATCCCGCTGTCCGGCTTGAAGGAAGGAGCGTTTCTTGTGCAGGGCTTGCAAGCACTGCCGCCGAAGTATTTTCTTCGCCGTATGGCTGTGCTGACTCTAGCGCAGATGACCCAAGTCGAAGATTGCCTACTACGATGGCAGGGTGTTGACCGATAAAATTTCACCCTCACGCAGCGTGAGATGAAGGAAGTGGAAAAGACGAGTGCCGGAAAGCACAGGTGGCTGGTGACTACATTGAGATGAAATTTGAGGCACCCAACAAGATCACATTGTCCGAGGACGGAATCTCATTTGCACACGAGTTAGAAACTCTCTTTTCGTTGATGTGGCATGAGGTGCGCGAGATTGTTGCATACAAGGAGGATTGCTTTGGAGTCGATTCTATTTGTATCGGTTTCCGCATTTCAGACTCTGACAATTATCTCAGGGTCTTTGAGGAGACTGAGGGATATGAAGAAATGCTCGCAGAACTTGAGCGAAGGTTTCCTGATATTCGCAAGAACTGGTTTAACGAGGTTGCCTTTCCTGCGTTCGTCCCGAATTGGACCACAATCTGGGGAACCTCATTCTCTAAATAACAGAAATGAAACAACTCGCCCAATACCAAGACGGACGCCTGGAACTCCAGGAGGTGCCGGTGCCGGCGCCGCCGCCGGGAGGGATTCTGGTGCGGACGACGTGTTCGGTGATCTCGCCGGGGACGGAGCGGATGAAGGTGGAGCAGGCGCGGATGTCGTTGCTGCAAAAGGCGAAGGCGCGGCCGGATCAGGTGAAGAAGGTGATCGACACGGCGAAGACGCTGGGCTGGAAGGCGGCGCTGGAGAAGGTGCGCAACCGGCTCGAATCGCCGACGCCGCTGGGTTACTCGGCAGCGGGCGTGGTAGTGGTGGTGGATGAGTTGAACACGCGCTTCCGTGTGGGTGATCGCGTAGCCTGCGGCGGCGCGGAGTGCGCGTTTCATGCAGAGATGATCGCGGTGCCGGATCTGCTGGCGGCTCCGATTCCCGAAGGCGTGGAGGATTGGCGGGCGGCTTACACGACGCTGGCGTCAATCTCGATGCAGGCGGTGCGGCAGGCCGAGGTGCGGCTGGGAGATCGCGTGTTGGTGATGGGTCAGGGACTCGTCGGTCTGCTGGCGACGAGTTTGCTGAAAGCCTCCGGTGCGCGTGTGCTGGCGGTGGATTTCGTTTCATCGCGTCTGCAAACCGCGCAGGCGATGGGAGCAGAACGGGTGGCGAATCCATCCGAGACGAAGGTCGAAGACGTGGTGCGTGAATGGACCCACGGCCATGGCGTGGACGCGGTGATCATCTGCGTGGGCAGCAAATCGAGCGGTCCGGCAGATCAGGCCATCGCCTGCCTGCGAGATCGCGGCGTGATGGTGATCACCGGCATTTACGATGCCGAACTGTCGTGGAAGACGGCCTACATGAAGGACATCCAGGTGCGCTACTCGCGCAGCTATGGTCCAGGCCGCTACGATCCGCAGTACGAATGGGGCGGGAAGGATTACCCCATCGGCTACGTCCGTTGGACGGAGAACCGGAACTTTGAGGCGTGTCTGGAGTTGATGCGCACTGGGCAGCTTGATTTGAAGCCGGTGACGACGCGGCGTGTGGGGTTTGAGAATGTCGTGGGCGTGTATGATGCGCTGAAAGGCGAGATCGGCGTGCTGATTCAGTACTGTAGTACCGGCTTTAGCCGGTCTGAGGACGCCACGCCTGATCTTCAGCCTGAGACTCCAGACCGCCTGAAGGCGGAACTACAGTGCGGCGTTGGGTTGCTCGATGTCATCGGGGCGGGAAACTTCGCGCGGACGATGCTCCTGCCGCACCTGAAAGGAAAAATCACACTCGGCACCATCGTCAACGCCACGGGTCTCAGCGCTCGGCATGTGAGGGAGAAGTTTGGCTTTGCAGCGGCCGAGACGGATGCGGCGCAGGTGTTCGAGAGCAGCGGCAACGCCGTGATGATCGGCACGCGGCATCATCTGCATGCGCCGCTGGTATTGAAGGCGCTGCAAAGCGGGAAACACACCTTTGTTGAGAAGCCGCTGTGCCTGACGCGCGAAGAACTGACGCAGATTGACGAAGCGATGACTTCCAGCACTGGCAGCGTGATGGTGGGTTTCAACCGCCGCTTTGCTCCGGCGACGGTGGCGATGATGCAAACGCTGCAAAACATCCCAGGGCCGAAGACTTTGGCGTTTCATGTGAACGCGGGCGTGCTGGCACCGGACCACTGGTATGCGAATGTGGATGAAAGCGGCGGGCGTGTGCTGGGCGAGGCCTGCCACTTCTTCGATTTCGCCTGTCATGTGCTCGGCCGGCCGGTGAAGGTGACGGCGCAGACGGTGGGCCGCCCGGTGGTGCCGGACTCGGTGACGGCTCAGGTGGAGTTTAGAGACGGCTCATCGGCGCAGATCATCTATTCGGCACAGGGAGACTCTGCGTTTCCAAAGGAGACCTTCCGAGTCTTCGGCACAGGTTTCGTGGCGGAGTGTGAGAACTTCCAGACGCTCACACTTTACCGAAACCGCAGGCGTATGGTGAAGAAGTTCGATAGCAAAGGACATGCGGAGGAGATGGCGGCATGGCTGGCGTTTGTGAAAGGTGAAACAGCGCATCCACTGCCCTATTCACAGGTCCGTCAGAGCATGGTGCTGACCTTTGCGGTGCTGGAAAGTCTGCGCGCGGGGTGTGGCATCGCAGTGTAATGGACTCTTGAGCCTTGGCAGGACGGCTGCTAAAAAGTCGTCATGTTGCCGCGTCTCACCTGGTATGCGCACCGTCTGCAGGCCATGAGCCTGGCGGAGGTGGGGGATCGTCTCCAGAAAATGGGTCGGCTGATGACGCAGGCGGGCTTTCTACGGCAGATTGCGGTCTGTGATCTTGGGCCCGTGAATGCCAAGGTGCCGCGGCTGCCCGATCGCGCAGTAGCTCCTTCTGCGCTGCGTGCCGAACTGGTCGTAGAAGCGCAAAAGCTACAACGCGGCGAGTGGCAGCTCTTTGGCTGGAAGGATGTGGAGGTGGGCGCGCCGCCGTGTTGGCACCGCGATGCAGCCTGCGGCGTGGTGATTGATCCTGATAAGTCGGCGCACCGGCTGGACTATCGTCAACTGCCGGACGGAGCGGATGCGCGCACGATCTGGGAGATCAACCGCTGGGCGGAGATGACACGGCTGGCGATGCATGGCTGGTTGAATGACGACGCCGACGCCATCCGCACCGCGCAACTGTGGTTGGAGGACTGGTGCGACCGGAATCCGCCTGGCAAGGGCATCAACTGGACGAGCGCGCTGGAGGCTGCGCTGCGGCTGATCAACTTTGCGTGGTTTGATGCGCTGGTGCTTGCCTGGGGTGGGGGTCAGGCCAGCAGCCTTGTGGAAAGACAGGCCGCTCTGGCGCGGCGGATCGTGCCGGTTCATGCGGCCTGGGTCTGGCGACATCTTTCTGCGGGTTCATCGGCGAACAACCATCTGCTGGGGGAGCTGGCGGCGCTGGTCGTGGCGGTATCGCGTTGGCCTGCTCTGGAAAAGGTGGCGTGCGCGGCGGACATCGCGTGGGAGAAACTCGGCACCGAGGTGCTGCGGCAGTTCGCGGAAGATGGAGGATCGCGCGAGCAGGCGCTGCATTATCATCAGTTCGGCTTTGAGCTGGCATGGCACGCAGTGCGGACAGTGGGGTGCAAGGCCGGGCCGGTGCGCGACCGCCTTATCGCGGCGGGGCGGTTTTTCCACGATCTCGCGCAGGGCGGGGAGCCGTGGGACTTCGGCGACAGCGACGATGCCCAGATCGTACCGATGACACAGCAACGCTCAGCGGCGTGTGCGGAATGGCTTCAATGGCTGGGCGGTGCAGAAGGGTCGCTGCATTATTGGTTGGGCGAAAGTCCGCTCACTCGTCGTTCCAGCCACCCTGCGTCTGCTGGGCATGACTGGCAGGTACAGCCTGAGAGTGGTATGGCGATATGTCATTCTGAGGGCTGGGTGGCGCGGCTAGATGCCTCACCCCTGGGCTTTGGGTGCCTGGCCGCGCATGGGCACTGCGATGCGCTGCATGTCTCGATCTGGGATGATGGCTTGGCTCTGCTGATTGACCCCGGCACAGGCGGCTATCACGGGCATAGGGAACTGCGCGCGGAACTGGCTGCCTGGGACGCGCACAATGGCCCGCAGCCTGCAGCGGGCTTTCAGACGCCGCAGCGGATCGGTGCGTTTTTGCAGACAGCGCATCATCCGGTGCCTGCATTGGTGGTGGAGGGTGCGGTGGCAGTAGCGATCTTCACGCATGAGGGACATGCCTTTCAGCGCCGCGTGCGGCTGCGGGACTGCATGGTGGAAATCAGTGATGCGGAGGACACGCGGCGGCCCTTTACTGTCCGCTGGTGTTTCGCGCCGGAGTGCCAGGTCAAACCAATCACGACAGGTGAGGCGACGGCATTTCGGATCACACGCGGATTGCGGGCCTGGGAGCTGGGCTTGGAGGCGGGGGATGCTGGAATTTTTCTGGACGAGGTGCGGGTCTCATCCGCCTATGGCCGCATTCAGACGAGCACGCGGCTGGTGGTGCAGGACGTGAGGACGGGCATGGTGACGCGGCTGCGCAGGCTGTAGTTTTCGTGCGGGCTACCACAGGGTGCGAGTAGAAATCTGGGCAAAAGCCTTCGAGAGAACGAAGTTGAGTTCCTCCAGCGTGGCCTGCTCCAACGCTGGGTCCAGGGCGGCAGGTGCGGTGGCCTCTAACACGATGCTGGCATGAGCATGTTGATCGCTCACTTCCGGCATGGATGTGCTAGGGCTCGGGGCGGATTCAAACAAGAGTGGCGTAGTGTCCGCTTTGGCAGTGATTGCAGCGGCGCGTGGGCTGGACTGCGACATCTCCAGCCCATTGATCTGTTCGTCGAGATCACGACAGGCTTTTTGTAAAGTGGCGCGCACTGTCAGCAGACGCTGCCGCAGGGTGGCGTGGCTCTCGACGGGTGCAGAGAGATGAGGAAAATGGGGCAGTGTCATGGCTAAGGGTGGATTATTTTGAAATTTAGACGGTAAATCCATAATTTTCAAAATTAATGTAGCGTTATGCGCAGGCATTTTTCAGCCATTTGATCGCACTTTGAATACCGGGTCACTGCGTGTGACTCCGCCTCGCAGCCGTGAAAAAGAGTGTCTGCCGAGAAGTCCACATAGAGTTTGGCTTGGCAGGGATCGTTTCAATCAGGCATTCTATACTGCAATGAACTCACCCATCTACTCGCCCTATCGCAACCTGCCGCCACTTGCTGGGCTGGCGAGCTTTGAGGAGGCCGCAAAGCCCGGCCTGGGCGTGGAGGAGAGTGTGGATCGGATCAAGCGCTACCACTTCGCCCTGAAACGGCTGATGCAAATCCTCCAGGCGCGGCTGACTACCGAACCGGTCTATGAGCTGAAGATGGTCTTCAGCCTGCACAGCCACTACTGCGCGGAGCACGCCACAGCGATGCGGGAACGAGTGGCGGAGATGCGCACACCGCCGCTGGGTCTGGAAAAAGTGCCGAACAGGCATCTGGACACTTTTTTTAATGAGATTCTAAACGCGCCGACGATGGAGGAGTTGGTCGCGGGAGTGTATGAGCATGCTTTCCCAGCGCTGCTACGCGGACTGCGCCGCCACATCGCGGAGACGAACCCGCTGAGCGACCACCCGAGCGTACGCCTCTGCCGGTTTGCCGCGCTGGAGATGGCGGAGGCGGTGGAATACGGCACGAAGGCAGTGGCAGTGCTGGTTTCCCCTGAGCTGCGTGCCGCCATGACTCCCTGGCTGGACTTGCTGGAGGCGCTGCTGGCTGCGGCGGGTGACCTGGATGGCTCGCAGCCCGCTGTTCCCTGCACCCTGCCCGCACAGCACAGCGCCACACCGCTGCCGTATGAGAAGGTGCCCCGGCGTGACGAACGCTTCCCGGACCCCTACAACATGGGCGTCCACGCGGAGGAGTTCCTCTATGACCCACGCTTCAGCAGCAGGGACAAGACGCTGATGATGTACTATAAGAGGCTGCGGGAGATTGATGTGCCGGAGATGATGGCCACGATCCTGACCGAAACGCCTAACAAACCCTGGGGCTACTACCGGGACATGACGCGCCAGCTTTGGGACGAAGCACGGCACGCGATGATGGGCGAGGTGGGCTTTGTAAAGCTGGGCATTGACTGGCCACAGCAGGTGATGGTGAACTTCACCTGGTCGCTCGGCCTTAACACGCAACTCCTGCCCTGGGAGCGGCACGCGGTGCTTTACTTCATCGAGCAAGGGCTGATGACAAAGACGGGCAAGCGCTTCGAGTGGGAGGTGGGCGCGGAATCGGGCGATCCGCTCAGCAAGCTCTTTCAGGACTACGACTGGGCCGATGAGGTGCTGCACGCGCGCATTGGCCGCGACTGGTATGTCAGCGCCTTTGGGGATCAAAAGGAAGCCATCGAGTTTGGCAGCGCCTGTTGGAGCAAGGTGCTGAGCAATTGGAGCGCCTGGCGCGATGAGGGCAAGACCAGGCACCGCAACTGGTGGCCCGAACTCTACACGAGCTTTTGCGAACGCCAGGGCATCCAGCCTGATCCGCAGGCATTGGAGTACGCGACGAGTTACGAGGCCACACGCGCCGATCTGGAAAAGCTGGCCGCGAGCGCGTAATGCTACAGAGAGCCAATCCGCAAGCAATCGCGGGGTGCGCCGCCAGCCCGACCAAACTTGGGCTTCATCATGAGTTATCTACGGCAAGGTCATTTGATGCGGCTCCTGGCCTCGTGGTCACGGCAACTCATGTGCGTGCTTCTTTATGCCAGCATCCTGCTCACGGGCTGCAAGCCTGCGGTGAAAGCCCCTGTGGCAGAGGTGTCTCTGCTGGAAGACGGACATGCTGCGTCATGGAAGCAGGCGGGCATCCCGGAGGAGGGACTGGTTTATGTGAAGGACGGGCTGCTGACGTTGGCGGCTGGCAGACCCATGACGGGGGCTACTTTCCCAGCGTGGCAGGCACCGGACTTTCCTGTCACGGATTATGCTCTCAGCTATGAAGCGCTACGGGTGGATGGGGATGATTTTTTTGGCACGGTGACCTTTCCGGTCGGCAGCCATGAGGCATACGCTTCGTTTGTGCTCGGCGGCTGGGGTGGGACGGTCACGGGCATCTCCAGCATTGACTTTGCGGATGCGAATGAGAACGCGACACGTGCGGAGATGCGTTTTGAAAAGGGGCGCTGGTACCGCGTGCGGATCGAGGTACGGCCTGATGACCTGCGTGCCTGGGTGGACGGGCGGCTGATGGTGAACGTCAGCATCAAGGGCAGAAAGGTCGGTCTGCGTCCCGGCTTCATTGACCACTGCGTGCCTTTTGGCTTTTCAACTTACGGCAGCACGGCTCAGGTGCGAAAGGTGGTGGTGGAGCGGCTTTAGCTCTTACCACAGGTCTATCGCCGCGTGGGTCTCTGGCCGGATGACCTCGGTGCTGTTGAGTGTCTGGGCGAAGCGGGCGCTAAACCATGCCTGCGAAGGCTCCTCGCCGTGGACCATTAGCAGCTTCTTCGGGCGCACCTTTTCGACATAGTTGGCGATGGCCTCACGCGTGGCATGGGCGCTGAGGTCAAAGCTGCCGATGCGCGCGTGCAAATCCACGGGGGGCAGGTTTTCGGCGAGCTTCACCTTCTCTCCTGGCTTCGCATTGCGCAGGCGCCAGCCGGGGGATTCGGGGTCCGTGTAGCCGACGAAGGCGACGGCGTTGCGCGGATTGTCAATGAAGCGCCAGGCGAACTGGTTCGAGGTCGTGCCCTCCGTCATCATGCCACTGGAGAGGGCATAGATGGCGCGGGGCTGGTACTCGAACTGACGGCGGCCACGCGGGCGGCGGCCGCCCTTGGGGGCGACGAGCATGTCCACATCCTCTAGCAGGCGGAAGCCGGGGTAGTTCCGCCGCGTCCGGGACGCATAGTGGTCGTAGAGCACGCTGATCTTTGTGCCCAGGCCGCCGATGAAGAGGGGCATCTGCGGGATCAGATCCTCCTGCCGCAGCTCATGCAGCATGAGCATGACCTCCTGCGTCTTCCCCAGGGCGAACACAGGGATGAGCACGGAGCCGTTGGCGTCGAAAGTATCGCGGATAAGTGCAGCCAGGCGCTCCTTTTCGCCACGGCGCGTGTAGCCTGTGGGGCGCGCATAGGTGCCGCGCGTGGTCTCGATGACGAGCACGTCAATGCCCTCGGTGGGGAAGTCCGCCGCCTGGGCGATGGTTTGGTGCTCGAAATTCACATCGCCCGTGTAAAAGAGGCTGCTGCCATTCTCCCGGACCATGATGCCAGCCGATCCGATGATGTGCCCAGCATCGTGAAAGCTGGCCTTCAGGTTCGTGCCCGGCAGATCGAAGGGGCGGACCAGCTCGCGGTAGCTGAATAGGGCGCGGTTATCATCCAGCTCGCGATGGGTGAAAAGCGGGTACTCCTGGATGCCCTCCTCCTCACGCTGGGCGGTCATCACGTTGACGGAGTTGTGCAGCATGGCGCTGGCTACCTCGCCGGTAGGCTCAGTCATCAGCACGGGCGTCTTTGGCTGCTTGCGCATCAGTACTGGCAGGGAGCCAATGTGGTCGTGGTGCGCGTGGCTAATGAGGATGGCGTCCGCGCTTTCATGCGGCAGGGGGCCGAAGTCGGGCAGGGCGTCAAAGCCGACCTCCTTGGGGTGCATCCCGGCATCAAGCACCACGCGGTGTTTGCCGGATTCGAGCAGGTAGCTGTTGGCACCGATCTCGCGGCGGCGGGTGAGGTTACGAAAACGCATGTATGTGGGGTCAGGAAAAAATGGCGGGGCAGAAGCTAGGGGCGTGCGGCAGATGCTCAAGAGGAAACTGGCAGACTCTCGGTCACCTCAACACAGTAATCGCGGATAACGCGCCGCGCCTGTTTCATTGTAAATACCGTCATGAGCAGCTCTGCGATGGCGCAGCAGGGCCACCGGCCTGGAGCAGGCGGGCTAAGAAACCACTGATGCGCGTCTTTCACCAAAGGCCATCCCCACCAGCGCACCCACGGCGATCAATGCCGCAGGGATTGTGGGCGGGCACCAGAGTAGGCTGGTTTGAAAGATTAGGAAGCTGGCCACCAGCGCGGCGAAGATGAGGCCCAGGCCAGCCCGCCAGGCACGGTCACGGCGCACGCGCAGCACGATCCCTAGCGCGCCGAGCGCTGCCAGCCCCCAGGCAAACCATTGCCCACCCTGCGACAGCACGCTTAGCCGTGGCAGGGACAGGATGTGCGCCAGCGCCTGGGCATAAAGACGTGCGAAACGCGGCACCTCTCCGGTTGCCTCGCTGTCCAGCCCTACAACCACGATCTTTGCTATTCCAAGCGCGGTCTTATCCTCGGCGTTGGTGCCATCAGTCAGGGTGCCAGACATAAGATTTAGGGCGTTCACTGTGGAAACCGCCGCCGCTGTGGGGACAGGTACCTCGCCAGTGGCCTCCAGCGGCACAAACAGCCCCTGGCTCAGGTACGCCCCGCCCCCCGGCCCTAGCCGAAGACGATGCAGGGCATACGGGGTCCGGCTTTGCAGCGCGAGCACCTGCGCCAGCACGGTAGGCAAGAGCGTGCCCCCTTCCTGCACGGCATAGGGCAGGTGCCATGAACCGCCGACGAGGACCGCGCCCAGTAACCCCAGTTCGCCCTGCGCGCGCAGGGTCATTTCCGGGGCGGTGATGAGCGCGGACAGGCCAGGGGCCAGTGTGGCATCCCCCACCACACGCTGAAAACGCGGCAGCGCCTCCTCCAGGCCACCCATGAAAACAGGCACCTCCGTCTTCTGCCCAGCAGCCAACTGCGCCTCCACACCCAGCACCACACTAGGGAAACGGGCCAGCGCCTCTGCCACTGCCGGGATGAAGTCTGGCGCGGGCCTACCCCAGTTCAGCGGCGTGGTCACCACCAGCACGGCGGGATCATAGGGCTGCAGCCCCTTCAGCACTGTCTGCCAGTCCAGCGGCGGCGGCGGCCAGGCGGCGTACTCGGCGCGGTCCTCCTCGCGCATCGGCACCAGCACCACTTCAGGCACGGCTTTCGGGTCCGGTTGTGTCAAACGTTCACGTGCATTCGCCACCAAAAAGTCGAGAAACATGTCATCCACCTGCTGGAACTTGCCCGCCCGCTGCTCACGATCCAGGTACCAGATCGTGGCGAACAGGCAGGGAATGAGGAGCATCAGACGAATCCGCAACATGCTCCAAGTCTGCCGCGCCACGCGCCCAGACGCCAGGACAAACCTACGCAGTCAGCGCACCTTCACAGCGTGTTCACCGCCACCCCGCCATCTACCACGATGGCCTCGCCCGTGATGTAGCTGCCCGCTTCACTCGCCAGCAGCAGGGCAGGTCCGGCAAGCTCGCGCGGCGCGGCCCAGCGCTTCAGCGCCGTGCGGTCGGCGAAGTACTGCTTCTCCTCCGCGCTCAGCAGTTTGCCGGGCATGTCGGTGAGAAAGGGGCCTGGGCAGAGGCAGTTCACTGTGATGCCATGCGGCCCGAGATCCAGAGCGCTGGCCCGCGCCAGGCCGATGAGCGCCGCCTTGCACGCGCAATAGACATTCCTTTTCAAACGCCCGCCCACGCCGAGCACGGAGCTGATGTGGATCACGCGGCCCCATTGGCGCGCCTTCATGCCGGGCACCAGGGCGCGGGTCAGCGCCATCACGCTGGTCAGGTCCACTTCCACATTGCGGTCCCACACCTCGTCCGTGATCTCATCAATGGCCTGCGGGTTGTTGATGCCCGCGTTGTTCACCAAAATGTCCACCTTGCCCATCCGTTTCTCTGCCTCAGCGGCCAGCTCCCTTACTTGCGCGCGGTCGGCCATGTCGGCGACCATCCACTCCACCTTCACGGTCAAACCCGCGCCGATCTCCGCAGCGGCGGCCTTCAGCTCCTCCGCACTCCGGCTGCTGATGAGGACATCCGCGCCGGCCTCCGCAAAAACGCGCGCCATCGCCTTACCGAGTCCCTTGCTGCCGCCGGTGACGAGCGCTGCCTTACCGCTGAGATCGAAGAGTGGATGGATCATGGCAGCCGGTTTAGCACCAGAGCACCGCGCTGGAAAGAAAAACTCCCGTGCGTAGCGGACCGGACCGCCGCAGTCCACTGCGGCGAGTGTTTTGTCTGCCTCTTCTCGTCCTCGTCCTCGTCCTCGAAAGCGTGCCCCAATGTAGTGCTGGGCTTCAGCCCGCAAGAGGCACCTTCACGGGCTGAAGCCCATGACGGCATTCGAAGTCGAATCCACCGTGTCTGAGGCCCAATCTTCCGCATCGGAAGCCCGATCTTGAGGATTCAGCTTCCGAACCACTGGTCGGAACTATCAATCTTGAGAATTTGAAGCTGAATCCTCTGGTTCTGGAGCTGAATCCACAGGATATGGAGCCGAAACTACAGGATCGGAAGCCGCAGGTTCAATCGCCGGAGCCACAACCTCAACACTCGAAGCCGGATCTTGCCAAGGCGGGGCCATTTCTGGTAAATTCGGTTTCGATGTGCCCGAAGCCGCCAGCGCCGCGCAAGCCTGCCGACACCAGTCCCCGCGGGTTTCCTGGCACTTTTGGCTTGGCGGTGAAAAAGATTTTCCTTCTCAGACTCCGGCTTGGGTGGAGAAGGCCATGCCCTGCCCGCCTGCCCGCCTGCCCCGAGCCGCGAGTCCTTGACGCTGAGGAATCTGATCTCCAGCCCATGTGCCGGATTATTTGCACTTCCCTGAGTTTTTTCTCTCTCCACGCTGCGAGGCATGGGATAAGCGCGGCGCTTTTTCTCGTGTGTGCTGATTTCTCATGAATCACTCTCACGAAGACAGGCCCATCGCCAAGAAGTCAGACTCCCGCAGACACTCTATGAAGACACGCTCCCGCTCCACTGCCACCCTCCGTGGTCTCCTCGCTGCTCTGCTCACCCTCAGCAGCCTGCCCGGTGCCCACGCTGCCGATTCCGCCGTGCAGGAGCCGAAGACCATCCCCTTTGACCAGCTCGGCACGGAGGCGCAAAAGCAATACAAGGGCGATGGCATCGGCATCACGCTCACGGCAGGCGGGGCGCGGCTGCGGGCCATCATGCAGCGGCTGGAGGGCGAGGCAACCGCCGAGGGGCTGTGGCTTTCCTCCACCGCGGAGGAGGACGCCGGGCGGGTGAACCGCTTCCGCGTGCGGGCGGTGGAAATGGGTCGCCTGGGTCGCATGAGTCCCCTCGGTCTCACGGGAGTGGTGCAGGCCAGCACGGACACCGCCGTGTGGCTACGCCCCGGTTTGGCGGAAGAATATACCGTGAGCAGCGAGGGCGTGCGGCAGGATTTCGTGGTGGCGGCGCGGCCTGCGGGCACGGGGGCGCTGGCGGTGGAACTGGAAGTCGCGGGCGCCTGGGCGCAGGAGGCGGCATACGGGGCCACGCTCACGCTCGCTGCCACCGGGCGTGCGCTGGCTTACCACCGCCTGCGCGTGAGTGATGCCACCGGGCGCGAGCTGGCCGCCCGGCTGGAAGTGCCCGCCACGGACCGCCTGCGCGTGGTGGTGGAGGATGCGGGCGCAGTCTATCCCGTGCGGATCGACCCGACCTTCAGCGACGCGGATTGGGTCAGCCTGAACCCCGGCATCCCGGGGGCCAATAGTACGGTGCGGGCGATGGTCGTGGACGGCAGCGGCAATCTCTATGTCGGCGGCGACTTCCCCCTCATCGGCACGGTGGTGGCCAACCGCATCGCCAAATGGAACGGTAGCGCGTGGTCGGCCCTCGGCTCGGGAGTAGCGGGCGGCAGCTTCCCCTCTGTCTATGCGCTGGCGGTGATCGGCAGCGACCTCTACGCCGGAGGCAGATTCACCAAGGCGGGCGGCGTGAATATCGGCTACGGCATCGCCAAATGGAACGGCAGCGCGTGGTCGGCCCTCGGCACTGGGATGGACCACCAAGTCAATGCGCTGGCGGTGATCGGCAGCGACCTCTACGCCGGAGGCAACTTCGACACGGCGGGCGGCACGTCGGCCAACTACATTGCTAAATGGAACGGCAGCGCGTGGTCGGCCCTCGGCACGGGGATGAACGGCGGCGTCGGTGCGCTGGCGGTGATCGGCAGCGACCTCTACGCCGGAGGCGGCTTCACCACGGCGGGCGGCACGTCGGCCAACTACATCGCCAAATGGAACGGCAGCGCGTGGTCGGCCCTCGGCACGGGGATGTACGGCGGCGTCGGGGCGCTGGCCTTCGGCAGCACCGGCCACCTTTATCTCGGCGGGTCCTTCATCTTCGCGGGCACCACGCTCTCGCCCTTCATCGCCCAGGCGAACCTGATTTCGGCCACGCCAGACATCGCCGTGACGCAGGCCGGCCCGGTGGCCGATGGCGGCAGCGTGGCCTTCGGCACGCAGACCGTGGGCAGCAGCGGCACGCCGCTCACCTTCACCATCACCAACCCCGGCACTGCGGACCTGACCACGCTGGCGGTGACGGGCGGCACGGGCGAGTTCGCCGTGAGCGCGCTGAGCACGACGACGGTCACGCCTGGTGGCCCCGGCGCGACCTTCACCGTCACCTTCACCCCCAGCGCGACCGGCCCACGCACCGCCACGCTTCAGATCACCAGCAATGTGACCGGGACGAAGAACCCGTATGCCATCGTGCTGAACGGGACGGGGCAGAGCGTCTTCACGGCGTGGGCGGTGGCCAACGGAGTCGCCAATGACCCGGTGGGGCTGGGCGTGAACCGCCTCAAGAACCTATTGAACTTAGCCTTTGGCGTGAACCCGGTGACGGGTGGCCCCGGTGCTCTCGTTTACACCGGCACCTTCGCCGGCAACGGAGCGATCACGGCCACCGGCCAGCCGATGACGATGTCTGAGACTGTCGCCAACAGCGTCGAACACCGGGCCGTTTTCGTCCGCCGCAAAGACTACCTCGCCGCTGGTCTCACCTACACCGTCCAGTTCAGCGCCAGCCTGAGCAACTGGCAGGACAGCACTGTCGTGCCCACCGTGCTGGCCGATGACGGCAGCCACCAGATCGTGAGCGTGCCGTATCCCGCCCTCATCGCGGGGGAGCCAGCGCGGTTCTTCCGCATCAGCGTGAGCCTCGCACCATGAGCCATCACCACTGGCCGCTGAATACAATGACTCAGTCTGGTGCTCCGGCGGCGTGGACGACGCTCTATCAGTTCGGCGGTGCCCCGGCTCTAAGCGCCAGTGGTGCCAGTGCTTACAGCAGCGTCAGCCGCCACCCGGATGGCACGCTGCATCACGCCATGCTGGCCGCTCATCGTAGCGGAACCGCGTGAGCGTTCCGTGGTTTGGGGCGCGTGTGGGGAAGAAGGGGTACCCTCAAAGAGCGGAAGGCTCACGCCATCCGCTACACCTCGTGTCCAAGCATGGCTTGACTCACCTGCCCGGCTTGCTTGGATGATCGGCCCCTCACATGGAACTGACCGCCATCGTCGAAAGCCTTCTCTTTGCCACCCAGGAGCCTCTGCCCCTGACGCAGATGGTCACGGCGGTGAAGGACACGGCCAGGGACATCAAAGAGTCTGCCAGCGAGACCGGTGCTGTGCCGGAATGGATCGAGCCGCTGCTGACCGTGGACGAGCTGACGATCCGCACGGCCATTGATGAGCTGGTGGCCCATTATGAGAAGGACGGCCGCGCCTTCACCATCGTCGAGCGCAGCCACGGCTGGCGGCTGTGTGCCAAACTGGACTACGCCGAGTGGTGCCGCGCCCTGTTCCCTGGGAAGAAAGTCCAGCGCCTCAGCCAGCCCGCGCTGGAGACCATGGCCATCATCGCCTACCGCCAGCCCATCACCAAGGCAGGTGTCGAGGCCGTGCGCGGCGTCAGCGTGGACGCGATGGTGCAGCAGCTCGTGGACCGCGGCCTAGTGAAGATCGAAGGCCGCGCCGACCTGCCCGGCAGGCCACTGCTCTACGGCACCACAGACGCCTTTCTCGACCACTTCGCCGTGCGCACGCTGGACGAGCTGCCAAACGCCAGCGAGCTGCGCCGCATCAAGCTGCCCACGCCGGAGTCCGAGCAGCCCGGAGCCGCCGCGCCGGGTGAGACCCAGCTTTCCCTGGAGCCGGTGCCCGCACCTGCGGAACCGGCCCCCGCCGCGCCTGAAGCCGCGCCCGCCGCCGAGTGATCCCCTACCCCGCGTGTCCCTATGTCCTTGGAGCAAGCACGCACCCAGATTGACGCGATTGACCAGCAGCTCATCCGCCTGCTGAATGAGCGCGCCGACCTCGTCCACCTGATCGGTGAGATCAAAAAGAAGGACGGCCTGGAAATCTACGTCCCTGGCCGTGAGGAAAACCTGCTGCGCAAGCTCTGCGACCTCAACGCCGCGCAAAACGGCAGGCTCACCGAGAAGGCCATCCGCGCCATCTTCCGCGAGATCATGAGCGCCGCGCTGGCGCTGGAGAACAGCCTCAAGATCGCCTACCTCGGCCCCGCCGGATCGTGGACGCACCAGGTCGCCATCAACAAGTTCGGCAACAGCGTCGCCTATGCCGCCGAGGCCAGCACCGAGGGGGTGTTCGGCCGCGTGGCCGCGCGCCAGGTGGACTACGGCGTGCTGCCTATCGAGCACTCCACCGAGGGTGCCGTGCATCACACGCTGGATCATCTCGTGGACTCCCCTTTGCAGATCTATGCCGAAATCCTGTGGAAGGTTGAGACCGTCGTCATGGCCAAAGGCGACCCTGCTGCACTGACCGTCATCCACGGTCATCCGCAGATGCTCGCGCCCTGCCGCGCCTGGCTTTCCCAGAGCTTCCCCCATGCGCGCCTGGAGGAAAGCGCCTCCTCCAGCCTCGCCGCCACCCATGCCGAGACCGAGCCGGGTGCCGCCGCCGTGGGCACCCCGCTCAGCGCCGAGCTGCACGGTCTCCGCGTCATCGCCCATCCGCCGCGTGCGCACGCCAGCCGCGCGCGCTTCATCATCCTCGGCCACCGCAGCGGTGCGCCCACGGGCTGTGACAACACCATGCTCATGGTCCACGCCCGCGATCGTGTCGGCGCGCTACTGGAGGTGCTGCAGGTCTTCGCCAGCCGGAATGTAAACGTCCGCCAGATCGAAAACCGTCCCGTCCCCGGCGACAGCACCGGCGCGCAGGCCCGCTTCTTCCTGGAAATCAGCGGCCACCACGCGGAGGCCACGCTGCAAAGCGCCATGACCGACCTGGGGCAGCTCGGTGCCACCGTGAAGCTCCTCGGCAGCTACCCCGCGCCGGGGTGGGTGGAGGAAAGGTGAGGGCGGCATATCCCTCCGTGCGTGAGGCGACCGCGCCGGTCGGAGGATTGACGAATGGGGACTCGAACAGGGCGATGGCTCATTCCCGGAAAAAAGCGGTGGCGTTCCGCGCCTTCGTAGCGGCCTTCGGCGAGGCAGCAGTTCTTGAAACCGGCGGCCGGAACCGCAGGGGCATGGGTCTTGCCTGCCGAGTTTCTCCTCCAGCCATTTGTCTCCGTGGACGATGCGGATGCCGCGCTTCACGCGCGATTCGCTCGGGTAGCCTTTACGACGCTTGCTCGTGCGTTCGAAAAAAGGCGGCCTGTTCGTGTTGTTCGATGTTGTTTTGCATAAGGCCCTCCTGGTTTAGTTGTGGGGCCGCGAGGATGGCCGTGGCTTTCGCATTGTCAACCGGAGCGCGAAGCGCGTTGCATCGCTCACTTCGGCGGACCTGCAGGCAGTGTCTTCTTCAACCACGCGATCATCTGCGCCGCGTAATCGCTGTTCAGCTTCGCCCAGCCGCCCATGCCGTGACCGCCGCCGGGGATGGTGATGAAGTCGCAGGCATTGCCCGCAGCTTTCATCTTCGCCTGGAACTGCACGCTCTGGTCGTAATCCACCGTGGAGTCGGCGTCGCCGTGGATGAGCAGAAAGGGCGGCAAACCAGGGCGCATTTGAAGGCTGGGGGAGATCATCGCCAGCTTCGTCCACGTCTCCTCGTCCAGCGTGTCGCGCCCGATGAGTCCCGCGAGTCCGCGCAGCTCGTTGCGCCGCCGCACATGCGCCACCAGATCATGCGGCGCGTAAAACGGCACCACGGCGGCCACACGCGTCTCGCCTTTGCCGGTCACCCCCAGCGCCGACACCAGATGGCCGCCCGCCGACTCGCCGATGAGCGCGATGCGGTTCACGTCCACCTTGTACTCCGCCGCGTGCGCCTTCACCCACCGGATCGCACTGGCCGTGTCATCCACGCACGCCGGCCACTGATGCTGCGGAGCGAGGCGATAGTTGATCGTGAACCACGTGAAGCCCGCCTTCGACAGCGGCTCGAACAGCGGTGTGATGAAGGTCTGCTTGTCCCCCTTCGTGAATCCGCCGCCATGCACCAGGATGCACGTCGCAAACGGCCCGTCACCCTCCGGCACAAATGCATCCAGCGTCAGTGAGACATCGCCCGCCTTCGCGAACTCGATGTCCTGTTTCAGACCGGGCAGGTCGAAGGGCTTGTCAGCAGCGTGCAGGGCGGACACGAACAGAATTGAGGCGGGCAGGAGGAAGCGACGCATGGTGGGAGACATAACGTTGGGAAGGGGCATGACTTGCTTCCAGCATCGCGATGCCGATGCCCATCCGCGACTACCAATGCGCTGACGCTGCTTCGGCATCCGCGAGTTCGTCTTTCCGCCGACCATAGCCGTGTTTCTCGATCAGGGTGCGGGCTTTAGCGAGTTCGGCTTTGTCGCGGAAGAGGCGGGCGCGGTGCAGATGCACATCGGCGAGGAAGAGCGGCATGGGGCCGCGCTCGGCGATCTGCTGGGCCTCGGCCAGGGCACGGCTCGCGGCGGCCTCGTCGCCGCTGAGGTGGGCGTGCAGCGCAGCGGTGAGCAGGGCGAGGGGAACGAACTGCATCTGGCCGGCTTTGCGGAGGCCGTCGAGGGCGACGGTGAAATGATGAAGGTCGAAGGAGGAGGGACGAAGAGGCTCTAGCAGCGCGCGGTAGAGGGCCACTCGCGCGAGGGTGAGGTGGTCCAGGGCGATGGAGAGTAGGGGGCCTCGATATCGCTGCATCCATTCGAGTGTCTGCTTCGCCCGCCGCTCGGCTTCGGCGAGGGCGGCGAGCGCCAGAGTAGTCTCGGGCTTTAGCCCGTCTGCGCTTTGCTTACTTGAGGACTCGATACCCGTGGGTATGCCAAGGTCTGACGGGCTGAAGCCCGAGACTACTCTCTGCCACGCCGCGCGTTCGGCGGGGGCCAGGATCAGATCGCAGTAGCGGAAGCCCTGCAGAGAGTAGAGCAGGTCGAGCTGGGGCTGACGCTCGCGCTGGAGAGCCTCGGCCTGTTCGAAGAGGCGGCGGGCCTCCTCGCGCTCCCCGCTCTGGTGCAGGGCATCGGCGGCAGCAGTGCGTATCCCCATCCGCCAGAACGCATCGCCGCTGCGGTCAGTGATTTCGATGAACTGACGGGCGTCGGTCACCGCCTCCTTGACTTTGCCCAGCGTCACTTCCAGCTCGCTGAGGTTGTTGGCAGCGCTAGCTGCATTGTAAGCAGCATTCCCGTGGTTCCTGTTCGTGGCGATCATCTCTGTCCCAGCCTTCATCGGTTCCACCGCCTCCGTGAGGCGTCCGAGGGCGCAGAGGCGGAAGGCAGCTTCACTGAGCAACCAGACCTGATCGGTGGGGCGCAGGCTCGGCGAGAGCCGACTCCACGGCTCCTCGAAGAAGGCCGCCACTGCCCCTAAATCCGCGCCGATGGCTCCGAGTTGCCTCGTGCTATGGTAGCTTCCGTGTCCGGTGGTGCCGCGCAGGATGCGGTTGCTGTAAACCTCGTCGCAGGTCTCCTGCTTACGATCTGCCAAGCACCCATGCACCACCGCCTCATAGAGGGGCTGAAGGTCTTCAAGCGTTGGCAGCTCGGTTGCTTCCATCACCTTTAGCATTTCATGCCTCAATCGACGATTCATCAATCCGCGAAGCAACAACCCAAGCAGTGAAAATGCTTTCCCAATAAAAGTCTTTCTCCGGGGAAGGAATGAAGAAAATACACGCGTGCATACAGGAGCCGTAGCGCACAGATGATCGAACAGGCGGGAGTGCGCGGCTTTGAAGCCCTCGGCCTGCTTCTCGCGCAGGTGCTTGGCGAAGTATTCGCGGATCAGCGGATGCACGTCCACGGTCACCTCGCGGGCTTCGGGACGCGGGGCGAAGCTGCCCTCCTCCATCGGTGGGAAGCGGAGCTGGATGAGGTGGGCCTCGTGCAGGCGGTGGAGGACGGCGTTCCAGGCGTCGTCGCTCAGCGGCACGAGCTGGTCGGTGAGGCCGGGGATGGCGGGGGCCGCGCGCAAGGCGGCGAGGCAGTCGGGACTGGCGGGGCGGTCGAAGAGGCCGGTGAGGCGCAGGGCCTGGACATCGGCGGCATTGCCTGCGGGTGAGGCGAGCCATTGCTCATAGGCCTCCAGCACATGCCAGGCGTTGCGGGTGATGCGCTCGTTGCGGTTCTTGCTGGCGTCCTCGAGCTTGATCTTGCTGCGGAGGTTGATGTCGCGGCCTTTGTCGAAAATGAAGCGGCCCAGCACGATGAGGCTGAGGGCGTGGCAGGCGTAGTCGGTGGCGGCTTGCTGGAGTTCCTCGTCAGTGCCGATGATTTGCATCTTCCGCAGGAGGGCGACGGCGCACTCGATGGGCAGCTCTTCGAGGTCGTGCTGGCGCGTGGGGGTGGCAGCGCCGCAGGTGAAATCGGTTAGGGCCTGACGGCTGGAGATGATGACCAGCCCGGGATTGCGCTGGGCGAGGAGGCCGAGCAGCTCGCGCAGATCGGGATCGGTGAGCTGGCCGGCCTGCGGGTGATGGAGCGGATACTGCAAGGGCTCCAGGCCATCGAGCACGAGCAGGCTGCGCTGCGCCTGGACGAGCCGGGCGAGGCGCGCGGCCTTGTCGTGCGGGCTCTCGGGGTCGGGATCGCCGAAGTGCTTCAGCGCGCTCTGGAAGAAGGTGCCGACGCTGGCGGCCCCGGCGTGCGTGGCATCGTCGCTGCGGGTGCCTTGGTCGTAGAAGGTCCAGTCAAAGTAGGCGTCGAGCGCGGGAGTGTTGCAGACATTCTTGTCTGCATGGTTGGCGCTGGGAGTGCAGACAGGAATGTCCGCATCACTCTTGGCGGCGGAACCGGTGCAGACAGGAATGTCTGCATCACTCTTGGCGAACTGGCCTCGGTCTTTCCAATCGTGTTCGATGAACCGGCTCTGCACCCAATACGCCAGCAGGGCCGTTTTCCCCACTCCACCCCAGGCGATGACGCTGAGAATGTTCGTGGTGCGCGGACCGGTCCAGGCGTCGTCGAGCAGGGCGAGTTCTTTGTCGCGCCCGAGGAAGTCGGCGGCGGTGTGTCGGGAGATGAGGCGGGTGTGGGCGATGCGTTGCTCGGTGACTGACAAAGCCGGGATGATGTCGCGCAGATCGCCGATGAGCTGGCCGAGCAGATCGGCAGCATCGGAGAACGGGCTGGCGTGCTTTCGCGGGCGGCCTTTGAGCAGGCGGTTCAAATGCGCCTGCTGACCGGAAGCAGCATCCGGCGTGGCATAGACGAAGAGCGGCACGCGATGATGCAGCGCCATGTAGGCCTCGAACTGCGTGAGCGAGATGCCCGAGCCATCCCCGAACTCCGCGAGAAGCTCCGGCTGCTTGTCCAAGAACGTGCGCCCGCCGGGCTCGGCAGCGATGTGGGACAGATAGTCGGTCACATCCTGCGGCGAATCGGCATCGGCCAGATGGCCGGGCATTTTTCCGACGAGATGAATCACGGCATCGCAGTCTCGAATGTAGGCATCGAGCTTCTCGATCGTCCCGCCGGGAGTTTGGCGGAAGTCCTCCTGCACCTTCACCTCGCAATTCGCTGCGGTGAGATGGTGCCGCAGTTTGGAGCGAAGACCGGGGAAGGCCGCAGATGCTTTCTCGAACTCCTCGGAGACGGTGGAGATGAAGATGCGGTTTCCTTTCCCGGGCTTTTCGGAGGCGGCCATGGAGCGGAGTATTTCTCAGACACGCTGTCCGCGCA
>Ga0247836_1002545_pt1 | contig 26247 bp, 22 predicted proteins | sample LaCruzMarch2015__4_FD_187116 | JGI IMG/M metagenome (GOLD analysis project Ga0247836, IMG submission 187116) | Freshwater microbial communities from meromictic Lake La Cruz, Castile-La Mancha, Spain - LaCruzMarch2015_14m | ecosystem: Environmental > Aquatic > Freshwater > Lake | place: Spain... | reverse complement strand
GGCACCATCCACCCGGTAGCGGATCTTGAATTCCGCCTCGAACGGCTCGAAGTGGATATCACTGGCGCGGGCTCCGATGGCCTTGTCGAGAATGAGGTCCACGAACCGTATGATCGGAGCCGCATTGGCTTCCTGCGCGACGGCCTGGGCATTGAACTCCTCCTCCGCGCCTTCGGAAAGCGTCACCTCGGTCGAGCTGGAAAGCTGGGCGAGCACTTCCTCGAAGCTCGAAACCTCCGACCCGTAGTGCTCGCGGATGATGTTCCGGACGGTCTCGGGCCATCCGACCATGGGTTGGATCTCGCGGTTGAGAGCGAACCGCAAATCCTCGGCGGCCTGCGTGTCGAAGGGATCGGCGAAACAAACGTAGATCGTGTTGCCGGAGGCACCGACCGGCAGGGCCCCATGCAGACGGGCCAGCCCCGCGGGCACCAGCCGGAGGACTTCCGGCGAGGCCATAAAGGCATTGAGGTCTGCGGCCTCGGTGCCGAGGGACTCGGCAATGCCCTGTGTGATCTGTTCGGGCGTGAGGCCGGCATCGTCGACCAGAACCTTCTCGATGCTCTTCTCCGTGGTCGCACTCTCCTTGATGCAGGTTTGAGCGAGTTCGGGACTCAACCATCCGAGTTCAACAAAAATATCGGCTACTTGCTTGGCGTCCATGGTTCAGTCGGGCCTAGCAGGCTGTCGGACTTTGCAGTCCGAGTGGAATGTTGGCTAAAAAGTGTGATCCGCTGTGGCCTTCCCGCGCCAGACAGCCTGCTGAAACGGCACTTCGTGCCGCAAGATAGAGGAAAAATGGTGGTTCTTCTTCCGCGAAGCGGATATTTAGCAGCCTGTCTGGAAGAAGGCTTCCTTTTGCGAAAAAAATATCAAGGAGAGAAGTCGTTTTCATTTCAAGTCCGATAGGCTGCTAGTCGGCATCGGTCATGGTTGTTGTGATCACTTCCTCGGCGGTCGTCGTTCCGGAAAGGACCTTCCGGACCCCATCCTCGCGCAGGGTCCGCATGCCGAGCTCCCTGGCCCGGGCCCGGAGTTGGATGGTGGTCGCGTTGTTGTTGACCATGTGGCGGACCTCATCGTCCACGATGAAAAGTTCAAAGATTCCCATTCGGCCCTTGAAGCCCTTGCCGCGGCATGCCTCGCAGCCCCGCGGGCTCATGATCGAGGCATCGGCAAGTTGGTGGGAATCAATTTTGAGAGCGCGGGCCTCGTACTCACTGAGTTCGGAAGGTTGCTTGCACTTCGAGCAAAGCTTGCGAACGAGCCTCTGGGCAAGGGCTGCGCGAACCGAACTGGATACAAGGAAGGGCTTGATGCCGATATCCACCAGACGGGCGACGGCACTTGGCGCATCATTGGTGTGGAGAGTCGAGAGAACCAGGTGCCCGGTGAGAGACGCGTTGATCGCGATGCTTGCCGTCTCCATGTCACGAATCTCGCCGATCATGATGATATTGGGTGCCTGGCGCAGGATGGAACGGAGTGCCGCGGGGAACGACATCCCGATGTCTGAATTGACCGGAACCTGATTGATACCGCTGAGCTGATACTCCACCGGTTCCTCAACGGTGATGATCTTGCGATCCGGCTTGTTCATGTAGTGGAGACACGCGTAGAGCGTCGTCGTCTTGCCCGAGCCTGTGGGACCGGTCACCAGCAAAATGCCATCGGGAAGGTTGATGAGGCGCTCGAATTTCACCTGATCGTCACTCAGGAAACCCAGATCGGGGAGCCCCAGCATGAGCGCGGTCTTGTCCAGGATTCGCATGACGATGCTTTCCCCGTGCACTGTGGGGATACTGGAAACCCGGAGGTCGAGGGCCTTCTGGCCGAGCCGCACCTGAATGCGTCCGTCCTGGGGCAGACGTTTTTCCGCGATGCTCATCGAGCCGGACATAATTTTGAGGCGGCTGATGATGGCGGAATGGAGCTTCTTGGGAGGGGACGGCATTTCCTGGAGCACTCCATCGATACGAAAACGAACACGGAATTTTTTCTCCAGGGGCTCGAGGTGAATATCGCTGGCCCGATTGTTGTAGGCCTCGAGCAGAAGCATCGAAACCATTTTGATGATCGGGGCATCCCCTTCGGTTGCCTCCCCCTCGCCCATGCCTTCGGCGGAAAGCATCGACTCTCCTTCGCCACCGGCCATCCCATCTCCAACCCCGTAGAAATCCGAAATCGCCTTCGATATGGCATCCGGCGAGGCACAAACGTATTCCGTCTCACGGTTCAGGATGAACGACAGGGCGTCGGCCCCCTCCATGTCCATCGGATCGCTGATCGCAACAATCAGCACGCCGTCGCGCAGGTGAATCGGCACTGCACGGTAGCGGCGGGCCGTCTCGACATCCATCGTTGCAATCACGTCTGGCGGCGGAGCAACCGTTGTGAGATCGACAAATTCCATGCCGTTCTGGGCGGCCAGGGTCTTGGCGATATCCTCTTCCGTGACCGTGCCCTCATGGATGAGGACCTTCAGGACACTCGATCCCTGAGCCTTGGTCCGGGCATCCTCGATGTCTTTCTTGGTCAGGAGACCGACATCCTTAAGGAGTTCGACGATATAGTCTTCGTTGGGAGTCACGCGAAAAGGCTTGTGAGCGAGGAATACGGGAGCCCGCAGGGAAAGTCAACGCGGGGAGGGATCGACAATCGGGGATTTGGCATTTGATTCACGGGCCGCTTGCGGGTATGAGCCGCGGGATGGACGAAAAATTCGTGCGGGACGCGGTGATGCTGTGGGCGACGATCGACCCGATCGGGACCTTGTCGCTCTTTGTTGGTCTGACAGCCGGCATGAGCCACGAGCAAAGGCGGAAGGTGGCTGTGCGGGCGACTCTGGTGTCGGCAGTGATCCTCGTGGGGTCGGTCATCGTCGGGCAGCTCATCCTCAGCATACTGGAAATTCCTCTTGCTTCGTTCGAAGTCGCTGGGGGGATCATCCTTTTTATTTTCGGACTCAAGATGATCTTTGACGATTCGATGGCCACCTCCGGCTCGGAAAGCAACCACGACATCGCGGTATTTCCCCTGGCCGTGCCGTCCATTGCCAGCCCCGGAGCCATCATGGCCGCGGTCGTGCTGACCGACAACAACCGCTTCCCCGTGGCAGCCCAGGCCGTCACAACCGGGATCCTTCTGCTCGTGCTCGGAGCAACCTGTGCGCTGATGCTTTTTTCATTGCCCATTTCCAAAGTGCTGGGAAAAAGCGGGGCCTCCATTCTGATCAAGGTGATGGGGATGCTTCTCTGTGCACTCGCCGTAGAGATGGCTTTGGTCGGCTTCCGAAAGGCATTCCTCATGCCTTGAGCCGGCAGGCGGGACCGGAACTGAATCGTCAGCACCCGGAGGCGCTGCCGGGCCATTTCCACTCAGGCCTGTCCTGTTGCTTCACCGGTAAACTTCGGCACAGGCCCTTGCCGTATTGACGTGGGCTTCCACCACGAGCGAAATATCCTCCGAGTAGCCGCCGGCCAGCACCCAGGCCACCGGGATGCGCTGCCTTCGGGCGAATTGGAAAACCGCAAGATCTCTGGCGCGGAGATCGGGGGCGGAGAGGTTCAGCGGAGAGTACGGATCGGAAGCCAGGGGGTCTACCCCTGCCTGATAGAGGAGGAGGTCCGGACGGCCCTCAGCGGTGAGCCACGGGAGATTGGATTCGAGAATGGAAAGAAGGTTGGCGGCATCGCCGGCACCAGACGGGAGAAGAGGAACCGAATGGTGGTTCGGACCGTCCGAGTGGTGCCGCACAGAGACATCACGGTAGCAAACATTGTTTTGATAGTCGTTCCCGTAAATCGAAAGCGCCCTCATCCATGGGCGCTCCACAGCGAGGGAAGCGGTGCCGTTTCCGTAGTGCAGGTCGAGGTCCAGAATGGCCGCCGTGCGGATCCCGCCGGCCCCTCGCAGGGCCTCCAGAGCGACAACCAATCCGTTGAATGTGCAGAATCCCTCGCCTCTTTCCGCCCGGGCATGGTGAAACCCGCTGGCCGGTCCACCGGCAACTCCGCGGTTCAAGGCTGAGCGGGAAGCCGCGAGCACGGCTCCGTTTGTGAGGCAAACGCTGGAAAAAAGTTCCGGAGACCAGGGAAACTTTTGGGATTCCGCAAGTTCCTTCGGGTGCCCGCTCCGGACGGCATCCACATATTCCTCCGCGTGAACCCTCAGCAAATCCTCCACTTTCACGGGTGCCGGAGCAGAAATTGTAAAATCCGGATCGCCGCTCAGTGATTCCGCTACGAGCCGGAACTTTCTCATGGGCATGACATGATTGCCAATGGGAGCAGCAAAACCCGGGTGATAAAAAAGCTCGATCATGAGGGTAGTGACATTCCCTCGCAGGGTGGAACAAGCTCCACGATGCTGCCGGGCCGGGGATAACCGTCCAAAGACATCCAGAGTGGTTCCATGTCGGCAGCACGAAACTCCCGCGCGAACATTCCGTATAGTGCAGCAGCAACGGCCCGCACGGTCCCTCCGTCAATCCGCGTCTCCGCTTCGCGTCCGACCTGACGCACCACAAGTTGCATCCGCAGTGGCAGGGGACCCCCGCCGGCGTCAATTTCCGACGGGTCGCGAAAATCCGGCTGGAGGTAATTGACATCCGCAGGGTTCACTTTCGAAAAGCCGGCACGTTCATAGGCTTTGAGCCGCACGAGTGTTGCCGGCACCGCGGGGTCGGGGGCTTCCATTTCTCCCACCAGGATGATCGGTTCATCGGGTTTGCGCGATTGTGCTGCCAGCGCGGAGCGCGCGGTCTGGACAGGCAGAGCACGCATCCAGCCTGCAAGGCCGCTCCGCCGCCACTTCGGAGCGACGAGATTATGGGAAAGGTGTACAACCGCCCCCGGCCGGCCCGTTTCCACGATGGCCGTGTGATCCCGGACCGCGGCAAACTCGCCACACGGCGCCGTGACAAGCATCAAGCGGTACCGCAAAGCAAAATTATCCAGCACCTCCGTCCCATCCCGGCCGAGCCGGCTGCGAATCACTCCCTCCTGCTCGATCTCATCGGCCTCCCCGAACTCTTCCACAAGCCTGCCGTAGGCTTCGGCAAACTCCGGCTCCGAGGATGACCCAATGCGATGGAGAATCATCTCCGGCAGTTCTGCGGCGAGGCTTTTCGCGTCTCCCGGCGCGAGGTCGGCAGGAATCATCCAAGGCTGAAGCATCCGGAAACAGGTCAGTTGCCCGTGTACTCGCCAAAGATGAGGGAGTTGTTGTCGGGATCCAGCACGCCGAACTCGCGCATCTTGGACGGCTGGGTGGCAAGTTCCTTGGCAATCTTGACGGAACGGAGCCGGAACTCCTCGCGGAGTACATCGACCCCGCTCACGTTGATGTAACAGGAAACCCTGCTTGCTGCTGTGCGCGCCTTGTCCACAGCCAGACCGATTTGCACCCCGTCGCGCGCAATGGCGACATAGTTGGGCCCCGATAACGCCACGGTGAATCCCAGTTGAGAGACATAGAAAGCCGTCGAGCGCCGGAGGTCGGTGACGGTAAGCGTCGGCGTGATTTTCAGGAGCTGGGCCTGAATGATCATGGCGGTTTCGGGCACAACGGCCGGTTCGACTTGCGGAGTGGCTCCCGGTTCGAACATCCCCGGCGCAGGGCCCGCCGGCTTTTCCTGGGCCGGTGAGCCTGCGGTGAATCCAAGGGAAATGAGGAGGGTCGGAAGGATGCGTCGAATCATGCTGATATGGTGGAATCCGCCGCGCGGGACGCAAGGAGAAAAATAATTCCCTGAAATTTGTTCTTGCCCGCAGCCCCCTCATCCGCGAAGAAACACACGGCAATACCCCCGCAAGGGGTGGAAGCCGATTTTTTTAACCACCAACCATGCAGTTCAACAATTTCGGAATCTGATTCATGCCCGGCATGATGAACAATTTCCTTCTCCCGGTTTCGGTGGTCTCTCTCGGATGATGGTGCGAAGCAGGAACGCAAATACTCTTGGGGGGTTCGTCCATTAACGCCAAAGACATCCGCGTCAATGAGCGCATCCGCGCGCGCGAAGTGCGCGTGATCAACGGCGTTACCAACGAGCAGTTGGGAGTGCTCCGCGTTGAGGAGGCAATCAGCAAGGCCCGCAGCCTCGGGCTGGACCTCATCGAAGTGGCACCCAACGCCCAGCCGCCCGTTTGCCGCATTCAGTCCTTCGGAAAATTCCGTTACGACCTTTCCAAGCAGGACAAGGAGAAAAAAAATACCGCCGGCCGGGTCAAGGAAGTCAAATTCCGGGTGAATATCGACGAGCACGATTATCTCACCAAGATCCGCCATGCGGAGGAATTCCTCGACAAGGGCAACAAGGTCAAAGTGCACCTGCAATTCCGCGGACGTGAAATGGCCCATCAGGAACTGGGAATGGACGTCGTCCAGCGCGTTCGCCTGGACCTCGCCACCATGGCCCATGTGGACATGGAGCCGAAACTCGTCGGTCGCGCGATCGGGATGACTCTTTCTCCACTGCCGGCCTCGAAGCGGAAACGAAAGTTCTCCAAGCGCGGCGATGTGGTTCCTCCCGAAGAGCCAGGGGACGAGCCAGGGGAATGAACGGCCGCAGGCTCCTCCTGTTTGATATTGACGGCACGTTGATTACTTCCGGAGGAGCGGGAGAGGGTGCCCTGAAAGATGCCGTCAAGGCGCGTTTTGGGATGGATGAAGATCTGGAGGGAATTCCTCTGGCAGGACGGACCGACTCGCTGATCGCCCGGACGATTCTCGAGAAAAACGGGCTTCACGCAACACCGGAAAACGCTGCTGCGCTGCTTGATTCCTACCTGCATTTCCTGGGTGAACGCATGCCACGGCACGAAGGACGCCTGCTCCCCGGGATGCTCGAACTCCTCGGAATCCTCAGCAACAACCCGGACTGCGTGCTGGCACTGCTGACCGGCAACATCGCCCGGGGTGCACAGATCAAACTCGCACATTTCGGAGTCTGGGACTTTTTCGAGTTTGGCGCCTTTGCAGACGACCATCACGACCGCAACGAACTAGGCCATTTCGCGCGCTCAAGGGCCCGGGAGGCCCATGGTGAGGACTTCCCGCCGGAGCGCATCTACGTGATCGGGGACACCCCGAGGGATATCGAGTGCGGGAAGGCCATCAACGCCAAGACCGTGGCCATTGCGACAGGAAACTACAGCGAAGCGGAATTGGCGCAACACTCGCCGGATTTTGTCTTTCGCGATTTCTCTGATCAGCAGGCTGTGCTGGCGGCGTTGCTGGGCTGAATCCTAATCTTTATCGTAATCGGAAATGATTGATAAAAAAGATTACGATCACGATTATGATAGGGAACCGCGGGGCGCTTAAGTTAGCGCCATTCGGCTCAGACCCCCAAAAGGCGGAATTTTCAGCAGGATGTCGGGCCCACGGGCTGCCATACTCTGATGACTTGAAGGAAAAACAGGTGTCGGCCTTTCACAAGTCCGACAAACTGCTAGCCGCCGGCTTTCTGAATTGCCTCGGCAATCGCGTCCAGTTTTTCTGAGGCACGGTCACCGGTTTGGAGCAGGCTTCGAATGTTATCGACCTCGGGTGCAAGCTTCTGCGCGTCCGCGGGACTTTTAATGAGATCGACCTTGCGCTGGAGGTCAAGCACGAGCTTGGCATCGGCCTCGTAGATCGCTGCGAGCTTCTGGTAGGACAGGATCCAGTTTTCGGGTGGGGATTTTTTGGCGCTGATGAAGGAGCGGAGAAACGGGCTTGCGGCCTTGATGTCTCCCAACTGCCAGTTGTGAATGCCGAAGCAGAGGAGAGCAAAGACCTCGAAGTCGGTTTTGGAAAAGAGGGCGGCGGTTCTTGGATCGATGGGGGTTTCGGCAGAAGACAGCTGTCGGGAGACCTCCACGAAGAAGTCGGCAACAGCGACGCCGGGCTGTTGCTGCGTATAAAGTCCATCGGCTTTGATGGCCGCGAAGATCTTGGCCGCGGAGTCCTTGTCACCGGCCAGCAGGGAGGCAAGCGCCCCGTTCATCCTGGCCCAATTCAGGCGGGGTTGCGGCACTCCGGTCTGGGATGTCAGGCCCGCAAAGGCGTCGCGGGCCTCCTCGTATCGCATCTCAACCGCAAAACCAACGGCTTCAGCGAAGGTCGAATCGAAGTCGGATTCCGAGAAGGACTCCCGCTTTTCCGCAGAAGGCGGGAAGATGCTCTCACGGAAATGGAAGACAGCAAACCCGGCAAGCCCGACCGTGAGTAGGAGTCCGAGGCTGATGAGTGCTGCAAAATTCCGGGTCTCCTTGTTTTCGAGAACCACCCGGGCCTTGGGCAGCGGTGGATTTTTAATGCGCTCAAGCAGCTTGCCCCGCGCATAGGTGAGGTGTTCGATGAGTTCCTGGTAGGATCCATAGCGTTCCTCCGGATTCTTCGCGATCATCCGGTTGATCACGTAGGATGTCTCGCTGGAAACCTCGGGAGCAAAGGCCTGAAGGCTCACCGCCTGGCTTTTGAGCTGTTTGAGTGCGACCATGGAAGCGGTGTCGGCCTCGTAAGGCGGACGTCCGGCGAGGGCGTGAAAGAGGGTTCCTCCGAGGCTGTAGATATCGCTTCGGAAGTCCTCGGCCTGGTTGTCGAGTTTTTCGGGTGCGATGTAATAGGGCGTTCCCCAGATTTCGCCGATGGAAGCGGCGGCTTCGTCCATCACGATGGCCAGGCCGAAATCCACCAGTTTGGCGGTGTGGGCATCAGCAAAGAGGATATTGCCCGGTTTGATATCGCGGTGAATGAGGCCAAGGTTCAGCGCGGCTTCGAGCCCCTGGGCGATCTGGATGCCAACCTCCAGGACCTGGGCCTCGGGCACCCTTCTCTGGAGGGCGAGGAGATCATCGAGGGAGGCGTTGGGAACCAGCTCCATCGCCATGTAGAACTGGCCATGGTCCTGCCCGAACGAGAAGACCTTAACAACATGCGGGTGGTTGATCGAGGCCGTGATCCGTGATTCGTTGGCCAGTTTCTCACGCTCCTCGGGGCTGCTCGCAAGTTCCTTTTTGAGGACTTTGAGGGCAACAGTGCGGTTCAAGTTGCAGTCCATCGCCTTGAACACCTGCCCCATCCCGCCCTGACCAATGAGCTCGAGAAGCCGGTAATGGTTGAATTGCTTGCGGGCACGCAAGGCCTGTCCGCAACTCGGACAATGGATCTTGGCGAAGGGTTCGTGATCCGTGACATCCATCAAAGTGCCGCAGGCCGGACAAGCCTCAAGAAGCTGCCCTTCCTGGGGAGCCTGCTTGAGAGCGCCATCCTTCGTTACCGGCAGAGTATCCATCAACTCCGGCTCTGCGGGAACCTCCACTTCAGGGTCGGCAACGGGCTCAACTCCCTCCGGCTCAGCGGACTCCGCCGGAACATCCTCAACCCCCGATGCGGACGGCGGCGGTGGGAGATCCACCTTCCGCTTGCGAAGCGGCGACAGGATCAGGGGTTCGGGCTCTTCCCGGGCACCTTCGTCCGCGGGCACGTCCGGTGCACCGTCCTGATTTTCTTGCTTGTCGTTGGCCATTTTTCTGGAGAGGACCGCAAATATCACAGTTTTGCCAGACTGAGCAAAGAGAAAGCGTGTTTGGACTGGTCAACGGTGGCGGCTTGGATACATTGATACCGGGCTGGAAACCGGCTCATCTCTCTTTATGTCAACAGCAATGGTAATTGGAATCGGGGGAGTCGGTTCCGTCATCGGCCAGAAACTCCACGAATTCGATTGCTTCGAAAAAATCGTATTGGCCGACATGGATACGGTCTTCGCGGAGCAATTGGCGGCCCGGACTCCCAAGAACCGCTTTGTCGTTGTTCAGGCCAATGCCATGGAAACCGACAAGCTTGCCGCGCTGATGACCGGGCACGGAGTCTCCGTGACATGCAACGCCTGCACCTGCCAGACCAACCACTCGGTGCTCGAAGCCTGCCTTCGTGCCGGCTCCCACTACATCGATATGGCGGCCGATATCTACTCCGCCCCGGGTGTCAAAAAAGCCGGCAAAAATTCCTTTGAGGCCGAGATCGAAAAATTCAACGATGCCTATCTCGATCGCGGACTGGCGGCGGTTCTTTGCATGGGCATGGACCCGGGAGCCGTCAATGTGTTCGCTCGGTGGGCGATGGACCGCCTGGACACGGCTTCGAGCATCCGTGTTCTCGATGCGGACAACGCCGAGGTGCGCGGCTACCGTTTTGCGGTGCTTTTCTCGCCCGAAACTTTCTTTGAGGAACTGGGAGCAGCACCCTACTTTGTGAAGGACGGGCGGGTGGTCAGTGGAAAACCTCTGGAAGCGGAGATCGAATGGGTGCGCTTTCCGGAACCGATCGGCCTTCAGAAAACCTATGCCGTCGCCCACGAGGAAGGCGTCAGCCTCGGGATTTACCCCCCCTTCGTTGAAAAGGGCGTGCGCTACTCGGTCTTCAAGTACAGCCTCTCGGAAAAAGTCGTGAACATTTCCAAATCCCTCCAGTTGCTGAATCTGGACACCTGGAAAAAAGTGAAAGTGGACGGCGTGGAGGTTTCGCCCGTGCGCGTCGCAAGCGCCCACCTGCCAAAGCCTGCGCAACTGGGTGCCACCGTCGAAGGCTATTCGTGTGTGGGCACCGAAGTCCGCGGCACGAAGGACCGGAAAAGGGTCGAGTATTTTGTCTATTCCATGGACAGCCACCGGGACACCTACGAGCGCTACGGCTATTCTCTCACCCTCGTGCAGACGGGAATCCCGCCCGCTCTCACTGCAAAACTCCTTGCCACAGGCAAAATCCCCGAGCGGGGAGTCATGATGCCCGAGGCGCTCGACCCCTCGGAGCTGATGGCGCACTTCACGCGTGAGGGGCTTCCCATTTTTGTGGAAAAGCGCGAAGTCGAACGGATCTGACCCTGCCCCACCGCTCATGAGCAGAACGAGACAAGCCGTCATCAACCCCTGGAATCAGGAGCGGGTCGGAGAGGTTGAAGTCTCCGACGCTCCACATATCGCAAAGGCTATGGAAGCAGCCGTTGCGGCTTTTCGCACGGTCCGCCGCCAACCTGCATGGGAGAGAGCGGCTGTTCTCAACCGTATTGCCGACTTGCTGGTGCAAAGGCGGAATGAGTTTGCGTCGACGATTATTGCCGAGGCCGGGAAGCCGGTTGGTTTTGCCGAAGCGGAAGTCGACCGGGCGGCATCGACATTCCGTTTGGCTGCTGCGCTCTCAACCAGCGACAACGGCCACGGCCTCACCATGGATGCGGTGCCCCAGGGCATCGGCCACCGGGGCTTTGTCGGGAGGTTTCCACTGGGCGTCATTCTCGGAATCTCCCCGTTCAATTTTCCGTTGAATCTGGTCGCACACAAGGTCGCTCCCTGCATTGCGACCGGGAATGTCATGCTGCTGAAGCCGGCGATGAAAACCCCTCTCACCGCACTCCTGCTCGCACGGGTCCTTGAGGAAGCGGGTGTTCCCGAAGGTCAGATCACAGTGCTTTGCTTCGGACACGAACACGTCGGTGCCTTGCTGACAGACGACCGGGTGCGGATGCTGAGCTTCACCGGCGGAGTCGAAGTCGGCTGGAACCTGAAGTCCCTGGCGAAGAAGCAGAAGGTCGCCCTGGAACTCGGGGGGAATGCAGCAGTCATCGTGGAGCCTGAGTCGGACTGGCAGGCCGCGATCCCGAAAATTGCGACCGCGGCTTTCGGCTACGCGGGACAATCATGCATCAGCGTCCAGCGGATTTTTGTCCACGGTTCAATCCTTGCGGATTTCCAGGAAAGTTTTATCTCGCATGTGAATGAAAAGATCCCGGTTGGCGACCCCTCCGACCGTTCCACAGTGGTCGGCCCGATGATTTCGGCGGAAGCCAGAGACAAAGTTGTGGCCTGGATCCGCGATGCCGGATCGGCAGGGGGAATTTTGCTAAGACCTTTGCACACAGAGGGGGCCTCCGTGCTCGGGCCGGTCGTGATCGGGAATGCCCCGGCAGAGTCGGAAGTTTCGTGCGAGGAGGTCTTTGCACCCGTCGCCACACTTGGTGGCTACGACGACTTCGAGGATGCCATCCGTCGCGTCAACACATCACGCTTCGGATTGCAGGCAGGCGTCTTCACGCCGGATATCAACAAAGCCCTCCATGCCTACGAGAGCCTCGAGGTCGGTGGAGTGATGATCAACGAGGTCCCGACATTCCGCACCGAGAACATGCCCTATGGCGGGGTGAAGGACAGCGGCTTCGGACGCGAGGGCGTGCGCTACGCAATGGAAGAAATGACCGAACTCCGCAGTCTGGTCATCGCGGCAGGGTGAAAATTTATACCAAGACCGGAGATGATGGAACGACCGGATTGCTCGGTGGGGGGCGGGTTGCAAAAAGCAATGCCCGCATCGCGGCCAACGGCTCGATCGACGAACTCAATTGCCAACTCGGCATTGCTGCGGCCCTCGCCCCCTCTGCCGGAGTGGCGGCAGCAATCCTCTCCCTGCAACAACTTCTCTTCGAACTCGGAGCCGATATCTCCGGTCCCGGCAACCGGATCACACCGGAGGACATCCGGAAAGTCGAAGAGAAGATTGACGCAGCGACGGAACAGTTGCCACCACTCACGGCCTTCATCCTCCCAGGCGGCCACCCGGTGGCTGCCCAACTGCATCTGGCCAGAGCGGTTTGCCGCCGTGCCGAAAGGGATGCCTGCCGGCTCGCAGAGCAAACCGCGGTGAACTCCCTCACGCTCGCTCTGCTCAACCGCCTGTCGGATTACCTCTTCGTGCTCGCACGGCTTGAAAACCACCTCACCGGAACGCAGGAAACGCGCTGGCTTCCCTGATCCGGCGGCAGCGGCACCCGTTTCCCGCCGGGTCTCCTTGCCCGAACATCCACCGTTGCCACCGGCTCGCGCCGGATCAGGCCAGCACTTTGGCGAGAACGCGGGCGGCCTTTTTTGTGTCGGCAACTCGGAGGATGAGAAGACCTCTGCGGGCGCTGGGCATCGATGCAAGGTAGGCGTATTCGATGTTCACACGGTGTTCGGAAAGTGTGTCCGCGATGCGCGCGAGACTGCCGGGACGGTTGTCGTTCTCGATCATGAGCACATCGCTTTCCACCACGAGCGTCCCCCGGCTTTCAAAGATCGCAAGAGCGCGGCGGGTGTCGCTGACAACCAGACGGACAACGGCATGGTCCGCCGTGTCGGATATCGTCATCCCGTAAATGTTGATCCGTTCCTCCGCGAGCGCATCGCAAACCTCGGCGAGGGTTCCGGGCTTGTTGGCAAGGAAAACGGAAAGTTGTTCAACGACGCGCATGAAAGTGAGTCTGCCCGGATCCGGGCCCGGAGTCGAGCGCGCTGAACCGCCTGCCGCTCCTATTCCGTGCATTTTGCACAGCAAAATTTTCTCATCCGGCGGCGACGGCAGCGATTTCTCCCGAATACCCATTGCCCATACGCCCGCCCTCGGCACCGGCTCCCGCCGGATCGGTCGTTACCGCCACTCGTGTTTGGGATATTGACGCTGAAGTTCCTTTTTGAGTTTGGGATAACTCTCTGCCCAGAATGTTCGCAGGTCCTTCGTAACCTGCACCGGCCGGTTGCTCGGTGCCAGAATGTGAATTGTGAGCGGCACCCTGCCGGCTGCGACATGCAGTCCGCCCGTTACACCGTAGAGGTCCTGAATCCGGGCCCCCAGGAAGGGTTGCTGGCCATCGGCATAGGTGACTTTTGCCTTTCGTCCGCCCGGCAATTCGATCCTCTCGGGAGCGTGCTTCTCCACAGCCGCGGACTGGCCGGCAGTAAGCCATGCCCGGAGAGCAGGCAGTGCCGGCTTGTCTTTCACGTCGCGGTAACAGACGGCCCCGTCACATAGCTCGGCAATCAGAAGCTCACGCTCCGCGGGGCGAATCGGGGGGATCTGTAACTCGGGCATGGCCTCAGAGAGAAAATTCACGCGTGCAATCCACTGCTCGGCCGCATCCCCCCAGCCGTTCAGGCGCAGATCCCCTGCGACGATCTGCGCGGCGAGGCAGGCGGAAGCCGCCGGGCATGGCTCGGAATCCCGGTCGCGGGATTCGAGCACGAGATCACGAAAGATCCGCTCGCGGCGCTGAACAACCCGGTTCTGGGTTGAATCAAAAACGCATTCACTGCGCTCCACAAAGTCCCCCGGGAACATCTCGCGCAGCCACCCTTCCTCGATCTCGGTTGCCATGGAAAGGATGACCTGCACCTCCCCTCCCCTCCCCTCAATCTCATTGATTTCTGCTGCCACCAGCAGGCGGCTGTTCTGTGCGACACTCGCGCGGGCAAGCATCCCCCGGCGGCCGTGAACAAAATCACACTGGAGGGTTCCACCACTCCGCCGCCGCGCCACCTGATCGGCAAAGCCCGCCAGAATGCATCGCGCAATGGCCTCATCGCCGGCGGCTCCCGATTCCGTGTCGAGTCCCTCGGACCGCGCAATGTCCAGGAACTGGCCGAACAATTTTTTCACCTGACGTGCAGCCTCGCCATGGATTGCCAGGGGCCGGCACCCCTCGGCACGAAAATCTTTTTTTTCCGCCCATGCATAAGCCCGCATGTGGAGAAAAAAGTCCGAGGTGCCTGCGCCGAATATCTCGAGACGTTCCTCCTCGACCCTCCGGTCGGCCCTCAGGAGAATTCCCCGTGATTGGGTGAGCGCTGCAATAAGGGCGGCCGCACGCACGCATCCGAGCTCCTCCGCCGCAAGAAACATGCGGGCATACCGGGGATGGATCGGGAACTTGAGCATGCGCTCCCCCACGGCCGTCAAACCTTCCGCCCCGTCGAGCGCTCCCAGATCACGGAGAAGCTGCACCGCCCGTGCAAGAGCCTGATCCTCGGGGGGTTCAATCCATCGGAACCCCGCGAGGTCCCCGACTCCTGCTGCTTTGAGAGTGAGCACGGTCTCCGAGAGATCCAGGCGGCGGACTTCGGACAACTCGCGTGCCGGGCGCTGCGCATGCGAGCGTTCGGTCCACAACCTGACACAAAGCCCCGGCGCGGTCCGGCCCGCCCGGCCCGCGCGTTGCAGCGCCGAGGCCTGGCTGATTTTTTCGATCAGAAGGGTATTGATGCCGCGGTGGGGGTCATATCGCGCCACCCTCGCCAATCCGGCATCAACGACCGTGCGGACGCCGTCAATGGTCAACGATGTCTCGGCCACATTTGTTGAGACGATCACCTTGCGCCCGGGCCCCCTCGCAACGGCTTTGTCCTGCTCGGCGGCGGGCAGTTCCCCGTGCAGGGGCAAAACCCGGCAGGCGCTTCCGAGCCGGCCCTCGACTTCGCGGATGGTTCTCGCGATTTCGTAAGCTCCCGGCATGAAAACGAGCATGTCCCCCTCCGTGGACTCGAAATGACGGGCGACAGCCTCGGCCGCCAGCTCCCAGGGCGGGTCGTCCTTCGGTTCGTGACGCAGGTGACTGATCTCGACAGCGAACATCCTTCCATCCGAAGACAGAGTCGTGCAGGGAGCAAGATAGCTCTCCAGCGCGGCTCCATCCAGAGTCGCCGACATGACCACAATCCGCAGATCCGGCCGCTTGGATTCCTGGAGATCCAGAGCACGGGCCAGTGTGATATCCCCGTACAGGTGACGTTCATGGAACTCATCAAAAAGAATCGCGGAGACCCCGTGCAGTTCCGGGTCTGCAAGCATCTGCCGGAGCAGAATTCCCTCAGTCACAAAAAGGATGCGGGTCTCCGGGCCGGAAACATTGTCGAGGCGGATCCGGTAGCCGACCTCCCGGCCCAGCTCACAGCCCCGCTCCTCCGCCACCCTCCTCGCAAGCATTCGGGCAGCGATCCGGCGGGGCTGCAGGATCACGCAGCGCCCCTCCCCGAGCACCCCGCCATCGAGCAGGATCTGGGGAACCTGGGTGGACTTCCCCGAGCCTGTCGGAGCGCTCAGCAACAACCGTCCGCCGGGAGGCATGGCCGCCACGATTTCCTCGTCGAGATCGTAGATGGGGAGTATCTTTTCCTGATTCATGGATTCCGGGAGACTGGCCCGGGCACCCGCCGGGTTCCAGCGAAACCGGCCACAACCTTCTCGCCAACCCGCAGACGTTCGGCTTAATTCAAGACATGCTTCGAATCGCAACCACCGCCATCCTCATGGGAACCACCGCGTTCTCCGTGGCTTCGGAGAAGCCCATGACGAAGCAGGAGATCGCTTCCGCAGAGAGGGCCGAGGCCGTCACGATCCCGACCGGGGGGGAATTCTTTGCGGCGATGGACAAAGCGTCGAGCCCCCCGTGGGGCCAGTTTGTCAAGGTTGTCTCGGCGCCGCCATCGGACAGCAGGGAGCGTATCACCCTGATTCTGGGGACACTCGTCGCAGATGGCTATGTGGCGGTCGAAGCCCAGGACGGGCAGTCGGTCAAGAACGTCGGAAAGGAAATTCTCGCCCACGCGAAAAAACTCAATCTCAGCCAAAGTGTGATGGGGCGGGCGGGCAGCATCAACGATTTTGCGGATGCCAACGACTGGAATGCCCTGCGTGAGGAGTTGGAGGCCACTCAAAATGAGGTGAAGCTTGATATGAATGACCAGAGCGACGACCGCCTGATCACCCTCGTAAGCCTGGGGGCCTGGGTGCGCGGGGCCGACATTGCGAGTGGAGTGGTTGCCGGGGCCTACACGCCCGAAGCTGCGAAGGTGCTCCGGCAGCCAGCCATCGTGGAGTATCTTATCGAGCGTGTGGATGCCCTCCCGGAGAATACCCGATCAGACAAGCTTGTCGCCGCCATCCGCACCGGCCTGCAGGAGGCCCTGCCACTTTTGTCAGAAAAGACCCTTTCCGCCGGTCAGGTCACCGAACTCCACACCCGTATGGCCGCACTCTATGCCATCATCCTTGGGACCGCCGCAGGCACATGAAAACAACACTCCTTTCCGCTCTTTTTTTCGCATCCTTCGCCACGGCTCAAGAGCCTGCTGCCACCCCTGCGGAGGTCGGCACCCGCAGCAAGGTCCTCGAACTGGCGGGCGCATTCAGCAACGACGGCTACCGGATCCGCGATGGCTTTTGGACCGGGGATCTCGAGAAGGGCAGACCCCGCTTCCTGGAGGTGAACCTCTTTGCCGGAAACGAATATTGGTTCTGTGCTGCCGCGGCACAAAGTGCCCGCAAGATCGCCGTCTCCCTTTTCTCCGCCGATGGCAAGGCCGCCGACTTTCAAACCTACCACGACGGCCCGGTTGCAGCCGCAGGCGCGGAGCCGGAGATCAGCGGCAAATACTTCGTAAAAATCGAGCTGTTGGAGGGGGACAAATCCCCCTTCTGTTTACTTTACACCTACAAGTGACCCATGCCCTCGTCCACCGCCACCATTGAAAAAGTCTCCGGCCCCCAGGTCCGCCAATTCTCCGTCTTCCTCCAAAACAAGGTGGGAGCCCTGCTGGAAGTCGTCAAACTTCTGGAGCAGCACCATGTCGTTGTTCTCGCGCTGAGTATTCAGGATGCCTCGGAGTCCTCTCTTGTCCGGATGATTGTGAGCGACCCCGACCTTGTCTCCGAACTCTTCAACGAGCACGATATCCCCTACAGCGATTGCGAAGTGCTCGTTGTCGAACTTCCGGAGGGTGCTGCAGACCTCACGCGCGTGCTTGCGGCCCTGCTCATGGCGGAGGTCAACATCGTATTCAGCTACGCGGCTCTCACCCGGCCTCGCGGACGCACGGTCCTCGTCATGCATGTTGATGACATCGAATGCTCAACCAACGTCCTCTCAGGCGAACGCTTTGTCATCCTCACCCAATCGGACCTCTCCCGGTAAACCCCAACCCAACACACCATGAAACAGTTCCTCCCCCTCGCCCTCGTTACAGCCGCAGCAATCACAACAGCCAGCGCTGACCTTACCATTGCCTACAGTATTGAGCAGGGCTCCGGGACCAAGCCCTCGACCCTGACTCTCAAAACGAAGGACGGAAAAGTGCGAAGCGATGTCTCGGAGGAGGTCTCGGCCATCGTGGACACCCAAACGGGAGATACCGTCACCCTCATGCACCAGCAAAAAATGGCCATGACGCTCCCGGGCAGCACGATCAAGGACATGGCAGCTGCAGCGGGTGCGGGTAACGCCACGGCCAACCCCGCCCCCCCGAAGCCCACCGGCCGCACTGAAAAAATCAGCGGCTTCCAGTGCGAGGAATACGTTGTTGAAAATGGCGGTCAGACCATGGAGCTCTGGATCACCAAGGAAGTCCCGGAAGGTTCGGACATCATCTCCCAGCTCTCGCGCCTCGGGGCTTCCATGAATCCGGCCGCCGCCGCCACAGAAGGGATGACCATCGATGGCTTTCCCGTCCGCACTTCCGTTTCAGGCGGCCCCCAGGGCCGGGTGACCATCACGGTCGTCGGCATCAACCGGGACCCGCTTAAGGACTCGGAATTCAAAGTGCCTTCCGGCTATCGCAAAGTCGAAGTCCCGCAGATTCCTTGAATTTCAAAAGATGATGCATTTGAGGCAGGTTTTGCGTTCCCCCTGCATACCCACCTTTTCCCCCAAGGAATCTGTAGGACTTTTCGCGGCGAAAAGTCTTCAGCGAGGCACTAGCAGGCTGTCGGACTTGTGAAAGGCCGACACATTTTTTTCTTCCAAGTCATAAGAGTATGGCTGCTCGCGTGCCCGACATCCTGCTGAAAATTCCGCTTCGCGGAAGGAAAACTTCGCGTTCCGGAACCCGGTGAGGATTTGAGCATTTCTCACTCCATGCACAAAAGTGGGATTTTCCTTCCGCGCAGCGGAAGCTTTAGCAGCTTGTCTGGCAGGGCCACCCCTTCCCTCCCAGGTTTCCCATTCCAGAGAAGGCCGTTGATTCTAAGTCCGACAAGCTGCTAGGGGTTGAAGATGCAAACAAGGAACGGCGGAAATTTTCAAACATGTCCTGCCTGGTCTAAGGCAGTGCCTCGCTAGAAGGACCGGCACCGGATGCTCAACGCGATCTGGCTTGGCCTCATTCTTGTCGCAGTCGCCCTCGGGGCTGTAACCGGGCAGCTGCCTGAGGTCACGAAAAAGGCCTTTGAGGGTTGCAAGACGGCGGTCATTGACCTGGCCCTGCCCTTGGCCGGAGTGATGGCGTTGTGGCTGGGAATCATGCGCTTGGCGGAAAAATCAGGGGCGGTGCAGATTGTTGCACGGCTGTTGAGGCCGGTGCTGGTGCGGATATTTCCCGACGTGCCGCCGCAACATCCCGCCATGGGATCGATGGTGATGAACATGGCAGCCAACATGCTGGGGCTGGCCAACGCAGCAACCCCGCTCGGCCTGAGGGCGATGCGGGATCTGGAAACGCTGAACCCCCGTCCCGGAACGGCCACGAATGCAATGTGCACCTTCCTCGCGTTGAACACGAGTTCGGTTCAACTCATTCCTGCGACGGCCGTCGCGATCCTCGCGGCCCAGGGTTCCGTCCAGCCGACGGCGATTATCGGAACCGCCCTTTTTGCGACGGCCTGTTCGACCTTTGTGGGCCTTGTGGCTGTGAAATTCTTCGAGCGTCTGCCCGCCTTCGCGCTGCCTCCAGCGCCCCCCTTCGCGACGGAGACCTGCGAAGCGGAAACGGAAGCCGGGGAACCTCCCCCGCCGATGAGTGGCGCTCGGGCTGCGGCGGTCTGGGCAATTCTCGCGGTGTTTGCCGGGGTCTTTGTGCTGATGAGTTTTGCGCCCTCTTCCTTCGAGACGTTGGCAAGTCATGTGCGGGGCGGGCTCGGGCTGGCCGGTGGCAGCTATTCCCTGCCGGAAGGATGGTTGGAGAAGCATCCGCTGGCCCGAGCGGTCGAAGTTTTGTCCCTGCTTGCGATCCCGTTTTTTCTTACGATCTTCCCCATTTATGCAGCGGCACGCCGCGTGCCGGTTTACGAGGAATTTGTGGAAGGCGCCAAGGAAGGCTTTCAGGTTGCGGTGAAGATCATCCCGTTTCTTGTGGCGATCCTTGCAGCAATCGGGATGTTCCGCGCCGCGGGAGGCATCGACCTTCTCTCCCGCGCCGTCTCTCCTCTCCTTGCCCCGATCGGCTGCCCGCCGGATCTCCTCCCCCTCATCTTCATGCGCCCCCTCAGCGGAAGCGGCTCAATGGGCATCTTTTCCGAACTCGCCGCCACCCACGGGCCGGACAGCCTCATCGTCCGCATGGCAGGGACGATCATGGGCAGCACGGAAACGACGTTCTATGTGCTTGCCGTCTATTTCGGCTCGGTGGCAATCCGCCGGACCCGCCACGCCGTGCCCGCCGGCCTGCTTGCCGATCTTGCGGGGGTTGTCGCCTCCGTGGCGATCTGCAACTTCGTCTTCGCACGCTGAACGGCAGGCTGGCGTTTGGCCGGCGACCTGCCTAGCATGGTCGTTTCTTATGAAACGTCAGTCCAAACCGGATCCCCGCCCCTTCTCCTCCCTGGTTCTCGATGGCCCCAGCCGCGCTCCGAGCCGCGCGATGCTCTACCCGATGGGCTTCACGGAGAAGGATTTTTCAAAACCGCAGGTCGGCATCGCCTCAACGTGGTCCATGGTCACTCCCTGCAATATGCACCTCGACCAGCTTGCGAGAGAGGCAGCGCTGGGCACCGACAAGGCGGGAGGCAAGGCGACGATTTTCAACACGATTACAATCTCCGACGGCATCTCGATGGGCACGGAGGGGATGAAGTATTCGCTCGTTTCGCGCGAAGTGATTGCCGACTCGGTGGAAACCGTCGTCGGTTGCCAGGGCTTTGACGGCTTTGTGGCTCTCGGGGGATGCGACAAGAACATGCCGGGATGTTGTATCGCGATCGCCCGGTTGAACCGTGCATCGGTCTTTGTTTATGGCGGGACGATCCTGCCGGGGTGTCTGGGCCCGAGGAATCTGGACATCGTTTCTGTTTTTGAGGCAGTCGGAGCGCTCGCCGCCGGGAAGATCTCACAGAAGGAATCCGATGAAGTCGAATCCTGTGCCATCCCGGGACCTGGTTCCTGCGGCGGTATGTATACCGCAAACACCATGGCCTCGGCCATCGAGGCGATGGGACTCAGCCTTCCGAACAGTTCCGCCCAGGCGGCCATCTCCGAGGCGAAGAAGGACGACTGCCGCCGCGCGGGTGCCGCAGTTGTTGCAATGCTCAAGCGGGGCATCCGCCCCTCCGACATTTTCAGCAAGGAGGCCTTCGAAAATGCGATCACCGTCGCGATTGCACTGGGGGGATCGACCAATTGCGTGCTGCACCTCCTGGCCATCGCCCACTCGGCCGGGGTGAAACTTTCGATTGATGACTTTACCCGCATCGGGAAACGGGTTCCCGTGCTCGGAGATCTCAAACCGAGCGGACGTTACCTGATGAGCCAGCTTGTGGAGATCGGCGGCATTGTACCGATGATGAAGGAATTGCTCGGCGCGGGCCTGCTCCACGGGGATTGCCTCACGGTCACAGGGAAGACGCTCAAACAAAATCTTGCACCCTTCAAGGCCTATCCAAAAGGGCAGCAAATCATTGCCCCGGTCTCGAAGCCTCTCAAGAAGGAATCCCACCTGGTCATTCTTCGCGGGAATCTCGCGCCGGGCGGCGCCGTGGCAAAAATCAGCGGCAAGGAGGGCGAACGCTTCAGCGGCCGTGCCCGTGTCTTTGAAAGTGAAGAGAAGGCACTCACGGCAATTCTGAGCCGCAAGATTCGCGCCGGGGATGTGATCGTGATCCGGTATGAAGGTCCCCGCGGCGGCCCGGGAATGCGTGAAATGCTTTCTCCAACGAGCGCCGTGATGGGCCTTGGCCTTGGCAAGGAGGTCGCACTGATCACCGACGGCCGTTTCTCCGGAGGAACCCACGGCTTTGTTGTGGGCCATATCACCCCCGAGGCCTTCGACGGCGGACCTCTTGCCATCGTGCGCGATGGCGACAGGATCACCATCGATGCCACAACCCGCAAACTCCAATTGGATGTGACGGCGCGCGAAATCACGTCGCGTCTGGCCCGCTGGAAAAAGCCGCCCCCCCGTTACAAGCGGGGTGTGCTCGCGAAGTATGCCTCTCATATCACCACCGCCTCAGAAGGTGCTGTGACCGACAAAGACCTGTAAGCCTGATCCATGCGGGATAAATCAGCTTCGGATCATCCAACATTGCACCCCGGACGTATCGCACAGATCTCGGTAAGTTTCGGCGAGCCGGTGCCCATCCCCCTTCTCCAGGAGGCGTGGCGTCGTATGGAAACAACCCACCCGGCGCTCTGTGGCCCGCAAACCGCCGATTCCCGTCCCACAGAACCCGATGCCGCCTGGGAGATACTTGACTGGTCGAAGCTGCCACGCGAGACCCTTGCCCCGCAATGGACCGGCTTGCTCGCAGCCGAGGCCGCCAATCCCCCTGGCAACCGAACCCGGTTTGTCGGCATCAGCCTGCCCGGAGGCTCAACGCATCTGCTGGGGACATTTTCCCGCGACACCCTGGATGAAGAGGCGTGGTTTTTTCTCCTCTGCGAGTGGCTCGAAGGCATCGAAGGACGCACGCCGGTGGATAACCCGGAACCCACAGCAGAGGCAGCGCGCACCGACCAGGCGTGGTGGCTCAATCATTTGACCGATGCGACTCCCCACGTTTTTCGTCACTACGAGGGAGAAGCATCCCCCGACGTCGATCAGAACATTCTTCTCGACCGGGCAATCAGCACCGCATTCGCAAAGAGTTGCCGGAGGATGGAAGTTTCCTGCCGCGCCGCAGTTCTGGGCTGCTGGGGGCTGTTGCTGGGAAGGCTTTCGCTGCGTGACCGGCCGCTTTTGCTTGCAGACACCGAGGCGGCAGGCAGCACAGAATGGGTCCTGGGAAACCCTCACGCGGCAGCTCCCTGTCTCCTCCCTGCCCCGGGAGTCAATTCTCTCGCACAATACCTCAAACATGTCGCAGGCATGGAGCGGCACCGCGCAGCAGCGGGCCCAGCACCCCAGGAGATTCGCCCGGAGGCCTCCGAACCCCTTGAGGTCGCTTTCGCTTCCTTGTTCCGCTGGCTGCCCCCCTCGCTCAACGACCGGATCTCCAGTGCTTACCCGCGCTGGATCAACCTGGATGCCCGCTTCATCGACTGGCCGTCGCACCCGCTCACGCTGGAAGTTCGCGATGGGGCCCGGATCGAGCTGCGCCTGCGCTCGTCCATGTTGCCCCCCGCGGAAACCGCCCACCTCCTCGCTCAGCTCGAACGGCTCCTGACACTGGTCGCGGAAGACCCCTCCTCACGGTGCGATGAGATCTCCTTCAACTCCGGGGAACCCGCCTTCCCGCCAAAAGAAGTTTCAGCGGCGGATCCTCTCTCAGACCGGATCGCAAAGGTCGCAGCAAAGGTTCCCGATCTCCAGGCCATCGAAGATTCCAATGGGGCCACTTTGACCTTCCGGGAGGTTGACGACTACGCGAACCTCCTGGCCGCGCACCTTTTGTCCGTTGGACTGGGGGAAGGCTGGACAGCCGGAGTCTGTCTCACCCCTTCTCCCTGGGTTCCCGTTGCACTTCTTGGAGTGCTCCGCGCAGGAGACACGTGTGTTCCTCTCGATCACGAGGCCCCGCCCGCATGGCTTGCCCAAAGGCTTGAGGCCACGGACTGCGAGCTGGTTATCTGTGACTCCGGAACGGCCGCGTTTTTCGCTTCCGAGACCAAACGTCTGCTTGTCCTCGATCAGGAATGGGAAACCGTTTCCGCCACCGCGTCTGCCGCCAGAACCGCGCCCCCGGCAAAAGTTGCCGTGATCCTCACAGGCACAATGTGGACTCCGCCGCCCCCCGTTGCGTATCTCACCCCTCAAGTCATCGATGGGGCGACCGAACAGTTCCTGCAATTGTGCGCGATCTCTGAAGGCAGCCGGTTTGGTGTTATGGCCCCTGCAGGGACCGCTGCCTACGTGGAAAGCATCCTTGCAGTAATGGCCGGTGGTGCCACCGCCGTTTTTATCGATGACTCGTCCCCCTCCCAACTTGCAGAGAAACGAGTCACCCACCTGCGCACAACGGCAGCGGAGTTCCGCTCGCTGACCGCTGCAATCACACTTGGGAATACGCCGCTCCCGGAAAACCTGCAATGTCTCGCAGTGGACATCCTCTCCGGATCTGCGGACCCGCACACCCTTCTTCGGTGGATGGAAAAGGCCACAGGTCCTCTCCGCTGGATTTGTTTCTCCAGCCCGTGCGGCCTTTGTGGCACCGGTCTGGAATCGGATCCCGCTGCAGCCTCCCTTACGCAAACCGGACACCGAACATCCTTGCGGACCGCACCAAATTCCCCTGCGACGCTAACTGACCTTGCTGGAAAAACGCCCCCTGTCGGCTACCCGGGCATCCTCGATCTTAAATTGCCCGGAGATCAACAAACCCCCTGGCATCCCTGGGTTTGGCGATCGAAGGACGCAGGATTGCATCTGCTGTCACAGGACTCGCGCACGGACACGATCGCGCAGACCCTGCTCTCCGTTCCTGAGATTCTGGATTTCGCATCGGACCCCGCACAGCCTGGCGTCGTTTGGTATGTCGCCACAAACCCGATCCCTCCCTCCGAACTTCAGGCGGTTCTCTCGACAGCGCCGATCCACCCACGGATCGAATCCTGCCTGCCGGTTGCGGCAATTCCGCTGATTCACGGGCATCCGGATTTCTCCGCTCTCGTCGCTCCACCCATCCCGGTACCACCACCGCCCGAGCCCCCAAAACCTGCCCCAGAAGCCGCACCTCCACCCGCTCCCGCACCCATCGCCCGGTTCTTGCAAAAACTCGGAGGGGAAGAGGAATCTCCGTGCCTGATCGTGATTCCGCCGACGGGAGGATCACTTACAGACTACGCTCAAGTTGTTCCCCTTCTGGCTCCCGATTGGCGCGTAGCGGGCATCGTCAGGCCGAAGTCCGCAAGCGAGTCTTCTTCCCCGGACAAGCTGGCCCTGCAAATCGCGGAGGCGCTTGAGCCCGATGAACCGATCCACCTGCTGGGAGTGGGCTCAGCCGCCATCGATGCTTTTGAAATCACCCGGGTGCTGAGGGCAAGCGGAAGAGAAGTTCCCTTCCTCGTTGTCGCCGGTGCCGCGCCACCTCCATCCAACAAACTTGCCGGGTGGCTCCGCTCGCTTCCTGCAGGCCTGGGCGGGAGATCCTTTGGAAAACCTCCCCTTCACGGCCCCTGCGGAGTCCTCCTTACCACCGACCTCCCGGCAAACTCCGAAGTCGGGTGGCTGGATGTGGCACCCGACGCCGTTTGCCTGAAACTCGATTGCCGCTCCGGAGATCTTCTCAACCGCGAGGCCGACCACCTCGCCGAAGCTCTCTGGCAACTCGCAGGCGACCCTTCGCCCCAATCCTGACGTCCAAATCGCCGAAGCGGTGACAGGCTGGCACAAACCGCCCCTTTCCCTCCGGCAATGAGGAACAACAAAACGCGACTTTGCGCTTGCCTGGCGGCGGCTGTCTGATACAGTCCATTCACTTATGGCAAAAACTTCATGGATTGAGCGCGACGCACGCAAGCGACGCACTGTCGAAAAATTCGCCGAACTCCGGGCCGAGCTGAAAGCGAACAAGGACTACGCTTCGTTGGCGCAACTTCCGCGTAACGCGAGTCCCACCCGACTGGTCAACCGGTGCAAAGTCACCGGCCGCCGCCGTGGTTACATGCGCCGCTTCAAGATCTCCCGCCTGACATTCCGCGAGTTGGCTTCTTCGGGGATGATCCCCGGGGTAACCAAATCGAGTTGGTAGAAAAGCGGATTCTCCATCGGACCATTCGGTGCCGATTTACGAGTACCGGCTCACTGAGGGAGACTGCCGTGCCTGTGGCGGAACCTTCGAACTCCGCAGACCGCTCAACCGACCGGAGTTGTCGCACTGCCCTCTCTGCAAGAAGCCGGTGGCCCGCGTGATTTCAGCCCCGAACTCCCCACGGGTTTCCAAACCACTCTCGGTAACCGACGCAAAGAAGGCGGGATTTACAATTCTACAGAAACGTGAAAAAGGCGTCTACGAGCGGCTCTAGGGCCGGGCATGAGCCCGTTCGTCCTTCCCTGACCAAGGCACTCATTGCCGAGCTGCTCGGCACGTTTTTTCTGATGCTGACCTTCGGCCTCATCCTCGTCCCTCCGGGTCCCGGGGCGATGATCCCCTTCGCGGCGGGTGCCATGTATGCGGCGTTGATTGCGTTCGGACGTCCGATTTCGGGCGGCCATTTCAACCCCGCAGTGAGCCTGGCCGCTGCAATCGTCGGATCGCTGGGGTGGCTGAGGTTGCTGCCTTACTGGATTGCCCAGCTTCTGGGTGGTGGCA
>Ga0247836_1002536_pt1 | contig 26318 bp, 16 predicted proteins | sample LaCruzMarch2015__4_FD_187116 | JGI IMG/M metagenome (GOLD analysis project Ga0247836, IMG submission 187116) | Freshwater microbial communities from meromictic Lake La Cruz, Castile-La Mancha, Spain - LaCruzMarch2015_14m | ecosystem: Environmental > Aquatic > Freshwater > Lake | place: Spain... | reverse complement strand
GATCTTGATAAAACCCTGACCGTCACCGCACGTTACACAGATGGTTTTGGTAAAGCTGAGGCCGTTTCCAGTCCCAGCACCAGTGCCGTGTTTGCGGTAAACAACCTGCCCACAGGGTCGGTAACTATTGATAATAAAGCACCTAAACAAGGACAAACAGTAACCGCCAGTTCATCCTTAGCAGATAAAGATGGCTTAGGTGAGCTAAGCTACACTTGGCAAGCGAATGGTATCGAAGTGGGCACAGGCACACGTTACACCACAACGCAAGACGATGTCGGTGCTCAGTTAACGGTTAGCGCACGTTATACCGATGACTTAGGCACTGAGGAAGCCGTGACAAGTGCGGCCACTAAAGCCGTGGCTAATGTTAACGACGCCCCCACAGGCACTGTCACTATCGATAACCTCACCCCAAAACTAGGCGATACGTTAACTGTTAGCGATACGCTTGCTGATGTTGATGGCTTAGGCGCAATCACTTACACCTGGAAAGCAGGATCTAGCACCGTGGGCACTGGCGAGAGCTATACCGTTGGCAACGCAGATCTTGATAAAACCCTGACCGTCACCGCACGTTACACAGATGGTTTTGGTAAAGCTGAGGCCGTTTCCAGTAACAGCACCAGTGCCGTTACAACCAATATCATAATTAATATTGTGAGCGGCACCAATGCAAGTGATCAATTAGTTGGGACTAAAAATATCGATCAAATCTCTGGTGAACGTGGCAATGACTCCTTATTTGGACTAGACGGTAATGATGCCTTAAATGGCGGTCTTGGTGATGATAAACTGCAAGGCGATGCTGGCAATGATGAATTAACTGGAGGCTCAGGAAAAGATGCATTTATCTTTAATTTTGTCGATATTAACGATCAAATTTTAGATTTTAATCCTGCTGATGATACTATTTTCTTGGCTGCAAATTTTTTCACTTCGTTACCGACAAATGGTGTGCAATCTAAAAACTTTATTACCGGTAACCAAGCTAAAGACAGCAATGATTACCTGTTTTACAATCGCACTTCAGGTGATGTGTTTTACGATGCGGATGGTAATGGCTCTGCAGATCCCGTTCAGATTGTTAGTTTAGGAGTAAATTTAACACTTACTTACAAAGATTTCTCAATCATTTAAGACCGTTTTTTGTAATGTACTAATAGATAGTTGGTAACCGTAAGTTTGCCAACTATTTTAATTATTAATCTATTCAGCAAGCCTAGTAACGCTGGTTAATTAAAATTAACTCTAGCCGATAGCCTCGTTTATTACATTATTTACTTAATTTCTCTGGAGATCCACAATGCACAAACAAGATCAAGCTAATGAGCTCATTTTAATTGACCCACGAGTTGATAATTTTGAAAATTATATTCCCAATTTAAACCCAGATATTCCAGTTATTTTCTTAAAGAACACAGATTCTGAACATTTTTTATCAAAAGTTTTTTCTGATTTCAATAACCTAACTGCTTTGCATATAGTTAGTCATGACGCTAAACAGGATTTCTTTGCAAAAATTGAATCGGCTTCATCGCTTATCAATTCACACCTATCAAGCATTAACGAAATTCTATTATATGGCGATGCCAGCTTAAATGACGCATCACAACAAGCTTTAGCCAGCGAATTTAATACGCCAATTACGCGTGTTAATAGTCAGACTGGTGCTATTTCATTAGATGGTGATTGGGATTTATCTGACACCGATACCGAAGAAAGCATGTTGCCTTATACTGTGGGTAAAACACTTTCAAGCAAGCAAGTTAATACGCCATCAAAAATAGTTGTACCCGTCACGACCTCAAGTACCTCAAGTACCTCAAGTACATCAAGTACAACTAGCAATCCAACAACAAGCACGACTACTGGCTTAACTACCTCAACCACGTTCCCCACAACAAGCACGACCACTGGTTTAACCACTACAAGTACAACAACTGTTACCGATTATCCCACCACCAGCACAACCACTGGATTAACAACAACCTCCACAACGGTCTCACCAACCACTACCTCGGGTTACAGCACAACCACTACGGGTGCGTCTTACACCACAGTAACAACCACTACCACAGTAGTCATTGATGATTACAGTGATAATGCAAGTTCATCTGGAATGATCACTATTAGTAATAACAGCGCCACAGCTAGTGGCGTTATAAATGACAGTTTTGATGTGGATTGGTTTAAAGTCAATCTTGTGGCGAATAATCGTTATTCCTTTGAAATGAAAGGCACTGATAGCAATGATGGCAGCCTTTATGATCCTCTATTAGTGCTCAGAAATGCAGCAGGACAAACACTCATTTCAGATGATGACTCTGGCACAGGTCATAACGCTTTGATAAGAGAATTTAAAGCCCCCGCAACAGGAACCTATTATCTTGAAGCCTCCTCTAGCGATCTCTTTGATGTAGGTACCTATAAAATCAGTACCAAATTAACCAGTGGTCAAACAACAATCAATCATGCACCACAAGGCAGTGTTCTAATTAATACACTCCAACCCAAAGTTGGGCAGATTTTAACTGCACGCAACCTATTAACCGACCAAGATGGCTTAGGCACGATCACCTATACCTGGAAAACAGGTGATAAAATTTTAGGCACAGGTACCACCTACAAAGTTACCGCCAATGAATTAGCAAAAAATATCGTGGTAGTCGCTAGTTATACTGACAAATTGGGCTACACAGAAAGTGTTAAAAGCACTCTCACCGCAGCCGTTGCCACCGCTAATTCACTACCCAAAGGCGAAGTTATTCTAAGCGACCTTGTTCCTCAACAAAACACGGTACTGCGGGTAAAAAATACTTTATCGGATCTGGATGGCTTAGGCAAAATCACCTATATCTGGAAAGCAGGCACGGATACCTTAGGAACTGGCGAGACGTACACCTTAACGCAAAAAGATGTTGGTACAGCACTTACCGTCAGCGCAACGTACACAGATGGTTTGGGCAAACTTGAAAGTGTTAGCAGCAAAACCACCGCACTTGTTAAAAATATCAATGACTTACCCAAAGGTGGCGTGACGATCAATAATCTTGCTCCTAAAGCAGGTCAAACGTTAACAGCAAGTAATACGCTAACTGATGAAGATGGTTTAGGCAGTATTCAATATACGTGGGCTACGGGAAGTCAAAAATTGGGGCAAGGTCAAAGTTATCTACTAAAAAATACCGATGCAGGTAAAGTAATCACAGTAACGGCAAGTTACACAGATGGCTTTGGTGCTGTAGAAAGCAAAGTCAGTGCTGAAGTGAAAGTGGCGGCAGTTGCTAAACCCGGTTTTATTATTAGCAAAAATGATCTCATTACCTCAGAAGACGGCGATACGGCCGTCATTAGCATTAAATTAGCCACGGCACCACGTCGAGATGTCTCACTAAGTTTTACCAGTAATGATGACAGCGAAGGCTCAGTTACTGATACCGCCTTAGTGTTTACCTCAACTAACTGGGACACACCTCAAAGTATTACGGTTACGGGTAATAATGACTATTTAAACGATGGTAATCAGCCCTATATCGTTACCACTATAATTACCAGTTCAGATGTCAATTATCGCCAGTTAAAAATTGACCCTTTCGTTATTACCAATACCGAAGATGTCACTACAAGCACTGACGATACGCACATTCCTCTTGGCACACCACGCGATATGCCTTTAAAAATTTATGGCGATACCATCATTGATAGCACAGTAATTGATGATAATACCCAACTATATGAAGTTACTGGCAGCAAACCCATGAATGACATTTTGCAAGGTCTCGATGGTAATGACACGCTTTATGGCGGAAATTTACAAGATGATATTTCAGGAGGTTTAGGGGATGATCTCTTATACGGTGAAAATGATGAAGACTTACTGTACGGCGAAAGCGGAGAAGACACCTTATTTGGTGGTCAAGGAAAAGATACGCTGCAAGGTGGTGACGATGACGATGTCTTAAATGGCGGCGATGGTGATTTAGCCGTTGATGTATTAATCGGTGGCTCAGGTAATGACACGTATTATTTAAGCTACGGAAAAATGGATACTATTGATGACAAAGGCTTAATAACCGACCGTGATACCGTTATTATTCCGTATCAAATCAACAGTTATCAGCTGCCCACCAATATAGAAAATGCAGTCATTAGCGAAGGTACCCAAAAAAGCAACTTAATTGGCAATAACGCTGATAATAGCTTAACCGGCAACCAAGGTAATAACAACTTATCAGGCAACGTGGGTGCTGATACTTTATTTGGCGGCCTAGGTAATGATAAATTAGTCGGCGGAAGTGGTGATGATACTTTATTTGGCGGCCTAGGTAATGATAAATTAGTCGGCGGAAGTGGTGATGATGCCTTAACTGGAGATATAGGCAGTGATACCTTAACTGGTGGCATAGGACAAGATGATTTTATCTTTGCTAATAAACCCAGTAAAGACAGCATCGATAACATTACTGACTTTACCACACGCGATGATGTGATTAATTTAGACAATGCAGCGTTCCAAAAACTATCTAACGAAGGTGAATTTAATAGCCGAAATTTAGTTATTAATGACGTCGCTATCGATAAAAATGACTTTATAATTTACAACAAAGCAACGGGAGCCTTGTTCTACGATGCGGATGGCAGTGGCGCAGCAGCACCAGTACAAATTGCTGTTTTAGGTGTTGAGTTACCTTTAACCAGCGATAACTTTATCATTATCTAAGTTATTTATCGTGGCTTAAGCAGAACCCAAGCCACTCACAACACCCAATAAGACCTGGCAACACTCCCGTTGTCAGGTCTTTTTTTATCAGACAAATACGTGCACATTAACTATGACTTATCTTTCTGAAAGACTAGCGCAATACTGGCTATTAGCGCGCTTTGATAAACCAATAGGCATCTTGATTTTATTATGGCCGGCACTATGGGCATTATGGGTAGCCAGTAACGGTAAACCCGATGCTTTAGTGCTAAGCGTTATTTGTGCGGGCGTTGTTGTCATGCGTGCAGCAGGCTGCGTAATTAATGACTATGCTGATCGAGACTTTGATCCCCATGTACAACGCACCCAACAACGCCCTATTGCAGCGGGTAAAGTTAGCCCTAAAGAAGCACTGTATGTCTTTGCCGTACTGGGTTTGTTGGCTTTTGGCTTAGTGTTATTACTTAACCCACTGACGATTATGCTCTCGTTTATCGGAGCGTTTTTGGCAGCAAGCTACCCCTTCATGAAACGTTACACGCATTTACCCCAAGCATATTTAGGTATCGCTTTTGGCTGGGCTGTGCCGATGTCGTTTAGTGCCCAAAGCAATGACATCCCTGTGGTTGGGTGGATAATGTATTTAGCGGTTATGCTATGGTCACTTATTTATGACACCATGTACGCCATGGTTGATAAAGAAGACGACATTAAAATTGGCGTAAAATCAACTGCCATTTTATTTGGGCACTATGATCGCCAGATAATTGCAGCCTTACAACTTATTATGCTGAGCTTGTTAATTAGCATAGGACAAATGCAAGCCTTAGGGAGTGCGTATTACATAGGTTTATTAGTGGCGGCTGGCTTGTGTATTTACCAACAAAGACTTATTTATAAGCGCGAAAAAACGCAATGTTTTAAAGCTTTTTTAAACAGTAACTGGCTAGGATTAGCGGTATTTATAGGCTTAGCCGTGGATTATTTACACCTATAAACAAATCATCCACAAGCAAATTAACAACATACATACTCAATGAACGTACATCTTAAAACACTTGGTTGTCGCCTGAACGAAGCTGAACTAGAAATGTGGGCACAAGACTTTCAAAAAGCCGGGCATCAGATTACCCAAGAACTCACCGACGCACAGCTAATTATTATTAACTCCTGCGCCGTTACAAACGATGCCGCAAAAAAATCAAGACATTTAATCCGCAAACTACATCGCGAAAATCCCCTTGCCAAATTAGTTGTCAGTGGTTGCTACGCCACCTTAAATACCGATGAAGTTAAAGCGATTTTAGGTGTTGATATGGTTATTGGCAATCAAGAAAAGTCGCATTTAGTGCAAAAAATTCTAAACGAACTCAGCTTAAACAGTATGCCAATGATGGCAACAGAACCGGGCGAAACCGCTTTATTTACTCGAGGCAGGCAACGTGCGTTTATAAAAGTTCAAGATGGCTGCCGTTACCGCTGCACCTTTTGCATCGTCACTATTGCGCGTGGTGAAGAAATCAGTCGCCCAATTCAAGACATTGTTGATGAAGTTAATCAATTACATCAGCAAGGCATCACCGAAGTCGTCCTAACAGGCGTACATCTTGGGGGCTATGGTAGTGACATCGACGCACAGCTAACACAATTAATCAGTACCTTACTCACCGACACCACAATACCGCGAATACGCTTAGGCTCACTTGAACCCTGGGAATTTACCGAAGATTTTTTTGCTTTATTTGCCCACCCGCGCTTAATGCCGCATTTACACCTACCCTTGCAAAGTGGCAGTGATAGTGTGCTACGGCGCATGGCAAGACGCTGTAAAACAGATGAATTTGCCGCCATTGTTAAGCGAATTAGAAACGTGCATCCTTATTTCAACATCACCACCGATATTATCGTCGGGTTTCCTGGCGAAACCGAACAAGAATGGCAAGAAAGCGTTGAATTTATCCAAAAAATAGGCTTTGGTCATATTCATATCTTTAGTTACTCTGCGCGTGCAGGCACCAAAGCCGAAAGCTTACCCAATCAGGTAAGTCATGAACTAAAAAAACAACGTAGCGAAACGTTGCATCGCTTAGCCCAACAAATGAAACAGCAGTTTTATCACGCTAATATTGGGCAATCTTATCCAGTATTATGGGAAGCCCATACAGAAATGCACGAGACTCAAAAGCTCGCCTTTGGCTACACACCCAATTATTTACGTGTCCAATGTGCAATTGATCCTGCTGAAACCTTAGCCAATCAAATCCGCACTGCTGAGCTAATTGCCATTACCGAACACACGCTACAAGCAAAAATACAGGCTTAAATACGCTAAAAATTATCTTTACATAAGCGCAAGGCAGTAAAAACCGTTAACTGATCTGCCTGTGTCAACTGCAAATTAGCACGAATTTCAGGGCTATCCACTCTAAAAAAAGGATTAGTGGCTAACTCATCCTTAAGCAGCGTTGGTATTGTTGGTAGCCCTTGCTGACGTAGTTCAGCAACCTGCAACGCGCGGTCTTGTAACACCTGATTACCCGGTTCACGTTGCAAGGCAAAACGGGCATTTGCTTGCGTATATTCATGCGCACAATACAGAAGAGTTGTTTTAGGTAACGCCATAATTGTTTGCAACGATGCCCATAATTGCTCTGCACTACCTTCCAATAAACGTCCACACCCCATTGCAAATACAGTATCACCACAAAATAAAGCCGAGGCGGTAGGGACATAATAGACGCAATGCCCAAGGGTATGTCCTGGCGTTAACATTACGTGAATGCAATGATCGCCTAAAAACACACAATCACCATCCGTTACAGCTTGATTCACATTAGGAATACGCGTTTGATCAACAAGACTCGCGACCACATGGCAACCCGTTTGGCGTTTAAGTTCACTATTACCGCCGACATGATCATAATGATGATGTGTATTGAGTATCATCGTAAGTTGCCACTGCCGCTTTTCCAAAAACTGCACCACTGGCTCAGCAAGTGCTGGATCAATCACTGCGGTCTGTTTAGACACAGAATCATGAAGTAAATGTATATAATTATCCTGAAGTACAGGAAGTGAATGAATTTCCAGCATAGTAATCTCTATTAACATTAAGTGTTAAGTAACGGGATACGAAGCAACAATGTAATGCTTATTCTGTTTTTCACCTAATAACACCCCGCCTTCCTTGCCTTAAAATTGCACTATTTTAATGACATTGGCAACCACGAAACACTAGTCAACATAAATATTACAGTGCATTAATACGTTGCAGTCCTTGATTAAAAAAGCTAAAACCTTTTTACTCTTACTTATCTTCATTAAGGCACTGTGCCGTGACGTCAGGCCATAATGAGAATGACTACTTAACAATATTTCTTAGACAATTTTTCTTAGTTGACAAGCACGGTTTGGCTTGTAAATTAAATCTGCAGTTAAAAAATCATAATAATAATTCTAGGAGTTACACATGAACATAATGCCTTATTTATCCCCATTAAAAATCCTTTCTATGTCTGCTTTAGTTGTTGGCTTAAGTGTCTGTCAAGTTAGTTTAGCCAATGAGCATGTTTCAGAATGTAAAAATCATATCCAAAATAAAATTGCTTGGAATGACGATGGTAAAACCCAATGGGAAGAAAAAAACTTAGCCGCGCTTTGCAAAGACACTACTAATCCTAAAGAACCAGGCGAATGCTTTAATAAAATCATGCATGGCAAAGTTAATTGGGGCGGTGGTGACAAATGGGAATGGAAAAACGCCCTAAGCTTATGTTCTGGTAGCAATGATTCTGACGCCACTGTGGCGTGTTTCAAAAAAAGAATTGAAGCCAAAGAAAACTGGAATACTGCTATCTTGGAATGCCAATTAGGTACCAAACATAGCAACAAAATACCTATGTGATGATTCTATTTGACGCGCCTAATGACGATATATTTTATCTGTAATTAGGCGCTTCAAACTGTTTTAATTTCTCGACGAGGAGCGCTAGTAAAATGAAAATTAATTTTTCATTTGATTCATCAAATCACGTTGATGGTGAAGCAAGCATTCAAATCAACAAACCTATTTTTGAAGTATTTTCATTTATCGGTGAACATTTTTACGATAACTACCCTAAGTGGGCTGTCGAAGTTATCGATTTTGAGCCGCTTGATGGGCGTGAAGTTTTTGTAGGATCCAAAGCAAAACAAATTAGAAATGAAAATGGGGCAACAGTTGAATCTGTTTTTCAAATTACTGATTATCAACCTGCCGTTAAATTAATGTTTAAAGGCTTAACTGCGCCCTACATTCATAGTTATATGCTAGAAAGTACCAATGATAATTCAAACACCTTATTAACCTTTAAATTTGAACTCACTGAAATCGATATGTTTATGCGCCCTTTTTTAAAATTAATACGTTCAGCTATAGAAGATGGGGCAGAAATTACTGTAGAAAATATTAAAAACTTGGTTGCAGATCGTGATAGCGAATAACAGTAAAAGCCAACTTACCGCCTTTATAATATGACGTTTATTAACTAAAAACCCTGCTAAGGTTTTTGTGACACTAGGTAATTTCGTATGATTATCAAAACTAAAAAACAAATTTCAGAAAATGATATTACCGATTCAGCCATTTTTCATAAACGGCGACAACTTATAAAATCCTCTCTTGTTGGCAGCATTGCCGCTCTGGGTTTATTTCCAGCCACTAGCAGCCAAGCAATTACCCGTTGGAGCAACGTAGCAAAAGCCAAGGTGGGCAGTTCTGCATTGACGGTTACCGAAGAAAAGATAGTAAAAAACTACACTAATTACTATGAATTTTCGTATGAAAAAACGCAGTCAACTGATTTGGCGCAAGCACTCACAATAGATCCTTGGAGCATATCTATAAAAGGCGAAGTTGAAAAGCCAGGGCAACTGCATTTGGAAGACATTATTAAGCAGTTCCCTATGCAAGAATACATTTACCGCTTTCGTTGTGTTGAAGCGTGGTCAATGGTGGTGCCTTGGATTGGTTTTCCTTTAGCTGAATTAGTGAAGTCAATTAAGCCTTTATCCAGTGCTAAATTTGTAAAATTTACCACCGCCTATCTCCCTGAGGTAATGCCTAATCAAAAAGACACTAGCATGTTGGAATGGCCGTATGTTGAAGGTTTACGCCTAGATGAAGCTATGCATCCATTAACACTGTTAGCGGTAGGCTGTTATGGCGACACCTTGCCTAAACAAAATGGCGCACCCTTACGTCTGGTTGTGCCGTGGAAGTATGGCTTTAAAAGCATTAAAGCGATTGTAGAAATTGAATTCTTAAGCCGCGCGCCGCTCACCACTTGGAATAAAGCAGCCCCGCATGATTATGGCTTTTATGCCAATGTTAATCCGTCAGTACCACATCCTCGCTGGAGTCAAAGCAGTGAGCGCGTGCTAGGTAGCTCGTTTTTTTCTCCAAGAAGAGAAACTGAATTATTTAATGGCTATGGCGATGACGTTGCTAGCCTTTACCAAGACATGGATCTACGGCATTTTTTCTGATGTTTACTCACTTATTAACGCTTAGAAATACAGTAATAACGCTATGTTTATTACCCTTATTTAGCATTCTATTGGATATTTTCACCGATAATCTTGGTTCAAATGCTATTCAAGCCTTACATATACGCTTAGGGGATTGGTCATTACGATTTTTGTGGCTAACCTTAACCGTAACGCCCATTCAGATCATAACTAATTGGCGAGGTATGGCAGATTATCGACAATTAATTGGCTTATTTGCTTTTTTCTATGCCAGCACACATCTTTTGGTTTATTTGCTATTAGATCAAGCCTTCCAATGGCATAACATCGGCTTAGATATTCTGGAAAGTTCTTATATTTGGTTTGGTATTTTTGCTTACCTCATTCTGTTTTTATTAGCAATTAGCTCACCTAAACAAGCAAAAAAAATCTTGGGTAAATCCTGGAAGAAATTACACCGTTGGATTTATTATGCAGCAGTGGCGGTGATTATCCATTACTATTCACAGCTTAAAGGTAATTTAACAGAACCTTTTGTTTATTCAGTCATCCTAGGTCTCTTGCTACTGTTCAGGCTGGGTGCGTGGTATAAAAATAAACAATTGGGACGTTTAATGATCCCACGCGGGAAAAAATAACAGCCTCGTTATTTTGCCTTTTAAATTAATGCAAGGTGTTGCTTGCTCATTACTTAAAAGGAACCATGTGAAATCATCCTATCAAACTGCGCCCAGTCCCACTAATAAACTCCCCAGTGGTATCCCTTTTATTATTGCTAATGAGTTTGCTGAGCGCTTCAGCTACTATGGCATGCGTGCCGTCTTGGTCATTTTCATGACACAGTATTTGCTTGATGCGAACGGTCAAGCCGATTTAATGTCAGATAACGAAGCTAAAGCCTATTTCCATTTATTTATTTCCCTCACCTATTTCACCCCCTTCTTAGGCGCGCTTCTCGCCGATAGTTTTTTGGGTAAATATCGCACCATTGTGTTGTTATCCTTGGTGTATTGTTTAGGACATTTTTGTCTTGCAATAGATATTACGCGGCTGGGCTTATTATTAGGACAAACCTTGATTGCCTTAGGTGCAGGCGGCATTAAGCCTTGTGTCTCAGCGCATTTAGGCGACCAATTTGGCCGCTCTAATCAACATCGACTAAGCACAGTCTTTAGCTGGTTTTATAGCAGCATAAACTTAGGGGCATTTATTGCCATGCTGATGGTGCCTTGGTTGTTACAACAGTACGGGGCAAATATTGCGTTTTCTGTGCCGGGTGTATTGATGTTGCTGGCAACGATTATTTTTTATTTTGGTCGCTATCGTTTTGTGCATATTCCCCCCACAGGTAAGCATTTTTTTAAAGAAGTCTTGAGTAAGCATGGACGACAATGTTTAACGCGCCTACTTAGTGTGTATGTTTTCATTGCTATGTTTTGGGCATTATTTGATCAAATTGGTTCCTCGTGGATTTTGCAAGCACAGCAAATGAACAGGGAAATGGCTGGTATTGAAATTTTACCCTCACAAATTCAAGCAACAAATCCACTGTTAATAGTACTGTTAACCCCCCTTTTTTATAAACTGGTTTTTCCTTGGTTAAGTACGCGAACACACTTAAATTACATCACCAAAATAACACTTGGCTTAGCCTTTACTGTGGCGGCGTTTAGTTGGGTTGCCCTGCTCCAACAGCAACTGGATGCAGGACAAAAATTAACTATTATCTGGCAACTTCCAGCCTATTTATTATTAACCATGGCAGAGATTTTGGTATCAGTTACCTGTCTTGAGTTTTCCTACACGCAAGCACCTAACAGCATGAAAGCGCTGATCATGTCGTTGTACATGGCAACCGTAGCGGTAGGTAATTTGTTTACCAGCGGGGTGAATTTCATCCTAGCCAAATTGACCACTTCGCACTTGTTATCGGGTGCTGCATATTTCTGGTTTTTTACTGTGCTGATGTTATTAACCACACTTGGTTTTATGTGGCATAACCGGCACTTCAAAGAAACCATGTATTTGCATGCTGAACGCTAAAGAGATTGTGGACGTATTATGTTTTAACTTACCCCTTTTACCTCTCACTACCCCATTAAGTTAAACCGTTTGTAGTAAGTCATGAGCTTGTCGAATACCTGTACTTCTCATTATGATATTCAACGTAAATGAGGAGCGCAGGCTTTGCCTGCAAGTCAATACAGGCAAAAGCAGCCATGTCAGAGCCTCTGAAGCGATTGGGGGAATCATGAGGGCCATAATGAGAATTGCTGACCCCACTGGAATTAAGTTAAGGATTAATGTATTAAAAAAATCAATATAGTGTGAGTTTTATAAATCCCCCCTAGCCCCCCTTTTTGAAAAAAGTGGGGGGGAGAGTCTGTCATAAGCGAGCCGAATGCAGGGCTTTTTTAATTAACTTAAATAAGCGCCTATATCCACCACATCAATCTGCTCTGGTCGCATAAAGCGTTTAGCGTATTTAAGATATGCGCCTGATACCAAAAACAAATCAAAAAGATCGGGATCGATATGTTTGTCATTCTTCATAAACCCCATGATTTTTATCGATTCTGACAACGTTTTGCCCTTTTTATAAGGCCGATCAATTGCCGTTAACGCCTCAAATACATCAGCGATTGCCATAATACGCGCTTCAATACTCAGCTCTTCTTTGCCTAATCGACGCGGATAACCCGTACCATCCATTTTTTCGTGATGTCCACCCGCAATTTCAGTGACTCGACTTAGATGCTTTGGGAAGGGTAAGGCCGACAGCATTTTTATGGTTTGCACCATATGTTCGTTAATTTTGTAACGTTCTTCTTGTGTTAGCGTGCCACGCGCAATGGATAAATTATAAATTTCTCCCCGATTATACAAATTTGTAGGCGCAACGACGTTAAATCCCCATGGATTATTGGCAGCAATGTGCTCACGTTCGGCACGCGGAATAATATGCTCGGGCTTGTCCGCCAGTAAATATTCCCACGTAGGCAAGGTGACTGCTGGCACTGCTTGGCGCAGCATTGTATCGTGCTCGGATATACCGATGCGATCATCTAAGGTACGCAGCCAGCGACGTTGAGCAATACGTGTCAAGCGTTCAATCTTATCTGGAGCCATAAATTCACTACCCACATTACAGCTGGCGATAAAATTAAATTCATCATTAAGAATGGCATGCTGAGTGCGTATTTCTGTTTGCAGTGCGTTAGCATCAAGCAATTCCTTTGGCAAGCTTGCGATAAACTGTTGATACACTGCACTCTCAACATCGCGTTTAAGCACCTCAAAACGCATACGAATTTCGTGGATTCGATCATAAATAGTTTCTAGTTTCGTTGCTTTATCGACGACATACTCGGGTGTTGTCACCTTACCGCAATCGTGTAACCAACTAGCAATATGCAATGCCTCCCAACCTTCTTCAGTCAGATTAAACTCAGCAAAGACGCCATCAGTTTGCTCACAAGCGGCTTCAGCTAATAATTTTGCCAGCTCAGGAACGCGCTGACAATGTCCCCCACTGTACGGACTCTTTGCATCAATTGCCCCTGCCACTAACTGAATCAGGGCCTCCAACAAATCTTTTTGGTCAAGCAGCATCTTTTGATTATCAATAGCAACGGCCGCAGTACCCGATAACGCTTCGATAAACGCCAAAAGTTCTGGAGCAAGAGGCCTTGCGTTATCACCCACAGCAATCTGTAAACTCAGCGCACCTAAGATTTCATTTTTACGATTACGCAGCGGCAAGGCGACAATATCTACTTGCTGCATGTCTAGCTCCTTAAATAAACGGGCATAGGTTTGTGCTTGAAGTGGATCGGTGTTGGTAATACGCAGTGTGTGTAAGCTATCACCGATAATTGCACGCACATGTAAAGGCGCACTATTGCTGTCGACTAAGCCTAACGGCATCTCCCCTGCAACATCACATTCTATGCCACGCACCTGGCGCGCCACCGTCTGGACAGTGTTATCGTTAACCGAGACCAGTGCAAGTTCACCACTGCTTGCGCCTGAGACAGCAATCATTTCATGCAAGATAATATTGATTAAACAATGAAAATTACTCTCTGCACTTAACGCACTGGAGATATCCAAGAATTTTTTAAGCGTATGCTTCATTTTAGTCATACTGACTGCAAGATCTTCAACTTCTTTAATAGTGCTACATGACGGGTCTGGGCTAGTAAAGTTAAAGCTGCCGATTGCTTGGGCAATTTTTACTAAATCACGCAAAGGGCGAGATACCTTGGTAGAGGTATAAATAATAAGGGGCAGCATAAGCAACAGCAAAAGTAAACTTAATGCTATCGTTATGTCACGAATACGAATAGAGTCCGCCATCAGTTCAACATTGGGCACTGCGATACCTAAAAAAAGTGCATGTGTGCCCGCGCCATCGATACGTTGCACTCGCCCATACCATTCATGACCTTCAAGCTCAATTTTTAAGTCACCTTCACCCAGCCCATTACTAAGCGTATGGTCTTGCCAGTGAGTAAATAATTCTGTCAGTGCAGGCACGTTTAAATCAGGCACTAAGGCAACGTCACTGATACCTGCGGCATTTTTTTTAAAAATTTTGTCTGCATCTCGATAAGCCAAGACTCGCCCAGAACCATTAAACAAGACTAACTCAGCCGAAGCTGTTATTTTTTGCCGTGCAATAAGACGTGATAAGCCTGTCAAACTCATGTCAATACCCACAACACCTGAACTATTGTGTCCTCGAACGGCAAGAGTAATGCCCACTTTTTGATTGGAAGCAAAGAGGTAAGGATCAGTTTGAATGATGTCATCGGGTGTATTGACTTGCAAGGCTTGCAGATACCAAGGGCGGGTGCGCGGCTCAAACTGATAATCTGGCTTAGCAACACTAGCTATTAAAGTAAGCGCAGCGTCATAAAAATCATACTGCCCCACAATCGGAAGTTTATCGCGGTTCACACTTTGCACTAAAAACATCGCTTGCTCAGGTGCTTTAAAAGTGGCTCTATCTTTGGGACGATCTGTTAAATTTCTCATTAACACAAAGGAGCCATCGGTAGTGCCTGCATAAACAGAACCAGCCGAGGGATTCTGACGCAATGCCGCCGCCATTGCTGCACGTTGCACAACACGCTCTTTATGAAATTTACCAGTAACCAGCGTGGTTTCAGCCAGTATTTTGATTACACTTTTCATCGGCAATAACTCTGCCTCAAGCACACCATTTAGTTCACGCCCCACGCGCTCTATTTTGTCATTGGTCATGGTTAAATCGCGTTGCGCACCCATAAACCAACTAACAGATGCTAAAGAACTATACAGAATAACAACCAAACCCAGCATCAACGTCACCAGCGTGACATGCAATTTTCTAGGTTGAAAGATAAAACTAAGCATTAACAGCTCCAAATAATCATAGCGACGAAGCCCTAAAGTGGTTTTTAAGTGGCTACTTTCTGGCTTCGATTAATTTAATAATATCGCAACTACGCTCATCGACTCGTACCCACTGAAATGGGCATGATTTAACATGCTTGAGCGTATCACGATTAATATTTGCCCCAACTAAACGCACAATTAAGGGATTTAAGCAGTTCATTATCAAGGCAGGCACTGAGTAAGAACTAAGCACATGCTCTAGTAATAATACTTGACCGCCAGGCTTACAGACACGATACAACTCTTTTAAGCCTTTTAATGGCATCGGCACCGAACAAAACACACAGGTGGCGATAACCGTATCAAAACTGTTATCTGCAAAATAAAGCTGCTGCACATCCATTTCTTCTAAGTTAATCTGCAAGTGTTGCTTATCACATTTTAATTGCGCTTGTTTAAGCATATTAGGACTAAAATCAATGGCTGTAATCTGCGCAAAAGCGGGATAAAAAGGAAAGTTTTTACCCGTACCTACGCCAACTTCTAAAATATGCAGACTGGTATCATCTATTTTTTCCCATAATTGCTTACGTAGGCGTCGAAAAAAAAGTCCCTCCATCATGGCTTCGATGAGTTCAAAATAAGGGGCAATACGATCATAGCGTTTTTTTATTACGTCAGTGGTAGGTTTCATAAGGCTAATCAATAAGATGAAAGAATGGCATAGTACCGCAGCACCTCTAATTATAGAAAAATATTGGCACTATGTGAAATACAGTGGGTAAGCGAATTTCAATTTCCCACAAAGAAAATAAATCATATTTCTGAAAGCGCCGTGTGTCTAACCTTATGCTACTGAGCAAGACAGCTTTTAGTATAGCATCAACACCAATTTGAGCAGGTCACTGCTGAAGCAGAACTAAATCTGCTTGCCTTAAGCACCAACAATGATGATTTGCGTCGTCTTGGTTAGGACTTACACCTGCTACCGAAGGCGAACAATTACGACAACTGCTTGCGGTCGCAGCACAATGGGAGCGTATTCTGCAATTGTGGGAAACGCTTGCAGACCGTTGCAAACACACACAATGCCCAGCCAGTGAAACTGAACGGCAATTATTAGCAGGCTGCCTTGCCATCCATACTTTAATTTAATTTATACCGATAAAGCAGCAAGTTTGAAGACCGCCATCACAGGCAGCAGCGTTGACTATACTCAACACCAACGAGGTACCGCTAAAGGGGATGAGGTGACAGAAGAATGGTCACCCAGTCTGGGCAATGCCGCAGGTATGCTACAAAAACCACCTTTGGTTAACACCCAATAAAACCGCACAGTTAGGAGGTAAAGCAATGCACTTTATCTATCGGATTCCAAACTCATGAGTTTGGAATCCCTACAAAGCTACTCTTGAAAAATATGGAGTCCAAGGGCTTTAGACCTTGGCTAAAAAGGCTAAAGCCTTTTACTCCAGCCTATCATTACTGTAAAAAATTAGCGGAGATTTTATTAGATAAATCCCCCTTTTTTAAAGGGAAGATGAATAGTTACCAACCATACACGTCGCACTACAGCTATCACCTAGTGCGACGTGGGTACTGCCATAAATTGTCAACTTGTCGAACAGTTGAATAAAGGCGTCTCAATAAGTACAGGCTTTATTCAATAATAACGACATCACTACGTTTTATAATTCCAGCTTGCAGAACTTTTGCATAGACACCTACCGAAGGCAGGGCTTTATCGGCGAAAGGCACATATACAGTATTTTCAGCGATTACTTTTAAAATTTTATTATCTTTAGCAAGATCGCTTTGCGCCAGTGTTGGCATTACACAGCGGGGACAAGGATCTGTTATTAATAATCTCACTTCACCAATACGCAGGGTTTTACCCACCCAATCATTTTCGACAAAACCTGTTTGTTCAGCGTGGGTTGAAATGATTAAATTTGGACGAAAACGCCTAGATTCCATTCTTCCTGAAGGGTACCGTTTTTGTAACTCGGTTAAGCTTGCTGTGGTTAAAATATGTAAGGTGGAGTAATCAAAAAAACTTCCTTCCCCTGCATCAGCTGAGATAACTTCATCACTTATTTCAATAGGTTGACCCTCATACTCAGGCCAATATTGTTCCAAGGCTGCTTTGCTGGGTGCGTGTTTTATTAAGGTTACGTCACGCTTTAAGGCTGCGCTTAATAAGGATTGCGCATCACTTTGATTACTGCTTAAGGTGCTACCATTGGGTAAGGTAATGGTTACTTCAGGAAGGGCTTGATTAGATTCTGGTGCTTGCTGATAACGCGCATGAAAATAAAACAGTTCAGGCCATTTTTTTGGATTTTTAGCACTGACGATTTTATTTGTTTCGGTGTCAAGTAAGGCATAACTGCGATCACCTAAGATACCGTTATGTGTAATAACGGCAGAATTTAGTTCTTCTCCCATCATGGATTTAACTGGATAACGCCACAGTGAGGCTAGCAATAGAGTGGTATCTGACATAAGTAAATTCCTTCTTTAATTTTTTTTATAGTTGTAATGGTTAAAAATATTGCTTAAATTTTAGTGCAAACGGTTAAGCAATCACCCGTTTGCACTTTACTAAAACAGCATGATTGCCTAGGCTTCTCCTGCACGCACGTCAAATTCAATTTTCCAACGTCCTTCACCACGTTGTGACACTGCATTTAATTCTAAAGTACCCACTTCAGTGACTGCGGCACATAAATGTACGGGTACTACGTCACCTGCACGATGATTATCTACGGGTAAAATGATTTCAATTTCAGCTAATTCAGCCAATTCTTCGTCAGTCCAATAATCTAAGCGCATGCCGACAAAATCATCGCGTCGTGTGGTGGAGGCAAAAAAACGGAATCTTACTGGCTCACCAATAACTAAACCAAACTCATCATCGGGAAGTTCTTCTTGAGTGCCTTCTTCCATTCCAAATGGAGCAATACATAAGGCTTCTAATTCTGGCGGCAGACCTGGTACGGCGGGCATGGCGCTTTCTACGCCCACATAATAGGACGCTGCGGTGCCGCCTTTAATACGCACGCCTTTACCTTTACGCACAAAACCATAATAAGCGGCACCTCGAGCGACGGCTAAATCAAGTTCTGCACCACTTAATAAACGTGCTTCGGGTGCGCCTTCTGCAACTAACCATGAATTCAGCACCGTCATTAAGCGTTCGGCTAAGGCTTCTGCTTTTAACACGCCACCATTAAATAATACGGCAGTGGGGTGCAAGAAACTGGCATGTTCGGGCAGATTAATATCAGCTAAGTCCTGAGTGGCATGCTGTTGTTTTGCTAAAAACGCCGCTAAGTGACGCGTGATGCCTGCATCTTGTGCGTAAGGTAAACCAGCACTGCGTAAACCACTGCGAGGGCGTATTACGGGTCGTTCTGCTGCGTTCACTTTAGGTAAAAAGCCTTCGACTAAGACCCGTTCAACTTCTGCACGGGTTAATTCTGTCCGTAAACTGCCACCAACTAACGCTGAGCCTCGATTAGCGACCACGATGGGTACAGTGTCTATGCTGCTGTCGGTAAAGAGTTTTTCTTTGGCTTCGCGGCAACTGTGGGTTAAGGCATTAACTTGCCAGGGCGGTAAGCGTTGCCCTGACTGTTCTACTTTAGCTTTTACGGTATACGCTAAGGCTAAGTCCATGTTATCGCCACCTAACAAGATATGATCACCAACTGCGACACGGGTGAGTTCAAGCGTGCCATGTTGTTGAGTAACTGCGATTAATGATAAGTCGGTAGTACCGCCACCAATATCAACCACTAAAATAACATCACCGCATTGGGCTTGTTTACGCCATTCGCCCTGACTTTTTTCAATCCAACTGTACACGGCGGCTTGTGGCTCTTCCAATAAAATGGCGTGATGTAAGCCTACTTCACGCGCAGCTTCGACGGTTAATTCACGTGCCGCAGGATCAAATGATGCGGGCACAGTAATCACTAAATCTTGTTCTGTTAAGGGTGCATGAGGAAATTTATGCTGCCAGGCGTCGGAAAGATGCTGTAAATACGCCACGGTTGCTTGAAACGGCGACACACGCGTAACATCTTCAGGCGCGTCCACGGGCAAAATGGCCGCTTTGCAATCAACACCCGCATGACATAACCAACTTTTCGCACTGGATACTAGCCGAATGGGTGTTTTACTGCCTAAGTTACGTGCAATTTCACCCACCAAAAAACGTGGTTGTGCACTCCAAGGCAACATCACTGAGCCTTCTGGTAATTCAGCCTCATGAGCTTGATATAAAAAAGACGGTAATTGATGACTGTTTTCTACCATGCCAGGTGCAGATAATTGTGGAATGGCCATCACCTGCTGAGTGAATTCGTCCAAGGTGTCATCAATTTGAGCATAAGATATTACGCAGTGCGTGGTACCTAAATCGATACCGACATAAAAATGCTGCCCAGCACCGCCGGCATCGCTTTGCTTATCGGCGAGCGGAAGAGCACTGGGTGCTTGTTGATCTTTTAAAGTATCGATAACTTCAGTAATGCTTGGCTCTGCTTCTGTTTCACTGCTGACTTCGCTGATGTCTGCGGCTAAGTCCGTAGGCGTTACCCGTTCATCAGCTGTTGAGGGCGATTTGTTTTCTTGCATTTTTTTTATATGATTAAACAGACTCATAATTCTACCTCCGCTGCGGCAATAATACTGGCATCATGTCCTTGGGTGAGTTTTGGTAAACGTGTCTCGGTAATTTTCCAACCTTTATGAATTAAGGTGCCAGAAAAGGGTGCTTTACCAACAATATTTCCCGTTAAACGTAGCAATGAGGCATCAAAACCTTCTGGAATGACAAGTTTAGATCCTTCCGTTTCAGTACGAACGGTGGTTAAACTAAAATGGTCTTTAATTACTTTTAAGCAGCCTTCGTGCACTACACGTGCAGCAATACCAATATCTGCATCGTTATAAGAGGTAATGTCTTCTTGAATAAAGTCTATAAAGCGAGCGTCTGCTTGTAATAAACCTAATAACTGCAAGGCTGCATCGGGCGTTGCTTCTTTTAAAATAACTGGCTCTGGTGCAGGTGCGGGCACATGGACAATTTTTTCCACTATTTTTACACGAGGTTCTGGCGGCATTGACACTGAGGCAGGCTCGGGTTGAGGCATAGTAACGGCGTGTGGTGCGGCAATTATGGCGGGTTTGTTCATTGCTCTAACAAGCATAATCACGAGCACTATCACTAACAATAATAACAACACCAGCACGGTGCCCGCTAAACACACATGCAGTAGATCAAACGTGGTGGGTACTAAAGATAAATCAATAAGATAGGATGTATTCATTTGCGTTCTTGAGGCGTTGAGTTAAGGTCATGACCTGCTTGGCGCGTTGCCTGAGCAAACATTAAGGCTTGTAAAGCTTCGCGCGTTACTTGAATTCGGGTTTGTTTTAAATGACGATCTGCAATTGCTCCTGGCACTTTTGCAGCAAGATAAACTTCACGCATGACGGCAAGTGCGTCTTCGCAATGCATCATCACAGCATCTGTTGCTTTGCGGCTATCTTGGTCTTGATACATGGTTTTTTTCATTTCTTCTGAGACACATTTTTTATATTTATACTTAGTCTCTTGAATATCTTTTATGGCAGCGTCTGAGATTACTGTATTTGGCCAAGCTTTATCTGCATCGTCCGCAAAGACGGCTAGGCTGTTCAATAACAAGACAAAAAAAAGTGTTGTTTTCATAGTATTCCTTATATGTGTGTGGAATGTTTGCGCGAATGATTTTACGCTAACTGTTTAAAAACAGGTAATACGGATTAAGTTTAGCATTTAACGTGCATACCTTTATGGTGCATCCATTTCATAATTTTGGTGATTGTAGGGTGTAAACATTTGTTGCCATGCTGCGGCGTTAACTGCTAAAGGCTTGTCATAATAATAAACACACAGCTTGATTAAGCTGGTCTATCTTGAAAAAATTAACGCCAGTGATAGCTTGTCTACTACTAATGTAAATTTGTTCTACTTTTAAATTATTTATGAAAAAAACCTCAGATTTCCAACGCGCGGCTGCCGCGCCTAATTTACCTAATCGAACGGGTCAATTTATTTTATATTGTTTACGACATTTTCAAGGCTGGATGCTGTTAATGATTATTATGGAAACAGGGCAAGCCATTGGTCATATCATGGTGCCTTACGCCATTAAAACCTTGATGGATAGCGTTGTAAAATTAACACAAACAACTGATTTACAAAGTTTACATGCCCCGTTTTTATTATTGCTTGGCTTAACGATAGGAGAAATTATATTTAGTCGCGCCAGTGGGGCGATTTTAGTGAGCGTCGGCCCTAAAATACGCCAACGCACCGCCCATAATTTATATACCTATCTGCAATATCATGCGCCACATTATTTTAGTGAACACTTTTCAGGGGCGTTGGCGCATCGTATTAGTGATACGGCAATGAGCGTTAATCATACCGTCTGGGCAATTTGGTGTGATTTTTGGCCCATCACCATCACTTTTTTAGTGTCCATTAGCTTGCTGGTGCAAACGCATCAACAATTAGGGATATTTGTTGCGTGTTGGGTGCTTGTCTATGTCAGCATTTCGTATTGGTTAGCCATGCGCTGCCAAGCCTATGCGCAACACTATGCGGACACGCGCAGCATGGTGAACGGCAAAATTGTAGATGCCGTGACCAATATCATTAATACCAAGTTATTTGCCCATTTACATTATGAGCGGGACAATCTAAAGCAATATTTAGATACCGAAGTGAGTGCTGGACAACGCACGTTTTGGTACATGGAAAAAGTCCGTTGGTTTCAGTTTATTGCCGCAGCAACATTAAAAATAGGAATGTTGTATTACGCGATCAACTTATGGATTGCTGGCAGTATTAGTGTGGGTGATTTTGCCATGTGCGCAGGTTTAGTATTAATCATCGTTGGTGACGCACGTAATTTATCACGTCATTTTTTAGAATTTTTTGAATACTTAGGCACTATTGCTAATGGCGTTAGCTGTATTGTTCAGCCTCATGACATCATCGATAAAGCCTCAGCGACACCGTTGCAGGTCAGTGCAGGACGTATTGCCTTTGAGCGCGTAAATTTTGCTTATGCGCAGCAACCGCCTTTATTTAAGGAGCTTTCAGTTGTTATCGAACCTGGTCAGCGCGTAGGCTTAGTGGGGGCTTCAGGCTCAGGCAAGTCAACCTTTGTAAATTTAATCTTGCGTTCTATTGAGCCTCAACATGGTCAAATTACGATTGATGGCATGGACATTCAGTACGTACTGCTAGACTCGTTACATGAGCAAATCAGTTTAATTCCCCAAGAACCCAGTTTGTTTCATCGCAGTCTTGAGGACAATATTCGTTATGGTCAATTAACGGCAAGCCACGCCGCCATTAAAGAGGCTGCACAGCTTGCCAATGCAGATCAATTTATCAAAGCAATGCCCGAGGGCTATGCGTCATTAGTAGGAGAGCGTGGTGTAAAGCTTTCTGGCGGACAACGTCAACGCATTGCCATTGCGCGTGTCTTATTAAAAAATGCACCTATTTTAATTTTGGATGAAGCCACCGCCAGCCTTGATTCCATCACCGAAAAAACAATTCAAGATAATTTAGATCGCGCCATGGGCTGTAAAACAGTAATTGTCATTGCACATCGACTTGCAACTATTGCCCATCTTGATAGAATTTTAGTATTTAATCATGGCGAGATTATTGAAGACGGCTCACATGCTGAGTTAATGGCATTAGAAGGCATGTACTTCCGTATGTGGAGCATGCAAGCAGGTGGTTTTTTAGCAGAAGAAGACGTGATTAGCAGGTAAGTTTTACACTAATTAAGGGACTAAACTTATTTCAATTTTCTAGCACACAGCTTAAAATGTGTCAATAAATACTTTTCAATAAATACGCTTATCACCCTGATTTTACTCAGATACCCTACAATTCGCTGTGCAGACCTGATCATATTATCGCAATGAAAACTGACGCTACTGCTATTGCTCAAGCGGACACCCTATCTCCAGCCGCTCAACAGCCAGCGGTGTTAAGTGCCACGCAATTATCCACAGCCACCGAAAAGGTGGCGGATACGGCTTTACTCTCGCATTTTATTGATAATGTAAATAACGGTCTGACTACGCATGAGGCGTTGGCTCAGGCACAGCTTACTGTTAACACAATTGCAACGGCTGAACATGCAGTAACCATAGCAACGCCGCAACAATCGGTACAGATGCAACAGGATAATGCACTGGCCACTGGCGAGAATATCAACGCATTACTGCCCGAAGATAGCACCCAAGCCAACACTTTTATCGCGGCATTAAATGCTGCGCTCGCCGAGGATACCGAACCCGAACTTGCCTTTGCCTCCGCGCAAAGTACCTTGCAACACACCGAAGCCCTGCACGTAACGCTGCAAACACCGCTTGCTGAAAAGGCTCAATTGCTCACCTCCTTAGCAACAGATAGCGCGGCTAATAATCAGTTAATACCCAACACATCAGATACCTCAGACTCTTCAAACTCAGATGCCGACATTTTTTCATATCACCTGCTTGATGAATTAAGCCATGGGCAATCAATAGACACAGCGTTTACTGACGCACAGCACGTTAAACAAGTCTTAGCACAGGCTCAAAATACCAGCGTTATACCTATTTCTGATGCCGATGCCTTTATTTCAAACTTATCTAATCCTGCAAATATCGATACACAAATTGATCATTTAGCCTTTACTTCTAGCCAAAGTGAGGCTTTACAGTCTGCGTTTACCAATGATCAGCCCCCGTATGAGGCGATTGCTTCGGCTAATTCTGCCAGCACCTTAATCACGTCGGTTGAAACCAGCCTTACCGTCCCCAGCGATTCCTTGCTGACCGCGCTTGCCAGTGGTGAACATGTAACCGAGACCATTGCAGCGATTGTCCCCGATGCCGCGTCGATTGTTGCATCTCAGGCGCAAGCAAGCCAGCAAGAGGTTGAAGCGTCGTTAAATGTGGCCTTTGACAAAGCTGTCACCTTAACCGATGCAGTCAAAGAAGCTCAGGCCACCAGCAACGCTACCGACAAGGTGCTTCTTGAGATTCAAACCGCAGTTGCAGATTCACCAGACAAAGCCTTGATACAAGCCTTAGCCAGTGGTGAAAATATCAGTACAGCCCTGAGCTCAGTCATAAACTTAACTGAGCAAAAAACTAACGGTGATAATGCTGTCAATACCCAGGTTTTTGCAGAAACCTTAAGCAATGCCCTCGCACAGGGCAGTAATATAAACACGGCTATTCTTAATGCACAAACAGAAGCACGTCAGCAAACACGTGCTGAACATGCTGTTCAGTTACCTCAGCAAGATAAAAATACTGGCTTATTGCTGGCTCTGGCAACAGGAAATGCCCTGAATGAACAAGCACTAAAAACTGAGGTTTTAAATGCGCTGAGTGAACAAATCCAGCAACAGCCTGGTGAGATGTCTTTAGAACAAGCCCTTACGTTAGCACAGCAACACATCAACGTGGTTATGGCTACCTTAACGGATATTAACGTCCCTCAAGCGACGTCTACTATTCTTGGTTTATTGTCAGGAAACGAGCGCATTACTGAGTTAATACAATCGCTTAGTATTAATCCAGAATTATTAACGTTGCTGGAAAGCATTCCCCAAACAACTACCTTTGAGGCTATGCAAGAGCTTATCACTCAGGTGTTAGCAAGCGGTTTAAGTGTAAACGCACCGCTTGAACGTGCTGCGTTAGCGCTTAATGAAGCCAAAGCATCCAGCATAGATACCTTGTTATCATCACCCGAACACCTCACCTCACCTACGGCAAAATTAGCCACATTAATTAACCCAACGGCTGCCATAGAACACAGCCCAAGCCTACTTAACATTTTATCGCTACTAAATACCCTGCATCAGCTATTTGAAAATATTCAAATAAAAGACGCGGTCAGCCTTTTGTTAACTAAACAAGAAAATGCCTTACAAGATTTAGCGGAACTGTACACGCTACTTGAGACAAAAATAAATGCTATGGAGGCGCTGTTAAAACTCAATGTCATCGCTGAACAACAATTTAATTTATTACAGCAAGCTATTAATCTTAATCGCAACGTAACTCAATCCCTATTATTCCTAAACGCCATTCCACTTAGGGCAGAAGAAGCTGGGGGTGAAGCAAATGCTAGCCCTGGCATTAACCCTAGCGGCAATTTTTTTATTGATCTTGGGATTTCACCAACAAGCATTAAATTTGTTATCCCCGATCAGCTAGTACAGCCCTTTATCGTATTAACAGGTACCTATGGGCAATTAACGCTTTATCTTAATGGCGCCTATGTTTATGAATTGGCAAATACTAATCCAAGCATAGAAGCTTTAACACCCACGACTTATCTTATTGATACGTTTAAAAGTAAATTGATTAACCCATTTGGTGATACGACTGTAATAAAATTATCTATTATCATCAAAGGTGCAAATGATGCACCGCTTGCTGTGAATGACACAGACGTGGCGACTGAAGCAGGTGGCGTAAGCAATCAAACCGTAGGCACCAACGCTACGGGTAATGTGTTAAGCAATGATTCCGATAGTGATGCTAACGACACTAAAACCGTTACAGCGGGCGTGTTTGCGGGGCAGTTTGGCTCACTAACCCTGAACGCTGATGGCAGTTATGTGTATGTCATCGA
>Ga0247836_1002530_pt1 | contig 26375 bp, 17 predicted proteins | sample LaCruzMarch2015__4_FD_187116 | JGI IMG/M metagenome (GOLD analysis project Ga0247836, IMG submission 187116) | Freshwater microbial communities from meromictic Lake La Cruz, Castile-La Mancha, Spain - LaCruzMarch2015_14m | ecosystem: Environmental > Aquatic > Freshwater > Lake | place: Spain... | reverse complement strand
AAAGATCCGCAGCATCCTCCGGACCGGTTGTCCAGGAATACTTTTCGATGTCCAGTCCCATCATTCCCGCTTCCGACCGAAAAAAGAGGACTGGTGATGCAACCGCTTCCAACTGCCACTTGGCATCACATGAATCTTCGCTTTGATACAATCTGCCATGCGCAATGCCTGCCAGGAACGCACTTTTGTCGGTTTTGTTGCTTGTTTGTTAGCTGGCATTCCGATTTTTTGCATGAAAGCTAGATTATTTCGCCTTGGTTATTGATTAGTGGCTTCGAAACCGATATAGTTTGGAAGCAGTTGGCAATTCTTTACGAATGACAAGCAGTCCGATGTTTGCATCCCTTTCAATTCGATCTGTGGTGAAGTCTGCGTGGGTCATGCAGTGCTTGCTGTTGTTCGTTTTTGGATCGCAAGTGGGAAGCGTCTTCGGGGGATGCGGTGATTACCTCGACCACAAAGGCAATCTTCGTTTCTCAATGAGTGTCATCCATTCGGGTGTGAACGATTCTGACGCCGTTTTGCCTGAGGAACTTTTGGGCTTACTGGGAGCAGTGAAGGTCGAAGACTCGCCCGTTTCGAAATGTAGTGGGGGCAATTGCCGATCTGCTCCTGACCAACCGCCCGTTGAGCCGGCCCGAACTATCGTGTCGCGTCGCCAGCATATTGGTCTTCCAATCAATACAGCGGAATGGGACTTCGACATTGTTTCTGTGTTTGGATGGTTGAATGATCGTTTGCCATTGTCGATTTCTCTTGAGGTAACGACGCCTCCTCCGATTCTCTCTGCTTAACACTTTTCGGATTGTTGGGCATCACTGAGATTCGGAATTCAACCGATGCATTCGTAGTACCTCGCGAGTGTCTTCTTTTGGTTTCCCGTCTACAAGGAATGGACGTTCGGCATTTACGGGTCCGCTAACTCGTTCTTACCAAAGACCGTCTCTACCCCAAACTTTCTAACTATCTTTTGAGTTTAGCTGCGCGGTTCCATGTTGGTAACCGCGTAGTATTGCATGTGTGCATCGCGATCGATCGGATGCATTCGCAGGCTCGGTCAACCAAAGGCTCCGTCTGCGCAGCCACCTGTTTTTCGAGCAGCTTGAAAAAATTGGTACGTTTGAGTTGTTTGCTTTCTCATTTATATCGCTGATTTCAGCGTCATTCTTTTCTGAAACGGATTTGTATCATGTCACATTATTCCATCGAACGATTTCGAAGAGCTTTCACTTTGGTGGAGCTTCTTGTGGTCATCGCAATTATTGGCATTCTGGTAGGGCTATTGTTGCCTGCGGTGCAAGCCGCACGTGAAGCAGCCCGTCGCATGCAATGTGGAAACAACTTGAAGCAATTTGGGTTGGCTTTTCATAACTACGAGTCGGCGAACAAGCGACTTCCTGCGGGCAGAACGCCGGGTGCAAGCATGTCAGCCCATGCTGCCTTGCTTCCTTACATGGAGCAAAACGCGGCATATGCCTTGATTGATTTTAATGTAGCTTCAACGCACGTGAGCAACACGGCTGCGTTGGGGATTAACATCCCAACCTTCAATTGTCCTTCTGATCCCGTAGCGTTTGTCCCGATTGTGGGATGGGCAGGTACAAACTATCGAACCAATCAAGGATCTGGTATTGCAAACTCGACTCCTTCGACGGTTGCAGGCGACCCCAACTTTGGGTTTCCAGCCCCTAACGGGCCGATGGTACCTGGATTGTTCCTGGCGATCGGATCGATCACGGATGGGCTATCGAACACGGCTGCATTTAGCGAACATGGCAAAGGAGACTTCAGCAATGCTGTTTCCAGTATCACTGATACGTTCCGACCGGGGACATTTCCGGCTAATGCGGATGAAGCAATACGAGACTGTGCGGCTGTGAATATTACCGACCTTTCGAAGCAAGGGAACAGCAATGTGGGAGGACCATGGCTTACGGGGGGGCATACGACAACCAACTACTTTCATGCGGCTCCACCGCAAAGTCGGTCTTGTATGTTTCCACCACAACGAATCTCAACGACCGCCAAGAGCTACCATACAGGCGGAGTCCAAGTAACTCGTTGCGATGGGTCTGTTTCCTTCATCGCTAATTCGATTGAGCTTGCAGTATGGAGAGCCTTTGGATCGCGAAACGAAGGCGAAACCATAGGAAATGGAATCGAATAATGCGATACCTACAAACATGGAAGCCAGGGATGAACCTAGTTTTGTTCCTGGTGATGGTTTTTAGCTGCCTCACGGGATGTGGGCCTAGCCGAGTTCCATTGTCCGACGTTCAGGAGGCGAAGAGCTTGGCGGAGCGTCTACTGGAAAAGTGGAAGTCGGGTGAAGACATGTCCAAGTTCGCAACAGAGAGTCCGCCGATTTTTGTGTCCGAAGACCTATGGAGGAAAGGTGCGAAGCTACAGAGCTATGCGTTCCTGGACGAGGGGAAGATGTTTGGTTCCAACGTTCGCTTCCAGATCACGTTGAAGTGCGTGAGCAAGGAAGGCAAGGCGTCGGAACGTACTTTTTACTATTTGGTCACGACAACACCCGCGTTGACCTTTTTCCGAGAAGAGAGCTGATTGGCAGGGAAATCTGGTCCAGCGAACTTAAGCTTCCGTCACACACAACAAGGCAGTGATTTTTATGCGTTACCGTTGGTTTGCATTGGCAATGATTTCCCTTTCGATGCATGGCTTGGTCCTTGGGCAGGAAGGGGCACAGGTCGAGCAGGCAGAGGGAATTCGTCCGACTCCATTAACGCGTCCCGAGCTAAAGCGATTGCTGGAGGACGTGAAAGTGCGGTCACCACGCATTCCGCTTCCGGACTTAGGGGAAGCAGAACGAGTTGCGTTAGGTGACCAAGCCGAAAGCTATGAAAGTCGGGTCAAATACAATTACCTCAACGGTATCGAGATTGTACGTCCGCCAGTTTCTGCGGTTCCCGGTCAAGCTCCCACCGGGATGTCTCGAGAGCAGGATCCTTTGTTCACGTTAGACAACGCGTTCAAGGTGGAGCTGTTTTGGATTGTTTCGCGCGTCAACAATTGCCAATACTGCATTGGCCATCAAGAAAGCAAATTATTGGGCCTGGGGCGTTCCGAGGACCAGATCGCATCCTTGGATGGCGATTGGGAAGGGTTTGATGAAGCGTCTAAAACGGCCTTTGCATTTGCAAGAAAGTTCTCGCTGGAGCCTCAGTTGTTGGAGGATCAGGACATCGCCAAGTTAAAGGAGTTTTACACTGAGAATCAGATCCTTGAGATGATCTTGTCGATGTGCGGAAACAACGCGATCAACCGGTGGAAGGATGCGATTGGCGTTCCGCAACGGAAAGATGAAGGTGGTTACTCGCGAATGGCAAGCATGATATCAGGTTCCGCACTGAATGCTGAACAGATTGCGAGTTTACCTAAGGGCTCTTACCAGACGCCGACTTCGGAACCCTTTCGAGAATCGGTCAGCAAGATTGTCTTGCTTTCCGAATCTTCCGACTCGGTCAATACATGTGCAACCATCAGTCGTCGCCCCGCATTGGAGCCAATAGAATACGTTGAGAAGAAATTGTTGGAGTGCAAAACGCGAGTCCCTAGAATTGCATTGATGGATGAGGCTCAGACCCGTACCAACCTTCCATCCACCATCGAACTTGGTTCCAAGTTACCAAATTGGATTCGGCTTTTGGCCAGGTTCCCGAAGGCGGGTGCGATGCGAATGGAAGGGGTGATGGCGGCCGAACAAAAAGGGGATATCAATCCATTGTTGAAGGCACAGCTTTCGTGGATTTTGGCGAGGCAAGATCGAGCGTGGTATGCATTGGGAAGGGCTCGCGAACAACTGCAAAAGCTCGGCCAAACGGAAAAACAAACTCACGCTTTGGATGGCGATTGGTTAGGATTTCCTGCTCGAGAGCAAGCGATTTTTCGTTTGGCCAAAAACTTAGGAAATGCACCCGTGGTGCTTTCGGGCGGCGAGGTCAAGAAGGCCCTTGAGCTTGCGGGTCCAAGAGATGTGGTGCAGGTGATCAGTTTTACGACATCCCGAGCCTCCTTCAATCGACTTACCGAGGCAGTGGGGTTGCCGTTAGACTAAGGGGGGCAAGTCTGATAAGATTTTGGGCGTTCCTTCGATTACTCCGCTTCCTACGTAAGGTGATTTATGAAGATTACGGCGCTCAATAGAATCGCGTTTTTGGCCTTTTTAGGTACTGTCATGTCGAACAACCTGTCACTGACTGTGGCAGAAGACTGGACGCGGTTTCGCGGTTCGGATGGATCGGGAGTGAGCGCGAACGAAAATGTCCCTACGGTATGGAACCAAGACAAGAACATACAATGGTCGATTGATCTGCCTGGACCAGGCAGCTCTTGCCCGATCATTGTTGGCGACAAGGTCTTTTTGACCTGCTACACCGGATACGGTGTGAATGCGGAATCGGCAGGCAAGCCTTCTGATCTCGTTCGACATTTGGTGTGCGTCGATCGCAAGTCCGGAAAAACGGAATGGACGACAGCGATACCTTCTACCGTAGACGAAGATCCCTATAAGGGCTTTATCGTGGAGCACGGTTTTGCGAGCAGCACTCCGACTTCCGATGGCAGCATGGTCTATGTTATGTGCGGCAAATCCGGTCTGATTGCGTTTGACATGAAGGGTGCCAAAGTTTGGCATGTCGATATGGGCCAGAACTCGGACCCGGCAAAATGGGGGGATGGAACCAGTCCTGTGCTGTACAACGACTTGGTCATTGTGAATGCAGGAATCACAGGTCACGCGATGGTTGCTGTGGAGAAGAAAACGGGCAAGGAAGTTTGGCGAGTCAACGATGAGAAGTTAACGAATTCTTGGGCGACCCCAATCATTGTCAACGTGAAAGGTCGCGATGAAATGGTATGCGCTTCTCCAGGCAAAATTTTTGCGATGAATCCTATGACGGGAACCGAGCTATGGCGTTGCGATTCTCCGCTGAAGGAAACGGTCTGCGCAAGCGTGGTTCATCACGATGGGGTCGTGTTTCTGATGGGTGGTCGGCAAGGGTCCGCGATCGCAGTTCGCTGCGGCGGTACGGGCGATGTTAGCAAGACGAACATCGTTTGGGAAAAGCCTCTTCGATCGGGCATTGGAACTCCCGTTGTTGCGAACGGAAAGTTGTATTGGTCCGCATCGGGCTTAGCGATTTGTGCCGACTGCAAAACGGGCGAAGAGATTTTTAAGACTCGTTTGGTTCAAACCACCGAAACAGCACAAGCAGGCGGAAGACCCGCTGCCAACTATCCATCGGCTCTCAATATTGGCAACAAGATTTACTTGACGCTACGAAACGGTGAGACTCAAGTTTGGAACGCAAGCAGCAGTTACGAGGTATTATCGAGCAATACGTTTGTGAATGACGAAGGTCCGTTCAATGCGACGGGTGCAGTTAGCGACGGTCAACTTTTGATTCGGTCAAACAAAAAGCTTTATTGCATCGGTGGTTAGTCGCGAACGTAATTCTGCTTTTGCTTTTTATCCATAGGCTTTTTAGTGCGTGCATGAAAAGCCTTTGGAGTTAGCGATACTCAGATTCAATCCCAATTGGAAAGGAACATAAGAATTGGCAACATCGCTGCATTTAACACTTGCAGAATACGACTCGATGGTCCAGATCGGAGCGTTTGACCGTCTGGAACGAAAGATCGAACTCATTCGAGGAGAGTTGATTGAAATGAATCCAGCAGGACCTGTTCATGACGACTTGATCACTTATTTGAACAATTGGTCCGTACGAAGTGCAGATCCATTGCAAACATTGGTGACCTCGCAAACGGGCTTGGATTTGCCGGAAACGCAATCGCGTCCCGAACCCGACCTGATGTGGATACGTTTAGCGCGTTATCGAGCAAGCCACCCCCAATCGGCCGACGTGCAACTTGCGATCGAAGTTGCCGTGAGCAGTTTGAGTTACGACTTGGAAACCAAGCGTCGGCTTTATGCAGAATCCAACATCCAAGAGTATTGGATCGTAGATTCTCAATCTCAGTGCATTCATGTTCATCGCCGGCCTTTCCAAGGAGATTACCAGCACCGTAGCGTCTACAGCCTGGGTGAGACGCTCCAGCCTATGGTTCAGCCTAACGCTAAGCTTGATTTAACGGACTTGTTTGTAGGCTGAACAGACAATCAAAGTTCCCCATCTTATCATCCCCCTTTTTGTCGCTAGGCTCGATTGCACAGCTAACGTAACAAACATGTTTTTTCGTACTCGTACTTGTGCTTAGTACCGTTTCACTAAGAACGAGAGTAAAATCACTCGGTCGGGCTGGGATGGTTTCGGGCCATTTGCTGAAACAGTTCGTAACGTGCCTTCATTTCAGCGATGCTGTCACCGCCGAACTTTTCGACGAATGCAGATGCGATTTCAAAAGCCACCACGTGCTCTACGATAATTGCGGCAGCGGATATAGCGCACACGTCGCTGCGTTCGTAGCTAGCACGATGCGATTGTTTGTCCTCCATGCGGATAGAATCGAGCGGTTTGCGAAGGGTGCTGATTGGTTTCTTCGCGGCTCGTAAGATGAGCGATTGTCCGTTGGTCATTCCCCCTTCGAGTCCACCTGCGTTGTTGCTCGGGCGAACGAAACCTAGGTTATGCGAGTGGCTTTGCGAAGCATCGTAATGGATGGGATCGTGCACTTTGGAGCCTCGGGTGCGGGCTGCTTCAAAGCCCATTCCAATCTCGACCCCTTTGATAGCCTGAACCGCCATGACCGCTTGAGCAAGTTTGCCATCGAGTTTGCGATCCCACTGGGCATGAGTTCCGAGCCCGAACGGGAGTCCGTCGACTCGAACTTCGATGATTCCCCCAACCGTGTCACCTTCGTCCGCCATGCGATCGATGTAATCTTGGGCTTCTTGGTCGCGCGAGGGGTCTACCGAGTAGATGCTGCTGGATTCGCGTATGGGGCGAAGTGCATCGATGGATTGGTTCAGTGAATCAGCTCGTCCAATTGGCATTTCCCCAAGCTCAAGGACATAGCCGATGGTTTCGATACCGAACTGGGACAGCAACTGCCGAGCCAGTGCGCCTGCAGCAACGCGAGCGGCGGTTTCTCGAGCACTGGATCTTTCGAGCACTCCGCGAATGGATCCCAGATATTTAATGGCACCTGTCAGATCCGCGTGGCCGGGACGTGGGCGTTCGAGTTCTTTGAGGCGTTCTAGCTTGTAATCGTTGTTGGCAACTTGCAGGGTAATCGGCGAACCAAGGCTCTTGGATTGCCAGACACCCGTAAGAATATCCACGGTATCCTGTTCGAGCTTTTGGCGTCCACCGCGCCCGTAGCCTCCTTGACGGAGCCGCAGCTCATGATTGATTTTATCCTCATCGATCAGCAATCCTGCAGGAAAACCGTCTATCATGGCCAGCAGGGCTTTTCCGTGCGATTCTCCAGCGGTCCAATAACGAAGCATGCGGTGTCTACAGTCCTGTGAATAGTCGCTCGGCAAAACCTTATTCTAGTTCTTCACCCGTTCAAGCCAAGTCGCAATTGATCGTGTGCGCGACCATTGGTCCCTCGAGTTCCATAGCAAAATGTCTTTAAACCCTACATTCGGCAAACGCGTCGTCCCGCAAGTTGGTTACTGCACGAATGTCCATGCCGGTCGAGATTTGCCATCGATTTTGCGAAATATTGACCAGTATAGCGTGCCAATTCGGCAATTGGTGGATCCAGAGAAACCGATGGGCGTCGGGCTATGGTTTTCGGAGGAGTCCGCGAAACAAGCGATGGATGGCCAAAATTTAGTCGCACTCGAACTGGCACTTTCGAAGAACCAACTTGTGCCATTCACTTTGAACGGATTTCCGCAGGGGGATTTCCATCGCGAGATTGTTAAGCATGACGTATATCTGCCGACATGGTGGACGGAGCAACGGTTGGAGTACACTCGCAATCTCGTGCAGATTCTAGATCGGATTCTGCCGTCCGAGCAGGTAGGATCCATTTCCACGCTGCCGATTGCTTGGGGGAATCCGAAACCCAGTACTGAACAAATGGAGCGAGCAGCATTGAATCTGCTGACCCTAGCAAGAGAGCTCCGCGATCGATTCGAGACAACGGGGCGTCGGATTCTGATAGCGATCGAACCCGAACCTGGATGCTGCCTAACAGATAGCCAATCGTTTCGTGATTTCTACAATCGCTATTTTTCGGCACCTTGGTTGAGCGAACGAGACGCCAAGTGCGCTAGGGAATTCCTTACGCTTTGCCACGATGTTTGCCATGCAGCTGTCATGTTTGAGGATCAGCAAGAAGAATTTCGGTTACTTCAGCGAGATGGAATCGCGATCGGAAAGGTTCAGGTCTCATCCGCCATCGAACTCGATTGGGACGTATTGGATGTTGCTGGAAAACGGATTGCTATGGATCAGCTTCGCAAGTTTGCCGAAGATCGATATCTGCACCAAACGACTTGGGTGGAACCATCACTGGCTAGCGGCGAACGTTCTGTTTCATTAACGGAAGATCTGCCAAGGGCTCTGGGACGCATCGTTGCTTTGGAGAGTCTTCAGGGGCGATGGCGAGTTCATTTTCATGTGCCCATTTATTTGGATCGCTTTGATTCGCTTTCTTCGACTCGTTCAGAAATCATTCGATGCGTCGAGTTATTAACAACGAGTGGGGCTGGATCACCTTCTTTTAGTGGTCACTTTGAAATCGAAACCTACGCGTGGGGAGTCCTTCCCGCAGAACTACGCGAGGTGTCCCTGCAGAGGGGGATCGCGAAGGAATTTTGCTGGTTTCAGTCATTGCTATCAACCTGATCTTGATGTTTTTGCTAGAATGCGTTACCCAGAACATGCACATCTTGCCGAGTTGCTGACCAAGTGTCGATAGTTTCTTTATCGTGCAAGGAAAGTCCGCATGGACCCGCTCTATTTTTCAAGCAAGCAAGAAAGCGAATTGGAACAAGTTTTGTTCCGTCCTTACTCGCTGATGCCGTTGTTGTTCGAATGCCCGAGTTCGGATCTAATTGTTTACACTCACGATCTCGAGCGACGACTGACCTACATGAGCGAATCATCCTGGCATGTTTGCAGGTTGGATTTTCAGAACTGGCAGCGAAAAAGTTTTGTTCCCATGTTCACCGAAAATCCGTGGAACGACGTTTACCGGAACACCGCCGATTTGGAGATGGATCCCTGTCAGGTTTACAAGATCTATTGCGAGATATGGGACGATGAGGGAGGAAAAGCAAGGCTCGAAGTTCGACGCAAACTGATCATGGCCGATGACGAGCCGATTGGAGTGATCGGCGTTTCGAGAAGAATTGCCGTTCTACCATCCATTGATTCTGAAGTTCCGTTGGAAGCGAATCCTTTTTCGAAGCTGTCACCGGGCGAAATGGATGTAATTGAGCAAGTGATTGCTGGTCATCTCAATAAGTCGATCGCAAAGTCGCTAGGCTTGGCCATGAGAACGGTCGAGCTGCGGCGGGCCAAGGCGATGACGAAGCTTGGGGTGAGCACGCTGGCGGATTTGGTAAAGCTCTGGTGCAAGCTGAATAGGATCTGAGTCGGGCGGCTGGCGATTAGGGATGTTGCAGATTCGCAATTCTTTTCGCGGCTTCGCAAGCTATACTTGAAGAAGTCGCAGAGATCTGAGCACTTGAAACAGGGCTGGGATTGTGGCGCCTGTTTCCAATGAGCTTGACGCATTTTCTAGACGGTTTCTATGGGCCTTTTCGATAAGCTGTTCGCAAAAAAAGAAGGAGCCAAACGGGCGGATGTCGAGGCCCGTTTTGAACGCATCCGGTCAGCGATCTCAGGCACCATGAGCAACTTTTTTGTCGCCAAGGATCGGGAGAATGCAAATGCGATTGTAGGAGTGAAGCTTTGCGATATCGAAAAAGTTAATTTTTTCGAGAGCCGCTTCAAAGGGCTGAATAAACCCTCGGAGGGCGAAATCGCATCTCAAATGATTCATCCCAACATCGCCAGGACACTTGAATTTGGATTGTCGACGAAAAACCAGCCTTACCTTGTCATGGAATTCGTGGATGGACCAGGCTTGCAGGTTTTGATCCAGGAACGGGAAGAGGAAAAGCTCCGAGGGCTTCGCCTGGACATGATTCGCCAAATGGCTGATGCTCTGCAATACGTCCACCGCAAGGAGTTTATTCACCGGGATGTATGCCCAAGAAACTTTATGTGTTCACTAGATCTGAAAACAGTAAAGCTAATCGACTTCGGCTTGACGTTGCCTGCGACAAAAGCCTTTATGGTCCCAGGAAATAGGACTGGGACGCCGCTGTACATGGCCCCGGAGATTGTGCGCAGGCGTGCCACGGACCAACGAGTGGATGTTTTCTCGTTTTCGATGACTTGCTATCACCTGATCACACTTGAGTTGCCGTGGCAAATGTCGGACACGACAGGCAAAGCCGCTCTGCACCATGACACTTCCCCCCCACGCGACATTTTGGAGCTTCGGCCGAACCTGGACCGGCACTTAGCCACAACGATTATGGCTGGACTGAAGGCAAATCCAGAAGAGCGTTTGCCAGACATGGAATCCTTTATCCGGGGCATTCGCGGAGCAAAAGTTTCACCCTAAGCTCGGTCATTCCCAGACGCCCGGCTGGAAACAGAGAATGACTAAAACCAGCTTATGACTGTTACCAGCATTGGTTGGCACCAGATAACGGTTGGCACCAGATTCTTGCGAACCCCTCAGACCGTAGCGAAAGTTTTTTTCACCTTCGCTACGGTTTTGCTTAGATTCGCACTCGTTACTGCTTGTACTTGGCTTGGTACTTTTCGTTCAACCGAGTGTGCTTGCTCGAAAGATCAACGGCTCTTCCTTGGATATATGCTTTCAAAACATTCGTTGGGGTTTCAAGAATGTTTCCATCCGCGATAAACAAAGTTGCATCCTTGCCGACTTCCAAAGAACCAACATGATCTGAAACACCAAAGATCTCAGCAGGGGACAACGTGATCGCACGCAAAGCTTGAGGCTCGGTCAATCCGAAAGCGGCCGCCGAAGCTGCATGGTACGGTAGATTGCGCACCATCGAGGCACCGAATCGGCCGTCGCCGGCGATACAGAACGTGATCCCCGCTTTTTGCAGCACGGACGGCAACGCGTATGCTTCGTCGTACGGTGCGTCATGTCGAGCCGGCAATCGATAAGTGCTTGAGACGACGACTGGAATTCCTGCTTCCTTTAAGAGCGGAAGGCAATGGCCAGCGTCTGCTGCGCCAACCAGGATCATCTTCAGCTCATATTGCTTTGCGAAGGCAACGGCTGTTTGGATTTGCTTGAGCGAGTTTGCCATGACGAGCACGGGAATCTTCCCATCCAAGACAGGCTTTATCGCTTCCAGCCTTAAGTCGACCGGTTGTTGCGATCCTACAGCATTCTTCGCCTTAAAGTAAGCATGGGTTTCATGAAACAGCTCATGCAGCTCCGCTAACTTGTCCGCATCCGCAGCGGCTTCAGGTTCTTCTGGGCCGCGACGCATGCGTGCCTTGGTGTATCGAGGCCATGTGAAGACCATTCCTGCGTCTGGCTTGAGCGTCATCGATTCCCATGTCCACCCATCAAGCATCATGACGGCGGAACGGCCTGCCACAAGCCCGCCGCTGGGGGTGATGACGGTTGTCAAGATTCCGTTTGCCCTTGCGACCGGTATAGCCTCGCTGTCCGGATTGAATGCGACCGCTGCACGCACGTTCGGGTTGATGTTACCGGTCTCAGTTGTATCGATCGACGCGCGAACGGAATCGATCTCCACCAATCCAAGGCTGGAAAACGAGTCCATCAGGCCGGGGTAGATGTGCTGGCCTTTTGCTTCAACGATTTCCGAATCACCTGGAAACGGAATGTTGACGCCGACAGCCTTGATCTTTCCGGCTTCGAACAACACGCTTCCATTTTCAATCACATCGCCCGAAACGGTATGGACCGTTGCGTTGCGAAGGACAATTGGTTTCTTCTGAGGAGCTCCGGGAATCTGATCGGAAGCAGTTGCTACGCTACTGATCAAGCCCAAACTACACTGCAAGGCGACAGCAAACAAAATCTTTCGTATGTTCTTATTCATGGTTATGTCCTTCCATTTCCCGAGCCTGTTCTTGCATTTCTTGGTGATCTTCATGACCTAGGTGGATGTCTTGGCCGTTTAGGTCATCGTGATCGTCGTGGTGATGATGGCAGTACTCATCATGATGTGGCCAAAGTCGCGAAGGGTCGTCCGCGAGTGAACTGCGTTCGCCGGGAGCATCGCCGCTCGCCAAAACCTTTTGCACCAACGAGCGATGCAGCTGGGAATCGCGATCTCGCATCTCTGCATCTTGATTTCGATCGAAGTACTTTCGACCATCAATCCAGGTTTGTTCGCAGCGCGCCAGAGTCGATAATGGGGATCCGGACCATACCGAAATGTCCGCATCTTTGCCCACTTCGAGCGAGCCGACGCGGGAATCGATGCGAAGCTGCTTGGCTGGATTCAAGGTGACGAACTTCAGTGCTTCCATGGGTTCGACTCCACCGTATTTGATGGCTTTGGCTGCTTCATGGTTCATGTGCCGCCCTAGCTCTGCATCGTCGGAATTGAAAGAAACCACAATTCCTTGTTGGTGCATGATCGCGCCATTGTACGGGATGGAGTCGAGCACTTCGAATTTGTAGTTCCACCAATCGGAGAAGGAAGAAGCTGTCGCTCCATGTTTCGCCATCGCATCGGCAACTTTGTAACCTTCCAAAATATGCTGAAGCGAACCGATACGAACGTTGTAGTCTTCCAGCACTCGAAGCAAACCTAGAATTTCATCTTGGCGATAGCTGTGGCAATGAACCCAGCGTTCCCCTTTCAAAATTTCAGCGATCGCTTCTAGTTCCAGATCGCGACGAGGTGGCAGGCCTTTTCGTTCTTTGCTCCAGCTTTCCCATTGCTGAGAATAGGTACGAGCCGCATTGAATCGATCTCGAAAAATCTGCTCGACTCCCATTCGCGATTGTGGATATCGCGTGCGTGCTGAGTCTTGTACGTTGCTCTGCTTCACGTTCTCACCCAGGGCGAATTTGATACCCTGAGGTGCACCTTGAAATTTTAGCTCGTCGTACGTTGCGCCCCATCGAAGCTTGATGACCTGGTTTTGTCCACCGATCGGATTCGCGGAACCATGAAGGATGTTGGCCGAGGTGAGGCCACCCGCCAACTGTCGGTAGATCGTAATGTCGCTGGCGTCGATGAAGTCCGTGATCCGAACTTCAGCAGTAATCGCCTGCGTCGCCTCGTTGATTCCACTGTCGGAGGCCATGTGAGAATGGCAATCGATCAAGCCAGGGCTGATTTGCATGGCCGAAGCATCGAGCACTTGAGCACCTGCAGGAACAGGTAGATCGGTACCAATCTGATGGATGATGCCTTTGTGAACTATTAAGTCGGCGTCCTTCAGCAATCCATTGGGGCCACAAGTCCACAGCGTGGTGTTCTGGAACACGACGTATTCAGGTTGCTCCGGTAAGCTTTCGCGCCCCCGGCTACCGACCGGATAAACCAGCTTCGAAAGAACGGTATTGTCTTCCAACTTACCGTTCGCGACTTTTTCGTCCGCGGATTTACCTTCTTTGGTATCTTCTTTCTTGGGCTCCTCAGGTTCTTGAATAGCAACAATCAATTGCTGTTTCCCGTCAGGCCATGCGATGGAGCCAACAAATTGCTCCTGTGCGTTGCTTTTCCCGTTGGGAAGCAGTGCAAGAGTCAGATAGCCAGTCCCTTTTTGGCCTTCCAACACTTTGCCCGCATCGAATGTTGCAGCGATGGTTCTATCTTCCCATTTAGGGTTTTTCAGTTTGGTGCTGCCTTTGTCCTCCTTCGACTTCGCTACTTTCTCAGGGGGCTCTGAGGCAGGCGGATTCGCAGAAGCGACTTTCGCCTCTTCCGTGGATGGCACTGCCGGAACTGCCGGGGCGTCCGGAACTGACGGTGCGGCGGGGACTGCCGGGGCGTCGGGAGCGACAGGGGCGGTTGCGGTATCGGTAGCAGCAGGGACCACGGGTGCTTGGCCCTCTGGCTTGGCTTTGGCCGTTTCGTCTGGTTTTGCCGGACTCTTTTTCGTCAAAGCCAAACTGCCGCTTAGCTTCTTTTCGGAATCCGAAAGCGACAGGAACAATTCAGATGGAAGGGCTGACTCAGCACCGCCAGGTGAACTCAGGGTCATCTTCCAAACACCATCTACTTTTTTGGTAACCTTCGATGCGGACGCTGGACGTTCTCCTTGCACCCACACTTCTTCAATCTTGGACTTGTCGTCCCACAGATCACCGCTGCAAACAAGAAGGTTTGCCCAAGCACCTGACCTGATGACTCCGCATTCGTCTTCGATACCAAGAAGTTTTGCTGGAGCGGTAGTGACTGCTTCCAAGGCCTTTTGTTTATCGAGGCCACGCTTGATGGCTTTTCGAATCTGCGGAATAAACTCGCTTGGTTCGTTCAGGCCGCTGGACGTCAATGCAATCTTCACTCCCGAACCCACCAGACGCGATGGATTCTCCGGAGCAAGTTCCCAGTGAGTTAGTTCCTCCAGTTCTGCGTCAAGCACGGCTTCGGCGGTGGAGACATCCGGTGGCTTGGGGAAATTGACGGGAACAATGATGACTCGGTTCAGCTTGGCAATTTTGTCGAGCAGTTGGTACTCTTGGCCCGAGCCTTTGAGAACGACGTTCAAGCCGAACTCGCGACCAAAATCGTCGGCCCGCAGCGCGTACTGTTCGTTGAGAGCGTCAAACATGACCCACTTGCCGGCCATCAAATGATCGTTCATAGCGTCGAAGGCCAAGTTGGCATCCGGTTTTTCAAGGCCTGACTGAGTGCGATAGGCTTGCCATGCTTGCGAATACCATTGCGAATCGAGGAACGTCTGTCGCGCTAAAGCAACAGCCCCCATCGGGCTGCCCGGATAGCCGTCACGTCCACGTCCCCTTGTAACAGTAAGACGCACGTGCATGCCGACATCGCGTCGTAGAAGTGATTTTGGAACGGGCGAGTTTCCGGTCAAGACAACTGCACTTTTGCCTTTGATGATGCCATCCCGCGGTGCCAATAACACGGTCGTGATGCCAGCCTTCCGGAGCTTCGTCATCTTTGCATCGTCTTGCACGATCGAATCTGCAACGCTCCGATTCGGAGTCACTTCTGGATTCCAGTGGTTCGCTCCTCGGTTGAGTTCCATGACAGGTAGCTCGGTTTCCAAACCAGCATCCACCAAACCGGAATAAATGGTTTTACCCGTAAAGTCGATTAAATCCGCGCCGGCGGGTGGCGTCAATTTGGAACCGACTTCAACGATTTTTCCGTCGCGAATCACAATGGTTCCATCTTCGAGGACTCTGCCGGGCTCCGTGACGATGGTCGCATGCTGGATTGCGATCAAAGCGTTCGGATGAGACTGAATCCCAACCTCGGGCAAAGTGCTGGAGGATTGCTGGGCTTGAGCCAGCGTGGCTCCGAACAGGAGGCAAACCAGCCCCAAGTTCGCGCAAGGCATTATTCGTTTTTTCATTTGCCAATCTTAAAAAAAGTACCTTGATCGGCCTGGACCGGTCTTCTAATTAGAACCTTGGAAAACTGGCCTGCGAAAAAGTTACGGGTTTCATAAAAGCCGCAGAAAGAGGATGGTGTAAGTGTAATTCAGGATCTGACGTTTGCGCCAAAGGGAGGCCCGAATTGACATTCTTGACGTAGTGGCTCAGAATCTTCCACAGAAACCTATTTTTCGGTGCCTGTCGCTCTCTTTGTGAGTCTTTGAATGTCTGATTCTCCCTCCGGCAAAATCTCGAATGTTCTCAATGAAACGAGGATTTTTCCGCCTAGTCCATCCTTTTCGCAGCAAGCTTCGATTGGCTCGATGGCACAGTATCAAGCGATCTACGACAATTCGATCCAAGATATCGAAGGATTTTGGGCCAAGGAAGCCAAAGAGCATCTCCATTGGTTCAAGCCGTTTGAAACCACTTTAGAATGGGACGAGCCGTTTGCGAAATGGTTTGTCGGTGGCCAAACCAACGTCTCGTACAATTGCCTCGATGTGCACGTGAACAACGGACTTGGCGAGAAGGTTGCAATCTACTGGGAAGGGGAACCGGGAGATCAGCGAACGGTCACCTATGCCGATTTGTTGCGAGATGTTTCCCGGTTTGCCAATGGGCTTAAGAAGCTCGGAGTTCAAAAAGGGGATCGCATCAGCATTTATATGCCGATGGTTCCGGAGCTGGCCGTCGCCATGTTGGCTTGTGCGCGTGTTGGTGCAATTCACTCCGTTATCTTCGGTGGCTTCAGCGCCGAAGCGATCGCGGACCGCAACAATGACGCTCAAGCTAGGTTTTTAATCACGGCTGACGGCGGATACCGCCGTGGAAAGCCTCTGTCGTTGAAGCAAACTGCAGACGAAGCCCTCGCGAAGAGCCCCTCGATCGAAAAGTGTATTGTGCTGAGCCGCGTTGGCGGTGGAACCGCGATGCAAGAAGGTCGAGATGTTTGGTGGCACGACTTGACGGATGGGGTATCCGAGAACTGTCCGGCAGAACCCATGGACAGCGAAGATTCGCTCTTCATCTTGTACACAAGCGGATCAACTGGAAAACCAAAAGGGATTCGACACACCACCGCAGGTTACAATTTGTATGCGAAGCGAACCTTCCAATGGGTGTTCGATCATAAGCCAGACGACATCTTTTGGTGTACCGCCGATTGCGGATGGATCACCGGCCATAGCTACATTGTGTATGGTCCAATGTCTGCAGGGGCGACTCAAGTCATGTACGAGGGCGCTCCGAATTGGCCCCAAGAAAACCGATTCTGGGAACTCATCGAGCGCTACAAAGTCACTATCCTATACACGGCGCCGACGGCGATTCGCTCCTTCATTAAATGGGGCGATCATCATGTCGATAAGCACGACCTGAGCTCCTTACGACTTCTGGGAAGTGTTGGTGAAGGCATCAACCCGGAAGCATGGATGTGGTACTACGAGAAAATTGGGGGCGGTCGTTGCCCTATCGTGGATACATGGTGGCAAACCGAAACAGGCGGAATCATGATGTCGCCGTTACCAGGTGCCATTGCCTGCAAGCCCGGTTCATGCACTCGGCCTTTGCCTGGAATCATCCCGCGAATCTTGCAACATGATTCAGCGAGTGGCGACTTGGTGGATGTAGGTAGCAACAGCGGTGGAATGCTGTGCATTGAAAAGCCATGGCCTGGCATGCTGCGAGGCATTTGGGGCGATGACGAGCGATACCAGCAACAGTACTGGTCCATGGTGCCACATATGTATCTTACCGGCGATAACGCCCGACAGGACGAAGATGGTTACTACTGGATCATGGGCCGTATCGACGATGTCATCAATGTTTCCGGACACCGTCTAAGCACGATCGAAGTGGAAAGCGCACTGGTTAGCCATCCTGCGGTTGCGGAAGCCGCAGCTGTCGGACGCCCTGATGAAATCAAGGGACAGGCGATCGCGGTGTTCGTCACGCTCAAGAGCCATGAGCCGACGGATGAAATGCGAGAAATCCTCAAGAAGCATGTGCGCAAAGAGATTGGGGCACTTGCTGTCCCCGATGATGTTCGATTCACCTCTGCCTTGCCAAAAACACGCAGCGGCAAAATCATGCGTCGATTGCTCCGCGATATCGCCGCCGGAAAAGAAGGGACCGGCGATACGTCGACGCTCGAAGACTTTACCGTTCTGGTTCGTTTGCGGAACGATGACGAATCCTAGCTTTGGTTGCAATCTGCTCCAATCACTGGGCAGATCGAGCTAGTTTCGGGTTTTCAATGTAAGCCAAGACCAACGAGATATCCGCTGGGGTAATTCCGCTGATGCGTCCAGCCTGATCGAGATTGATCGGGCGGATGCGTCCCAGCTTTTGCTTCGCTTCGGCTCGTAGACTAACAATCGACTCATAATTGAAGTGCTTGGGGATCACTTTATCGGCCATTCGATTTTGTCGATCCACTTGAATCTGTTGACGTGAAACGTAACCTGAGTACTTGGCGTCGTATTCCACTTGCTGAGCAATCTCCGACGGAAACTGTGCCAACTCGCTTGGAAATCGAGATACCAGCTCAGCCCACGTCACCTCGGGGCGGCGCAAGTATTTATCAGCCGGAGTCCCGTCCACGCGAAGGCTCGCCAGCGCTTTGTTGGCCGAAGCGATCGCCAGCAATTTGGTTTGGAATCGAGCGTAACGATGCGCGTCCACGAGTCCGATCGAATGCCCCAGTTCGGTCAATCGACGGTCTGCATTATCCTGTCGAAGCATCATTCGATACTCGGCGCGGCTGGTGAACATTCGATACGGTTCATCGACCCCGCATGTGACAAGATCATCTGCAAGGACTCCCATGTAAGCGGCTTCGCGCCCTAGAACAAGTCCGTCCCTGCCTTGCAGCCGCAATGCTGCGCTTGCCCCAGCCAGTAAGCCCTGAGCCCCGGCCTCTTCATAGCCGGTCGTTCCATTCAGCTGTCCGGCGAAGAAAAGACCTTCCACGCTTTTGGTTTCAAACCAAGGTTGTAGCTGATCAGGTGGGCAAAAATCGTATTCGACTGCATAACCGTATCGCATGATCTGTGCCTTTTCCAGGCCAGGGATCATCCGAAACATTTGATCTTGAACATCCCGAGGCAGCGACGTCGAGATTCCATTGACATAGATCTCCAGCGTGTTCCTTCCTTCAGGTTCCAGAAACAGCTGATGTCGATCCTTGTCCGCAAAACGAACAACTTTGTCTTCGATCGAAGGGCAATAGCGAGGGCCCGTGGACTGGATTTGGCCAGTGTACATGGGGGCACGATGCAAGTTCGCCCGAATCAGCTCGTGAACGGACTCATTGGTGTACGTAATCCAGCAAGGTACTTGAGTCTCATGCAGGCCGTCCGTAAGAAAGGAAAATGGCTGCGGAGTTTCATCCCCCGGCTGAATTTCCGTCCTTGAGTAGTCAATAGTCCTGCCATTGAGTCGAGCCGGAGTGCCGGTCTTGAATCGCTGGACGCGAAAACCCAGTCGAAGCAACGCTTCGCTGATTCCTGACGTGGTGCCTTCGCCCGCCCGGCCACCTGCCGTCTTGGCTTCACCCGTGTGCATGATGGCTTGAAGGAAGGTGCCTGTTGTTAGCACAACCGCACGCGCCATATAAACGGCATCACCTCGAACGCGTACCCCTGCAATGCGTTGTTGACCATCCACAACTTCCGTCAAAAGATCTTCAACCAGCTCTTGCCGAAGATCCAAGTTGGGCGTCTCTTCCATCCGTCGTTTGATTTCAAACTGGTAGGCTTTTTTGTCCGCCTGGGCACGAGGCGAATGCATGGCCGGCCCTTTTCGGCTGTTCAACAATCGAAATTGAATCCCCGTCCGGTCGATCGTTTCACCCATGAGTCCGCCAAGTGCATCGATCTCGCGAACGATCTGCCCCTTGGCGACTCCACCAATAGCTGGGTTGCAGCTCATTTGCCCAACGGTGTCCAAGTTTCCAGTCAACAGAGCCACGCGAGCCCCCAAACGGGCTGCTGCTGCTGCCGCTTCGGTTCCCGCGTGACCGGCTCCCACCACCACAATGTCGTATTCGTATCGATTCATAAGCCTTATGGTATCAAAGTTCGACTGTATTTCTACGACAATTGACTCAGCGAGCAACGAATTCATTACGAATCCAACCGTCACCCACCCCTTCGAATCGGCCGAAGGTCCAGTTGCTGGTTTCGCTCAAGACCATAAACTCGGCGCCGTCCCGAAGTGGCTGATCGAATGCAGGTGCGTAATCATCCCCCGTGCCCTTGCGTGCAACCGTCTCAGCAACCACCACTCCCAACCTCGAGTGTTCAATTTCGTGCTGCACATTCCACGCGTCCCACAGCAACAAACTAGAAAAAAGAAAAATTGCAACGCCAATAAGCCGAAGCAAAGCCATTCGAAGCCACACGGCCAGCAAACCGATCACTGCCACGGCTGACATGCCAACGGAGCCAACCCAGATTTTTGCAGAAGGAGTGAGCCAATCGCTCCAGAATAAAAAATTCTTCCAGCCCGGACTGCTGCCCCCAGGGAGCCGCCCAGGTGAAAGTGATATGGCTTGCTCGAGATTTGCTTGCACGTAAGGGTTCGCTGGCATCAACAGTTTTGCTTTGCGATAATTCAAAATCGATCGGCCAAATTCGTTCGCCCGAAAGTAGGCATTCCCGAGATTAAACCGAACAACACCGCTCTCGATCCCCTGCCCTAAAATGCCTTCGAACATTTTGGCCGTTTCAAGAAAATCGGCTGGCGACTGAGCTGTTTCAAACTTGGTCTGAGCCGCTTGAAATTGCTCTTGAACCCCAGACGCTTCGTCCGCAAGGCAACTCGTTCCCCAAGCAGCCATGTTGACCAAAAGCACGAACAGCCCGAAGAGCCTTATCCGACCAGCTCGAAACATCGCAGCCCTTATCAACAAGGCCCTCATCAATCTAGATCGAATCATCTTGTACGAACCTCGATCCCGTTGCTGTTCGCTGAACTTGTCCTACTGAGCAACGGGCCAACTCGCTTCAAAAGCTCGGACGCTCGTTCAACATAGTCCAGCGTCGCTGCCCCGGGCCCAGCACCGGCACCGTACTCCATCGAATCGATATCATCCAGCAGACGCATCCATTCGCCCCTGTCGTCGGCACTGGCACTCGATCGCTCCAAGGCATTTTGTACATCGGCTTTGGTCATCCCATCACTGCTTCTACCTTGGCTATCTGCCACGAAGCCCAAGACTGCCAGACGAACAAGACGGATCGCTTCCTTGGGATTGTCTGACTGAAGTCGAGCCTTTTGCAAAACGGTCATCGCGTTTTGTTTGGCTCGGCTTTTCTTTTCAGTCGCTGGGGATCGATCTTTGCGGCGACCCAAGAGGATGGCGAAAATGCCAGCCACAGATAGGCTCCAAGCCGTTACCATCACACCGATCGGCCCCTGCCATCTGGGGAGATCATCGCGTACCAAAGAAGGGTCGGTCAGATTTCCGAAGATCCCTTCACTGCTTTGCTTCATCGCCACAGAGGGTTTGCTAGAAATCGCTCCCACAATCTCGTTGCTACCCAAGATCGATGCTTCGGTGACCTTCAGCGCGATAGGTTCCGTTGCAATCTCCGAAAATTCTTCGCGTTCGGGATCGAAACTGGAGAGCTTGATTGCGGGAATGTTGACGCCAGGGCGTTTGGGCCGAAGTGCAAAGCTAAACTTTTTCGTCTTACCTTCTAGTCTTCCCGTTGGATTCGAATCCACAATTTCAAAGTCATCCACCAGTTCTTGCAGAAGCCTAAGATTTGGAGGGGAAAGGAGATCGAGCGACCCACCTTGTTTGCCTTGCGCAAATTCAAGCGACAGCGTCAACGGGTCTCCAACGCGAAGCGAAATCGGTGTCGCGGAAGCACTCATTTGGTACTGTCCAATACCACCGGTGTAATTGCCAGGATGATCCGACGGTACATCTTTGACCTCAACGGCGATCGAGGGTGCAATGGCGACGATGCGACGCCCCTGGTATTCGCCCTCTTTTTCTCCCGTGACGAACACGCCTTTCACCAAAGCGTTATCGAACGTAAAGGTCCCTGTTCGATTAGCCACAAAGCTACGAGTTAATTCGTAAACAAAGTACTCCACTTCGTTGCCTTCCAAATTCTTTCGCGTCTCACGCCCGCTGTTCAAATCAAAAACAGCTTTCCTTGGCGAGTCAAAGAGCGAAACACCTTGCGTGGAATAATCATTCAGCGTGAATCCAATCCCTGATTTCGAAAGCTTCGATTGTAAAAAAACGGATTTGTCTTCCGTTTGAAGACCCTCGGGTGGATCAATCCACCCGACAGTCAACTGAGGTGGCGGTCGCCGAACGGCTTGCAGTGGATCTCGGCGACTATCTGGCAACGGCTTTACAAGTATCTTCAAGGTGACCGAAAAGGATTGAGTAGGAAACAACGTTCGGCGGCTTGGAACAACATCGATCAGAACAACGTCCTGGATCTCGACATCTTGAACTTCCACGGAAATTGCGCTCGACTTGATTTCTTTACCATCCACCGAAACCGTCAATGGCGGAATGCTCAACTTGCCCGCTAACTTCGGAGTCAATCGATAAGCGTAAACGTGGGCAAAAATATTCCTCTGAGACATCCGACCATTGATAATGATCGTCGAGGATTGGTTGCGTGACTCGTTACCGAGGTTCTCGATCTCAAACGTCTCTTTGAGCGGTGTTAGGTCAGGGGCTTTCGGGTCTTCCGAATTTTGTACTTCGACTTGAAGATCGATCGTCTCCCCTATGAAGATGCTATCCGCGCTGACGGCTACCTCGACTCGAGGAGCTTGTGCTCTCAAATACCCAGCGGTGGATAGGCATGCAAAGAATGCGATGGCGAATGCAACTCGGTTGCCGCTCCTGGCGAGCCCACTGGCAGAACTGACGTCACAAAACATCTTGGTGACATGGAAGTACCAATCGCAAAGCCCTGCCGCCGGCAATTCAGCATCGATTTGATCGTTTCGGTTTTGCATCTTACCAATCCTTCTCGACAGGGGAACGCCCGAGAATCCTTGCTTTGAGTTCGCGGTCCCGTTCCCGTTTCTCTTGCTCTCGCTCTTTGACCTTCCGCAGCGCCTCTTCCAATCGGTCTTTGGAGATTTCGTTCGGCTTGGGCTGCTTGCCAGACTGGTCGTTCTGGTCCTTGTTCTGCTGGTTCTTGTCCTTCTCTTTGTCCTGTTGGTCTTTTTCGTTTTTGTCTTTGTCGTTCTTGTCTTGTTCCGACTTCTTATCCTGATCCTTGGAATCCTGTTGGTCGTTTTTGTTCTCGTCCTGCTTTTCTTGGTCGTTCTTCTTGTCTTGTTGGTCTTGCTGGTTCTGGTCCTGTTGGTTCTGATCTTGATCGTTCTTTTGATTGGAATCTTTTGGCTGAGCGTCCGCAATCTCCTTCAGGATACGCCTGGCTTCTTCCGCAAACCCCTTTGCCTCGTTGCGGTTTTTCTTTCGAAGCTCCTGCACACTGGATTCCATCTTTTCCACGGCCTTTGGGGCAAGTTCCACTGCCAGCCGAAGTCCCTTTTTGATCTCCTCCGGATCTACCTTGGCGGGTGCGTCGTTCGTCTCGGTATCGTTCGCCTCGGCTTCTGGTACTGCGGTTCCGGTCGATGAGGTTTCTGGCATTTCTGTTTCAGGTGCAGCTGTTTCAGGTGGAGTCTCAGGGGCACTTTGATTCTCCATTTGCTGGAGCTCTGCTTCTGCTTTCGGTGCAAGCAGCATGGCCTTCATCAATATCTTTTGCTGCTCCATCGTTTCTTGGCTTAAGTCGGTTTCGATGAATTGCTCCGGCGCTTCTACTTGTTCCGATGACGTCTCCGTTTGTGAGGCCGACGAGGCCATCGACTCCAGATCGTTGACCAGCTTGGTCTGTGCTTCTAGTTCTTTGCTCAACAGCGACTGAAAATCAACGATGGCGTTCCAAATGCGATCGAGAGCTTCCAGTGCGGCGTCTTGCTTGGGAATGGCTGCTTTGGCATTGGATCCTTGTAAGGACGCCGAAGCTTGTTCCATTTGGGTGCCGGATTCGTCTGCCCACGACTGCAGCAATTGAATTGCCTTTTGGATCTGGTCCTGGTCTTCGTCGGTGGCTGACTGGACTTGCGATTGTTGTGGAGCTGGTGCTTGTTGTTGCGGCGGCTGAAGCTCCGTTGCGATCTTCTCGCGCAGGACTGGAATCTCCTGGAGCAATTCATCTTGCAATCGCTTGATTTCCGCGATGCTATCAGCGCTCGATGATTCCGTTGTCGACTTGACCATGACTTGGATGGCCGTTTCCGAGGCGATGATGTAGTCTAAAAACTGCATCAAGTTGGTTTCATTTCGGCGCTTTTGGCGATCCAATTCCGCCCATCGGTTGGAATAGAACTTAATCCATTGCCGTACGAGTTCCAGGTTCTTCCTCGAAGGAACATGCTTCGGATCGATTTCCAAACAGTGGCGATACGATCCGATCGATTGCTTTAGTTTGTCGAGAATCTCTGTCCGCTTTTCTGTGGGGACCGTTTCCGGACTGTCCCCGGCCAACACTCTTGCTTGCTCCGAAGCCATCATGGCCAAATTGAAATGCGCGGAGGTGGAAAGAGCACGGTCCTGACTGAGTCCAGCTTGAAGGTACCGTTCCTTGGCCGCATCAAAGTCCCCTTTTCGGTGCAGAGCACAAGCTTCATCAAAAGCCGCGATCGATGCTTGTTTCGATTTTTCAGCCTGTAGCTTTTCATTCGCTAAGGAAAAGGCGGTTTGAGCCTCCGCGAACTGCTGATCCGCGAAATACTTGAGTCCTTCAGCTACCTTGCGTTGAGGATCAACCTTTTTAACTTCATCGTTCTTGTTGGTTTCGCCATCCTTTTTGACTTCGTCTTTTGCCATTGCGGGGCTGGCCATGCATGCAACAAGAGACAAGCAGCAGGCGAGCGCAACCTTACGTACTGTGGACGCGTTGAAAGCTACACGGTATCGACTGAGACTCAAATCTGCGACCAACGCAAGTAAACTCATCAGTAAGAAAACTTGGAAGCGTTCGGACTTTCGAACTCGCGTTTGACTTTCCGATTCGTCCCCTCGGCGTCCTTGCAAATGCTGGTTGTATAGTTCTGCCAGATCGTACGTTTTCGTGCCAGCTGGGATATAGACTCCCGAAGTCTTCAGGGCAAGCTCTTGCAATAGGGTACCGTCGAGTTTGCTCCAAACTTGCTGCCCCTCATACTCGACAAACGTACCTGCAATCTCTTTGCCTTGGCTCGACCGCTGTGGAATCCGAGCTCCTGTCCTGGCATCGCCTAACCCGACTGAAAAAATGGCGACCTTACGTTCAGCCGCAGCAGCAGCCGCTTCCAAGGGATAAGATAGCTGGTCGTCGCCATCGGTGATTAACAAGATCGCTTGATCCCGTTGGGAGTTTGCTTGGAAAACCTCCAGCGATTTGCGAATGGCATCTCCGATCGCAGTTCCACCACGCGGTGCACTATTGGGATCCAATTCGATCAGCGAGCGCCGAAACGAATCGTAATCCACCGTAAGCGGGCACTTTACCACCGCTTGCCCGGCGAATGCAATCAAGCCGATGCGTTCTCCGTCTAGTTGATTCACTAACGACAAGACATCCGCCTTGGCCCGTTCGAGTCTCGATGGAGGAACATCCGTTGCGAGCATAGACCGTGAGACATCGATCATGACATAGAGATCGCTGCCACGAGGAACCACCTGTTCCACTTGCTCGCCAAACTGCGGCCGAGCCAATGCGAGCAATCCCATAACGATGGCAACCTCTTGCAAAACCAACTTGCCCCAGAATCGCGATTGCGACATGGGGGGCAACATGCGGTCCCCCATGCTTGCATCGACAAATCGTGCACGCGCATTCTCGCGACGCTTCTGCGAATAGAATGCTAGTGCAAACCAGCCTACGCAAAGAGGCAGAACCAGGTAAAGTGCTTGAGGGTATTGCCAATCCATCATGTTTACGGCAGCGATCGAAACCGTGTCTCCCAAAGGACATGAACCAACAAAACCACGATCAATCCCGCTCCTGCGAACCAATGGTAAAGCTCGGTGTACTGAGTGAACTTCGACTCTTCAAACTCGCTCTTTTCCAGTTGGTCGATCTGGGCGTAGACCTTTGCAAGTCCCTCGGAATCCGAGGCATTAAAGTATAGGCCGCCCGTCAAATCAGCAATCTCTTTCAGCAGCTCCTCATCCACACGAAACTGTGCGGGCACCAAAACACGCCGCCCGAAGCTGTCTTCTTGGGGAACAGGCACTACACCGTTGCGACCGATACCGATAGTGTAAACCTTGATCCCCAATTCTTTGGCAATACCAGCAGCCTCACGCGGATCAACGGCTCCCGCGTTGCTATCCCCGTCCGTCAGCAGAACCATCACCTTGCTTTTCGCCTGAGCGTCCCGCAATCGAGCGATCCCCAAAGCGAGTCCATCGCCAATCGCCGTAGCAAGTTCTTCTTTGAGCATTTGTTCGTTGATAACGCGTCCTTGCCGATCACGAATCGCCCTCGGTACTTCCAATCCTTTAACGATATCGACCAGCGCACCATGATCCAACGTTAGCGGGCACTTGCTATCCGCAAAGCCACCGAACGCAACCAAGCCCACCAAGTCGTCTCTGCGGCCTGCAAGCCCCAGCTTTCGGTTCCCCTGAATGAACTGGCTAACCACATGCTTGACGGCTGCGATACGATCAACGTCTTTGCCTTGGAGCTGAAAATCGATCGCTTCCATCGATCCAGATATGTCCAATACCAGCTCGATAGCAACACCGCTGCCCTTGATTCGCGATTCCG
>Ga0247836_1002521_pt1 | contig 26426 bp, 19 predicted proteins | sample LaCruzMarch2015__4_FD_187116 | JGI IMG/M metagenome (GOLD analysis project Ga0247836, IMG submission 187116) | Freshwater microbial communities from meromictic Lake La Cruz, Castile-La Mancha, Spain - LaCruzMarch2015_14m | ecosystem: Environmental > Aquatic > Freshwater > Lake | place: Spain... | reverse complement strand
GCTAAAGCTAAAACTCTATGAGGCAGTTAGATATGGCTATAACTACACATTTAGATATTGTAAGCGCTGAGCAGGAAATTTTTTCAGGCATTGTAGAAATGGTCGTAGCTACTGGCGAGCTTGGTGAAATTGGTATAGTTCCTGGTCATGCTCCATTATTGACTATGCTAAAACCCGGGGAGATTCGTGTAACCCTTCCCGGTGGTCAAGAAGAAATTTATTATGTTTCAGGTGGAATGTTAGAGGTTCAACCTTTTTATGTAACAGTCTTAGCGGATGCGGTACAACGAGCTGATTCTATCGATGAAGCTGCAGCTTTAGCTGCTAAAACAAGAGCTGAAGAAGCTATTGCTAATAAAGATGCGGATCTTGATTACTCAGTAGCCGCCACAGAGCTTGCTCGAGCAGTAGCACAACTTCGTGCAATTCAAAAACTAAGAAAAAATCTTCAGTAGAACTAATCTTTATCTAATGTAGTCTGGTTTGTTGAAACCAGGCTGCACTAAATTAATTAAGGCACGCTTAACTATCAGCCAATCAATTTGATAATAATCCTAAAAATCACCCATTAATTTATGTGTTAAAAAAACATAGCGTTAGAATTACTACCCTGAAATTAAAGCAATTAATTTAATAAACGGTTTATTCCGTTGAGTCAATTACCTACTATTAGCTTGTTAGATTCATGGTTACTATAACCATACATTATAGAGAAATATTTATGAAAATTTGTGTTAGTGATGGTGTTACTTTTAAATATTTTTTTAATATACCTGAAAGCCTTAGTGTACGAGAATTTCTTCCTATTCTCGGATCTTATTTAGGTTTTAAATCACAGACAGATTTAGCATCTATTCGTTTATCAACTTTGCCAGATGTTGACTCACGACCTTATCATTGGGCTGTTGATGTTGATTTTATCAAAGAACATGCTTTAGATATGAATATAAGATTTGATACCTTGAGAGCTGTTCCGCTTAATGGTGTTAATACAGTACAAATCTTAGTAAGTGGTGTAACTCAGAGGCAATTATCCTATGAAATTTCACCTCCTGGAACTTATACCCCTTCTGAATCCTACGATGTATTTGTGCCAACCAAAGAAGAAGATTATGATCTATTTAATCCTTCTGTATTGATTTATGCCATCGCAATGAAGTCGGCGCAGCGAGGGATGATTAAACTTGATCCATCTTTTATAAATAGTAGTTTAATTCGGCCAGATGTGGATTTAGACCTAGATGAATCCTATGGAATACCATCAGCACTATCTTTGCCTGATTTTTTGAACTTTATTAAAAAGCTTTTTCCATCTGTCTCTAAGAATGCTATTAGCCTTGCTTTTGGTCTTAAAAAACCTTTTGTAACTGTTGCAGATCTGGATCGTATTTTGAAAATATGTGCAATGCCCTTAATGCACGCATCTTTTAAGGCAGCAGTTCGCACAGCTTTTATGCTTACTAATATTCCTTTAACAAAGGCTTACCCTATTAGCCCGTCACTCAAAACACAATATGTGATAGCAACAGTTGAACCTTTACTTAAAATTATGTTGGAAGTTGCCTTACGGGCAGGACTATATGGAGGATATTTCGGAGTTAATGCAGGTTGGCTCCCAAGACGAAAAATTGAGGAGCTATTGCGTAGTTCTGGCCCAGGCTCGTTCATGCTCAGTCTTTCTAACACAAGAGCAAATGAATTGGCTTTATCTTATTTAGAAGAAGTACCCAATACAGAATTTGATTTAGCTAATCCTTTCCCATCAGCTTCTACAGATTCCCATGTTAGAAGAAGTAGCACCGTCGACCCTGATTCTACACCCCCTCTTGTAAACTCAAGGGTAATTCATGAAATATTAGAGCCTTCACCTTCTGGTAATGGATATATATTGCGAGGAGAGGAATATATAAGTCCTGCTGCGGCGTTAATAGCCAATACATCATTTTTGAAAAAGGCATGTATGCAAGGAGCACTGGCCACAGCAGGGTTTGGTTATCAAATAGGAAAAGCTGCAGAGAGACAATCTATAGAACCATTTTTTGTTTTGTTAGACAAGGCTATTCGTCATGGATTTGCAAATACAGATATGCTGGATGGAAATTTATTAGAAATAATGCGATCTATCGTCCTAGGTGATTTACATGCTTTAGGTAATCAAACTAGATCAATTTCCCAAAACTTGCTTACTGAAGGTTTTTTGCCTAAAAATAATGATCAATTAGAAATAATTGCACCGGTTAGTAAAGTGTTCGCAAATTATTCACCAGATTTATACAGGTATTATTTTAATTCTCCAGAAGATTGCAGTCTAATATCTTGCTTTTTTCTTGGGTTCCATGGCACCCAAATTTATGAAGAAACATGCTTGCGCTTAAAAGATAAGCAACCAGGTGCCTATTTACTTAGAGCTTCTCAATCTGAAAGGAACTCTTTAGTTTTAGCATATGTTGATTTGGCAGGAAGGGTGCAACAAATTAAGATTAGGTCTGAAAATGATGTGGATGGCCGCCCAACTGGTAGACTGGTGTGTTTAGGTCAAACTTTTATTTCACTTTATAACTTATTACGAATGAAAGATAGTATACTTGGTAGTGATTTAATGCCGAGGCCTTTGACGCCATATTATGACAAGCCTTGGGTTCTAGGCGTGAATTTATTTGAATTAACCCAGACAAGATTATATGAAGATAATGAAGCTCTTCGTCATATATATAAAACCAGCGATATATTGTTCCACGAAGTAGCTCCGGCCCTTGTTCCTGCAGCAGATGCACCAATTGCACCATTTCCTAGTCGGGTTTTATTAGCTCTAACACAGATAGCAGAGACAGTTTGGACATCAATTAGCAATATATTGCGCCCCACCGCGGCTCCCGTACAACCCTCAGTATTAAGAACGTACGAAAATATGCCACGAACTAGACTAAGTTTACCAAATTACTCGCGGTTGGCGGAGACAGTTTGGGCATCAGTTATTGAAAACCCTATTAGTGCTAATGGTATTGCGCTGCGTGCAGAAGAAGCAGTAGTTCTACCTAAAGATTTTAGCTTGATTATGACGCGAGAAGAGATATATAGATTACTTGATGATGCATCTGGTAATCAAAAATTACGAACTTTAAGTTTTTTACTTGAACGTTTAACACATAGATTCGAAGGGGAGTTAAATAGCGTTAGATTTAGTCTGAATATTCTACCAAGAGCTATGCAGGAGAAATTAATCGCCTATTCAAGACAAACTGAGTTTTATGTCAACCCAAGCGTTTTAGAAACTATTGAGCTCTCAGTAGCACAAGCTTTATCTCAAGAATCAGCAGCTGGTGATGTCGCTGCAGATAATATTCGAGAGGGTAGAATTAATGATATTTTACCAAATCAAGGATTTTTTGGTAGAAATGGAGAACGCGCCGTTTTATTACAAGCACCTCCACCGGATACAACTCTTCGGCATCATAATCTAAGCCACAGAGCATAGTCAAAAAAGATGTCTAGTAAGTCATAAATTGTAGCTAATCATGATTTTATGACATAGATGTAGGTTAGTGGCATTGTTGCATGAATGCTATTTGTTATTCCCGCGAAGGCGGGAATCCATCTATAATTATACACAATGAAAATTTATTGGATAGATTCCAGCCTTCGCAGAATTGACTAACGAATAAAAATCAATCAAATCCCAAACGTGCAAGAATTACTCGCGCGACGAAGGCCATTGAATTGTCAATAGACCCTGCAACCTATTGATAAGATGCCATTATGTTTGGCGCCATGCCAGCTTCATCTGCTCTTCTCTTGCGTGAAATATTAGTTTCTACAACGGGGACTGATGATGCCGCTGCAAAAAAGCCAATTTCAAATTTATGTTCGTTAAAGTTTGATATTTCTATAAACTGTTTTTTCCCTTCTGGGGACATTAATCCCATGGATTTTAAAATAATTGCTTCTGCATAATTTTTTGCAATAGATTGAATTAACCCATTGGATACTATAGTAAAAGAAAAATCTGGTCCTTTAGAAATTATAGCTACATAATTATCAGCTATAAATGCTATATCTTCAGCTCTCAGGTTAAAGTGAGGTAATAATTTATATAATTCTAAACTTAAATAGCGATTCTTACTATCGTCATAAAAGACATGTTTTTCAATAGTCTTTAGTTGGATTGCCATATCTTCGTGGCTTTTAACAACATTTTCTTCTAGTTTTGCAAGTGATTCAATAGCATCACCTTCGTAAGAAACTAAATCATATAAACCAGGATTTTCAATAAGGATTTCTTCTAGATGATTAGCGGCAAGTTCAACACAATAAAGTACATTCATATATTCAGTACTTTTAGGGCGAGCTAATCTTCCCCAGAGATTAGATACTTTCTTTTTCTGAGGGTTTTGATCGAAATCAAAGCGATCTGTTTTCTGAGAGTCCATGAGGATTTTACGAGTTTCTGGTGATAATGTTTCTAAATATTCACTAAATTCTACTATAGCTGTATTTGCATCATATCCAGAGTTATCATCCAATCCTCTATCTTTTGTACTTAGTTTTCTTCCAGCGGTAACACCACCTGCGCGAAGGCCAAATATTAGGCGATTTAAAGCAGCCCCTACGGTATCTCCTTGCAATTTAAAACTTGTACGTGCTTCTATGGCATCATAAAATTCTTTAACGGTAGCGTGTCTTGATAACACCTTTCTAATTTCAGAATCACTTAGAGCTTTTACCTTTCCTCTAAATAATGAATTATGTTTTAGGATCCCATCAATATCAGCAGAACTTAAAACATCAGAAATAGATATAATACGTTTACCACAGTCAGATAATACTATGTCATAAAGATCAATGTCATCATTATATGAAGAAGTAAGATATTCATCGCTTGCTACTGTGGCCAAACTTGGCATGAGTATGGTTAAATATGATGTTTCTGTTAGTTTTCCAAGTTCATAACTAAGTTCGATACAAACTTTAGATGCAGGATTTGTTAAGTCATGGAGATATTCTATGTTTGTGTATTGAATATTTGACCAGCGCACGCTAAAAATAGACTTAAGTTCATTTAGTAAATCTGGATTTATTGGCTTTTGTGATAAAGTTTTCTTTAGTTGTTGTAATGTAAGGTAGGCTTCTAAATTATATAGATGTGTCTCTGGTTTATAATGCTGTAAAGCTTTAGTAGCTGCTTCAATTTGTTTTAAAAAATGGTCTATTTTTTCTTCTGTTAACATTTAATATGCCTTATTTTCATGTGCCAATTTTAGGGTCTGTTGATAATTCATAATTCGACGTCCCGCGGTTAAGCCGCAGTCATATCATTACCCATAAATCTGATGCTCCTTTATGGGGCTGCATTGTCTGGTTGAATCCGAGCCACGACCGTTAGGGATTGGAGATTTTAAGAACTCCACTCCCTAACGGTCGTGGCTCGGAGTTCCGCTCACTTGCTAAGATAAAATTAACTTGTGGGTAATCATATGGCCACGTGACGTCATAAATCAACTTAAGGCATCGTCATTAGGCCTTTTGGGCCAAACCTACAAATACCCTAGCTATTTAGTCGCATTTGTTTGCGTTTTTAATTCTATCTCATCGATTTGTTTTTTTACATACCATAGGGCTTACATTTGTAAAAAAAGCACAATTACAATTTAAAGGTCCAGTCAGATAAAAATAAATCCCACTGAATAAAAAAGCCACCTTTTAAATGTTAATAAAAATTGCACGTGGTATAACTTTTCGAATTACTTACAAAGAGTTAGCTAAAAATTATAAGAGTTTAAAAAATTGATTCACAAAGTTATCCACAGGTTGGTAAGTTCATGCAGAAAAATAAAAGAAATTTTTTATTTTAAAATCAACCAGTTAACGCAACACCATGAATTATATAAAAAAATATTAAAAAGTTATTCACATAATCAAAGTGATTATAAACGTATCAAAAAGTATTAATCTATTTACTCAGGAATAATATTATCTCGAATTGGCTTTAAAATATTTTGCAATATAACCTTTATATGAACTACGATAGGATAATTAAAATTAAAAGTTTGGGTTTACAAATATGAGTTCCGCAATAGAGCAAATTTCATTAACTGATTTTACGGAAAAAGCATACCTTGAATATTCGATGTATGTAATTTTAGACCGTGCCTTGCCACATGTAGCTGACGGTTTTAAACCAGTGCAGCGTAGAATTGTTTATGCAATGTCTGAGTTAGGTCTTAAAGCGACATCTAAACATAAAAAATCAGCTCGTACTGTGGGGGATGTGTTAGGTAAATTTCATCCGCATGGGGATTCGGCTTGTTATGAAGCGATGGTGTTAATGGCGCAGCCATTTTCGTATCGTTATCCTTTTGTTGATGGCCAAGGTAACTGGGGCTCTCCTGATGATCCTAAATCATTTGCGGCGATGCGTTATACGGAGGCGAGATTATCAGCTTACGCTGATCTTTTATTATCGGAATTACAGTTTGGGACTGTTAATTGGGTAGATAATTTTGATGCAACCTTAGAAGAGCCATCATTATTACCGGCAAGATTGCCAAATGTATTGTTAAATGGTGCAACCGGCATCGCTGTTGGTATGTCATCTGATATTTTGCCACATAATTTAACCGAAGTTGCTGATGCTTGCGTATTATTACTGCAAAACCCAGAAGCAACATTAGATGATGTCACTAATATTATTAAAGGCCCTGATTTTCCAACAGAGGCTGAGATTATTACTCCTAAAGAGATTATTAACTCTATGTATAAAACAGGTAATGGCTCCGTTAAGATGCGAGCTGTATATAACATAGAAAATAATAATGTTGTGATAAATTCTCTACCATATCAAGTGTCTGGCGCTAAGGTAATTGAGCAGATTGCGATGCAGATGCAGCAGAAAAAATTGCCGATGGTTGAAGATTTAAGGGATGAATCAGATCATGAGCATCCAACAAGGCTTGTTATTATTCCTCGTTCAAATCGGGTTGATGTTGAAGGGTTGATGTCCCATTTATTTGCAACCACCGATCTTGAGCGTAGTTATCGAGTTAACTTTAATATGATTGGCTTAGATGGCAAGCCTGCGGTTAAAAATTTAATGACCATTTTAAAAGAGTGGATAGTATTTAGATTAAGTACGGTTAAAAGACGTTTGCAATTTCGTCTTGATAAAGTGCTTGCAAGGTTGCATGTATTAGAAGGTTTATTAGTAGCTTTCATGAATATTGATGAGGTAATAGCTATTATTCGTGAAGCAGATGATCCAAAAATGTCGTTAATGGAGAGATTTAAACTTAGTGAATTGCAAGCTGATGCGATTCTTGAGATTAAATTGCGGCATTTAGCAAAACTTGAGGAAATTAAACTTCGTGGTGAAGTTGATGAATTATCTAAAGAGCGTGATTATTTGCAAAGAATTTTAGCCAGTGACAAGCTTCTTAGGACTTTAGTTAAAGATGAGATTATATCTGACAGGGATATTTTTGGTGATAAAAGGCGCTCTCCTATTATTACGCGTGGAGAATCACAAGCATTAAAAGAAGAAGATATTTTGCCTAACGAACCTATCACTGTAGTTTTATCACATAATGGTTGGGTACGCGCTGCTAAAGGTTATGATATAGATGGGCGAGAATTAAGTTATAAATCCCAAGATGAATTTAAAGCACAAACTAATGCGCGCACTAATCAGCAAGTAATATTTCTTGATCACGAAGGTAAAGTCTATACCCTTCCTGGACATGCATTACCATCTGCACGTGGCCAAGGTGAGCCGTTAACGGGTAAGCTAAATCCTGCTGAGGGTGTTTCTTTTGTGGCGTTAATAGGAGGTGAGCCTGATGATTGGGTATTATTAGCAAATGATGCAGGTTATGGATTTTTAACGCAATTAAAAGAGCTTTATGTAAAAAATCGCAATGGTAAAGTTTGTCTTAAATTGCCAACAAAAGCCCAAGTGTTGCCTCCACGTATTGTATCCGATAAAGATACACTTTTAGTTGCGTGTGTAACTAATACAGGTAGATTATTAATTTTTAAAGCTAATGAACTTCCAATATTATCAAGAGGCAAGGGGAATAAATTAATTAATATTTCCTCAGCGAAAGCGCTTGTTAGAGATGAGTTTATAATCGATATACAAATATTAGCCGCAGATCAAGCCCTAACAGTACACGCAGGAAAGCGCCACTTCACCTTAAAACCGGCTGATCTCACCCATTACCAAGGTGAACGTGCTCGCCGTGGTAATCGTCTTCCACGTGGTTTACAAAATGTGACCGCATTAGAGGTAGACAGGGTTGGTAAAACAGGGGAATAGGGCGGCTTTGCTAAACTTGAAGCCTGGTTACTTGTAACCAGGTTTTTGCTGATTAGAATCATGGTGTCAAGCGGCCATGCTACACATGCTTTATTATTTTGGCATACTTTAATAAATCGGTTATTATTAACATTTAATATAAACAGAGTTTAATATGTCGACTGTAAGAGAGTCTATGCAATTACCCGATTATCATACCTTTATTGATTCAATTGAGAATTTATCATTAGTGGCTTCTGGTAGTGAGTTACATGGGGTGATGTGTGGTTATTTATGTGCCGGTGCTATAAGTGATGGAGAGGCGTATTTACGTGCTTTGATGACTAGTAATGGCAATGATGGTCGGCGTGAGGCATTAATGGCTCTTTTTGAAGTTTATGCAGTTAGTCATCAGCAGATTTTTAATTTTGATTTTGAGTTTCAATTATTGTTACCTGATGATAGTGACTCATTAGCAACTCGTGCAAAAGCTTTTAGTGAGTGGTGTGCAGGATTTACGCAGGGGTTGGGTTTGGCAGGCGTTGATTTTGAGGAACTGCAAGAAGATGAGGCACGAGATGCATTGCAACATTTAATTGAGTTTGCTGATCTTGATTATCAAGGCCTTAATATAAACGAAGAAGATGAAAATGCATTAATGGAAGTTAGTGAATATGCGCGAATGGCGGTTTTACGGATATTTAGTGACTTGCAGATGGGGAATTTAAAAAATTCTAAAGCAGAAACTGCCCATTAGATAAGGTGCTTTGATGATAATGCCCGGAGAGTATAGGACACGTAGGTTTGAATTAGCTAAACTCTTACCTAAAAATAGTATAGCTATAATCCCTGCGGCTTCTGAAGCTTTGCGATCTGGTGATAGTCATTATCGTTTTCGTCAAGATAGTAATTTTTATTATTTGACCGGGTTCAATGAGCCTGATGCCTTGCTTATTATTATTGCGGGTACAAAAGGCGAATCTTATGTATTTAATCTTCCTCGTGATCCAATTCAAGAACAATGGACTGGAGCTCGTCTTGGTCAAGATGGTGCAATTCAAGTTCTTGGGGTTGATGGCGCATATCCTATAGATAGTATTGATACAAAATTGCCAGAGCTTTTGGCAGGGATGGATTCAATTTATTATCCTATTGGTAAATATCCTTTATGGGAAGGACGAATTTTTAAAGCTTGGCAAATTGTTAAAGGGCAATCTCGGCGAGGAGTTAAGGCACCTTTCGCATTTTGCGATATTGCTAAGTTTTTAAGTGAGCTTAGGTTATTTAAATCTGAAGGCGAAATAGCTCTTATGCAGAAAGCCGCCAGTATTTCTGTTTTAGCACATAAAGCTGCTATGAAATCTTGTTTAACAGCTAATAACGAATATCAGCTTGAAGCTTCGATACTATATGAATTTTATCGCCATGGCTGTCGTGAGGTGGCATATGAGCCAATAGTCGCTGGCGGTAAAAATGCATGTACTTTGCATTATATTGATAATAATAAAGAGCTTAAAAAGGGTGATTTAGTTTTAATTGATGCGGGGTGTGAAAACCAAAATTATGCCGCTGATATTAGCCGCACTTTTCCAGTAAATGGTCGTTTTAGTCCGGAACAACGGGCAATTTATGAGTTAGTACTTGCTGCACAAAAAGCAGGTATTGCATCTGTTCGCCCAGGTTGTGCGTGGGATCAAGTCCAAAAGATTATCGTAAAAATTATAACTGCAGGTTTGGTTGATTTAGGTTTATTACAAGGCTCTATTGATTTATTAATAGAGAAAGAAGCTTATAAGCCATTTTATATGCATAGCTCTGGCCATTGGCTAGGTTTGGATGTGCATGACTGTGGAGTTTATAAAATTGATGGTAAATCGCGGTTATTAGAGCCTGGTATGGTGCTTACGGTTGAGCCCGGTATTTATATTAGTGAAGGCATTAAAGGAGTAGATAGCCGGTGGTGGGGGATTGGTGTTCGCATTGAAGATGATATTCATGTAACTAAAGATGGTTGTAATAATTTATCTAAAGATCTCTCAGTGGAAATTGATGATGTTGAGGCGTTGATTCGTGGTTGATAAGCAAGTTGATATTTTAATTATTGGTGGCGGGTTAACTGGCTCTACCTTGATGTTAGCGCTGGCTAACATGGGCTATAAAATTTTACTTATTGAGGATAAGCCACTTAAATCTCGAGCACATGCTGATTTTGATGCGCGTAGCTTGGCTTTAGCACCGTCTACAGTTAACATTTTACAAACCCTTAATATTTGGCCGCAGTTACAAAAAGAGGCTAGTGCTATTGAAACTATTCATGTTTCAGAGCGGCAAAATTTTGGCTCGCTTAGGATTAAAGGTGAAGAAGATTCTCCTTTAGGTTTTGTAGTTGAGATGCAAAATATAAATAGTGTTTTAATTAAGATGTTGGATGAAAAAAATATTATTACAAAAGCGAAGCTGATTAAATTAAATTATACCGATGGCCTCGCAACAATTCTAACCGATGATGGTGAAGTTAAGATTAAAGCAGGTTTAATCATAGCTGCCGATGGCACTGATTCAACCGCGCGAAATTTATGTGATTTAAGCGCTGAATCCAAAGATTATAATCAGCATGCATTAGTAGCTAATATTGGATTGGCTCGTTCTCATAAGCAAAATGCCTATGAACGTTTTACAAGTAGTGGACCTTTAGCTCTTTTGCCAATGAACGGATTGCGTTCATCATTGGTTTGGTCTTTAGAACCTAATGAGGCCGCAATTTATCGAACTTGTAGTGAAGAGTTTTTTTTAAAATCTTTGCAGCGCGCTTTTGGTTATCGTTTAGGTCGTTTCTTAAAGGTAGGCGAACGTATGGTTTATCCTTTGCGCCAAGTTATTATGAAAGAGACAGTTATCGGAAAAGTAGTTTTTATTGGCAATGCAGCTCATACTTTACACCCAGTTGCAGGGCAAGGATTTAATTTAGGTTTACGCGATGTTGCAACTTTAGCGCAATGTATAGTAAAAGATGGCATAGGCTTAAAAATGTTAGAAACTTATAAATTAGCACGCCGCCATGATCAAAACTCTATTTTAAAGTTCACTAATTTTTTAGCAGAGATATTTACAAGCCAATTGCCAGGATTATCTTTGATGAGAGGGGTAGGTTTAATCGCATTGGATAATTCAGAAATATTAAAAAAAATATTAGCGCGTTATGCGCGTGGGTTTGGTGGCATTATTCCAGATTTAGCCTGTGGGTTACCATTAAAATAATTATTCGTTTTTAACATAGCCCCAAAAACTATGATTTCATCTTCAGCTAAGGTTTGGTTTAATGTCAGTTCCATCGACCAAGCCTTTATCTTCTAAATCATCGCCTAGTAAAATTTGTTTTATATCAAGCAATCTTCGTGTGAAAACTTTTTGTGCCGCACTCGGTTCTTGTATAGGTCGATGAGTTATTTCTATAGGTCTATTTGTATCTTCTTGCGCTTCTCTAGACGAAGGGGAACTATTATTTAAAGAAAATATCCGCTTAAATAAATTGGTTACGGCTTTAATAATTGCTTCAACTAAACGCGCTAACCAGCCTGGCTTAATTATTTCAATATGCTTGGGTGTATTACTGATTGGTACTGCAGCTTCGGTTTCTGTTGGAATAATTTCTTCAATTGTTCTGCGTGCGTTAATATCTATAGCAATTTTGTCAGCCCTTTCAAAATATTTAGCACATTTTTTGCGAAAATCTTTTATAGCAGCATCTAATTCACGGGGTTGTAAATAAAAGCTTAGATTGCTAATGAAATTTATTCTTTCTTCATCTAAAGCAAGAAATAATGCTTTAGCATCTGCAGATTCATTTGTGACTTCTTCAAGTTTTGTAAAAGCACTTTCTATTTTTGCTTCGAGCTCCATTTTCTGTGCATCAAATCTCTGATGCCTTTGGCCCATTTCAAAAAATCCTACTCTTGCTGCATCAGCGCTAGCTTTTTCTGCGGCTATACCATCTGCTTCGATTTTTGCAATTTTTTCTAATTCAGTTTTTGCGGAACTATTTTTTAAGTTTAACGCGGCAAGAAAATCATCAACATTTGCAGGAGTTTTAAGGATAGCTCCAAATAGTTGAGATAAGGTCTTAGTAAGAGGAGTTGAATGAGAGGCTTCATTTCTTGCAAGCCAATCGGCTACTTTTCTTGTTGCAGGCAATGAAAGAAGTCCATCAATCATACTTATGAGCTCATCTTGCTTTAAGTCGCAAAGGCCAAGGAGATCGGGTGAATATGAAGCAAACCTAAATTCTCTTTGTTGTTGTCGTCCAAATTCAAATAGACTAGCTTCAATTGAACTTTGAATTGCAATTTGGGCAATAATTCCTTGCATGGTCTGTAAAACAAGGCTTATATTATCATAATCTGGGGCATGACTTTCCCTGCTCCAACGCTCCCATTGAGATGGATCTTTAACCGCTGGCCATAACGATCCGATTAGTTCTTTTTCATATGTGCTAGCGTCGCTATGAAATCTTTTCGCTTGATATTGCTCAGTGGTCGTTATTTCTGTTTCATAAGGACTCGCTTGAAATAAGCGTTCATCTAGCCTTTTTAACATAATAAATGATTCAAACACTCGATTGTTTTGCGTATCATGAATTAAGGTTTTATCTAATATACTCTGGGTCATTTCATATGAAGGTAGTTCTTGCAATTCAAGAATATTTTGAATTAATTCTTGAACACACCTGAATCCGCTACTTTTCATATCATTAAGGAACCGTGGCTTAAGAAGAAACCATACGGCATTATTCCATTTATCAACATCGGCCTCTAGTTTAATTTCATGGACATTTTGATATTTACTTCCTTTATGCTTATATTCAGCAGGGACATATGGGTTATCAATTCGACCATGAAAATCGTTCATGCCTTGAAGCAAAATTCTTTCTAACGCAGAATAGTTAGAATTTTGTGGTTGTTGAGAGAATAGCATGACCAATTCCTATTTTTTAAGATACAATATTGTACCAAAAAAAATCTAACAGGTCAATTTATTTTCAATAATGTTGTGTGCAATAACATTAAAGAAGCGGGGTGGAGTTTTTTATGGCAAAATCAAAATCAGATAAATATATCATTTGCTAGTAATTTCACAATACATTGATATATAATGAAAAAAAAGTTATTAGTAAATGAAAAGTCATGTGTTTTTTTTGGAGGCCCTGTGTTTATCTTTACTAATCCTATAAAAAATAAGGCCATAACAATAGTAATATTTATGTTATTAATTTTTAATTCGAGTAAAATTATAGCATCTTATCCAAATAATTTTAATCTAAAGCGCGGGCACGTTGTTGTTCAGCTTGGAGGTTATTATAGCACCCAAGATAAAACGCAACATGTTGATATTGAAGATCTTATCGGAGATGATTTCACGGTTAGTGACAATCATAGAGTTAATGGCCTAATAGGCCTCGGTTATTTTCTCGATGGCCAAGATAAGAAAAAGTTTAAGATGTCTTATGGAGTTAATTTCTTTTATCTTCCTAATGTGAGTGTTTCAGGAGATGTTATTCAAGAAAATTTGTTTGCTAATCTATCTTATGGTTATGGCATAACCCATTATCCTCTCTATGCTATAGCTAAATCAACCATGGATTTAAACGCGGAGCGTTATGCGCTTACGGTTGATGGGGGTGCTGGCTTTAACTTTATGAATACATCAGGATTTCATGAGGCATCGATTGATAGTCACGTTACTATGCCTGACCATATTTTTTCTGGTAAAACAACTACGACTTTTAGTGCTACTGCAGGTGTTGGCATCAAGTTTAATAATGTATTTGGCCGAGCCCCGCTTGAGTGTGGTTATCGATTTTTCTATTTGGGTCAAGGTAATTTCAATGTGCTGGCCAACCAGGTCATTACCATTCTTAATACTGGCCCCGTATATGCTAATGCTGTTATTTGCTCAATTATAGTTTAACAATTTGTTATAAAGGGATTTATTTATGTTTAGACGGTTTTTTCGTAGCCTGTGCCTGCTTTTTTGTTTGGTAATATCAGCGCAAGCTGCAACTGGCGATTTATTCGTGGTGACTTCGACTGGCAATGGAGATAACGTTAGCATTACTTTGTGTTTAAATATCCACGGCAATAATCCCTTAAGTTGTCAAAATTACATTACGAGAGCGGGTGTTCTTAATATTAATACTACCGTTCCGAATAAAACATATAAGTATGCTGGTATTCGTGTTAACTCCCCTGGTTACAAATACAGCTCTCCTTCAGAGGCGAATGGTTATGCATATATAGGCGTGACAGGAGATAGAGCAACAGAGACTGCTTCAGGTGTATTGGGTCCCTTGGGAAGCACATTATCAGTATCAGTTTCCCCAGGCTCTGCGAGCGTAGATTTTGGTAATTCGACTACATTTACAGCGACGGCGGCTGGCGGCGCAGGCCCATATGCATATCAATGGTATTCATGCCTAAACTCCGGATGTTCATCGCCATCTCTTATATCAGGAGAGACTAACAGTACTTATGCCACATCACTCTCATTAACGGTTGGCACTTATTATTATCAAGTAAAAGTTACGGATGCTAATTCAGATACGGCATCTTCCAATGCCGTCGCTTTAACGGTAGATAGTGCATTATCAGTATCAGTTTCCCCAGGCTCTGCGAGCGTAGATTTTGGTAATTCGACTACATTTACAGCGACGGCGGCTGGCGGCGCAGGCCCATATGCATATCAATGGTATTCATGCCAAGACTCGGGGTGCTCATCGCCGTCACTTTTAAATAATGAGATTAATAGTACTTATTCCTCATCGACATCATTAACGGTTGGCACTTATTATTATCAAGTGACAGTTACGGATGCTAATTCAGGCACGGCAACTTCAAGCGCGGTTGCTTTAACTGTAAACAGCGGATTTTCAGTATCCATATCCCCAATCTCTGCGAGTGTAGCTCCCGGCAATACAGCTACATTTACTGCGTCGGCTGCTGGTGGCGTGGGCTCATATACTTATCAATGGTATTCATGCCAAAACTCGGGATGCTCATCGTTATTACTTCTAGTTGGCGCGACTAATAGTACTTATTCCACATCAGCATCCTTAGTACCTGGCACTTATTATTATGTAGTAAAAGCTATCGATGGTAATTCAGTTACTGCAACCTCAAACGCGGCTACTTTAACTATTGCGGTGTCATTGGGGCAGTCCTACGGCGGCGGTACGGTTGCGTGCCTTGGTGGCGCGCCTTATTCGAATCTGATTGCGGCGACGACTGACAATAGCACTGGTATAAGATGGAGTAATGGCTCCAATATTTTAATAAGCGCTAATCTTAGTAATGATGGCTTCACTAACACAAATAATATTGTACTTGCTCAGGGTCCTACTGTCACTAGTTATGCTGCTGGGCTTTGCCAGCAATATGCAGGCGGGGGTTATAATGATTGGTTCTTGCCCGCTATAGATCAGCTTAATTGCCTTTATAATAATAAAGATGTCATTGGAAATTTTAACAATTCGAGCTATTGGAGCTCTACTGAGGCTAATCAAAATTTTGCGAGGCTCGTGAATTTTCTAAATGGATCCCAGGCCAGCGTCAACAAGACTAATTCTGCTGTAAGGGTAAGGTGTGTTAGGGTTTTAACGACAGGGGGTGCATTATCAATATCCGTAGCCCCAAGCTCTGTAAATGTAAGCCTTGGTAATTCAGCCACGTTTACCGCGACGGCTGTTAATGGCACAAGACCATATACCTATCAATGGTATTCATGTGTTGACTCCGGATGTACATCACCAGTACTGATAAACGGTGCGACTACCATTACTTATGTCACGTCGACATCATTAACGACAGGTACTTATTATTATAAAGTGATTGTTACAGATACGAGTTCACTCACAGCGTCCTCAAATATAGTAAGTTTAAGGGTAGGATTAACTGTATCAGTAGCTCCGGGTTCTGCGAACGTAACTTCTGGTAATTCGACTACATTTACAGCGACGGCGGCTGGTGGTACGGGCTCCATTACTTACCAATGGTATTCATGTCAAGATTCCGGATGCGTAGTTCCGACACTGATAAATGGCGCAACTAGCAGCACTTATGTAACATCGACATCATTAGCAGTTGGTGCTTATTATTATTATCAAGCAGTAGTTACTGATGCGAATTCAAATGTGGCGAATTCAAATGTGGTGACTTTGATTGTCAACCCTGTCCTGTCTACTTTTACAACGAACAACGGAGTGCCTTCCGCGACTGGGGATGGATTTAATCTATTATGGGCTACTACCCCGTACCTTCGTTATTCCAATCTTAATAGTTCTCCTGGATGCGCAAGTGCGACTTTTGATTCAAGTACAAATATCAATGGAATATATGGTAACGCCGGGCAGACAAATACATCCTGGAATCCCACTGGAGGCTCGGCATCTATTATAAATAAATGTGTGGCGCTTTGTAATGGTACTCCATTGTCTGTAGGCACTACCTGTACAAACTTTATATATAATTCTGGTAATTAGTATTGAAATAATGCGATTTTTTGGTATGCATGAGCCATTAAGAATAAAAAATTATTAGTAGGTTGATTTTTTGCCAGCATAGTAGGGTGCTTTTTTGTCAACTAATAGGGCCAAGTCAGTTAATTATTTTTCTATAAACCAAGTAGACTATTGATGTGGTTTAACTAAATCAATCATTGAGTAACAATTATTACTATCTTTATGATATGCTAATATTCACAAATTATAAGAACATTTTGTTAAAGAAAAGCTATGAATAAGATTTATGATGTAATTGTTGTCGGTGGCGGGATTATTGGTCTTAGCGCGGCAATTGCTATGTCTAAGCGTAATTTTAGAGTGGCCGTTATTGATGCATCTTCGTTAACTACAGATACATCTAAAATCGACCCCAGAGTTTATGCTATTAATAAAAAATCTGAAATTTTGTTAGAAAAATTAAATGTAATGGATCTAATAGATAAAACTCGTCTTTCTCCATATCAACATATGCATGTTTGGGATGCTGCATCTAATGCTTATATTGATTTTGATGCACGTATGGTGGGTTCAACGCACTTAGGCACTATTATTGAGGAGTCGGTAATAAAAGCCGCGTTGCTGTTAGAAATGTCAAAGCACGATATTGCAAGCTTTCCTAATTCTTCTGTGGCAAAGGTTGAGATTTTAGACGATCATATTCATCTAACTGATATTAATAAAAAAACCTATGATGCAAAGTTAATGATTGTATCTGACGGCGCATCTTCGTCGACACGACAATTATTAGGGGTACAACTTAATAGTTGGTCATATCATCAAAAAGCAATTGTGACGATTATTCGAACAAAATTACCGCATAATCAAACAGCATATCAAGTATTTAATGAAGATGGCCCGCTCGCATTTTTACCTCTTGCCGACCCTAATTTATGTTCTATAGTCTGGTCAACCACTCCTAATAAGGTTGATTATTTGATGAAGTTATCAAATGAAAAATTTAACTTAGAATTAAAAGAAGCTTTTGCTGTAAAGTTAGGTGATTGCGAGGTGGTTGATAGACTTCATCAATTTCCTTTACAGATGAGACATGCTAAATCGTATAGTGGTAATCGTTGGTTATTAATGGGGGATGCGGCTCACACTATTCATCCGCTAGCGGGTCTTGGTCTTAATGTTGGTTTAAATGATTTAGATACGTGGCTTAATTTGGTTGATAAAGATAAGACAAAAATTTTTAGTAATAAAACCCTTAGCGCATATCAACGCTTACGTAAAGTAGATGTTTGGAAAATGATTGCGTTAATGGATGGCCTTAAAGCGATATTTGCAAACCCTATCCCTCCATTTAAATTTTTGCGTGGCTTAGGTTTAAGTGCAGCTAATAATTTCTTACCCTTGAAGCGCTGGTTTATAGAGCAGGCTGGTAATTAAAAATTATCTTTAAATAGTAATTTTTGTTATTTAAACTTCATGTTATATTTGCTTTTTTAATCATCCCTTAAATATCTAGGAGTATTCGTTAATGAAATTGTTGTCGTCTATTGTAATGTCTTTGATATTTAGTTCAACTTCGATTGCGGGGGCGGTTAAAGTTGTTGGTACGGTTGATGTACCTATCAAATTAACTAACAGCTCGTCTAAAATTAAAGTAAATAATGCAGATAGTAAGCGTATTTTGTTATTAAAAATTGAGCTATCAGAAAAAGCTAAAGCAACACTTACTAAAAAGGCAGTAAATTCCCAAATCTCAAATAGTTTATTATCCGCGAAGTCTAGTAAAAAAATTCAACTAGGCATGGGGTCGGTACCTGTTCTTGATCAGGGTAATTTTGGTTCTTGTGTTACTTTCGCCAATACTGCGGCTGTTGATGCTGTAATAAATAAAGGCGATTATGTTAGTCAATTGTGTCAGCTGCAATTGGGGCGCTATTTAGAAGAAAATGGATATAACCCAAGTGGTTGGGATGGATCATTTGGTGGTATTGTTTTAAATCAAATGATGAGCTTTGGAATTGTTAATAAATCACAGCAGCGCGCAGTTGGTTGTGGCGGATTGAATGATTATCCATATTGGGTAACAACTATTGGCCGAGCGATGAGTCCTGAAGAGTATCATGCAATTAGTGAGCCCATGTATTCTCATTATGTTGATTGGTCATCTATTATTGATGCTTCTCAGATCTTAATAGACGGCGCTAATATGGATAATGTTCTTAACGCGACCAAGGCCTCTTTGCAAGCAGGGGACCGTTTAACCTTAGGCGTTTTACTTCCTGAGGCTGATAAAGGAATAGCAGGAGCCGTAGGTAAGTATCATCAAAGCAATGATACTTGGGTATTAACACCTGAAATAAAATCTGCAATGGAACAAGAAACTTTTTTTCCTGGACATGAATTGGTTATCACAGGCTATGATGATGACGCAGTTGCTATAGATGAACAAGGTAATGAATCTAAAGGTTTATTTACATTGAGAAACTCTTGGGGCGCTAATATTGGTGACAAAGGTGATTTTTATATTTCTTATGATTACTTTAAGGCTCTAGCGCTAGAAGTGCAGCGTATTAGATCAGTGGTTTTGTAGTAGATTATGGTGGGCACGCTATCGCTTTGCTCACCACACACTAACGACCAAATTGTTCCTTACTAAATAAAATCCTAGAAGCAATTGATTCCTTACCCAATGCTGCATGCTCTTCAATAATTTTATAGCGCTCTAACCCGCCTTCTCTATTAGCGATTTGAATATTTAATCCAGGGCGAGCATTAAGCTCTAACATCATAGGGCCTTTTTCTTTATCTAGGACTATATCAACACCAAGATAGCCAAGACCAGTTAATTCATAGCAACTAGCGGCAATTTCTAAAATTTTATCCCAATATGGAACTTCAAGATCAACTATTGGTTTAAGTGTATCTGGGTGATAATCAATAGGATCATTATGAAATACTCCACCAAGGGTAAGGCCATTAGCAATATTAATTCCAACGCCAATGGCCCCTTGATGTAAATTTGCTTTGCCACCTGATAAACGTGTAGGTAGGCGTACCATAGCCATTGCAGGATAGCCTAATAGGTTGATAACTCTAATATCAGGTACACCTTCATAACTTACTTCTGCAAAAACTGGATCTACAATTACACGGCGTTCAATAATGGCATAGTCACTATATCCACCTAAACTATATGCTCCTGAAAGTAAGCGAGAAAGGTGGTAGCCAAGCTCATTTATTGTAAGTAATTTACCATTAACTTGACGATATCGTCCAAAAACGCGATCGGTAATAACAATAATTCCATCACCTCCAGCACCTCGTGCGGGTTTAATAACAAAATCATTATATGGTAGTAATAATTCTTCTAATTTTTTTATATGATGTTCTGTTTCAATTAAACCATAAAGTGATGGCACGGCGATTCCTGCTTGTATCGCCAAGCGTTTGGTTTTTAATTTATCATCAACTAATGGATAAAGCTTACGTTTATTGTAGCGTAATACATAATCACTATTACGTTGGTTTATATTTAAAACTCCACGCTCACGAAGTTTTTGATAAATATTCCACATTATTTTGATCCCGCCAATGCATTAAAGCGGAATAATTCTAATAAGCGATAACCACGATATTGCCCAAACCATAATATAAGCGCTAGTAACACAAATAAAAGCTCAGGAAATGCAAACATTAAGTATTGCATAGGAGCAAAGCCCATAGCTGTAAAAGCAATAACGGCAGCAATTAGAGACCCTACACCATATTTTATTGCTACAGCAGCTCCGCGTTCATCCCAGGTTATACACATTCTTTCAATTGTCATTGTAAGAATAACCATGGGGAATAGTGCTACTGAGAGGCCAGATTCAAGGCCTAAATTTTGACTGAGAACAGATATTAAGATCATTAGTAATATTACAATAGTAAGAATAGCCGCAAGCCGTGGCACTAAAAGTAGTCGTAATTGGTCTAGGTAAAATCTTGCTAATAGGCCAAATGATACAATAATGGTGAATAAAGTTATTCCCCAGATCACATGTGTTTCACGAAAAGCTAAGGCTATTAGTACGGGCATAAATGTACCAAAGGTGCTAAGGCCGATAAAATTACGTAATAATAATATAATAAAAGCGCCTATCGGAACAGTTAGTAAAATTTTATAGGTTTCTTGCATTGATACTGGCAGTTGCAATAATGAGAAGCGCAATAATTGTGATTCAGTTTGCATTCCTCTTATTTTTGCCATAGATAGAGCATTAACGGGTGTAGGTGATACTGTAAGATTAAATTGTGGCTTTTTTCCGCCAATGACATCAAATATCTTAGTATTACCATATTGCCAAACCAGAAAGTCTTTTGGCAAGCCAGCATTACCATTACGGGGATTAATATAAATCCATCCTTTACCATTAAATACTGCAAGTAATAATTTAAATTCAGCTTTAGATTGTTGGCTAAGACGAATTCCTAGCACAGGAATGCTGTATATTTTAGCATAATTTAATACCGTTACTGCGGCATTAACTAAATTTTCATCGGAGCTAACACCTACTAATAATTTAGCATTACCCTCATTTTTATTGAGTTCTTTTATGGTGCTTTGAGTAAATGTTTGGATATCAGCCGATGAAAATCTGGCCTGACCAATTATAGTATCAACAGCTGTTTTAATATTTTCTTCAAGTGGAAGCAGCTTTTGTAAATGAGGTTTTGGTAAATAAGATTCATAATTATCAGTTTCGCGAAAAATAGCCCGATAATAAAGAGATTGCGGGCCATTAGATCTTCTTTGCGACCATACTGTTTCTCTGTTATACCCATTTAAAGTGGTCGTTACTCCATAGTTATGTGAAATAAAATATTCATCAAGGATAGCAAAATAAGGCGGCATATAAGGAATGGTGAAACTTGCTTTAACCGGGACATTTTTATCAGCTTTAAATTTAAGATTAGCTTCAATCATCCAACTATTAACATTTTCACTATCTGTTAGAGGTACTTCAAGGATAAAATGGCGATAGCAAAAAAAAGCGAGGCCAATAAAGAAAAGAGTGATGATAAGACCATATAAATGGCGATTGGTAGAATTCATTTTTTTTCCATTTTATAATTGTATTTATTCGATGGGTCAACTATACCATCAAAGGCGATAATCGCCTCTCTACCTAGAAGTAATGGGTAAATAAAACGTTTACGATTGGTGAGATTAACCCTAACCACACGCTCTTTGCCTGCTAATCTAATATTCATAAGCACAACTGGTCGTTTTATAGCCTTTTTTAATAAAGGATTTGCTATATTCTCTCCCGCACGGCTTTTTATTTTTACCTCGCCAATATACGCGCATTTAAAATTAATATCACCCTGCTTGCTAGGAACAATAAAGCTTAGATAAGGCTTACCATCAACCTCAATCTCAACAATATTGTTAGCATTTAAGGATGCAGATTTTGCACCAGTATCAAGTTTAGCTGATAAAGTTAAATCTTTATCTACTAACGTTGCTTTTTCAATATAACCAAAAATTAATTTTTGATTAGATGTTGCCATAGTGGCTCCCGCTAACATTGACCAAAGAAAAAAGACAATTACAAAAAACCGCATTAAATCTCCTTAAGATTTATTCAAAATATTGCTCTCTTAACCACCTGTATTTTATATATTATTTTATGGTAAAATTATAAATCCCGCAATATTTATTGATGTTTTTTGAGTCAATTTGAAAAAGCCCTTGCCACTAGCCTAATTTATGTGTAAAATTCGGCTCAATCCTAGCCGTGGGTAATTATTTATTATGACTACAGCGAGCAAAAAAGTTAACCGAAAACGTCCAAGATTTAAAGTCGTTAAGTCCGATGTTTCTCGTGACTCTGCATACAACGTATCATATATTCCCTCACCAAAACAATTAAAAGAATCCTTAGTACTTAATGCAATATTTGGTCTATTAGATGGCGTTACTTTATCTAACAGCCTGGTCAAATATGCATTTGATTTATATGCTACTAATTCCAGTATATCATCATCTGATGAAATGCATGACTTCATGGTGACCAATGCTGGGATGATTTCTGTATTCGGTAGTTCTCTATTTATTGTTATTTTAAGCGTTATATCTAATGTTTATGGTGAAAAGGACGCTAAAGAAGACAGTAAAAAAGCCACTTCTCTCCTTAATGAACAAATAGTATTTATTTGGCCATATCTTCGTGACATGATGAAAAGCTTGAAAAATGCATATAAGGGTCTTCGTAGTACTCTTATAGCCTTTGATGCGATATCAGATAGAAATTTAAATTCTATGCTTCTCCCATTGGGTATTTTTTTAGGTGTTATGTCAATGATAAATCGTGGTTTGTTACGATATATGCGAGATGAACGAAAAAAGATGATGAAATATAACAATAAATTACTTGAAGAAATCCAAAATTCTTCTGAAAAAATTAATAGTGAAAAATTTAAATCACAAATAAGGACCGAGACTGATCGTGCAATTTATACAGCATTGGCATGTGGCACATATAGTGGGTTTGTTGATGGCATGTATTTATATATGGGTGTTTTAAGTGTAGCCGCATTATCACCCGAAGTTTTTATAGCTTTGACAGTTATTTCATCCTCTTATATTCTTATCAATATCGCTACTAGAATTTATGAGGAATTTGATTTTCAACGTGATTTACGTATTACCAAAGCAAAGGTTGAATTAGCTATTTGTGGCAAAGAGCTAGGAGAATTATTTGCTGATTTAAAAAATAACTTTTTAAGTATCGCAGAAATGACCAAAGGAAATCTCAGCCAACCAGATGTAAAAAAACTTTATGAGGCTCTTACGGTTAAAATGGAGGAATATAAGGAAAAACAAAAAATTGTTGATATACTTACTAAATTATCTTGGCCTTCCTCATGGCTTCTGGGATTAAAAAATGGATTAACACTTTATGGGGCTATCACAAGTGTTATGTTTGCTGGTGTAGCTATCTCTTCTCTTTTATTTATTTCTTTTCCTCCTGTTTTTGTTATTTTATGCGTAGCATCTGGGGTATTGTCCTTACTTGGCTTTTTAGCCCATTCAATAAGAAATAATTGCAACTCTTTACAAAAAACAAAGCCGCAAAGGGATATTGCTAATCAACAATTAATTGATTTACTTACTATGATTAAAGAAACTATTCGTGATGCTGAGAATATAGAACCCACACCTATAAAGGTTACTCCAGATTTTTCAGTTGTAAGTGAATCTATTGGTGTTGGAGTTAAACTAGATTCTTCTCTTAAGAATCCTAAGTCTCCTGGGAAAGATTGGTTTGAAGTGGTGCGATCACTAGGATCAGGTGTGGGTAAAGGTCAAAAAGTGGTTGATTTTGTCTTCAATTATTTTCAGGAATTAGGTGGTGATGGTCATTATAAAGATAGCAACAGGATGATAAGTCTATCGTTATTTTTTGCCCCATTTACTGCATTGATCCTTGCATCTTACGCTTATGGTCGTGGTTTTGGCAGCGATAAGTCAAATGCTTCTAAGTCGGCAAGATTATTAACTGAAGATAATCCTCGATCAGGACCAGGAAATGTACAATTACCAAAAGCAGTCCCGAGTTTGGTGCATAATAATCAGGTTAGAAAACAAACTAGTCAATTACCCTCTTTTAGTTTATTTAGTTATAGATCAAGAGAAATGGTATCGGCAGAATCTCCGAGAAGATCGAGTGCTAAGTTGCGACTTAATTAAACTTCTTTTCTTTCATATAGAAGATTAGCCATGATATAGAATATCGATCACCTATTTTAAAACTTATACGTATAGTTCAAAATATGCAGATTTTACAAGATATCTAATCCTTCTTTTGATAGAGCTCGGGATTAAGTTTAAGATCATTGTACATTTTAAATTGGTGATAAACTTTGAAGGTTTCAGTTTTATCATTGATAGCTATAAATAATAAGTGTAAACATTCTTGCAATTGTTTTTTCTGAGCAATAATGGTGTGTAATTTAGTTTGACAGAGTTGAATATGTTCTTGGTCAACATCTAAACGCTCAGTTTGTAGCTTCATATGGTAAGCCTTAAGCGCTAAAATAGATAACCTATCGATTATCATTCCCGGTGATTCAGAGTGTATTTTGCACGAAGTGTTGTAAGAAGGTTGAAGCTCAATGAATAACCATTCATCCATTGCCTCCATACGATTATTACGTTGTTGATTGTAATAGTCTATTTCCCGTTTCGCGCGATAGACAAATTCAAATCCTTTATCTTCACGTCTAGCTCTATCTTCTGCATTCCATAGTAAATAATTAAAGCCATGATTCTCTTCGACAATTTCTAAAAGATTAGAATATTTTTTTATGGTTTGATTATTAATCTGAGTACTAGTCGATGGCATTTGGTGAATAGAATTCAGTTTATTATCAGATTTTTTCCAGTTAATAATAAGATCATGATGTAATGTGGCGATCTTATTCGCATATTCTTGAAACACTATTTACTCCTAAAAGGAAATATTTTTATTAAATTTTAACTGATTTTGCTAAGATTTTATCTAAAATATTAGCAAATGATGTTTTTTCTTTTGTACTTAAAGTTGCAGGGCCACCAATATTTACACCACTACCTCGTATTTGTTCTCTTATATCACGCATGCTTAGGCGTTGTTTAATATTATTTTCTGTATATATTTCTCCGCGCGGGTTTAATGCGGTACCTTTATTGGCAACAACAGATGCTGCTAGTGGAATATCAGCAGTAATAACAAGATCATTTTCAACCATATTTTCTACAATATAATCATCAGCACGATCAAATCCTTGTTCAACTCTTATAGATTTAATAAAACGAGAAGGCGGAATAGCCAAATTATTGTTGGCCACTAAAATCAAAATAGTTTCCGTGCGTTTAGCCGCACGAAATAAAATTTCTTTTATGACTTTAGGACAAGCATCAGCATCAACCCAAATTTTCATTTTCATTATTGCCTTAAGAACATTCATGCTAAACTACATTATTATTGAAGAACTTTAAAGTAGAGAACAATATGAAATATATTTTATTAACAATAATATTGCTTATTTCTTTTGTTTCTAACGCCAAAGAAATTTTTCCGCCCAAGTGCAAGCCACTTATGGTTAATGATGAATTATTAAAATTATCAGCTGAAAAACCAGTAATAGTGATGATTCATAATTTATCAAATGTTGAGCTTTGGTTGACCCATCAAGAAAAAGATTCAAGTGCAAATGCGGGTTGGAGTAGTAAATTGCAAGCTAATAATTGGTCGTCTTTAGCTTTAACTGAAAAATCATTTGATATCAGTTGTATTGAGTCCCAGCCGGGCCATGAGCAGCAGGCTCCCTGTAATGGATTAATAGCTGCGTGTGTATGGTCTAATGTCGAGATGCCTGAATCTTTATCGGGTACATTTTGGGCTGGGGAAGATATGACTTTATCTGCATTGACCGCACATATTGGAAGCCGCGGTGTTATTTTACCGGTACATTAGATTGCTTAACTTATTCATGCTCTTTTTCTAGGTTTAAAGTTTTCTAAGTGATAGACTGGAATTAATTAATCTAAATCTTTGGTGCAACGTGAGTAAAAAATCAAAACCCCCATTTTATAAAAGTGATCCT
>Ga0247836_1002516_pt1 | contig 26492 bp, 19 predicted proteins | sample LaCruzMarch2015__4_FD_187116 | JGI IMG/M metagenome (GOLD analysis project Ga0247836, IMG submission 187116) | Freshwater microbial communities from meromictic Lake La Cruz, Castile-La Mancha, Spain - LaCruzMarch2015_14m | ecosystem: Environmental > Aquatic > Freshwater > Lake | place: Spain... | reverse complement strand
CGCTATTGCGCATGGAAGGGGGGATTTATGCGTCGAAAACACAAATTTCCCCTCCATTTTTCTTTTTCCGATATGTCAAAGAACTAACTCCAGTTTGTTCCCGGAAAAATGTGTACCCTTTCTAATCCACAAATAAACATTTACAGGGCCGAAAACCTACTTTCCACTGTATCCCAGTTCACCAGCTGCATAAAGGCATCGGCGTAATCGGCTCTGCGGTTCTGGTGTTTGAGGTAATAGGCGTGCTCCCATACGTCGATGCCTAAGAGCGGTACGCCGGGTTTGTCCACGAGGTTAACCATGATTGGATTATCCTGGTTGGGGGTTTGGCTGATGTAAAGTTTTTTGCCCGGGCCAGCGCACAGCCAAGCCCAACCGGAGCCGAAAACACCTTTGGCGGCGTCTTTGAACTGTTTTTCGAAGGTATCGTATGAACCGAAAGTTTCTACGATGGCCTTGAATAATTTACCAGAGGTGTCTATGGGTTTTCCGCCCGGAGCCATGAGTTGCCAGAACAGGTTGTGGTTGTAGTGCCCTCCGGCATTGTTGCGGATTTTTTGTACCTTGGTATCTTTATCTACCCCCCTTAAAATGTCTTCGATGACCATTCCTTTCATGGTGGAGTCTTCGAGGGCAGCATTCAGGTTGTTCACGTATGCGGCGTGGTGTTTGTCGTGGTGCACCTGCATGGTCAGGGTGTCTACCAAAGGTTCAAGCGCGTTGTATCCGTAGGGTAGGGGAGGGAGTTCAAACGGCGGCATATTGCGTTTGTTGGGTAAAACAGTGCGCTTTTCAGGCTCGCCACCAAATGCTTGGGCGACAGGTGAAAATGCCGCGCCCAGACCGAGCACGAGACCGGTCTTCAAAAAAGTTCTCTTTTTCATCTTGAATCAGTTGTGGATGTGTATGTACGGGTAAAAGTACGAAAAAAGCCGCTATTTTGTATCAAAATTTCAGTACCTTTGTCTGACTATGCCCAAACATCCTTTAGAAGAAAATTTGGACGCGGACTTTCGCGATCCCAACCAAGACCACAGTGATGAACCGGAAGACGGCTCAGATGAGCCGGGTACGGCTGATGACGAATGGTTTGAGCGACACGACATTCAGGTCGACCCACGCCAGTCACTCGTGCGGCTCGACAAATATTTGATGGACCGGCTCAGCAACCGCACGCGCAACCGGGTGCAAAACGCCATTCGGGCTGGTTCAGTGCGGGTAGACGACAAGGAGGTCAAGCCCAACTACAAAGTGAAGCCCGGCAACCACATCAGCATTGTGCTGCCCCGCAATGCAGAAGATGCTTACGATGTGTCGCCGCAGGACATTCCCCTGAATATTGTGTATGAGGACAATGATGTGCTGATCATCAATAAGCCGTACAACCTGGCTGTTCATCCGGGGGTGGGCATCCCGAGTGGCACCCTGGTCAACGCAGTGGCCTGGCACCTCAAAGAAATGGTGAACAAGTTGCCGGTAAAAGAAGGCAATGAATCCAGCAGGGCTGGCATTGTGCACCGTATAGACAAGGACACTACGGGCCTTATGGTTGTGGCCAAAAATGACTATGCCATGACCCACATAGCCAATCAGTTTTTTCACCACACCATCGAGCGCCGCTACTGGGCCCTGGTTTGGGGCGATTTGGAAGGCGACAGCGGCACAGTAGAAGGCCACATAGGCCGAAACCCCAACGACCGCAAGCTGTTTATGGTGTTTCCGGAGGGCGAACAAGGCAAACACGCGGTGACGCACTGGCGCGTCATCGAGCGTTTTTACTACACCACACTGGTGGAATGCCGCCTCGAAACCGGCCGAACCCACCAGATCCGCGTACACATGAAGTCTATTGGCCATACCTTGTTTGGCGACCCCCGGTACGGCGGCAATCGGGTTCTAAAAGGCACTTTATACGCCCAATACAAGCAGTTTGCCGATAAACTCTTGCAAGCTTGCCCGCGCCAGGCCCTGCACGCCAAAGTGCTGGGGTTTGTGCATCCGGTTACCGGTGAGCACCTGCGTTTTGAATCGGAACTGCCCGAAGACATGCAATCGGTTATCCATGCCTGGCGCAATTACGTGATCGCCCGAAAATCTACTACCAAATAGTATGGAACACGCACATCCGGTGGAGCCAGAGGGTTTCTGGACCGATATCCTGCGTCCCCGGCAAATGCTGTTTATCGTAAACCCCAAAGCCGGTAAGCAGTGGCAAAAACACCTGCGCCAAAGCGTAGACAAATACCTGAATCACCGAAAGTTTGAATACGGCATTGTGGTCACCGACGCACCCGGCCATGGCACTGAAATAGCGAAAAATGCAGCAGCAGAGGGCTACGAAGTGGTGGTAGCGGTGGGGGGCGACGGCACCGTCAACGAGGTGGCCCAAGGGCTTATCGGCACTGATCTGCCATTAGGCATCGTACCAGCGGGCTCTGGCAACGGGTTGGCCATGCACCTCGGCATCGGCCGCGATATGGATCATGCTGTGCGCCTGCTTAATTCGGCCACAACCCGCCACATTGACGCATGCTGGCTCAATGAACGCTTATTCCTGAACCTGACCGGCGTAGGTTTCGATGGTTTAGTGGCTCACCTCTCCCGACACAACCACACGCGTGGGCTGCTGCCGTATTTTTACAGGGCCGTGCAGGCCGGCTTGATGCACCCCATGATCGATTTTGAAATGGAGACCGACGGGAGGCGTTTCCCCATGCGCGCCTTGTCGGTGGCGGTATGCAATGGCCCCATGTATGGTTACGGTGTGGAAATAGCCCCGGGTGCTCTGATAGACGATGGTTTGCTCGACATTGTTGTGCTGCGGGCGGTGCCACGCTGGCGTTATTTTGCCGCTGTCCCCGCTTTTTTGCGCAAAAAAGTGTACGAACTTGATTTTATCGAACATTTCCGAACCCAATCACTCTCCTTGCACGCCAACGGCCCACACTACATAAACTTAGACGGCGAGGGGCTGAAAATTGAGGGCGACCTGTCGTTTCGCGTCGAGAAACGAAGGATAGCCGTATTGGCACCAGCCTGATATTCCTTGCTAATATTTACGATAACTTAACCTGGCGAACAAGATTGCGTCAAACGGCTTCTCTTTCTTTGCTCTTTCACACAACCAAGTTATTGCCATGAAAAAAGTACTACTTTTAGCCATTGCATTTGCCTTTTGCTTACAAGCTGCGACAGCGCAAATGTTGGACACCGTCCGCATTCAAATGACCGGTTTAGATGGTACCACCAAAATATCATCTGACGATGCCGAACAAATTAACGCTGAAATTGACAAACTATACGACGATGATCTCGACGCCGGATGGGAAGGAGATGAGTTCAATGTGGCCATCACCGGTCTGGTTTTCCGCGGCGTCAAGGTGCCTAAAAACGCCATTATTGATTCGGCTTTTATCGCCTTGTATGCCCACGAGGACGAAGGCGATCTGGCCATTATCACCCTCAAATCGGAAGCCACCGACAGCGCCGTTACCTACAACGATACTGACCTGATCTCGGCCCGCAACTACAATGCATCCTCTGTAGTGTGGGAATGCAGCGAAGATTGGACCATCTGGGAGCCCTACCGCACGCCAGACATCAAGGCGCTCATTCAGGATGTAGTGAGCCGCAATGGCTGGAAAGCGGGCAATGCCATAGGCATTATGATGGCCGGACAGGATCAGGGTGCCAGTACGGAGGACAATGCACGCGACATGGAAGCTTTTGAAAACGTAGAAGATCCGGACGACGGCGGCGACGGCCTCAACCACCCGGAACGCATTCCGCAACTTGTGATTTACTACCGCATGCCATCTTCCGCACAGGAACTGCTGGATGGTTCGGTGTTGGCCCTGTCGCCCAATCCCAGCGTAGACGGCCGTTTTAACCTTTCCCTGGATGCTTTTGCAGGTCAGGAAGTAACCGTTTTTTTGTATGATCAGACGGGCCGTGCGGTTCAAAACTGGGTTATGTTGCCTTCAGGCACAACAGCGTTGCACACCGATGTTGCAAATGGTGTGTATACCCTTCAGGTGCGTTCCGCCACACACACGGCGGTTGCCAAACTGATTATCCGCCGTTAATTACCGTACCATTTGCCTTGCCGGTTTGATGAAAACATGAGTCATCCCGAATTTTGGCAAAAAAGACCTCGGAGAGGTCTTTTTTGCCAAAATTCGGGATGACTCATGTTACATTGTTTTATATCAATATATTTTATTTTACATCATGAATCGCTCCAACTTTGTCATGGCCGTGCTGTGTATGGCCCTGGCGTTGCCCGTTTGTCTTTTTTCCCAAACACGCTCCATCTTCGGCAGGGTACTCGATAAGGAAACCCGTGCGCCGCTTGTAGGTGCGACTGTGCGGATAACGGGCACCAATACAGGTGCCATAACGAACGACAACGGGGTATTTCTCCTGAGCGATGTGTCGCTAATAAAAGGCTATTTGACGGCGTTTTACCTCGGTTATGCCCAGGATTCCCTGTATTTTGACTTTGGCAACAAAGACGTGCTGGAAAAAAACCTCAACCTGCGCCCCGATGGCACCTTGTTGAAGGACGTGGAAATCAAATCTTCCCTGCTCGGGCAGGCTGCAGCCTTGAACGATCAACGCACCGCCACGAGCATCAAGAACGTCATATCGGCTGAACAGATGGTCAAATTCCCTGACCTCAACGCTGCCGAGTCTATTGCACGCGTGCCGGGCATCACCTTGCAGCGCGACCAGGGCGAGGGCCGCTATGTGCAACTGCGCGGCACGCCCCCGGAGCTCTCCAATTTCAGCGTCAACGGCGAACAAATTCCCTCACCTGAAGGCGGCATCCGTTATGTAGCACTTGACGTGGTGCCCATTGACCAACTTTCCTCCGTCGAAATTTTCAAGGCCCTGACGCCCGATCTGGACGGAGACGCCATTGGCGGAGCGGTGAACCTGAACACCAAAACCGCAAAAGACACCGTTCCGGAAGTGCACGGGGCGTTGACTGCCGGCTACAACAACCTCAGCAAACAACCCATTTACAGCGCACAGTTTGCTTATGGGCAGCGTTTTGAGCAGGGGCGGTGGGGCTTTTACGCCAATGGATCGATTTTAGATGACAACCGCGATTCGCACAACATGGAATTTGACTTTAATGAATCGCGTTTTGGGGGCGATACCACGTTCAGGATTCATTATGACGACGTCCAGTTGCGGCATTACGACATCAACCGACAGCGCATTGGCCTGAGTGGTACCTGGGATTTTCGGCCTAACCCAAACCACCGTTTTTCGCTCAACATGATGTACAACCGATTTACAGATCATGAAATTCGGCGGCGCACGCGCTACAACATCGGCAGCGGCTTTTTGACCAGCGAAACCTCCTCGAGAGAAGCCCGCGTGGAAAGCGACATGCGCGACCGCACCAAAATTCAGACTTTGTTCAGCGGAAATTTTGGCGGTAAACACCGTTGGGAAAAATGGGGCATAGAGTATCTCTTTAGCCGCTCGCAGGCCAATGAAGATATTCCCGACCGTTTTGACATGAACTTTATTAATGACCTGATCAACATTGAACTCGACTTGTCGGAGCCCAACTGGCCGCGCATCAGCTTTCCCAGGCCAAAAGACTCCATTTCGGTTGAAAATCCGGCCGATTTTAAGTTTGACGAAATGTTGCTTCAGGATACCCGCACGACAGACCGAAACCACACGGGCCGACTGAACATCGAACGTTTTTATGAAACGGGACGAGGGCATGGCAGCATTAAAATGGGGGGCAAGGTGCGCCTCAAAGAGAAGGAGCGCCAAAATGAGGGCTTGGTGTACAGCAAGTATTTCCAGATTTTTGCTGTCAACTCGCCGTTTGACAGCATCCGCCAGATTTACAATACCATTGGCCCCAAGCTGAGTCTGGAAACCGTCTACGGAGGCTTTGAGGAAAACAACCTGCTGAACCGGGACTATGTGCTCGGAGAGACACCCGATCCGGAAAAAAGCCGTGATTTTGCCCAATATTACTTCCAGAATTTCAAGTTGCAGGAAAGCGACACCAAACAGCAGTCGTTGGGCGAAGATTTTACAGCAAAAGAATCCATTTATGCCACATACCTGATGGCAACTCATTACTGGGGCCCCTTCATGGCGCTGGGCGGTGTGCGTTATGAGCACACAACAGTGGATTACACAGGCATAAACCTGCGTTTTGAGCCTTTTTCAGATGCTTTTCAGGGTTTTGACTCCTTGCGCAGTGAAAAACAGTACAAATTTTTACTCCCCCAGTTCCATTTCAAATACAGTCCCAACCAAACGACCAATTACCGAGCGGCGTTGACCTGGACGTACTCGAGGCCCAATTTTGATGACATTTTGCCTTATCGGCAAACGGAATTAGACTCGCGGGAAATCACACAGGGCAATCCAAACCTCAACTTCGCGCAGGCCATCAACTTTGATTTGTTGGCCGAAAAATACTTGGCCCGCGCAGGCATCCTGTCTGGCGGGGTGTTTTACAAGCGGATCGACGATTTTATCTACTATTTTGAACAGCGGATCTATGTGACGGACATCAGTCGTCCGGGTTGGTATTTTGTAACCACAGCCCAAAACGGCAAACAGGCCGATGTCGCCGGTGCGGAAATCAGTTGGAACCAGCAATTTTACCAACTGCCCGGCGGCTGGAAATACTGCGGTATTTATTTCAATTATACCTACACGTGGTCGAGGGCGATCATTGCGCAGCGGCAGGGGCAGGAAGAAGAAATCCGTTTGCCCGGGCAGTCGCCCAACACCGTTAACCTGGCGCTCATATATGATTCCCCGAAATGGTACGCCAAGCTGTCGGCTAATTTCAACGATGCCTTTTTGGATGAATTGGGCATCAAAAAAACCTGGGATGTGTATTACGAGCGCAATTTGTACGTTGACTTCAACGCCAATTACAACCTTACGCCCCACGTGCAACTATACGTCAACGTTTTAAACCTGACCAATCAGCCTCTACGCTACTACATCGGCGAGCGCGACCGGATCAAGCAACAGGAGTTCTACTCCTGGTGGGGCCGTTTCGGGGTGCGGATCAATTTATAAGTTCAACCAACTGATCAGACATGAAAAGACCTTGTTTGGCATCGCCCGGCTTGCCGGCTTGCGTCCTGTTTCTTTTGAGCATCCTCTTTTGGTGCTGTGCCCCCAAGCAGCCACCGGTGTTGCGCTTGTCCAGTGTGCCCACCCTGACTGCCGTGCTGGAAACCGCATCTGCCCCTGCCAAAACGTCCGACGACGCAGCAGATGACCCCGCGATATGGTACAACGCCGCCAATCCGGCCAACAGTGCAGTGGTGGGTACCATCAAAGATTATGGTCTGGAAGTGTACGACCTCCAGGGCCATCGGCTGCACACTTATCCCGGCGGCAACCCGAACAACGTGGATATCCGAAACGGCTTTGCGCTCAACAACGGCCAAAAAATTGATCTGGTGGCGTGTTCGGATCGCTCCGACAACAGCATCTGGATGCAGCAGATCGACCCGGCGGATCGAAGCCTCAAAACCGTTCCAGGGGGGCGTTTGACCACCAATATCGCCGAAGTTTACGGCATCTGTTTGTATAACAGCCATGTGAACAACCGTTTATACGCCATTGTTAACGGTAAAGACGGCACGGTGCAGCAATACTTAATTGAAGCCGATGGCCCCAATGGGGTGCGGGGCAAGCTGGTGCGCACACTGAAACTGGAGACGCAACCGGAAGGTATGGTGGCCGACGACGAACTCGGGATGTTGTACATGGGTGAAGAAGACCGCGGCATCTGGCGGGTTGGGGCCGAACCCGATCAGCAGGACGAGCCCAGGCTGCTCCTGCGCAGCGGAACGGATAACCCGAATATCGCTTACGATGTAGAAGGGTTGTCCATGTATTATGGTTTAGACGGCACGGGCTACCTCCTGGCGTCTTCACAAGGCAATTACAGTTATGCCTTGTTCGACCGTCGGGGCGATAACACTTACCTCGGCAGCTTTTCCATTGTTTCCGGTACGGTAGACGGGGTAGAGGAAACCGACGGGCTCGATATCTGTTCCGTTAACCTCGGCGGCAACTACGTTGGGGGATTGTTGGTGGTGCAAGACGGATGGAACTACGACGCAAAAGGAAAAAAAACGGCGCAAAACTTCAAGTACGTGGACTTACGGCGCGTTACAGACCTGACAAGTCGAAGCAGGAAACGCTAATGTTATTTTTCCTTTCGGAAAAATAACATTAGCGTTTCCTGCTTCGACTTGTCAGGTCAGCACCATCTCCGTGTGCGGAATGCCGTCTTCGAGGTATTCCAGACCGGTAGATGCAAAGCCCAATTGCCCATAAAAGCGGAGTAAATACGTCTGTGCACTGATTTTGACGGGGCTTTCGGGGAACAGGAGCTTGCAAAAGCGCAAGCCTTCTTCCATCAGCAGCCTGCCCGCCCCTGTACCCCGTGCAAAAGGCGCACTGACCACCCGACCAATGGATGCAAATTCAGCATAAGACACACCTGCGGGCAACAATCGGGCATAACATGCCAAACGACCATCGGGTGCGTAGCCCATCAGGTGCCAGGCAGCGAAATCCTTGCCGTCGGCGTCCTGATACGGACAGTTTTGCTCCACCACAAACACTTCTATGCGAAGGGCCATGACAGCGTACCATTCAGCGGTGGATATAGAGGGAAAGGGCAAACACGAAAAACGAATCGACTTCATCCGCCAAAGGTAGGGCCTTTAAATTTTTTGCCTGTTTAAACAACCAACCGTACAAATCATTGTTTCAACACTTACTTACTAAAACCTGGAACATGAAAAAAATCTATTACCTAACCTCCGTTGCTTTCATTTGCTGCTTGTCAGCATCTATCGCTCAAATCAAGACTCCGGCACCCAGCCCGGTTTGCAAAATTTCCCAAGAAGTGGGTCTGGGCAAAGTAGAAATTGAGTATTCGCGCCCAAGTGCCAAAGGCCGGGCTGTTATTGGCGAACTGGTGCCTTACAATGAAATGTGGCGTACGGGTGCCAACGCATCTACCAAAATCAATTTCACAGAAGACGTTACCTTCGGCGGTGTAGCGGTGCCCAAAGGCAATTATGCCTTGTACACAGTGCCCAACCGCAATGAATGGGAGTTGATTTTATACAAAAACACCACTTTCTGGGGCACTCCGGACAAAGACTTTGTAGAAACAGATGTGGCTGCGCGCGTAAAGGCACCTGCAAAATCGGTCAAAGACATGGTGGAAACCTTTACCATGAACATTGGCAACATCACCAACAGCGCTGCTGATCTGCAATTGATGTGGGAAAATACATCGGTTTCCGTGCCCATGACATTCAATACCGACACCAAGGTATTGGCTGACATTAAGGCGCAAATGGAAGGCCCCTCGGCCAATACCTACTACCAGAGCGCCCGATACTACTACGAGGAGAAAAAAGACATGAAACAGGCGCTGGAATGGGTTGATAAATCGCTTGAAAAAGGCGGTGACAAATTCTGGATTTTGCGCCTGAAGGCCAACATCCTCGGTGAGTTGGGCCGGTACCAGGAAGCCATAGCCACTGCTGAAAAAAGCACCGCATTGGCCCAAAAAGAAGGCAATGCCGATTATCCACGGATGAATACCCGCTCCATTGCGGATTGGAAGGTGAAGATGAAGTAATATACAATGAGGATAGCAAGCCGGCTATACCCGGGCTGCCGTTCATATCGTTGTTTTTGCAGATATATGGTGTCGGAGTGGCTGTGAGCCGCTTCGACACTGTTTTTATAGCGTTTTACAGCACAATGGTATGCTCATTTTTGCTCAATCGGTGCATTAAACGGAGTATTCAGTGTATAGTTACATTTTTTTCGGATATTTGTCAAAAAAAGTCATGAAGAAAATATACTTGCTTCTCCTCTTGTGCGGCGCTTTCAGCCTGAACGCCCAGAATTCCTCGTGCGACGGTGTGCGATACAAAAACGATGTTTTTGCCGGTTTTACCAAAAAAACGGTGCAGTATGCCACTACTACCGACTATTTCGGGATGCCCATGACGTTGAGCATGGACGTGTACGAACCACAGGGCGACACGGCCTCCGCCCGACCGGTAGTGGTGCTGGCGCATGGAGGCGCTTTTGTGTTTGGCGACCGCACGCAAATGGATCCTTTTTGCCAGATTCTGGCCCGGCAGGGGTATGTAGCGGTCACCATTCAGTACCGGTTGTATCCGTTTTTCATCCTGGGCCTTCCCGATTCCATCAAAATTATGGATGCAGCGTTTAAAGCGATGGGCGACTTCAAAGCTGCCGTTCGGTTTATCCGGGAAGATCATTCGGGCACAAACCTGCTCCGCAGCGACACTGCGCACATCTTTGGCGGTGGCGTGTCTGCGGGTTCCATTGCGGCTTTGCATGCTGCGTACATGGGTGCTGATGACAATATTCCCGCTTTTTTGCAAACGCTCGTGAACAATAATGGTGGTTTTGAAGGGGCATCCGGTTCTGCCAATAACAAAGGTTTCTCCTCTGCATTTGACGCTGTGCTCAACATGTCGGGTGGACTGTATCGCGCCAATTGGCTGGATGCCAACGATATCCCGTTAGTAAGCTACCACGGCACGGCAGACGATGTGGTGTTTTACAACACCGGGTTGGCGGCTGGTCTCGCTTACCTGGAAGGCAGTGGCTTGATAGACCCGCAAGCGCAGTTGGTAAACGTCTTTTCCAAACTGATCACTGTACCGGGCGGTGGCCACGAAAACATTTACAATGAGCCACAGTACGCTGTCCTCCTGGATTCGGCCCTGCAAACAGGAACAACCATGATGGAAAACCTGACTTGTGCGCTTGTCTCTACCGACCAGATAGACAAACAGCAGGGGCTGGAGTGGTTTATTTCGCCCAACCCGGCGAATGGTGTAGCCCAAATGGTGTTTCAAGAACCGTTTTCAGGCGATTTGAGTGTGTACGACCAATCTGGCCGAGTTGTGCTCCAGAAAACGCTCCAGCTGCAATCAACCGAACAAATCCTTTGTGCCGACCTGCCCAATGGCTTGTACTGGGTACAAACGACGAACAGCAGCGGCAAGAAAGCCGCTCAAAAAATGGTGGTGGTGCACTGATGCACCCTGTATTTTATTGGTTTGCGCCGATTAACGTTCCTGGGCTGCGGCTATTGATGCGTTCAAATGCGTCGTAACCGCAGTCCAAAAATGCCTTGTACGCCTCCACGTTGGGTGTAAATCCTACTGGTTGGTTGAGCAGGGTTTTGCCGTCGTGGTGCATCAGCACGTAGTATGGCTGGGATGCGGCACCGAAGTTGTTGATCTCAAATTTGGCCCATTTATCGCCCTTGGTGCGTATTTTTTCACCCGTATGAGGGTCATACAGGTATTGAAATTTGCTGTCGGGAAACAGGCGCTCCTGGTCGTCGACGTATAACGAAACCAGCACGTATTTATCCTTGAGTTGCTTGTGGATTTCCGGGCGGAACCACACATTTTCCTCCATTTTACGGCAGTTAACGCATCCATAGCCCGTAAAATCGACAAAAACGGGTTTGTTGAGGCGTTTGGCTTCTGCCAGGCCCTCGTCGAAATCGTGGAAACAATCCAGACCGTGCGGACAGTCCATGGGCCGGAAAAAGTTGTAATGCACGGGCGGTGCAATGCCACTAAGCAGCGAGAGCGACTGGTAGTTGAACAGGCCCCAACCCAAATAGCCGACAAAGGCAAATGCCAGGGTGCCCACGACCAAACGGGCCGGATTCATGCGTCCCGATGCCCCTTTGAGGGCTGTAAATCCAAACTGGTAAAGCGCCAGGCCGAGGCCAATCAGTATCCAGATTCCAATAAACAATTCAAACTTGAGCACTTCCCAGTGCCGCACCATGTCGGCTGTGCTCAGGAATTTAAAAGCCAGGGCCAATTCCAGAAAACCGAGGGTAACTTTCACGTTGTCCATCCAGGAGCCTGATTTCGGCAGCGAATTCAGCCAGCTCGGGAACATGGCGAACAGCGCGAATGGCAGGGCTAATGCAAGGCCAAAACCAAACATGCCTACCAGCGGGCGCAGGGGAACGAGGCCAAAGAGCGCGTCGCCAGCATTGTTTTTGGCGGTTTCTACCAACAAGGTGCCTACGATGGGGCCTGTACAGGAAAAGGACACCAGCGCCAGGGTAAATGCCATAAAAAAGATGCCCAGCAAGCCGCCGCGGTCCGCCATTTTATCGCTGCTGTTTACCCAGGACGAGGGCAGGGAGATTTCAAACAAACCGAAGAACGACAAGGCAAACACCACAAATACTACAAAAAACAGCAGGTTGAAATACATATCGGTGCTCATTTCATTGAGCACGGTTGGGCCAAACACCATGGTGAGGATGATGCCGATGCTTACATAAATGATGACAATGCTGGCACCGTACCACAGCGCATTTCGGATACCTTTTTTGCGGTCTTTGGACCGTTTGGTAAAAAAACTTACGGTGAGGGGCACCATCGGAAACACACAAGGCGTCAGCAGGGCCAGCAAACCACCTAAAAAACCGCCCACAAAAACCCAGAGCAGGGAACTGCCTTTTTGCTCAGTGATGCCACAGGCATTGACAAATTGGGCTGAATTGATGTCGCGTTTAGATTCAAATACGCCCTTGAAGTTGGGGTCATCTGTTGGTATGCCAGCATTGGGAGTGGCAGGAGCAGCAACTGCGGTGGTATCGGGCACCGCACTGCCCTGTTCTGATGGTGGGGGCACCTCGGTCAGGCCGGGTGTTTCCGGAGCACCAGTTTTGGTGCCGCCGGAAGCTGGTGCCGGTTCGCCTTTTTGGGGTTCCGGAGTACTGCCATTTTTGCAGGCAGGCATATTGAGGCTGAATTCGGCGTCTTTAGGCGGCAGACACATTTGGTCGTTGCAGCACATATAGTTAAGATAGCCATTGATTGGCTTCGATGGGTCAATAACCGCTATGCGTTGGGTAAAAACGGCTTTGTGTTTGAATTTGGAGAGCTCCATCCCAAACACTTTATCGAACATCTTGACGATTTCGCCACTTTCATTGGCTTTGCCGACTAATTTGAAGTGCGGGCCTTCTTCGAAGTTGATGGTGGTGGGTACCGGCCCTTCGTCGCCGCTCATGAATTGTGTATAGGTGTACCATCCGTCCTGAATGGTGCCAGTCATCACAACATCAACCTGGCAATTGCCGGCATCGCGCACTTCAAATTTCCAGGAAACAGGGTTTTGGGCAAAGTTTGCGGAGGCCGATAGCAGAATGATGCTCCAAAGGGTGGCGGCACGGCTAAAAAAAGTGGAGTACGTGGTCATAATAGCGGGATACTTATGGCAAAGAGACGAGTAGCGCAGCCAAAACGCTGCATGGATGTATTAAATTGCAAAAATACAAAGGGAAAAGTTATTTAAAAACTTGTGTTGGTTCTAAATTCGACTTATCTTTGCGCTCCGTTTTCAAAACAGTATTTTTTTCTAAGACGCGATCATGAAACGCACATACCAACCTTCGCGCCGGGTGCGCAAAAACAAACACGGTTTCCGCACACGTATGGAATCTAAAAATGGCCGCAAAACGCTGGCCCGTCGCCGTAAAACTGGTCGCTGGAAACTGACTGTTTCCGATGACAAACGCCTGAAATAAGCCCTGATGCAGTAGAGGCTTTCTTTTAACACAAGCCTCATGGCCACCGACAACACATTTCAACGGGCTGAACGTTTGAAAAGCCCTGTGGTAATTGCCCGACTGTTCAAAGAGGGGCAATCTTTCATGGCTTATCCAGTACGTGTTGTATGGCTGAATCTTCCTGCTGAAGACATAGAGGCGACTTTCCCCGTGAAGGTCGCCTTTTCTGTTTCCAAAAGAGTTTTCAAAACGGCTGTTGCCCGCAACCTCCTTAAGCGCCGCATGCGGGAAGCCTATCGGCTCAACAAGGCCCATTGGTATAAGGCGCTTGAGGAGGCTGGCCTGCCTCCCATTGCGCTCATGCTGATTTATGTGGCCAGGGAGCCTTTGTCTTATCAGGAGATTGAATCAGGGGTGCGCAAAATGATGCGCAAGTTGCCGTAAGGCTCGTTGGCACGGCCAGCCCAATTTTTTAAAAAAGGGTTCTGTCCCCTGTCTTAAATCTTCGCTCAGGGGAGCCTGCGCGCCACCGACCACAATCCGTATCCGATCATGGCAGTGAATACGGCCATGCCCAACAACAGGTAGCCGTAGTTAATACCTGATTTGTACACTGCCAGGAAAACAATGGCGGTCAAAAAGAGGGTGGGTACTTCGTTTAAGGCCCGGTAGAAACGGTGGCTGTATTGCATCGAACCCCTTTCCAGCGCCTGTATTTGCCCTTTGGTGTAGTGCGTATAGGCACTCAACAAGACCAGCAAAGCCAACTTGACCTGCATCCAGCTTTGCGTGAGCCAGGTTGGCTGTATGACGAGCAGCATCGTGCCAAAACTCCAGGTGATCAGCACCGCAGGCACGATGATGATGCGGTACACTTTCCATTCCATAAGGTTGTACTGGCCACAGAGTATGTCTCGCTCCAGCGCCGGTTTAGAGAGTGCCTCCGCATGGTACACCATTAGCCGAACCAGGTAAAACATACCGGCCATCCAGGATACCATGCCAATGAGGTGGAGTGATTTTGCGAAGTAATACAATTTACAGTTTTGAGTTTTGAGTAATGAGTTTTGAGTAATGAGTTTTGAGTAATGAGTTTTGAGTTTTGAGTTTTGAGTTTTGAGTTTTGAGTTTTGAGTTTTGAGTAATGAGTTTTGAGTAATGAGTTTTGAGTAATGAGTTTTGAGTAATGAGTTTTGAGTTTTGAGTTTTGAGTAATGAGTTTTGAGTAATGAGTTTTAAGTAATGAGTTTTGAGTAATGAGTTTTGAGTAATGAGTTTTGAGTAATGAGTTTTGAGTAATGAGTTTTGAGTAATGAGTTTTGAGTTTTGAGTAATGAGTTTTGAGTAATGAGTTTTGAGTAATGAGTTTTGAGTAATGAGTTTTGAGTAATGAGTGATCCGTTTCGAGTTTTGAGGGATGAGATTTAAGTGAAAACAAATCGCGTAATACTCAAAACTCACAACTCAAAACTCAAAACTCACAACTCACAACTCACAACTCACAACTCAAAACTCACAACTGTTTCACATAATCGAGGACGGGGTCCTTGCCTTGTCGGAAATCTTCAAAATGGAGCGGAAGCAGCACATCGGGTTGCAAGACCGGGCCTTTTACCTTGTCATTTTTATAGCGTTGTGTGGCCACCAGCAGGGGCAGTCGGCTGTTTGGAAGGGTAAGGGTTTTGGGGGCGAAATAAAAACTGGGTCGTTGCCCGCTGGGCTCCCCGATGAGCGTGGCATTGCTGTTAAACTGGTAATGAAGGGCGGTTTCCAGGGCACCATTTTGGGTATAGGTGTTGGTGGCCACAAATAGTTTTTTCTTTTCTTTGCCCACGGGCAAACGCTTGAGTTCCTTCAAGAGGGCGATGGCGTCGTCTGCATAACCGTCGGTGTTGAAGCGCAAATCGATGAGCAATTTGGCGTCGGGTTCATTACGGAGCAGGTTCAAAAGGGTATCGGCATAATACTGAAAAGGAGGTAACTGATTGGCCATGAGGGTATCTCCACGGGTGAGGGCCATTTCCTGGCTCAGCGAGCGGTTGATCTGAAAATAAACAGTTTTGTATTCAGGGAGCCAGTACATTTCATACATGGACTGCGTTGGTTCCCAGCGCAGGTCGCGTTTTTCACTTTGCAAGGCAACGGGCATCATGTTGGGCCCGGGGCTTCGAACCTCAATGGGATACAGGTCAGCTTTTGAGGGCACACCGCCGGGATTGTCGAGCTGGAGATGCAGTGTATCGTCTTTGCTCAGTTCGGCATATCGAAAAACACCTGGAAAACGAAGCCACGTGAGCCCGTCACGGGTAAGGGTATAGTTGTTCTCTTCGGCTGAAAAGCGGCCCACTTTTCCCAATGCTTCCTCCGGGGGGAAGCCATTGATGCTGATGATGCGTTTGCCCATGGCCTTTTCGAAAGCCCTGACGCCGCCGGACACATACAAGCCATCGGAATACCAGCCAAATCCGGCCGGAATGACGCGTTCTCGTTGAAGGGCGGGGGTGAGGTCGAGTTTGGTTTGGGAGTCGGCACCCTTGGCAATGATGGCTTGGAGTTCCAGGGCGATTTCCAGATCACTTTTGCCTTTGAGTTTATCCGAAAGCGCATTGATGGACGCTTCGAATGCTCCGGGTGCCTGGGCGGTGTACCAGGCAGGATGCAAGGCGGCGATCTGTTGTTTCACATACGCGAAGTCCTTTTTCCACTGCTCGTCGCTGAGCGTGCGTTGTGCAAAGGTTTCATGGTGGAGTGCCAGCAGGAGGATTATACACCAAATTATTTTGTTCATGACATGCTTTCTTTAAATCGTAAGTCTCTAATGCACCATCAACTCATCATCTCCGTTTGCGGCCACCCAAGCCCAGCACATCGAGGATGCCACGGGAAAGCTCGCGGGCCAGTGTTCGGCTCACGTCGCGCACCAGTGGATTTTCCATGACTTCCTGTACAACAGATTTTTCTGTTTTACGGTTTTTGGTGGTAGGTGAATTGCTTTGACCGCCAAACCAGCCGCCCCTTTTTTCATTCATTTTTTCGGTCAAGATGTCTCGCGCACTTTCGCGGTCGATGACCTGGCTGTACTTGTTTGACAGTGCCGACTGGCTCTGTATGGCGTCGAGTTCCTGGGCCGACAGGATGTCCATCCGGCTTTCGGGCGGACGCACCATGGTGTGCACCAGTGGTGTGGGGATGCCTTTTTCGTTCAATGCGCTCACCAGTGCCTCGCCGGTACCCAATTGGGTCAGGAGGTCTTCGGTGGCGTAAAAGTCGGACAAGGGGTAGTTTTCGGCGGCTAATTTGATGGCTTTCCGGTCTTTTGCGGTAAACGCCCGCAAGGCGTGTTGCAATTTGAAGCCCAACTGCGCCAGCACAGCGGAGGGCACGTCTGTCGGGTTTTGCGTAATGAAAAAAATACCGACCCCTTTGGAGCGAATCAGTTTGATGATGGTTTCAATTTGTTGGAGGAGGGTGTTGGAGGCACTGTCAAACACCAGGTGTGCCTCGTCTATGAAAATGCAAAGTTTTGGCCTCTCTACGTCGCCTTCTTCCGGAAATGCTTCATAAATCTCGGCGAGCAACTGCAACATAAAGGTGGAAAACAACTTGGGACGGTCCTGGATATCGGTTAAACGGACGATGCTCAACATGCCTCTGCCGTTTTGGTCAAACCGAACGAGGTCATCCACATCGAATGACAGTTCACCAAAAAACAAGGCGGCACCCTGTTGTTCGAGTTCTACAATTTTGCGCAGGATGGTGGCCGACGATACTGCGCTGAATGTTCCATATTCGGCCTCAATGGCTTCTTTGCCCTCGTTGCCGAGGTATTGCATCACTTTTTTGATGTCTTCCAGATCGACCAGCGGTAAATTCTGGTCGTCGCAATATTTAAACACCACCGCCACGATGCCTGCCTGGGTGTCGTTCAGGTTAAGCAGGCGGCTGAACAGCACAGGCCCAAATTCGCCCACGGTGGCCCGCAGCCTTATCCCTTTGTCGTTGGAAAGCGACATAAATTCGACGGGTGCTGCCTGCGCACGCCAGGTGATCCCTATACTTTGAACGCGTTCCTGTATGCGCTCGTTGTGCGTCCCTTCAGCTGCTATGCCCGACAGGTCGCCTTTGACATCCATCAACAAGCAGGGCACGCCTTGAGCCGACAATTGTTCGGCGAGTACTTGCAGGCTTTTGGTTTTGCCGGTGCCCGTAGCGCCCGCGATGAGTCCGTGGCGGTTCATGGTGCTGAGCGGCACTTTGACCTGTACGCCCGGTAAAGCCTGACCATTGAGCATGGCACCACCCAACAAAATGGCGTCGCCTTTAAAAGTATAACCGGCGTTGATTTGGTCAATAAATGCTTGTTGATCACCCATGATTGCTTGTGTTTGGCTGCAAATATACGCTATATGGCGTTGCATGCAGGGTAGTGCGCGTCCAATATCCGGTATTTTGTGCAGTGCATCTACAGGGCGTAGACATCTATGTTTAGCGTTAGCTGAACCAACACACCTTTGCCCGGAGCCGCGGAAAGGTGGAGATCGGCACCAAGGTCTTTTGCGCGTTTTTGGATGTTGAGGAGTCCGTTTCCGAATTTAATGTCGGCTGGATTAAACCCGCACCCGTCGTCTTCCATGCGGAGCAGGAGTTTAGTCGGTTCAGCCAGTTTCATGGTGACATTCAACTGTTTACAGCGGCTGTATTTGGCAGCGTTGTTGATGGTTTCTTTGAAAATAAAGTACAGGTTTCGGCGCACATCTACCGGCAGGTTGAGCACGGGTAATTGACGGGGAATGTCGAAATGATAATCAATTCCGCGTACCTCAAGGGTTTTGCCAGCATAATCGCGCATGCGGTCAGCCAGGTCATTGAGGAAATCCGGGTTGGTTTTCACCGCCCAAATGATGTCGCTGATGCCGTCGAGGCTGGATTGCGCGCTTTGTCCTATTTGTTCGAGAAGGGGCATGAGTTCCAACAGTTGCCCATTTAATTTTTTGCGGACCACCTGGCTCAAAATGCGGATACTCGCCATGGAAGCCGCTACATCGTCGTGCAAGTCGCGTGCAATACGGTCTTTTACCTGTTGTTCTGCGGTTTGAATGGCCAATTGTTTTTCTTGCTGTTCCAGGGTAAGCTGCAGGAGCAAATGTTCTTTTTCTTTGGCGGTGACCCGAAATGCGATGGAAAATCCAATAGTCAACACCAGCACCTCAATGATGAAACCGACCATGACCGCGTGGTTAATGAACGGGAAGTTGGGTATGACGTTCATGTTGCGCAGCAAAATGGCCACAAAGCCCAGTGCCAACGGGAGGTAAGCAATGGCGGTGATGCGCGCGCGCTCGGATGTTCTCCAGAAGTACAGGGTGATCATGAGCGCCAGAAGCGTGAAAAAAAGATTGGTAAAGTCGGTCACCATAAAGATGACTTTCAGGATGTCTCCTTGACGGGCATGCACCAATGGCATAATGATTAGTCCCAGCACAGCTATGGCCGAGGCATATATTTTTACCATGCGATCCGTGAAGGGTGCCAGTTCCCAAAGCCGGAGAAAGTGCCTGAAGAAGAGGCCAAAAGTGGTGGCAAGGAGCAAAGAGGTCACGTTTCTTTGCACCACAGGTGCCAGGCTGAAATCGGCTGAATAATTGTAAGCCTCTCGGCAAAGGATGTTGATGACGTACGCGAGGTAAAACAGGTACACCGGGTCGCGCAGTTGTTGGTAAAACAGCAGGCTGAACACCATGGCCACCAGGATGACGCCCAGAAAAAGGCCAAAAAGCATGACGCTGACCCGGTTATTGACCGTAAAATGTTCGGCGGATTCCAGGTTCATGCTCAAGTGCATAGAACCAATGCGGTTGACGGCACAGCCATAAAAAGTGGTATAGCCAGGGGGAATGCGCAGTGTAAAATAGTAGCCGTTGAGCAGGAAAAACTGCGGCTGGCTGTGGTAGTCGGCACCCACACCACCCATATCGGTCACCACCCCGTTGGTGTCTAGGGCCCACAAGTGGAATGCGTCAAAATTTTTACGGTTGAGGCGCAAAAGCACTACACGGGCAGCGGTATCCGCATTATGTACCGAAAAGCGCAGCCACCAGTTGGAGGGGTCTGCACCAAATGTCACGTAAGGGGTGCCCGCGCTAATGAACCGATTTTTGCGGTCTGGCCCCAAAAAAGAATCCATCGTACACCTGCGCTCCGCATCGCGGAACACCTCGGGTACGATGGATGCATTTTCAAAATTTGGATAAACATCTATTGACTGTGCCCCCAACAAGGGTGAGCACAACAGCAACAGGCTGTGCAAAAGAGTCGATCGTATCATTCGCCAATATATGCGGCGAAAGTATCAACTATTTGAGACAAATCCCTAATCCGACACGCCTACACAGTAGGTTGGTCGCTTTCCTTGCTTTTTTTCTTGTTTTCTTCGTACGCGATGATCAGTCCGTCTTTCGCTTCGTTCATCGTGGCTTGCAGGTTGCTGTCTTCAGCCGGGTTTTCACTGAGGATGAACTCTGCGAGGGGATCCTCAATGTATTTTTGAATGGCGCGGTGCAAGGGGCGGGCACCAAACTGCGGGTCGTACCCTTTGTCTGCCACAAACTCCTTGGCTTCTTCGCTGAGCGTCAGTTGCAGCTTGAGGGTACCGAGGCGTTTGGTGAGTCCATCCAGGGCGTTGTCGATGATGCGGAAAATTTCCGCTTTGCCCAAAGAGTTGAACACCACTACATCGTCGATCCGGTTAAGGAACTCTGGTGAGAAGGTGCGTTTCAGTGCGCTTTGTATCACCGTTTTGCTGTTCTCATCCTGCGCCTCTTGACGGGCCTGGGTGGCAAAGCCTACTCCTTGACCGAAGTCTTTCAACTGACGCGCCCCGATGTTGGAGGTCATGATGATCAAGGTGTTTTTGAAGTCCACTTTCCGGCCGAGTCCGTCGGTAAGCTGTCCGTCGTCGAGCACCTGCAGGAGGATGTTGAACACATCGGGGTGTGCTTTTTCAATTTCATCGAGCAGCACCACCGAGTATGGTTTGCGGCGCACCTTTTCGGTGAGTTGTCCGCCTTCTTCGTAGCCCACATATCCGGGAGGCGCGCCGATGAGGCGGCTGACGGTGAACTTCTCCATGTACTCCGACATGTCGATTCGGATCAGGTTGTCCTCGTTGTCGAACAAATAGCGGGCGAGTGAGCGGGCGAGTTCCGTTTTGCCCACACCGGTGGGGCCGAGGAAGATGAAAGAGCCGATGGGCTTTTTCGGGTCTTTGAGGCCCACGCGGTTGCGTTGTATGGCTTTTGCGATTTTGATGACGGCTTCATCTTGTCCGATGACCATCTTTTTGATGTCTTCGGCCATAGTAACGAGCTTTTTACTTTCGCTTTGTGCCACTTTGCGCACGGGAATACCGGTCATCATGGCCACCACTTCGGCTATATCGTCTTCATTGACCGGGTAGCGTTTGGACTTGCTCTCCTCTTCCCATTCTACTTTGGCAAACTCCAGTTGGCGCACCAATTTGCTTTCCTGGTCGCGCAGGTTGGCGGCCTCTTCATACTGCTGGTTTTTCACAGCGGCATTTTTCTGCTCTTTGATTTCCTCGATGCGTTTTTCGAGGTCTTCAATGTGTTTGGGCACCGTGATGTTTTTCAAGTGCACGCGCGCGCCTACTTCGTCGAGCACATCGATGGCTTTATCGGGCAAAAAGCGGTCGGTGATGTAGCGGTCGCTCAGGCGCACACAGGCATTGATGGCTTCTTGCGAATAGTTTACGTTGTGAAACTCTTCGTAGCGGCCTTGTATGTTTTTGAGGATGTGGATGGTATCTTCCTGGCTGGGCGGTTCTACCAGTACTTTTTGGAAACGGCGGTCAAGTGCGCCGTCTTTTTCAATATACTGGCGGTACTCGTCGAGGGTAGAAGCACCGATGCACTGGAGTTCGCCTCTGGCGAGGGCTGGCTTGAAAATATTGGAGGCATCAAGGGATCCGGTTGCGCCGCCGGCACCCACAATGGTGTGTATTTCGTCTATAAACAGGATCACATCGCGGCTTTTTTCCAATTCGTTCATGATGGCCTTGATGCGCTCTTCAAACTGGCCGCGGTACTTGGTACCGGCCACTAGTGCGGCCAGGTCAAGCATAACGATGCGTTTGTTGAACAGCGTACGGCTCACTTTGCGCTGGATGATGCGCAGGGCGAGGCCTTCCACGATGGCGGTTTTGCCCACACCGGGTTCGCCGATGAGGATGGGGTTGTTCTTTTTACGGCGACTCAGAATCTGGCTGACGCGTTCGATTTCGGTTTCCCGACCAATAATGGGGTCGAGTTTGTTTTCTTCGGCGAGCTTGGTGATGTCTCGGCCAAAATTATCGAGCACAGGAGTACGGCTTTTTTGCTGGCTTTTTTGACCGGGCCCACCGCCTGCGCGGTAATTGCGTTCGTCGTCTTCGTCGTATTCGCCAGAACTGTCGGCGGCGGAGTCAAAGATGCCTGGGTGTGCGAGGTCTTGTTCGGAGCGCACGTATTCGAGTTCTTTTTTGAAGGTTTCGTAGTCCACGTCGTATTCGTTTAAAAGTTTGGTCGCTGCCGTATCGGTATGTTTAAGGAGCGACAACAGGAGGTGTTCGGGGTGAATTTCCTCGCTTTTCAGGAGTCGTGCTTCGAGGAAAGTCACTTTAAGGACGCGCTGTACCTGTGTGGTCACCTGGAATTCGCCGACAAACAAATTATCGGCAGGCGGATACGCGCTTCGATGGGGAATGGATTGTTCGAGTCGTTTTTTTAAGTCGTGCACATCCACCAAGAGCGCATCGAGGACGCGGACAGGGAGGCTGTCTCGTTCGGCGATGATGCCCAACAGCAGGTGCTCGGTGCCGATGTAATCATGACCCAGCCTGCGGGCTTCCTGGCCGCTCTGGTGAATGATTTGCTTGACATTGGGTGAAAACTTCTTGTGCATGCTGCATGTGCTTGTGTCGGAGGCCGAAATAGACGCCCGGGCGTAATAGAGGATTGAAAAAGTGCCGTTTGAAACGGATGGACAAGTTTATGCCTTTCTGCATGAATAAAACAAGTGTTGCCCTTCAAATAGCGAATCTTTTAACAAAATTTTTCCGCAATCGGTTTTCAAGTAAAAGATGTTTGCCTTGATTTGACTTCTTAACGCAATCCGCTGAAAAAAATGTGCCGTTTTGGAATATCTGCCTACTTGTCATGTTTGTTGTTTATCTTTGCCCGCTTTCCGGTCAAATCATATTAAACAAGACCGGTTTAATGCTCATCATCTTGAAAACCAGCCTGCTATGAAATACCGTGTGGACAAACAGGAACAGTACGCCATTTTTACCTTAGAAGAGGAAAACCTGAACAGTACCATTGCGCCGGGGCTGAAAAGTGAGTTCATCCTTTTCGCCCAAGAGGGCATCCACAACCTGATCCTGGATTTATCGCCTGTCAAATACGCTGATTCAAGCGGATTGAGTGCCATACTGACAGCCCATCGCTTGTGGAAGCAATCCGGATCGTTTGTCATTGCGGGTCCGTTGCAGCCTATGGTCACCAAATTGATTGAAATTTCGCAATTGGATACCATCCTCGACATTGTACCCACGTCCTCGGAAGCGGTGGATTTTGTAAAGATGGAAGAGATCGAACGGCAGCTGAACGAAAAATAATACTGTCTTTGTGGAGGATCGGCAACACTTAGCCACTCCTCCACAAAACAGTTCTGCGCGCATCAAAAGCCCATGGTGTGCTTTCGGTTTTTGCGGTAATTTTTGTACTCGTCCCAATTGAACCCGCCAACAGGTGCGCTGCCTGCCTCGCGCGTGGCTTCGCCTTCAGTTGTTCCCTGTACGGCTTCAGACACCGGTTTGTTCCGGTCTTCGCCCAATAAAAACGCAGTAGCCGCTTCGGCACCCCGGCGAAAGAGATCCACTTTTTCGTCTTCCGTAAGGTTAAAGTTGAGCCAGTTGATGCCTGCCACATCAATGCGGCCGATGGTTTTATTGAAGTCGGCATTTTTGATCAAAAACTCCTTATCGTAGTTGTACCGCACGGTGTTGAACATGGCGGCCGCGTAGCTTAGGAGCGTGTTGTAATCGGTGCGCGGGGGGGCCACTTCCGCCTCAAGCATGATGCCAAAAGTGGGCATCCGGGGTACGGCTACGTTGGGGTTGTAAAATACGTTGATGGGAAAATTGGAGATGATGCCGCCGTCGACAAACTTGGCAGAGGTGGGCAACAAATATGGATCATCCAGCCCGATCATGGCCTGCCAAACGGGATACACGTCTTTTCGGGGTATGTTTTCAATGGCAAACGGTTCAAAAAAAAGCGGCACCGCCATAGACGCGCGCACGAAGTAGCCAGGCTTGATTTTGGTAGGATCGCTCCAGTACAGGGGCCAGTGTCTCGGGAATTCCACTTTCATCTGGTTGGTCACGTCGGAAGTCACCAGTGTGAGAAAGTTCTCCAACTTGGGTTTATTCAGGTCGCGGAGTCCTTCGGGGTCTTCTTCCCGGCGCAGGAGGAAGCCGCCTTCGGGCACTTTTTCGATGTGGCGGCGCAAGTCATTCAGGTTTTTGATGCCATTGGATTCCAGGACGTTCGACACCCAGTTCAAAAATTCTGTACCCGGATTGATGCCAAAGTCTGCGTTCAGGAAGCGCTTGTACAGGTAAGAAAACCGAAAGCCCATAAAAATGGTGGCAGTCCAGGTGGCGGCAAAGAACGCCACCCCGAACCAGTACCAGAAGTCCTGTACGTCCCTTCCCAACTGAAACATAAAAACAAGCAAGGAGACGATGAGGGCAATGACAAGGATAACGGACGCTACCGTCACGTTGCGGGCAAAGCTTTTGGAGGTAATCAGGTTTCGGATGGCGTACCTGGCCGTGGGATGGCCGTCGACGAAATCGAAAAAATTCTTTTTGGCAATGAGTTCAAGCACCTTGATGGACTTTTCCTCTTCTTTGCCACCCATACAGGCCAATACCATGGTGTTGATGGCCCCTGCGCTGGTGCCCGCCATTTTCATGAAGCGGATGCCCATTTGCTCCAATATATAGGTGTAGCCCACCAGCGCTACGCCGAGTACGCCGCCGCCCTCCTGCACCAGGTTGACGTATTGGTTGCCGCGTACGTCTACCACGTCGGAAACCACCAGTTCGCGGTCTTTGTAGAACGCTTTGACGCGGTCCAGGCTGGGTTGTGCTGCGTTGAGGTAGTCTTGCATTTGGGCCATGTGGGTGGAGTTATGTGGCGACCAATAAATAGTTTGGGCAAAGTTGGTGAAAAATTATGTTTTGCGATTGGTTTATCTGCCTTTTGGCAAAACAGCTTGCTTTGTTCAAGCGCCCACACTACGTATCTTTACCCCATGCAACTCAAACTGCCCATCGGTCTTCAGGATTTTCGTGGCCTGCGCCAAGACGGCTACCTGTATGTGGACAAGACGCGGCACATACACCGCCTAATCACGGAGGGCAAGTATTATTTCCTGTCGCGGCCCCGGCGCTTCGGCAAATCCCTCCTGCTGTCGGCCATCAAAGAGGTGTTTTTGGGCAGTCGGTGGTTGTTTGAGGGGTTGTGGATTGTGGACGAGTGGGACTGGTCGCAGCGCTTTCCGGTGGTGCACGTGAGTTTCAGCAGTCTGGGGTACAAAGACATTGGTCTGGAGGCGTCTTTGTTGCGCATGCTCGACGACGAGGCGGCCAAACAAGGGGTTTCCTTACACGGCCAGGGACTTGGCTACCGCTTCAAGGAGCTGCTTCAAAAAACGGCCGAAGCCCACGGTCCGGTGGTGCTGCTCATAGACGAATACGACAAACCGCTGATCGATTATTTGGACAAAGAGAGTCTGCCCACGGCGCTGGCGCACCAAAAGCTGCTCAAGTCGTTCTACAGCGTGCTCAAAGACAGCGATGCGCACCTGCGGTTGCTGTTCATCACCGGGGTGAGCAAGTTCAGTCGGGTAGGGGTGTTTTCGGATTTGAATAACCTTCGGGACATCACTTTCAGTCCGGTGTACAACACCATAACCGGCATTACGCAGGATGAATTGGAGGTGTATTTTGGGCAGGAAATGGATGCGATTGCCGAGGCACAAGCCCAGTTGCCCGAAGCCCTGCGTGCAGCGATAAAAACGTGGTACAATGGATACAGCTGGGACGGGCTTGCGTTTGTGTACAACCCGTTTTCGCTGCTCAGCTATTTTGCCGACCGCCAGTTTCAGAACTTCTGGTTCACCACGGGCACACCTACGTTTTTGATTAATCTGTTGAAAGAGCGGGTGTTGTATGATTTGACGGAGATTCAAACGGGGCCTTCTTCTTTTGAAAGTTACGATCTGGAGCGGTTGGACACGGTGCCGTTGCTGTTTCAGACGGGCTATTTAACCATCAAGCAATACGACGCTGACTTCGGCCTGTATACCCTGTCGTACCCCAACAAGGAAGTGCGCGACAGCATGTTGCAGTACCTCCTCGCGGCATTTCGGCACACAGAAATACACACGTCTACGCCTGCTGTAGTGCAGTTGTACCGGGCGTTTTACGCCGACGACCTGCCTAAAGTGATCGAATTGGTCAACAGCATGTTTCAAAGCGTACCGTACCCCATTTTTCATCAAAACACGGAAAACCTGTACCATGCGCTGGTACACCTTATGTTTACCTATTTGGGGGTGTACACCCAAAGCGAAGTGAACACGGCCTCGGGCAGGGTAGACTGCGTGGTGCAAACGCCCACCCACGTGTACCTGCTGGAGTTCAAGTTGGATCACCCGGCCGCGGAGGGGTTGCAGCAGATTGTGGATAAGGATTATGCCGCGGCGTTTCGGGCCTCGGGCAAAAAGGTGA
>Ga0247836_1002511_pt1 | contig 26510 bp, 24 predicted proteins | sample LaCruzMarch2015__4_FD_187116 | JGI IMG/M metagenome (GOLD analysis project Ga0247836, IMG submission 187116) | Freshwater microbial communities from meromictic Lake La Cruz, Castile-La Mancha, Spain - LaCruzMarch2015_14m | ecosystem: Environmental > Aquatic > Freshwater > Lake | place: Spain... | reverse complement strand
GATCCTCAGAGCCACGGCATCATCTACTACCAGATCAACTACACCCTCACCGATGTCCCGCACGACGCGGCCTATTTCCACGCCCAGTTCCGCCGCACCAACCCGCTGCCGTTTAAGGAGGACTATACCATCCTCGATGGAGTGCACGGGCAGGGGCAGTATGTCGGCACCTACATGGCCTGGGGCGTCAACAATTCGGGCTGGTGGGGCGAGGGCGAGATCAAGTTCTTCATGGATGGCGATGGCGAGTTCCCCACCATCTGTGGCACCGGCACTGAGGACTACTTCTGCGGCGCCTACAATTTCGACGGCGGGGGCGCCGAACTCGATCCGACGATGGAGCGCGCCTACCGCGAGTTCACCACGCCGTATTCCGGCCTGCCACAGGTGCTTCGCCCCGACGGCACCTACCGCAGCCAGCAGCGCTTCGGCATGTACCGCTGGCACCTGACAGACCCGATCCGCTTCGAAGAGGACCTGCGCGTCACCATCCAGGCGCTTGGCTGGCGCACCGAGAAGACTGATCGCCGCTACCTGCCCTTGCAGGACGACATTGCCTCGGTCGCCTTCTGGTACCAGACCCTCCCGACCGCGCCCTTCCCGGAACTAAAAGACCGCGACTACCTCGAAGTGATCTGACCGGCTATCGTCAGCTCTAAAGTCGGCCGGGGAGGGTCGGCCGGAGGGATAGCATGAAGAAGGTCTACGTGATCGGCACCCTTGATACCAAGGGGGCCGAACTGCGCTACGCCGTCGAGCGGGTTCGCGCCGCCGGCGCAGAAACAGTGCTGGTCGATGTCGGCACGCAGGGGCCGGGGCAGGGGGCGGACATTCCGTCCGACGAAATCGCCGCCCACCATCCGCAGGGTGCGGGCGCCGTGCTCGGCCTCGCCGACCGGGGGCAGGCGGTCTCGGCCATGGCGAAGGCACTGACTGCCTGGCTCAGCGCCCGCGAGGACATCGGCGCTGTGCTCGGCCTCGGCGGTTCCGGCAACACTGCCATCGTTACCGAGGCGATGCGGGCGCTGCCCATCGGTGTTCCGAGGCTGATGGTCTCGACCGTCGCATCCGCCAACGTCGCGCCCTATGTCGGCCCGAACGACATCGCCATGATGTATTCGGTGGTTGATGTCGCCGGCCTCAACGCCATCTCGCGCCGGGTGATCGGCAATGCCGCCAACGCGGCAGCCGGCATGGCGCTTGGCACCGTCCCCGAGGCGGCAAGCGACAAGCCCGGCCTCGGCATGACCATGTTCGGCGTCACCACTGCCTGCGTCACCATGGTGCGGGAGGCGATGGAAGCGAGCCACGAGGTCTATACCTTCCACGCCACCGGCACCGGCGGCCAGTCGATGGAAAAGCTCGCTGAATCCGGTCTTGTCGCCGGGCTCATCGACGTCACCACGACCGAAATCGCCGACCTGCTGGTCGGTGGCATCTTCCCCTGCACCGAGGACCGTTTCGGCGCCGTCATTCGCACCGGCCTGCCCTATGTCGGCTCTGTCGGCGCGGTCGACATGGTCAATTTCGGGGGCAGGGAGACCGTTCCGTCCCGCTTCGCCGACCGCCAGTTTCACGTCCACAACGCTCAGGTCACCCTGATGCGCACCACCCCCGACGAGAACCGGCGGATCGGCGAGTTCATTGTCGCGCGACTCAACCGCATGTCGGGCCCCGTCCGCTTCCTGCTGCCGCTGCGAGGCGTTTCGGCCATCGACGCCGCCGGTCAGCCGTTCCACGATCCGGCGGCCGACGCCGCGCTGTGCGGTGCCATCCGCACCGGTTGGCAACCGTCGGCCAACCGCCAGCTGATCGAACGCGATGCCCATATCAACGACGCGGCCTTCGCCGCGGCACTGGTGGACAATTTCAGAGCGATAGCAACGGCTTGACTAGGCGGCCCGACCGACCAGCCGGCCGTGGTGGCGCAGCACCAGCCCAACCGCTCCTAGACAGGCGCCGTCGGTAAAGGTGCTGGCCCGGAAGATCGTCCGCGCCGAGTCGGGCACGTCGTTGTGCTTGACCAGAGTGTAGCGCTCGTAGCTGCGGGCCAGCGCGTCGAGCAGCAGGTCGCCAGTCCGCGCCAGCCGCCCGCTCACCACCACCAGCGGCGGGTTGAACACCGACCCGATCAGGCCGAGCCCGTGCCCGCCGGCTTCGCCCGCCCGCTCGACCAGCAGCCGGCAGTAATTGTCGCCGCCCAGCGCCATCTCCACCACGTCGGTGATCCGGAGCGGCCGGCCGAAATGTGCCTCCGCCTCCGGCAAGAGGTTACGGAAGCTGGCATAGACTTCGATGCAGCCGCGGTTGCCGCAGCGGCAAAGCGGGCCGTTGGGGTCGATCACCACGTGCCCGAACTCCCCCGCGCCCCCCGCGACGCCGCGCAGCACCCTGCCACCGGAGACGATGGCGCCGCCAACCCCGAGGTCCAGCGTGTAGACCACGAAGTCGTCGAACCCCTGCGCCGCGCCCCAGGTCATTTCGGCGATAGCCGAGCAGTTGCTTTCGTTGTCGCAGAAGATTGGCACGCCCTCGAACAGCGGCCCAAGCAGTTCCTTCATGTCGACGCCGGCCCAGTCCGGCATGCCGCCGGCGCGCAGCACCTGGCCGTTGACGGGGTTCACCGGCCCGCCCATCGCGACCCCGACGCCGAGCAGGCCGCTGGGCGATTGCCATTGCGTTTCATAGGCTTCGGCGACCAGCCGACGGATCAGGTCCGCCGCCATGGCGGGGGTATAGCCGTCCTCCATCACCACGATTTTGTCGGCCAGCACCGTGTGCGTCACGTCGGCAACGATCAGCTGGATCTCCGTCTGTCCGATCAGGATGCCGATGCAGGTGCCCGCTCCCGGGTTGAGGGTGAGCGCCGTCGCCGGACGCCCGACACCCCCTGCCGGTTCGTTGCCGGCCTCCAGTACCATGCCGGTGCGGCGCAGTTCAGCCACCGCGGTCGAGACCGTCGACTTCGCCAGTCCGGTGAGGCGCGACAGCTGCGCCGCGCTCATGGCGCCGCGCTCCGTCAGCATGCGGACGATGCGACCAGCGGGTGTCCCTAGAGCCCCGTCATCCAGGAGTGATTTCAACTCGAACTTGTTCACATCATCGCTCCCCTCAGCGCGTTGACAAGAAGAATAAGTTCACCATAGAACTAATGCGACCGGTGGCGGAGGATGCACACCGGCACGGGAAAAGCGCAAGTAGCCACAGTGGCCGACCATGAGAGTCGGGATGTGGCGCGGGCGCACTGGGAGAGAAAAAACATGAACTTCAAGTCGAAGGTCGCGCTTGGCGCGGCTGCAACGATCACGGCTGCCCTGCTGTCGGGTACGGCCATGGCCGAGCCCAAGGTGCTGATGCTGCACCAGTGGGCGTCGGGCAACGACGCTGCTTCCATCGCCAAGCTCGGTGAGATGTTCACCGCCAAGGGCGGCACCTGGGAGCAGACCGCCATTGCCGGTCACACCGCCAACACCCTCGCCAAGCTCCGCGCCGACGTCGTCGCCGGCAACGCTCCGGCTGCCGTGCAGCTGAAGGGCCCGGAAATCGCCGAGTGGGCCGCGACCGGCGGTACCGCCGATATGGATGAACTCGCGACTGCCGAGGGCTGGGATGCCGTCGTCGCTCCCGAGCTGCTCCCGGTGATGAAGCCGCAGGGCAAGTGGGTCGCCGCACCCATGAACATCCACCGCATCAACTGGATCTGGGGCAACAAGGCCGCCATGGAAAGCGTCGGCGTCGCCGAGCTTCCGAAGACCTGGGCCGATTTCAACGCCGCCTGTGACAAGGCCATTGCCGGTGGCAAGGTCTGTCTCGCCCACTTCAGCGCCGACTGGTCCGACGCGACCACGTTCGAAACCGTCGTCTATGGCCAGGACATCGACCTGTACCGCAAGGCATTCGTCGAGGGTGATGTCGAAGCCCTCCGTTCGGAAGGCATGATCAAGGCCTTCGAGCAGATGAAGCTCATGGTCAGCACGTACATGGACCCGGCAATCGCCGGCCGTGACTACGACACCGGCGCCAACATGATGTCGAACGGCGATGCCCTGTTCTTCATCATGGGTGACTGGGAGCTGGGCCGTCTCGTGTCGATCGGCAAGACGCCGGGCGCCGACATCCTCTGTGGCCAGTCGCCGACCGATTGGGGTGGCAATGGCTTCATCCTGAACTCGGACTCGGTGGTGTTCTTCAACCAGAACAACCCCGACTTCCAGGAAGGCCAGAAGCTGCTCGCTTCGACCATCCTGAGCCCCGAGTTCCAGTCGGTGTTCAACATCGCCAAGGGCTCGATCCCGGCCCGCCTCGACGTTGACCTTACCCAGGGCTTCAATGCCTGCCAGCAGCAGAGCCAGGCCGAGCTGAAGGGCTCGATCGAAGCCGGTACGCTGGTGCGCTCGATGGCCCACAACATGACCGTGCTGCAGAAGTACCGCGGCGCCATGATGGACACCATCACCGAGTTCGTGAACTCGCCGGAAATGTCGGCTGAAGAAGCCGCCAACATCATGGCCGACGCCGTCGAAGCCCAGATGTAATCAACGAACCGACCGGCTGCGGAGCACCTCCGCAGCCGGTTTCTGTATTCTTGCGGAGGGTTGGTCCGTTGAGCAGCGCCGGATATGCCGCCATGGCGGGCGGAAATTCTTTTTGGGAGAAGCTGAAAAGCTGGACGCCGATCTTCGTGATCGCGCCCGCTGTCGTCGCTTCTTTCGTCTACGTCTTCGTGTTCTCCGGCTGGACGATGTATATCTCGCTCAGCGACTCCACCCTGCTGCCGACCTACGGCTTCAAGGGGCTCGAGAACTACGCGAGCCTGTGGGCCAACCGCCGCTGGGGCGTTGCCTACAGCAACTTGTTCTTCTTCTCCGGCATCTTCGTGCTGACCACCATGGCCGTCGGCCTGTTGCTGGCGCTGCTGCTCGACCAGAAAATTCGCGCCGAGAGCTTCTGGCGCACCATGTACATGTATCCGCTCGCGGTGAGCTTCATCGTCACCGGCACAGTGTGGCAGTGGCTCTACAACCCCACGGGCGGCATCCAGTTTCTCGTGCAGTCGATGGGCTGGACCGATTTCGAGTTCGCCCTGACCACTGACCGCAAGAACGCCATCTGGGCCATCATCATCACCGGCATCTGGCAGAGCGCCGGCTTCACCATGGCCCTGTTCCTCGCCGGGCTGCGCTCGGTCGATGGGGATATCATCAAGGCCGCTTCCATCGACGGCGCCTCGACCTTCCGCATCTATCGCAAGGTCATCCTGCCCTCGATCACGCCGATCTTCCTGGCCGTCGCCGTCGTGCAGCTGCAGTCGGCGATCAAGACCTTCGACCTCGCCGTGGCGCTCACCAATTCCGGCCCCGGCATCTCCACCACCTTCCCCGCCACCTATGTCTACGACCTGATGTTCCAGCGTGGACAGATCGGCGAGGGCGCCGCGGCGGCAATGATGATCCTCGCGGCCCTCGCCGTGGTTCTCGTGCCCTATTCGATGTACCTCGGCTGGCGCCGTCGCAGGGAGGTTGCCCGTGTCTGACGCTACTCTTTCATCCGCTCCCGCCCTCGATCTCGAGGCCGGACGGGCAGGGCGCCGCCATCTGATCAGCCGTATCGTCATCTACGGTCTGCTGACCTTCTTCGGTATCATCTACCTGATGCCGCTGTGGGTCGTGTTCTTCAACTCCTTCCGGCCGCTGGCCGAAATCTCAGCGAATGGTCTGATCGCCTTCCCGCAGACGTTCCGGCTCGACGCCTGGCCCCAGGCCTGGAGCGAGTTCTGTATCGGCGGACAATGCGCCGGCATGCAGCGCTACTTCTGGAACTCGATCATGATGGTCGTGCCCGCCACGATCATTTCGACCGCCATGGGCGCCATCACCGGCTACGTGCTGTCCAAGTGGAAGTTCCGCGGCTCGGAGATCATCTTCGGCATGATGCTGCTTGGCGTGTTCATGCCTGGCCAGATCGCGCTGCTCCCCTGGGCCTTCATCCTGGGCAAGATCGGCCTCGCCAACTCCGTCTATGGCCTGGTGCTCGTGCACTGCATCCAGGGTCTGGCGTTCACCACGCTGTTCTGCCGCAACTACTTCGTCGGCATCCCCGACGACCTGGTGAAGGCGGCCCGTATCGACGGTGCCGGCTTCTGGCGGATTTTCTACCGCATCATCCTGCCGATCTCCCCGCCGATCCTGATCGTCACGGTCATCTGGCAGTTCACCGGCATCTGGAACGAGTACCTGTTCGGCGTCGTGCTGAACTCCGGTGCCAACCAGCCGATCACCGCGGCCCTCGTGGCGCTGTCGATGAGCGGGACCACCGTGCGGACCTACGACGTCATGAGTGCCGCCGTGCTGATCGGCGCGCTGCCGCCGCTGCTCGTCTACTTCTTCGGCGGCAAGTACTTCGTCCGTGGCCTGACCCAGGGAGCCATCAAATGATGGCAACCTGTCAGGCGACCGGAGCGATCAAATAAGTTCGGAGGCGTATTTCAAATGGCATCTTTGACTGTCCGCAACCTCCGCAAGAACTTCGGCGCCGTCGAAGTTCTCAAGGGGGTCGACATCGAAGCCCAGACCGGCGAGTTCATCGCCCTGGTCGGGCCTTCGGGTTGCGGCAAATCCACCCTGCTGGCCATGATCGCCGGCCTCGAGACCGTTACCTCGGGCGAGATCTGGATCGGCGACCGCATGGTGAACTCCGTCGCGCCGAAAGACCGCGACATCGCCATGGTGTTCCAGTCCTACGCGCTCTATCCCACCATGAGCGTGCGCGAGAACATGGCGTTTGGCATGGAAAGCCGCGGCATCCCCAAGGACGAGCAGAAGGCGGCCATCGCCCGCGTTGCTTCTCTCCTTCAGATCGAGCCGCTGTTGGCCCGCAAGCCCGGCCAGTTGTCGGGCGGCCAGCGTCAGCGCGTCGCCATGGGCCGCGCCCTGGTGCGCGACCCCAAGCTGTTCCTGTTCGACGAGCCGTTGTCCAACCTCGACGCCAAGCTGCGCGTCGACATGCGGACCGAGATCAAGAAGCTGCACCAGCGCGTCGGCAAGACCACCGTGTACGTCACGCACGACCAGGTCGAAGCCATGACGCTCGCCTCCCGCATCGCCGTGATGCATCAGGGCCAGGTGCAGCAGTTCGACGAGCCCGATACCATCTACAACAGGCCCGCCAACATCTTCGTCGCCGGCTTCATGGGCTCGCCCTCGATGAACTTCATCCAGGCCGAGATCACGAGCGCCAGCGGTACGCCGATGGTCACGTTCCCGCTGTCCGACGGCGGCTCGGCCAGCCTGGCGCTGCATGATGGTGTCGGCGAGCGGGTGAAGGACCGCAAGGTCGTGCTGGGGATTCGTCCCGAACACCTCAGCCGGCAGAGCGCCAGCACCCTCGGCAAGCCGGGCATGGCAACCATGACGGCCCCCGTGGAAGTCGTGGAGCCGACCGGCGCCGAAACCATGGCGGTGATGAAGTTCGGCGAGCTCGAAGTGGTTGGGCGGTTCTCTCCGGACGAAGCGCCCAAGACCGGCGAGAACATGCCGTTGGCTGTCGACATGAGCCGCGCCTGCCTGTTCGATCCGGCGACCCAGAAGCGCATCTGATCGCCTCTCGTCTGCGGGCTCCTTCCCTGCTGGAGGAGCCCGCGACCTATTCAAGGGTTCCAGAGAATTCCTGCTTTCGCACAATATCCGAGCCTTGCCGGGCGGGTGGTCTTCGTCACGGGCGGCGCGAGCGGCATCGGTGCCGACATCGTCCGCGCCTTTGCCGGCCAGGGCAGCAAGGTCGCCTTCGTCGACATCCTCGAGGACGATGGCAGGGCACTCACCGCCGAAACCGGCGCCGAGTTCATCCGCTGCGACGTCACCGATATCCCGGCGCTGAAGGCCGCCATCGAGGTCACCGGCGAGCGGCTCGGCCCGATCGGCGTTCTGGTTAACAATGCCGCCAACGACCAGCGGCACGAGATCGATGCCGTCACCGAAGACTACTGGGACGCCTCGCTCGGCCTCAACCTGAAGCCGCAGTTCTTCGCCGCCCAGGCCGTCCGCCCGATGATGAAGGCGCTTGGCGGCGGCGCGATCATCAACTTCTCTTCGATCGCCTGGCGCGGTGGCGCCTCGAACATGCCGGTCTATGCGATCGCCAAGTCCGGCACCATCGGCCTCACCCGTGCCCTCGGCCGTGGCTTCGGCGAAGACAATATCCGGGTCAACTCGATCGAGCCAGGTGCGGTGATCACCGAGCGCCAGAAGCGCCTGTGGTTCCCAGACCCCAAGCAGATCGACGCCGTGGTCGAGCGCCAGGCCCTGCACCACGTGCTGCTCGGCGAAGAGATTGCCCGCACCGTGCTGTTCCTCGCGTCAGACGACAGCCGCATGATTACCAAGCAGTCGATCACGGTGGATGCAGGCCTTCGGTGACATCCGCGCTGATGCTTAAGGCGAGGGTGCATTCAGTGGCCCACTGTGCAAACTGCACCACTCGAACGAGAACACTGCCAGGGGGGATTGAATGAAACTGACGACCGGCCTCAACCCGTACGGACTCACCTACTTCCTCGGCCTGCAGGGCGCTGGCACGCCGCGGCACAACCCCAACGGGGCCGGCCTTGAGGGATTCATCAAGCTCACCGAAGAACTCGGCGGCAAGGCCATCGAGCTCTGGGAGGGCTGGTTCAAGACCATGTCCGACGGCGAACTTGCCGCACTGAAGGTTCGCCTCGACACCCTCGGCTGGAAGCGGGTGCTCTCGTCCGGCCTGCAGCATGGCGACATGGACCTGCTGATCCGCTGCGCCACGGCACTCGACGCCAAGTACATCCGCGTAGCGCTCACCCCTATCCTCTGCGGCAATCGCGCAGCGGCTGGCCAGCAGTGGCACGACCTCGTGCACTCGGTGCGTGACAAGCTCGAGGCTGTGGTGCCCAAGCTGGAAGCGGCCAACGTCACGCTGCTGATCGAGAACCACCAGGATTTCACCTCGCGCGAACTCGTCGGCCTCTGCGACGAGTTCGGCGAGCATGTCCGCATCGTCTTCGACATGGCCAACACCTTCCCGGTGGCCGAGAGCCCGCTCGATTTCGCCCGCGTCATCGCCCCCTATGTGCGCCACTGCCACGTCAAGGACTACCGCGCCGTCATCGAGCCCGATGGCTTCCGGCTCGTCCGCTGCCCGTCCGGCGATGGCTGCGTGCCGCACAAGGAGATGTTCGACATCCTCGCCCAGCACAATGACGAGATGGTCGCCTGCATCGAGATCGGTGCGCTCGATGATCGTCACGTCAAACTCTACACGCCGCAGTGGTGGCACGGCTACGCCCCCAAGCAGGCCGAGGAACTCGCCGCCTGCCTGCTCGCCGTGCAGAAGAACCGCTTCGAGCCGGGCGAGGAATGGCGCACCCCGTGGCAGCTCAATGCTGACGACCAGCTGATCGATTACGAGCTGGGCCAGTACCGCAAGAGTGCAGCCAATCTCAAGGCCCAGGGCCTGATGTAGTCAGGCCAGACGCATAATGACGGGCCTGATGTAGGTCGGCCCGACCCAACGTAAGTTTTCCAGAATTGGAGGCCACAAGTGGCAAAGGATCTCGCAGGTAAAATCGCCCTCGTAACGGGCTCGGGCCGCGGCCTCGGCAGCGTCATGGCGCGCAAGCTCGCGGCTCGTGGCGCCGACGTCGTCGTGCATGACCTCAAGTGGGACTCGGCCGCCCAGTACGGCGAGGCGGACAACCTTGGCGCCATGATCAAGACGATCGAGGGCCTAGGCGTCCGCTCCATGGGCGTCACCGGCAATATCGGCGATCGCGACGCCGTCAACGCCATGCGCCAGGAGATCGAGGAGAAGTTCGGTCCGGTCGAAATCCTCGTCAACTGCGCCGGCGGCGATATCGGCGCGGCCGGCGGCAAGCCGGTGCCCAACAACATCCTCGGCATCACCTACGAGGACCTGATGGTCCTCACCACCAACAACCTGATCGGCACCATGCTGGTCACCCAGGCCTTCGTGCCGCAGATGGTCGAGCGGCAGCACGGCATCGTCGTCAACATCGCCTCGGTCGCCGCCCATATCGGCGTCTCCGGCGGCGGCATCTATGCCACCCTCAAGGCGGCCGTCACCCACTACACCCGCTGCCTCGCCGAGGAAGTGAAGGAGCACGGCGTGCGCGTCAACGTCGTGAGCCCCGGCCCGTCGAAGACCGCCCGCTTCCAGGCCACCCGCACCGTCGATCCCGACAAGATGAACTCCAACAAGGTGTCGCTGGATCGCTACGCCGAGCCCGAGGAAATCGCCGACGCGGTGGTGTTCCTCTGCTCGCCCGAAGCCAAGTTCATCCACGGCCAGCTCCTCCGCGTCGACGGCGGCCTGCAGCTCTACGCCGGCTGACCAGACAGAGTCTGGACTGGACATTCGAGGGCCGCCCATCAGGCGGCCCTTTGCTTTTTCGGCTCGCCCCGCTACCAGAGCGCATGCTCACCTTCGGCCTCCTCATCGCTGCCGCCTGCCTTGCTGTCGCGTTCGCCACGGCGCTTCTCATCCGTCGGCGCGCCGCCGCGCTCGGGTTGGTCGCCGAGGTCAACGAGCGCTCGTCGCACGCCATCCCGACGCCATCGGGCGGCGGCATCGGTATCGTGCTCGCCGCCAGCCTTGCGGGGCTGTTGCTCGCCTGGTCCTACCCATACGAAGTCCTGCCCGTCCTCATGGCCGGCGTACTGATCGCCGTGCTCGGCTACTGGGACGACCGGCAACCCATTCCGGCCAGGTGGCGGCTGGGCGCCCATATCATCATCACCGGAGCGGTTGCCAGCATCGTTCCACTCGATGTGATCGCGGCCCAGATCGGCCTGCCACTGCCGGAGCCCGTTATCTTCTTGGCGCTCGTTCTCGCCGGCGCCCTCTGGATCAACCTCTACAATTTCATGGATGGCATCGACGGATTGGCTGCGTCCGAGGCCGTCTTTCTGCTGCTGGCCGCCCTCGGCCTTGCCTGGTCGGCCACGCCAGAAATCCTGGCCCAGGGCATGTTCTGGTGGATGGCCTGGCTCGCCGCCGCCTGTCTCGGCTTCCTGCTGCTCAACTGGGCGCCCGCGAAAATCTTCATGGGCGATGCGGGCAGCACCTATCTGGGGCTGATGCTGTTCTTCTTCGCCCTCGCCACCACCACCAGCGGCTGGCTGAGCCTCGCCCAGTGGCTGATCCTCGCCGCCGCCTTCCTCGCCGACAGCCTGACGACGTTGGTCCGCCGGGCGCTGAACCGCGAGCCGGTGTGGCAGGCGCACAAGCGCCATGCCTATCAACACCTGCAGCGCCGCCTTGGCTCGCACGCCCGGGCAACGCTCCTCTACATCGGCATCAACGTCGTGCTGCTGCTGCCGCTGGCGGGGCTGGCTGGAGCCGTTCCGGAGTACAGTTGGATCGTGGCGGTGCTCGCCTACGCGATCCTGATCCCTGCCGCGATCATGGCCGGGGCAGGGGCGCCGCTAAAGCCAGAGGCTGATGAAGAACGCCCCGGCGCCGACAATCGACAGTGATGCGGCCGCCGTGGCGATCAGCATGTTGCGTGCATAGCTCAGGTGTTGCCGCTCTTCGCTGCGGCTCACGGCACGCACATCGAAGCGCGCCACGTCCATGTCGATCATCGCTGGAAAGCCCCTCAACTCACTGGTGAGGGCAGGGTGCGCGCGGCCGGCCATTCCCGCCAGCACGATGCAATTTCATGCTTAATTCTATTCAAATGCCGTAGGGTGCTGACCGGCGCTGCGGCGCGCTTGTGACTCAATTGCCGCGCTGGTGTGCAAAGCGCCTCAGGCAACCTGGTTACCACCTTGCTACCGACACCTTCCTGGGCACTAATTCGTATCAGCCTCGCCTTGGATACGTTCGCATATGTCTTTGTCTCGCCGCAGCCTGCTTGTCCTCGGGAGTGCCTTTCTCGCCGGGTGCAGTGCCGCCATCCTGCCACCGCCCGGCGCCACCAGCCCCACGGTACTGACGCGCGCCGCCATCCTGGCTGCCATCAACGGCACCCGGCAGCGGAACGGCGTGCCGCCTCTGCGCTATAACTCGAACCTCGAGGCTGCCGCCCGCTCCCAGGCCAACCTGATGGCGTCGAAGGATCAGTTGAGCCACGATCTGGGTGTCACGCTGCGCCAGCGCGTCAGTTCCGCCGGCTACGATGGCGCCGTCGGCGAGAACGTCGCCGGTGGCCACAAAACGCTGGAGCAGGCGATCGAAGGCTGGCTCAATTCGCCCGGCCATCGCAACACGCTGCTCTCCACCCGCTTCGTCGAGTTCGGTCTCGCGGTCGCGAGGGTCTCACCCGACCGCAAGTCGCGCTACGGCACCTACTGGGCCTTCGTTGCCGGCGGCCCGTTCGAGGCCTGGCGCTAGCGTCTAGACTGCGTCGCTCAGCGTCCGCTTCACCGCCTCGCGCCAGCCCTTCAGCTTGCGCTTGCGGGTTGCCTCGTCCATCCGCGGATTGAACTGCCGGTCGAGCGCCCAGCGCACCGCGAACCCAGCCATGTCGGGCCAGACCCCGGCCTTGTAGCCCGCAAGCCACGCTGCCCCCAGCGCCGTCGTCTCCATGATCGTCGGCCGGTCGACCGGGGTGTCGAGCATGTCGGCGAGGAACTGCATCGTCCAGTCCGAGCCCACCATGCCGCCATCCACCCGCAGCACCGTATCGGTGGCGCCCTTCCAGTCCCTGCGCATCGCATCGATCAGGTCGCGCGTCTGGTAGCTGACGGATTCGAGCGCCGCCCGCGCGAACTCCGCCGGCCCCGATCCGCGCGTCAGCCCGGTGATCGAGGCCCGAGCCTCTGCGTCCCACCACGGCGCCCCCAGCCCGACAAAGGCCGGCACCAGGTACACGTTCTGCGTCGGGTCGGCCTTGGCCGCCAGCGCGCCGGCATCGGCCGATTTCTCGAACAGCCCCAGCATGTCGCGCATCCACTGCACCGAGGCCCCGGCGATGAAGATGGCGCCCTCGAGCGCATAGGTGGTCTCACCATCAATCCGGTAGGCGATCGTCGTCAGCAGCCGGTTCTTCGAGCGCACCAGGTCCTTGCCGGTGTTGAGCAGCGCGAAGCAGCCCGTGCCATAGGTCGATTTCAGCATGCCCGGTGCAAAACAGGCCTGCCCGATGGTCGCTGCCTGCTGGTCGCCCGCTGACCCGTAGATCGGGATCGCCGCCCCCAGCACCTCAGGGTCGGTCGTGCCGAAATCGGCCGCATTGTCCTTCACCTCGGGCAGGATGGCGCGGGGGATGCGGAACAGCGCCAGCAGTTCATCGTCCCAGGCGTTGGTCCGGATGTTGTAGAGCAGCGTGCGGCACGCGTTGGTCGCATCGGTGGCGTGCGACTTGCCGCCGGTCAGCCGCCAGATCAGGTAGCTGTCCACCGTGCCGAACGCGAGCTCACCCTTCTCCGCCCGCTTCCGCGCCCCCGGCACGTTATCGAGAATCCACGCCAGCTTCGTTGCCGAGAAATAGGGGTCGAGCAGCAGCCCGGTCTTCTTGTTGATCCCCGGCTCGTGCCCCGCCCGCTTCAGCTTCTCGCACACCTTGTGGGTGCGCCGGTCCTGCCAGACGATGGCATTGTGGATCGCCTTGCCGGTGGCGCGATCCCAAACGATCGTGGTCTCGCGCTGGTTGGTGATGCCGATCGCGGCGATATCCTCGGCCTTGAGCTTCGCCTGCTTCAGCGCGGTCTTCGCCGACCAGATGCACGTCGCCCAGATTTCCTCGGGCACATGCTCCACCCAGCCATCCTGCGGAAAGTGCTGGGTAAACTCCATCTTGCCGATGCCGGCGATCTGCTGCCGCTCGTTGAACACGATAGCCCGGCTCGACGTTGTCCCCTGGTCGATGGCCAGAATATTGCCGCTCATGCCAGTTCGATCCCCCTCGTCTTTTCCTCCATGTAGCGCGCAAGGTTCGCCTTGTCTTCCGCGCCCACGCGCAGCCCCAGCTTGCTGCGCCGCCACAGCACATCCTCGGCCGTCCGCGCCCACTCGCGGCCGATCAGATAGTCGACCTCGCGGGCATAAAGGTTCGAGCCGAAATGCTGTCCCAGCTCTTCCATCGTGGTCGCGCCCGCCACCACCGCGGGCATCAGCGTGCCATAAGCGCGCGTCAGCCGCCGTACGAGCTGGCCATCCAGCCGCGGGTAGCTTCCCGTATGCGCCCGCACCAGCGCCTCGAACCCCGTGGCGGGGAATGTCCCGCCCGGCAGCCGGCCGGTCTTCGTCCAGCGTGGCCCCTTGGCGCCGATCAGCGCTTCGATCTTGTCCACCGCCTGCTCGCTCAGCCGCCGGTGCGTCGTCAGCTTGCCGCCGAAGATGTTGAGCAGCGGACCATCACCTTCGCCTTCCACCTTCAGCACATAGTCGCGGGTCGCTTCCTGCGCTGCTGATGCGCCGTCGTCGAACAGCGGCCGCACGCCCGAATAGGTCCACACGATGTCGTTGCGGGTGATCGGCCGCGCAAAATACTCGTTGGTGGCGGCCAGCAGGTAGTCGGTCTCCTCGTCCGAAATCTGCACGTCGCGTGGATCGCCGGAATAGTCCTGGTCGGTGGTGCCGATCAGGGTGAAATCCCCCTCGTAAGGGATAGCGAAAAAGATCCGCCCGTCGGCGTTCTGGAAGAAGTAGCAGCGGTCGTGATCGAACAGCTTGTTCACCACGATGTGGCTGCCCTTCACCATCCGCACGTTGTGCGCGTCATTACGGCCCACCGTCTCGCGGATCACCGTATCGACCCACGGCCCACCGGCATTCACCAGCATCCGCGCCGATACCGTCTCCCGCCCGTGGGGCCCGGCCAGCTCGATTTGCCACACTCCGCCCTCGCGACGCGCCGACACCACCTTGGTCTGCGTCACTACCCGCGCGCCCTTGTCGGCAGCATCGCGGGCGTTGAGCGCCACCAGCCGCGCATCGTCCACCCAGCCATCCGAGTACTCGAAGCCGATCGTGTAGCCGGGCTTCAGCGGCTTCCCCGCTTCGTCCTTGGTCAGGTCGAGCGTCTTCGTCGCCGGCAGCAGCTTCCGCCCGCCCAGATTGTCGTAGAGGAACAGCCCGGCGCGCAGCAGCCAGGCCGGCCGCTGTCCCTTCTCGTAGGGCAGCACGAAGCGCAGCGGCCAGATGATGTGCGGCGCCGAAGCCCACAGCACCTCGCGCTCCGCCAGCGCCTCGTGCACCAGCCGGAACTCGTAGTGCTCGAGGTAGCGCAGGCCGCCATGCACCAGCTTGGTCGCCGCCGACGAGGTGCCCGAGGCGAGGTCGTGCATCTCGGCCAGCATCACCGTATGGCCGCGCCCCGCCGCATCGCGGGCAATTCCCGTTCCGTTGACGCCCCCGCCGATGACGAACACATCGTAGGGCACTGCTGCACTGGTCATTTCGGCGGAGTCTCGAACAAAAGCACTGCCGCTGATCTAGGAGACAAACCCCCGTCGGATCAACGTCATATTGTCCGGGGTCGGAGCACTCGCCGGACTGCAGAGCCGCCCCTCGCTGGCGAAAGGCTGAGATCGCTGGCATTGACCGGGGCTCGCTTGAGGTGCACTAGGCGACTACACCCTCCGCCGGTTTGCCATGCTCGCCATCGTCAACGTTATCCTGCCGGTCTTCGCGCTGATGGTGCTCGGCTATTCGGCCGTCCGCTTCCGCCTGTTCCCGTCCGAAGGCGTCCGCGGCCTCGTGATGTTCGTGAACAATTTTGCGACGCCCTGCCTGCTGTTCTACGCCATGGCGACTTCAGATTTCTCGACCACCTTCAACTGGTCGGTCATCGGCTCGTTCTATGCCGGCGCGCTCGTGGTGTTTGCGTCCGGGATCCTGATTTCGCAACACGTGTTCAAGGACCGCCCGGGCGAAAGTGTCGCCTCCGGCTTTTCCGGCACCTTCACCAACACAGTGCTGATCGGCATCCCCATCCTGCAGCGTGCCTATGGCGACGATGCGCTGGTGACGGCCTTCTCCATCATCGCCTTCCATGCCTCCATGCTGATCACGCTTGGAATGCTGGTGATGGAGTTCGCCCGCCGCGACGGCGCCCCGCTGCACAAGACGCTGTGGGTGGCGTTCCAGCGCATCATCGCCAACCCGCTGCTCTGGGGCATCGCGCTCGGCGTCGCGGTGAACCTCCTCGATATCGGCCTAATCGAGCCCGTGAACGCCTTCGTCACGATGATGGCCGCCGCCGTGACGCCCGCCGCCCTGTTCGGCCTCGGCGGGGCGCTCAACGAATACCGGCTGTCCGATAGCTGGGCCCAGTCGCTCGCCATGTCGCTGCTCAAGCTGCTGGTGCAGCCGGTGATCGCCTACCTGCTCATGGCCCACGTCTTCCACGTCGACCACGAATACCTGCGCTACGGCGTGCTGCTCGCCGCCATGCCCACCGGCATCAACGCCTTCGTCTTCGCCACCTACTACAACCGCAGCGTCAACGTCGCCACCAACACCATCCTGATCTCGACGGTGTTGAGCGTCGTGACAGTGAGTGCCTGGCTGTATTTGCTGGGACTATAGGCGCCGAGGTCTCCGGCAATCCTCCCCTGCGAAGCGGGGGAGGGGGACCAGACGAAGTCTGGTGGAGGGGGCGGCACAGGCACGTCGTGCCGACAGCCTATTGCCCCGCGACCGTCAGTTCCACCACCGGCGCCGCCACCACCGGTACGCTCCGCACCGGCGGCACGCTTCCGGCGTCGAGCCCCACCGCCACCCGCACATGCTTGTCCGTCGGACAATAGCCGAGCGTCGGGTCGAACCCGATCCAGCCCAGCCCTTCGTCCCAGGCCTCGGCCCAGGCGTGCAAGTAGGCGTCCTCGCCGTGCTCGGCCACGTAGCCCGTGACGTAGCGCGCCGGAATCTCCAGCCCGCGCGCCGCGCCGATGAAGGCATGCGCGAAATCCGCCGCGGCTGCCGTCACCGCTTCACCCTGTGATTGGCTCTGCGATTGGCCACCCTGCGACTGGCTCTGCGTCTGCTGCGGCGTCCCGCCGACCACCTCTTCCACCCGCGCCATCAGGTCGTGCAACAGCGCGATACGGCCCTGGCCGCCCTTCGGCCCCGAGCGGAACTTGCTGGTGATCGCGCCCGCCGCCTTTGCCAAGGGCGACGGCCGCCGGTAGAGCGCCGGAGGCGGTTCGCCGGCGACCCGGCCGACGACCCCGTTGCGGTCGATCGTCTCCACCACGCCCGACACCGACACCACCAGCTCCGCCTCCGGCCGATGCTGGCTCACCAGCTGCGCCCGGTTGCCGAACCCGTCGAGGAAGCTCGCCGCATCGGCAAACCCCGGCATGTCGATCGCCCACTCCCGAACCGTCTGCGTCGGTCCGGTCTGCGGCGTCAGCAGCACGTGCTGCACGCTCCGGACAATCCCCGGTCCCAGCGTCAGGCTCAGCTTGTGGCGTATGGTGATCAGCATCAGTAGAAATTGTAGCTTTCGGCCAGCGCTTCGGTGATCTGGTTGTTACGGTGGATGAATTCCGTCAGGAACTCGTGCAGCCCGTACTCGAAGATGCGGTCCACGGTTGTATCGGCGAGCAGTGCCGTCACCGAATCCGCCGCGTCGTGCCCCTTGGTGCGGGTGCCGTAAATGTCCTCGAGCATGTCGATCGTCCGGTTGATCCAGTCGACGCAGAAACTCAGCGACCGCGGCATCTCCGAGCGGAGGATCAGGTAGTCGGCGATGTTCCAGGCCTTGTAGCGGTCATGGTAGACGTGCCGGTAGCTGCGATGCGCCGACGCTGCGCGCAGGATCATCGTCCACTGCGCCACGTCCACATCGCTGCCCACCAGCGAGGCACGCGGCAGCAGCACGTAGTACTTCATGTCGAGAATGCGCGCCGTGTTGTCGGCCCGCTCGACGAAATTGCCGATCTGGCTGAAGGCGTAGCCCGAATCCCGCAGGAACGTCGAAAGCAGCGCGCCGCGGTAGCGATGGCTCACCTGCTTGATCCATCCAAGCAGTTCCTGCAGCTTCGCCCCGTTCACGTCGCGCGGCCGGATAGCGGAAAACTCCAGCCAGGCGGAGTTGATCGACTCCCACATGTCCGTGGTCAGCGCGGTGCGCACCGATCGCGCATTGGTCCGTGCGGCCAGCAGGCACGATCGCACCGAGGAGTAGTTCTCCTCGTCGAACAGCATGTAATGCGCCACCGCATTCACGTCGGCCTGCTTGTACTTGAGGTTGAACCCCTCATCGACTTCGGCCGCCTGCATCATCGAGATCAGATGCTCCGACGCCGATCCCTCGCGCCGCGAGGTCAGGCTCATCCGGTACCCGACCTCGAACATCCGGGCCATGTTCTCCGCCCGCTCGATATAGCGCGACAGCCAGAACAGGTTCTGCGCGGTCCTACCGAGCATGGCGGACCTCCTGACGGAGCGCGGAGAGGGGGGTATGCAGGGCGCCGTAGCCGGAGAACTTCATCCTCATTCCTCCAGCACCCACGTATCCTTCGTCCCGCCGCCCTGCGACGAGTTCACCACCAGCGATCCCTTCTTCAGCGCTACACGAGTCAGCCCGCCCGGCGTGATCCGGATATCGTCGCCCACCAGCACATAGGGCCGAAGGTCCACATGGCGCGGCGCAATCCCCCGGTCGACGAAGGTCGGGCACGTCGACAGCGCCAGCGTCGGCTGCACGATGTAATTGTCCGGCCGCGCCAGGATTTTCCGGCGGAACTCCTCGCGCATCGCCTTCGTCGAGGCCGGCCCCACCATCATGCCGTAGCCGCCCGAGCCGTGCACCTCCTTCACCACCAGCTCCTGCAGGTGGTCGAGCACATAGGCTCGCTGGTCGAGGTCGGTGCAATTGTACGTCGGCACGTTTTTCAGCAGTGCCTTCTCGCCGAGGTAGAACTCGATGATCTCGGGCACGTAGGTGTAGACCGCCTTGTCGTCGGCAATGCCGGTACCCGGCGCGTTCACCAGCGTCACGTTGCCGGCGCGATAGGCATCGAATAGCCCCGGTACGCCCAGCATCGAATCCGGCCGGAAGGTGAGGGGGTCGAGGAAATCGTCGTCGATGCGGCGGTAAATCACGTCCACCCGCTCGGGTCCGGTGGTCGTCCGCATGTAGACCTTGCCGCTTTCGACGAACAGGTCCTGCCCTTCGCAGAGCTCCGCCCCCATCTGGTCGGCCAGGAACGAGTGCTCGAAATACGCCGAGTTGTGGATGCCCGGCGTAAGCACGACGAGGTTCGGCGCGCCGGTGACGCCAGCCGGCGCTACCGACTCCATCGTCCGACGTAGCGTCTCCGGGTACGTCTCGACCGGCGCGACCTTGAAGCGCTGGAACAGTTCCGGCGCCAGTTGCAGCATCGCCTCGCGGTTCTCGAGCATGTAGCTCACACCCGACGGCGTGCGGAGATTGTCCTCGAGCACGTACCAGTCGTCCGGCCCGACGCGGACCATGTCGACGCCGATGATGTGCGAATACACCCCACGTGCCGGATCGAGCCCCATCATCTCGGGACAGAATGCCGAGTTGTTGAGGATCAGTTTTTCCGGCACCCGCCCGGCCTTCAGGATTTCCTGCCGGTGGTAGATGTCATGCAGGAAGGCGTTGAGCGCCCGCACCCGCTGTTCGATACCCTTCGACAGCTTCCGCCACTCCATCGCCGAAACGATGCGCGGGATGATGTCGAACGGGATGAGCTTTTCGCTCCCCTCGTTGCTGCCATAGACGGCAAAAGTGATGCCCAGCCGCCGGAATAGCGCCTCGGCGTCTCCGGACATCAGGCTGAGTGCCTGCGGTGGCTGATCCTTCAGCCACTCTTCCAGAATGAGATAAGGTTCGCGGACCGACCCATCCGCATTGTGCATTTCGTCGAACGGCGTTGCGCTCATTCACTCCCGCTTCGGGCTCTGCGGCCACCCACTGCACTAGTATTGCTACACATTTAAGCGTAGCCCACAAGCGAAGTTCCACGCGTAGGCCATGAATGTTTGCCAGTGCACTGGCCGACCAATGTCTCCTTCACCCCTTGCGCGATTCCCCTTACAAAGGCGCCCGAGAAGAAGGGACGTATAAATGGCTGACGAAATCCTGCAGACCCACAAGCTGCTCGAGCGCTGCGAGAAGATGCTCGCCGAGCGCTTCACCGTGCATAAGCTGCACGAAGCGGCCGACAAGGATGCGCTCATCGCCGAGGTCGCGCCCCGCCTCCGCGCCATCGCCGGCGGCAATGTCAGCGCCGAGCTGATGGAACGGCTTCCCAAGCTCGAGATGATCGCCAATTTCGGCGTCGGCTACGATACGATCGACACCAGGGCCGCCAAGGCGCGCGGCATCCGCGTCACCAACACCCCCAACGTGCTGAACGACGCCATGGCCGAGATCACCGTCGGCCTGATGATCGCTCTCGCGCGCAAGCTGCCGCAGACCGACCGCTTCGTGCGCGAAGGCAAGTGGCTGAAGGGCGGCTACCCGTTGCAGGTCGAGCTCAACGCCAGGACCGTCGGCATCCTCGGCCTCGGCCGCATCGGCAAGGAAATTGCCGTGCGCCTGCAGGCGATGAAGATGCGCGTCGTCTATCACGGCCGCAACCGCCAGCCCGACGAGCCCTACATCTACTACGACAACCTCGCCGACATGGCCCGCGACGTCGACTGGCTGGTGCTGATCGCGCCGGGTGGCAAGGCCACCGACAAGATCGTCAATCGCCAGGTGCTCGAAGCGCTCGGCCCCGAGGGCTACCTCGTCAACATGGGCCGCGGCACGCTGGTCGATGAGCCGGTGCTGGTCGAGATGCTGCAACAGGGCAAGCTCGGTGGCGCCGCGCTCGACGTGTTCGAGGCCGAGCCGAGAGTTCCCGAGGCGCTGTTCGCCCTCGACAATGTCGTGCTCAGCCCGCACATGGGCAGCGCCACCCACCAGACCCGCAACAAGATGGGCGACCTCGTCGTCGCCAACCTTGCCGCTCATTTCGCCGGCGAACCGCTCATCAGCGCTGTCGTCTGATTCTCAGTTTCGCCCCCGGGAGAGGGCTCAGGAGGAAGCATGCAGATTGATCTGAACAACAAGGTCGCCATCGTCACCGGCGGCGGCCGCGGCATCGGGCGCGTCATCGCCCGCACCTTCGCCCAGGAAGGCGCGAAGGTCGCGATCATTGATTTCAAGCAGGACCTGCTCGATGACGCCACTGCCGAGTGGCAGAAGGCCGGCTGGGACGGCCTACAGGTCAATGCCGACGTCCGCCACAAGGACCAGGTGGCGAGTGCTGTCGCCGAGATCGAGGCCAAGTACGGCCGGGTCGATATCCTCGTGAACGATGCCGGCGTCGCCTCGGGTGCCAAGGTCACCGAACTCGCCGAAGAGACCTGGGATGCCAACTTCGACACCAACGCCAAGGGCACCTTCCTGATGTGCCAGGCCGTGGCGCCGATCATGAAGCGCCAGAAGTCGGGCCGCATCCTCAATGCCGCCTCCTACGCCGCCATCACGCCCTCGATCGGCAGCGCCGCCTATGCCAGCTCGAAATACGCCGTCGTCGGCTTCACCCGCGTCATGGCGGGCGAACTCGGCCCCTACGATGTGACGGTCAACTGCTACTCGCCCGGCATGGTCCCGACCCTGATGAACCGCTTCGCCGACGCGCCCCCCGACCGCAAGGAAAAGCTGCTCGACACCCTGACGCTCCGCCGCTGGGGCACCCCGGAAGACGTGGCGAACCTGCTCAGCTTCCTCGCGTCCGACCTCGGCCAGTACATTACCGGCGCCCATATCGATTGCTCGGGCGGCAAATACGCCACCCAGTTCCCGTCGCTCGCGTACGAGCAGCAATAGAACGCACGAACGGGGCGCCCCACCGGACGCCCCGAACTGGCTCTACTTCGACTTCTTCTCATCTGAGGAGATCAAACCAGCTCCAATTGGTCCGACATACCATTTCTCCAGAGCCACAGCGATGCCCAACGCAGTCTGGGTGGCCGATCGGGTGTCCTTTAGGGCCTCGCCAGCGGCATTGACGTCGGAGAAGTCGCCCGTAAGTGTTGTGTTTGGCAGTCGTTTGAATTCATCTGTGGTAGAAATCCACACTGACCAACCGCGTTTGGCGGCCTGTTTCAGGAATTCGCCGTGAGGCTTTGGATCGGTCTCTTTTAGATCATAGCATGCGATAAAGGCGGTCATAGTATTGCTCTCCTGAGCTCATCACCTCGTCAACGAGGCAAGGTCGATTTACTATGAACAGCCAGTTGAGTCACGGTCATCTGCGATATCCACAGATGAGGCGTAGCTGGACCCTCGCCTGAGCGCCTATTTTGGTCGGGAACCCGCCCTGCCATCAAAGGATTTGCGTTTCTTCCCCTCGCGCCGCAACACTTGGCGCGAGGCAAATCGGAGACGGCAATGACGGCTGAGTGGTGGCGCGGCGCGGTGATCTATCAGGTCTACCCGCGCTCGTTTCAGGACACGAACGGCGACGGGGTAGGGGACCTGCCCGGCATCATGCGCCGGCTCGATCACATCGCCAGCCTCGGCGTTGACGCCATCTGGCTCAGCCCCATCAACCAGTCGCCGCAGGCCGACATGGGCTACGACGTTTCCGACTACAAGGAAGTCGATCGCCTGTTCGGCAGCCTCGAGGATTTCGACGACCTCATCAAGCGAGCCCACGCGCTCGGCCTCAAGGTCATCATCGACCAGGTGATTTCGCACTCATCCGACCAGCACCCCTGGTTCCGCGAGAGCAAGCTCAACCGCACCAACGCCAAGGCCGACTGGTACGTCTGGGCCGACCCCAAGAAGGACGGCTCACCGCCCAACAACTGGCCGTCGGTCTTTGGCGGCCGCGCCTGGGAATGGAACCCCTCCCGCGGCCAGTACTATTTCCACAATTTCCTCGGCAGCCAGCCCGACCTGAACTTCCACAATCCGGACGTGCAGAACGCGCTGCTCGACGTCTTGCGCTTCTGGCTCGAGCGCGGCGTCGACGGCTTCCGCCTCGACACCGTCAACTACTACTTCCACGACAAGCAGTTGCGGAACAATCCACCCGCCAGGCGCCCGAAGCATTTGCCCTATGCCGTAAACCCCTACGACATGCAGGAACACCGCTACGGCAAGAGCCAGCCCGAGAACGTCGAATTCCTGAAGCGCGTCCGCACCCTGCTCGACCAGTTCGAGAACCGCACCACGGTCGGCGAGATCGGCGACAGCCACAAGGGCATGCAACTGATGGAGGAGTATACCTCCGGCGGCGACAAGCTGCACATGGCCTACACCTTCGACATGCTGGGCAACGAGTTCACCGCCGCGCATTTCCGCGAAAAGCAGCGCAAGTTCTTCGCCCACGCCCCGAACGGCTGGCCGTGCTGGGCCTTCTCCAACCACGACGTGAACCGCCACGTCTCGCGCTGGTCGCCCTACGCTGCCGACCAACGCGCCCTGTCACGGCAGGCCGCTGCCATGCTGCTGAGCTTCAAGGGTTCAATCTGCCTCTACCAGGGCGAGGAACTCGGCCTGCCCGAGGCCGATCTGCTGTACGAGGAACTGACCGATCCCCCGGGCATCCGCTTCTGGCCCGAATACAAGGGCCGCGACGGCTGCCGCACCCCGATCCCGTGGGACGAAGGCGAGGCGCCCAACGGCTTCTCGTCCGGAAAACCCTGGCTACCGGTCAAGCCCGAGCACTCGACACGGAACGTCGCCCACCAGGAAGCCGACCCGGCCTCGACCCTGCACTTCTACCGGCAGATGATCGCCTTCCGCAAAGCCCACCCGGTACTCACCGACGGCGACATCGAGTTCTTCAAGGTCGCCGAACCGTTGCTGGCCTTCCGCCGCTTCGGCTCCAAGTCGAGCAACGAAGCGCTGACCTGCCTGTTCAACCTCTCGCCCGATCCGGTCACGGTCACCCTCACCGGGGCCGAAGGCATCGCTACGCTGGAGATTTCGCAGGGGGCCGAGGTGAAAAAGAACAAGCTGACGCTGGCCGGCAGCGGCTTCGCCTTCCTCCCGACCGGCGAGGTGACGCCGAGCTTCGGCGGGCGACGCAAGTAGAAGCGGGGGCGCCGCTCAGGTCGGCGGCTTCTCCCGCACCAGCATCGTCACGAAGGGTATCGCAAACGTCAGCAGCAGCAGCCGGCTCACGTGATGCGCCGCGATGAACGCCGTATCGAACCCCAGCGCGATGCCCAGCGCCCCCATGCCCTCGAGCCCGCCCGGCGACAGCCCGAGCCAGATCTGCCCGAACGGCATCGCCACCAGCGGCGTGATCGCCAGCACCACCGTGGTGCTGATCGCGACCGTTATGGCGGTGCCTACCAGCCCGCCCTTCGCTGCCCGCCAGAACTCCTGCCGGGTGATGCCGTTGAAGCGCACGCCGATCATGGCGCCGACCATGATGAAGGTGATCGTCAGCAGCAGCGGCGGTATCTGCCCCTCGAACCAACCGGCCAGCTTGGCGGCGATCGAGAACGCCATGGCGCCGAGCACGTAGCCCGCCGGCGCCCGCAGCTTCGTCAGGATGAAGCCGGCGATGGCGCAGCCGATCGCCACCGGCAGCAGCGTCATCACCTCCATCGGCGGAGCGGTGGAAACCAGCCCCTCGAAGTGTCCGATCGGCAGGAACAGCGCCCCGATCGGCACGCAGATGGTGAGCAGCAGAATGCGGATCACCTGGATGATGACGATCTGCCGGCTATCTCCCACCCCCGCCGCGGCGATCGACATCACAAAGCTGAGATGTCCCGGAAACGAGCTGAGATAGGCCGTGCCCCGGTCGAGCCCGAAGAATTTCCTGAGCACATAGCCGGTGATCGAGATGATGAGGATGAGCTCGAGCACCAGCCCCGCCAGCGTTACCGGCCACTGGATCATCATGGCCACGGAGTCGCGGGCGACGGAGGCACCCATCGAGAGGCCGGTGGCGACGAACGTGGCGTCGCGCAGCCAGTTCGGCAGCATCACCCTGACGCCCGAGAGCGCGGCAATCGCGACAGCCAGCGCCCCACCCATCAGCCACCCGGCCGGCAGGCCGGCGGCAGCCGCAATCCCGCCGCCGGCCGCCGAAATCAGGATTGTGAGGAGGGTCCGGCGCGCGATCACGACGGCGGAAGGTGAGTCGGTCATGCCGCGAACTTTAGGGACTGGCGAGAGGTCGGAAAATCGGCCGATGGGCTTAGGTCCGGCGGTCGGCGCGACGCGCCGCTACGCCTTCGCCGAAGCTCCCTCCACCAGCCGCACCCAGTAGCTGACCCCCACCGGGATCACGTCGTCGTTGAAGTCATACGTGTCCGAATGCAGTTCCGGCCCGTCACCGGTCCCGAGGAACATGAACGCTCCGGGCCGTGCCTGCAGCATGTACGAAAAATCCTCGCCGCCCATCGAAGGGTCGGTGTTGGCGTCCACCCGCTCCTCGCCGGCCACCGATGCGGCGATACCGGCAGCAAAATCCACCGCTTCGGCCGCGTTCACCGTCACCGGATAGCCGCGGTGGTAGCTGACCGCCGCCTTGCCGCCGAGAGTTTCGACAAGGCCGACAGTCACCGCCTTGAGCCGGCTTTCCATCAGCGCGCGCACATCTTCGTCGAGCGTCCGCACCGTGCCGGCCAGTTCCACCCGCTGCGGGATGATGTTGAACGCGTCGCCCGCATGGAACATTGTCACGCTCAGCACCGCCGACCGCATCGGGTCGACATTGCGTGACACCAGCGTCTGCAGCGTCACGATCAGCTGCGCCGCGATCGCCACCGGGTCCACGGCAAAGTGCGGCCGCGCCGCATGCCCGCCCTTGCCTTCGATGACGATGTCGAATTTGTCGCTGGCCGCCATGATGCCACCGGCGCGCGTCGCGAAGCTGCCCTTGGGAATGCCCGGCATGTTGTGCATGCCATACACCTGGGCAATGTCGAAACGCTCCATCATGCCGTCATCGACCATTGCCTTTCCACCCGCGCCGCCCTCCTCGGCCGGCTGGAAGATCAGCACCGCGTTGCCATCGAAGTTCCGCGTTTCGGCCAGGTATTTCGCCGCGCCGAGCAGCATGGCGGTGTGCCCGTCATGGCCGCAGGCGTGCATCTTGCCCGGGACGGTGCTGGAATGGGGTTTGCCGGAGCGCTCGAGGATCGGCAGCGCGTCCATGTCGGCGCGCAGCCCGATGTTCTTGCCCGGCCCCCGCCCCCTGATCACCCCGACGACACCTGTCCGCCCGATCCCTTCCACCACCTCGTCCACGCCGAACGAGCGCAGCAGTTCGGCCACCCGGGCGGCCGTGCGGTGGACGTCATAAAGCGTTTCGGGGTGGGCATGGAAATCGTGGCGCCAGCCGACGATCTCCTCGGAGAACTCGGCGATGCGGTTGATGACGGGCATAAAAAGCTCTGGTGCTGTTAAGCCGCCACTGTGCCGTCTGCCCGTTGGAGGGTCAACCCACGGGCTAGGTTGTGTACTCATAAAGGGATTGAACGAACCCGCTGACGCGGGACTGGCGTGTGCGTATGGCTGGGATGGTCTTCTGATGGGAAGGTTTGGTTGCTGAGACCAACCCCTGACCAGGAGACCA